>Ga0208315_1000350_pt1 | contig 36472 bp, 41 predicted proteins | sample MalvireepMed_215_FD_184239 | JGI IMG/M metagenome (GOLD analysis project Ga0208315, IMG submission 184239) | Marine viral communities from the Global Malaspina Expedition - Malaspina viral metaG DeepMed_215 (SPAdes) (version 2) | ecosystem: Environmental > Aquatic > Marine > Oceanic | place...
GATCAACGATACGGTAAGTATAAGAGGGTTATGAACCCTACACTTCAGGACAAGAATCGTACACTATACCGGTGTACTGTTTGTCTCAAGCTGTCGTATAAGTAGTAATGCTGAGCCAGGAAAGGAGGTAGTATCGAGTTTCTAATTGGAGCCACAATTGTTGTAACGGTAGTACTGGCTATGTCGGTACTAAGCAAGACACACGGAGGATAGAATGACAACGGACTTTGTGACAAGAGCAGATCAGCTAGAGTCCTCAGGAACACCGCTTAGGCGTTTCTGGGGCACGTTCCATGACTACGAGATTAAGATGGACTCCCGGCAGGAAGGTCGGTATCTCGTAGACTTGAACTTTACCGACATTGAGATCGTACCGTTCCCAGACGACCATGAGTTGTTCCCCGGAGCCAAAGGTTCGGTAACTCCTTATAACTACCCCGTATGCCAGATCAACATGAGGTATAATAAGGGTAGGTCAGGAGGCGTGTCGGACCGGGGCGGTTGGGGAATGTTCCTGCGCTCAATGGAGGAGCAGGGTTTCTTGGACCTCGTTGAGTCCAAGGGGTCTAGGTGGCTTATGGAGGCTGAGGATAACCACCTCTACGGCGAGAACGATGCGGGGGAGGAGATCCGAGGTATGGTCTGGAGCGTTGTCGAGTCGAGTACGAAACCTACAAGCGCGGCAGATAGCAGTAACGGTTCAAGCCTGACAGAGGATGAGCTAAAGCAGCTGCTAAGCCTCATTGATGGGAAGGATCTCAGCGAGTTCTCGCAGGCTGCCCTGCAGGACCCAGTTGGTCGGAAGGTTCAGAGCGAGATATTCAACAACAAGCTTGTGGCAAGCTGGATTAGTGAGGGGTTAGTGGAGCTGGAAGGAGAGACCTACAAAGTCATAGCGGGTAAGTAGGAGCTGTTAGGGCTGCGGCGGTGTGGTGCGACACACAAGGCCTAGAGGTGGACTCTTTAGGAACTCCCAGAGTCGGTTGGAATCCGGCCCGCAGCCCAGTCTCTCAAGTAGGAGTTGGTAGAATGAAACACAAAGATATAACGCCGATGGTCAAGGCGCTATCCGAGGTAAAGTGCCCAGAACCTGGGTGTCCTAACGTTGAAGGCTTTGATGGTCTATACAATCCAGGCTGCAATACCTGCAACGACACTGGGCGCAAGTATTCCCTGACAGAGCCCTGTCCTGGACTACCCCGACTACACGTGGCCTTCGGGCCTATTAAACACCGAGCAGAACCGCATGGCTGCTGCGATGGCTCAGGCACGAGGCTGGTGTCCGAGGAGGTGGCCGCAATTCGCATACTGGAATGCTCGAAGCCTGGTGAAGGTATAGCACGCTTACCTAATGGGTGGACTACCGACCTCGGATGGGGAACGATGGCAAATCCTAAGGATACTACCGCTACCATAACGATCATTCAAGCAGCCGCCAAGCTAGAAGGAGCCACATATGAACTTCACACTTGACCCCAGACTACAGCACGAGCTAGAAGACCGCGTGAGGTCCAAGTACATATCATCTCGAGACGACCTCCATGTGACGGACCTTATTAGGTGCCTAACTGCCACCTATTATGACAAGGTAGATCCTCTACCATTCGAGGATCAGTCTGTTATGTTCTTTGCGATTGGATTTGCTTTGGAAGAGGTCATGCTTCGTAACGGGGCTGAGAAGCCCCAGGTTGAAGAGGTGGACGGCATAGTTATGACTGAGGACTATATCTCACTGTCAGGAAATGTGGGGGTAGACCTAAAGACTACAAGGATGAGGCTGGATAAGGACACAGGCATCCCCACGTATGGGTGGCCGGAGTCTTGGATCAAACAGTTCATGGCTTACGCTAGGAAGCGGGGGTCGTTGTACTACTCTGTAGCAGTGATAGAGCTGATAGCTGCTAAGCTGACGTGTGGAACTTTCACGTTCACGCAGGAGGAGCTGGACGATAACTGGAAGTATATGCTAGAGCGTCGAGATATCTACACGGATGCCATGTTTCAGGCGGAGCCGCCTGAGTCGTTCAAGTATAATGAGGACTGGGAGTGCAAGAATAAGACTTCCACATGTAGGTATTTGATGAGGTGTCAGCAGAGGCAGAAGATAGAAATGGTTAGGCAGTAAAGGAGCCGCAATGAGTACAAAGCTAGGAATGAGAGAGCTAGATCTAAGTGTAGGTGGGCTACCGCCGGGAGTAGCCGTACTGGTAGGCCCGCCAGGTACCGTCAAGACTACCACTGCTATGACTTGGCCAGGTAAGGTCATGATCTATGACTTTGACTTGGGAGCCCAACGAGCGTGGAAAGTTCGCGAGCTTATGGCACAGGGAGTGGTCAAGGTTAAACAGGTGCCAATTCCTGAGAAGTCTATCACTACCCGGTACCAACGGATGGAGGGGTTCAGAGATATCTGGCGTGAGTTCACCAAGGACTTCTTCGAGACCTGTGAGAATCCAGAGTATCGCACTATAGTCATAGACACCATGACATATGAGTGGAGCTTGTGTTGTGATGCTTATTTGGAGGAGCTACAGGACGCTCAGCTAGAAAGAGAGCCTAACAAGAAGGATATACGCCGACAGCTTACGCAAATGGAGTTTCGTGAGCCTAATGCTAGGCAGAGTACGCTGTTCAGTACTGCCAGAGGCTATGGCAAGTGGCTCATAATGGTCGCGCATGAGGCAGATGACTATGCCGTACTGAAGGACCCAGAAGGTCGTGAGGTTAAGGATGAGGATGGTAGGCCTGTAAGCGTAGTTGTAGGGAGTAAGCCTGACGGGTTTAAGCGTACGGTAGGCATGTCAGACTGGGTGTTTTGGTTTAGGACCGAGCAGAAGGACGGTGAAGTGCCTGTACCCTTTGCCAAGATATCTAAGTCAGGCTGGGGGATAGATTTAGTAGGCGTAGAGATGGAGCAGCCGTCGCTGAAGATGCTAGAGGATAGGCTGGTACAGTTGGGGAGGCTATAATGAACCTCCTATATGTAGACGTCCATGAGCCTTACGAGATACTAGAGTTATTGGAGCAGAGCCACAAGACAGTTAGAGCATCTATCAATCCAAGTAAGCCGGACTATGCTTGGACTGATATTAAAGGGTTTGAGAGGGGTGTTACTCGCAAGCAGATGGGCGAGTTGCTGGGAGACCTTGATGCGTTTGAGGATCAGCTTAACAGAGATATTGCCTCGTGTGACGAGATCACTGCACTGTTTGAAGGCGTCGCAGTGCCGACGGGTAGAGGGGCGCAGATATTCAAGAGATCAGCAGACGGCAAGTTCTGGCATCCTTATACAGAGATTCCAAGGCCTGAAGCTAGACCTCAACCAGGTTTGTGGAAGAGGTTTGAGGGGTTGAGATGGAGCCTTGAGCACGAATGTGGGGTGTCGGTTATTAGCACCGTAGACATGGAGACATCGGCTCATGCTATAAGTGCGGCATTTCGGCAGAGCATGAAGTCGGAGCACACCACTCTCCAGCGGTATGTTATACCCCATATACCTCCGTTCAATATCAACCGGCATGTGGATAACCTGGCGAGGTTGAAAGGTGCGGGTATCGGGGTGGAGAGAGCCAAGAAGTTGATTGCTACTCATAACACTTTCTATGACACGGTAGTGGCTCCAGTAATAATGATTGAGAACGACATAGGGGTAGCAGCGACGGAGAAGTTCTTGAGTACATTGGGGAGGTGGGAGTAGTGCAAGAGTCAGTAGCCTGGTGCTATATATGCAATAGAGAGGTAGCTCCAGATAGCCCGTGCAGTCATGTGGCTGCTACAAGTGAGGCCCAGGTAGCTGAGGCTAAGGCTCCAAAGCAGAAGTGGAATCGACGGAAGGCTCAGATAGGTCAGCTAGTTGAGATAGTCTATCATAGTAGGCTACAGCTAAGCTTACGAACTCATCTGGGTCATAAGGGTAGAGTAATGGCAGCTGATCACAGGGCTGTGGGGCCTAGAGCTAATCAGGTTAAGCTGCAGTACTTCATAAACTGCGAGTGCGGGGGAAAGTTTTGGACTCAAAGCCAGTGCTTTGAATTAGTGGTATAGGACTGTAACTATGGATCTTCACATTGACAAGTACATAGTATTTGACAAGAACACTAGTGCAGTACTACCATTCTCGGCGGTACTGGTAGACCCTAGAAGTCAACAGTCAATCGACGCTATCTTTACGGAGCCTATTCCTCTGCCAGTATATGTTCCGCCTCATACGAGGTGCTTGCTTAGTACTACTGAAGTATTAGATGTACCGGAGGGTGCGGCAGGGTTCGTCACGTTACGGAGTACCTTTGCTCGGTTAGGTTTCATATCTCCTCCAACGGTAGCAGACCCTGGGTTTAGAGGTCAGCTGACTATGGAGCTGTTTAACGCCAGTAATCATAAGATACATCTTCAGCCTAACGAGAAGGTGTGGAGTGTTATACTCGTCCAGCTGGTACCGGGGTATGAAGATATGTATAAGGGGAGGTATCAGGTACAGAAGGGGTTAACACTGCCTAAGGCTTTGGAGCCTATAGACCCTCTGCCAAGTAGAGGAGCTTATAGGCAGGACCCCAAGGAGTCTATCAGTATACCTAGGACAAGAGCTGACTTACCAGGAGGTGGCTTAGATGTTCGGAGATAACAGAGAGCGGAACGATCAAGGATGGTTGATATATCCTAACGACAAGAACTATCGGAGTCAGTACTTCGTACACTGGAGTGAGGTACTGGAAGCTGACCATCCTGCTAAGGCTAACCTCCATCTAACAGAGGATCTCATATTGTACACGGCGATGGTAGGCCAGCGAGTCATGGATATTAACTCTGGCAGTGGAAGTATTCTTATAGGAGCTGCTCATAATAGGCTAGTTACTTCTGTAGAGATAGCTCCTCACTTCGTCGAGTGGCAGAGGAGGTCACTAGCACGTATGGTTAAGAGGGGACAGACTAACGCTAACCATTATATACTGGAAGGTAATTGTGAGGACCTATTACCTCTAGAGGCTGACTCTATAGTATTCAGCCCTCCATACTCCAAAGCCATGAACGCTGAAGTCACCAGTGGTATACTCTCCAGAGATACACAGCTGGCTGCAGGAATGGAGGCCTACCGTCATGATCCTAAGAACCTGGGTAATCTAGACAACTTCCTATATAACAGGACTATGCAACGGATATACCAGTTATGTTTTGAGAGTCTGCCTAGTGGAGGTAAGCTCAGCCTGTTGATTAAGGATAGGATATCCAAGGGAGGCAGGATAGACCTTGGCCGCCCAGCAGTTAACATGATGGGCAAGATAGGGTTTGAAGTCTTCGAGTGGCATAGATGGCATACTCCTGGCAGCATGTTTACTAAGATACACCAGTCCAAAGGGCGCCGAGTTGTTGAGGATGAGCATATCATCATTATGGAGAAGCCGTAATGGAACACACAGACGTACCTATGGTTCATGTTGATAAGTCTGGGATAGAGGTGTCTCGAGACTCTATAAGGTTAGACCTTGCTACCTTTGACGGGGTGGCTGGAGTTGTAGTTTATATGCCTCACACGTCAGCGAAGAGGCTAGCCATGCTAATGAGGAGAACACTTAAAGATTTTGAGCGAGAGCACGAGGTTATCATTGTTAGAGACGACGAGTTAAAGCACATGGACGTGGCTAGGGAGGATTGGTGATGGACAAGTATTTAGCATGAGGGCTCACTTTGGTACCCACCCCAATGCAGCCCAACTATGGCAGGATACTACAGGTAATCACCCTCCAGTGATTGCTATTGATACTGAGACTGTCAGTCTAAAAGACCGTACACTATTGGGTGTAGGTATAGCCGTATCACCAAGTGACGCCTTCTATGTGTCGGTAGGAGACCCCTCATTCCAGGAAGTTATAATACTTCTACAGAACCCATATGTAGTTAAAGTACTCCATAACGCTCTCTATGATATAAGAGTTCTCAGACCTTGGGGTATAGACGTCACTCTAGTTGAAGACACTGCGATTATGACGAGGCTGATAGGACTAGGTGGAGTGCTGGAAGAAGCCTCATTCTATGTGAAGACTACTGCTCGCTCGGCCGGCGACGTAATAGATAGTCACGGCGTTAGCACAATGGCGGAGCTGCCGGATAGTGTGATTGCTGAGAAGTGCTGCGAGGATACACTAGCCACATTTCAGCTGTATGAGAAGTTCAAGGATGAGGTACCACAGAAGGTCTACCAGCTAGATAGAAGGGTTATACCTTTGCTAGAGAAGGTTAGCTCTAAAGGTATCCGAATAGACCAGGATAGGCTAGAGCATATTCGGAAGTACTACCAACGCGAGTACTCCTACTACACGGCTGTAGCAGATGGTATAGGGTTCAACCCTAGTAAGTCGTTTGAGGTGGGCTATATACTCAGTGAGATGGGTGAGTTTTTGCCGTTGACCAAGAAAGGTCGGCTAAGTACGGACGAAAATGTACTGCGAGGAGTTAGATCTCCTAAGGCTATTCCAATAGCTCAGCTGACACTATTATTTCGCAGAGCCCAGAAGATGTTAGGGACGTATCTGTTGCCGCTCAAGGATCAGGACCGAGCTTTCACCATGCTGCATATGAACGCTGTGACAGGAAGGATTAACGGTACGAGCGCGGGAAGTAATAACCTAGATAGGGGGTTGCTTAACCTCCCTAAACGAGCGGACTTGGGTAAGCCTGAGGATTTAAAGTATCGAGGAGTGTTCATACCTAACGGGACGAGGCTTACAGAAGCCGATGCTAACCAAATTGAGTTAAGAGTTCTCGCTCACCTATCGGGTGATAAGCGCATGCAGTGGGTGTTCGCCAACGACGGGGATTTACACTCTGATGCTGAGATGGCTATATGGGGGAGTAGAGGTACACGTAGAGATTTTGCTAAAGTGTTCAACTATTCCGTGGCATATAATGCTGATGTGCAGGCTATAGCCGACGGGATAGAGAGTACTGACCTAGTGAGGGTAGCTGCTGAACGGCGCAAGTGGTTGGACACTTATACTGGGGCAGCTTCCTGGATGAATAGCCAGATGATTGAGGGGCCTAGGCAAGGATATGTGGAGTCAGCGCTTGGCCGTAAGATGTGGCTGCCAACGGATAGGGAAGAGAAGCACGTGCTTAATTGCAGTATTAACTGGCCTATCCAGACTTTTGCGGCCGAGATATTCAAGATGTGTATACTGGAGTGTGAGTATCTGGTAGACTGGGCGCTGCTATATATTCATGATGCTCAGCTGTACGAAGGGAAGGTGCCTATTCCGGACCTTAGTAGTGTAAGTGAGGTTCATGTTCCTTGGGAGTCTAAGGTAGGAGATAGGTGGAGCTAGATAATAGGAGGTACTAACATGAGCACGCGAGAGGATACTAGCATCGAGGCGCGGCTGCTGCGGCTGGCGGCGATGGAGGAGATATGCCCCGCCTACGAGGCAGAGGTTGCTGCTGGGATGGATGCTTCCGAGAGTGATACTGACTGCGTCAAGTGTGGCGGCACAGGCGCTTATCCGCTCATCCAGCTGCCTGACGGGAGGACGCTGCAGGAGAAGTGTCAGTGCATAGACAGCTATCAACAATGCTCTGAGTGCTGGAACATTAACAGAGATTTAGATAACTTAGGCCATGTGGAGAAGCTCTACCACGCCGATACGTGTCTGTATCTTTCGTGCCAGGGCCGCGGCTGGGTGCTCGTGGGCGATGCTCCTCACTACGAGACGGCGTTGTGGCGATTACAGGTATGGTTCTTCGAGTGGTATGCCCGACAGGAGCCAGGATATTCAAATATGATGATGTTCGTTGCCAGAGCGAGATTGGCATCCGCGCCAGAAGCCATACTTGAGGACGTCGAGCAGGTGCTGGGGCTCACCAAGCCCGTTACAGAGGAGGTAGGATAAATGGTATTTGAAGACAATTACCTAACCAAGCTAACAGACAAGGAACTAGCTAAGAGGGGGGCATAATGAAATCTCTGCTCTATGTAACGGTAAGAGATGGCAAATGACAATACCCGTCGACTTTGAGCGAGATAGTGATGTGCTGTTTGGAGAGATAGTACGAAGACTTACTAGGTCCATTATAGAGGATACGCCATGCGAATCTTCATAGCCGGGCCCTACGGCGATCACAATACTCAGAAAGTCATAGACCAGAATGTTAGAAATGCTGACAGTATAGGAAGAGTTCTCACCGCTCTAGGCCACTTTGTCTTTGTGCCTCACAAGATGTCTCGTGGCTGGGAGAAGGACTCTAGGATACCGCGGGAGCAATGCTTGGAGTTAGACAAGAGCTTCCTAAAGTACTGGGCAGAAGGACTATTCCGGTTAAGTGGCCATAGTCCTGGCGCCGACGGTGAGGAGGCTTATGCCAGAGAACTCGGTCTTCCTATATTCAGAGTGATAAGTGATACAGAGTCTTATCCGAAGTCCTGGTCATCGGGAGGTAATCTCTAATGGGAACACTGACGATAACTGCGCCTGTCTATAGGGAAGACTCACGTATAGCCGAGATAGAAGTAGTCGTAACGGCTGAGATCACTGGCCCAGGATCAATAGACCGGTGTGAGTGTAAGCATCACTGGGCTAGCCACCGTGCAGGGCAGAAGGAGTGTAGATACTCTCACTACTGTCCGTGCCTCAGCTACAGACCTACAAGTTAGCCGATACATTGTCGGGTCTAGTACTCCCACTCCACTGCCTCACACTAGCCTGACTACGCTGTTTAGCTTGCTGCACACGGCTGGTTAGCATACTCCAGTAATCTCGGTGACGGTCGTCTGCGTCGAGCTTCAGCCTATCAGCTATACCACCTCGTTGAGTTGCAAGGTCTCTGAAACCTGCCGACTGCCGGAAGTAGGCTACAGCTTCCGATAACCAGTGGTCGGCCTCGGATAGGTAAAGCTCACCCTTACTCTGCCATCCTTTAGCTTCGTCAAAGTATGTACGGACTTCCAGTACACGAGTTTGAGCCTCAGCTATGTAAGCCTGAGCCCCGTCTATATACTGACGTGCTTCATTGATATAGCTCGCTGACATTGCGTTACGCTCACGGGCCTCGGCGACGTAAGCCTGAGACATCTCATTACGCTGGCCGGCTTCCACACTTAGTATCTGGGCTATAGCGTTATGTTGTTCAGCTTCAGCTACCAGTATAGCCGAGATAGCATTGCGTCCTCCAGCCTCGTCAATAAACTTAGACGACATAGCGTTACGCTGGTTAGCCTCATCTACATAGGCTTCAGTCATGACTCGGCGGGCTTGAGCTTCCTGAACGTACTGGGTACTCATATTATTACGCTCAGCTGCAGCACCAAGAGCTACCTGAGCTGCAGCATGTCGCTGAGAGGATTCTTCAATTAGCCTGGCAGACATTTCATTACGGGATTGGGACTCCGATATAAATGCCTGGGCGCCTACCGCCCACTCGGCGGCTTCACTAAGGTAACGAGATACCTGAAGCATACGTCCTTCGGCCTCACGGATATAGGTGTTGGCTTGGGCGGTATGTCTGTCAGCTTCGGCCAGGAAGTCCTTGCGTCTGTCGGCGTAGGCTTTAGCTATCTCTATACTAGCGAGTGCGTACTCCTGATTAAGTTCAGCCGCTCTATCGCCGAGGTTAACCTTGTCTATAAGACCGTCGCCTGCTTGGAGGTACTCTTCAGCTCCAGAATCTACATGAGTTGAACTACCCACGTCGTCTACGAGGAAGTCCTCAATTCCTGGATCATCAAATGTCCAGGTGTTCTCAGCGCTCTTGAGGTCGCCAGCTGATGCATCAGTCTTGTGGACTAGTTCTAGGAAGGTAGCAACTTTATCGAGTGCCGTATCTGCTAGAGCGTGGAAGTCGGGAGCGCTAGGGATTTTATCTAAGGCTTCCGTCAGTGAGTTAGTAGCTGCGCTGATGAATGTAGCTACCTGATCGAGAGCAGTATTCGCATCAGTGTTGTTCTGGTCTACTTTGTCTAGCGCCTCTACCGCGTCGAAGACTGGAGACTCTCGACGGAAGTCTCCTGTCAAGTCTGATGTAAAGGACACTGACACTGTGAAGTCATTCGTTCCTTTAGCTGCTACCACAAATCGACTATCGTAGGTTGAATCTCCTGTACCGAAGATATCAATGATATCTCCAACACTAAGCCCGTGAGCGGTGGAGGTGAACTTAGTACTCTTACCTCCATTGGCGGTAGCTGCAGCAGATATATGCCCGACAATAGGACGGAGTTTATCTAGCTCAGTCCCGGCTTCTCCAGTGTGAGTAGCTACCTTACCCAAAGCCGCGCCAGCTTCATCAGTGTGAGTTGTGACTTTGTCAAGAGCAGCATCTGCTTCTGTTCCGCTATGAGTGGCTACTTTATCTAACGCAGTTGGAGCCTTCACAGATGAGTGTTTAGTTACTTCATCTAGCGCAGCCTCAGCCCGGCTAGTATGGGTAGGTATTTTGTCTAAAGCTTTACCAGCCTCAGCAGTATGCGTACCGACTTTATCTAGAGCAGTGTCTGCTTCCCCGGTATGGGTTGCTACCTTAGCTAACGCATCAAATGTAGGCTTGCCTGCAGCTGTACCTATGAGAGACTCTACCTTATCCAGCGCAGTATTGATATCCGCTAGTGGGGTAGTAGTACCGTCTAGAGCAGCAGTAATCTTAGCATACGGGCCGGTTGTAGAGGTTTTGAGTTCATTCAGTGCGGCCTCGGCTGACGCGAACGCTCCAGAAGCGTTAAGTAGCTGCCTGGCTGCAGAGTCCCCGTCCTTGATAGACTGGAGATTCTGCTCCCTAGACTTCATGGCTAAGGCATAAGCTATCACTCCATTAACCATGACTTCATCAAGGAACCTAGGGAATGAACCGTTAGCTGAGTCTGTAGGAGCGGTATGCTCAGCAAAGTAATACACACGGATATGGTCTTTGTCGGCTTGTGAGGATTGAGACTCGCCTTCCGCAGCAGTCACCCAGAGGATACCGGCGAAGATATAGTACTGGTTAAATGATTGAGGTACATCTCCTACAGGCCACTCTATTCTGGAAGGCAGCAGCATGTCAGTTAGGCCGGTAAGGTCTAGAGCTATCCTAGACTTGTCATAGTCCGCAGTGGCGGCGGCTGCAGATAGACCTCCTCCACTTATAGCATTGACCGTTCCGTTAGCATAGTCCATCGTGTAGTCAGTATCTCGAACGTAAGTGGTACCAGACTGTTTGATAACCTCGGACCCGTGTTTGATAGGCTTATTAGCTAGCGACACAGCAGTGCCTATTATCACAGTGAAGGACTCAGCCGTTACCTTGTAATCTATAGTAGTCTCCTGAATCTTCTCGTCGGGTATGAGCCGACTAAAGTCTCCAGTAACTCTGTCAACCATGCGGTTGAGTTCAGCATTAGTCCAGACAACTGTGTCGGTAGTTGGAGAGGACAGCTCCAGCCTAGCAGAGTCTCGTATGGTAGATCGGTTAGCCATAGCCTACCTCCAGTACGTTAGGGTTCCGTGGCTATTACTTGGACTGCTCCAGTCCCAAATCGTACGGCCAGTTGAGTCTTACCAGAGCCGTTATCTTTAGTATAAAGCTTCCCGGCATTAGAAGCGGCTGTTGGGTCAGTTGTTTCGGTAAACTTAACGTCCTTGGTAACATCTCCTTGATCCATAGAGGCTACCCCTGCAAAGCACTCATCAGTATGGACCTCAGTAAACGTAAGCGCTTGTGAGCCTAGCTGACGTGTGGAGTCCGCGTCAGGATAGACACTGGCGTATAGTGAGATATCCGAGCCCGTTCGAGGCCTCAGCTGATTAGTATACAGTGCGTTGATATACCCATTATCGAAGTAGTGAGTACTGGTTCCAAAGTCCCAAGGTCCGCCAGGTGTTGAACGTAGTATACCGTTGATATTGAATGTAGTACCGGTGATAGGATCTATCTGGTCGGTTTCTAAAGTAAAGAAGGACCCTCCAAGAAAGGTTTTAGTCGAGGCCTTAGACCCTACACGGTGGAGGTTATTTGCCGACGGAAATACGTCATCGTAGATGTCTATAGCTTGAGGTGCTACTGAGAATGCTTGGATGCCGTCGGTGAATACTTTATCACCGTAGATGTTAGCCCAGGCTTTAGTCGATGAGCCTATATCGTCATTTGAGTCTGTATCATTCACTATATTGCCCTGAACTTCTAGAGTCCAAGGAACTGAGTTACCCATCAAAACTGAAATACCGCTATCGTCTTCTAACTCCACCTTGTCAAAATCCAGGAATATCTTGTTGTTCTTTGTGCCGGAGCCTACCTCTGCTATATTAAACGCACCTACTTGGTCGTGCCAAAGAGATATGTTCTTATATGAAGCTCCGTCAAAGGAGGCATATCCCCCACCTGCAGCGTTAAACAGTATCCCGTCTTTGTCAATAACCACCGCCCCATCGCCGGCAGTATACTTACCTGAAGATGAGAACGTCTCAGCTTGGACAGACTGACGACCGTGCTCGGGCATAGACCTCCATACCCAAGGCCTTATATACCTATTCCAGGAGGCGAATGGAGTCCACTCTACATCTACACCGCCCATATGTATCTGGATTTGGTATATGCCTACCTGGAAAGTACGTACTAGCCTAGACACTCGCCCATCGTAGGTCTTACCAGACCGGCTATCCTGCACCCTAGCCACGTCCCAGACTTCCTGCCCAACGTTCATAGGGGCAGTGACTGTACCCTGACTGCCGTTACGCTTAAGCCGTTTGATAGCCCGCTGGGCTCGAGTGACGGCTATAGGACCACTACTAACCGTGTCGTCTACTACAATCTCGGTGAGCGTACCCAGAGCAGTTTCGGAGTCTGTGTCCGTATCACTGCCAGAGTGTCTAGTATCTACACTACCTGGCGGTACGTTAGTGTAGGTAACCTTGTTAGGAATGATAGGAGCATCTCGAAGTGCTCCCACGTTGAAGGAGTGGTCTGTGTCATAGGTGTAGTCTATCGGTGTGAGAGTATCGTCAACATGTTTGACATGGAACCCGTCCTGCTGGACAAACACTGCTAGTAGTGACTCGGCCAGTATATCGTGGATAGTAGCAGTGATATTCTGGGCAAAGTCTGAGGAGTATTGAGGCTTATCATCGTCGCCCTGGCCGGCTACAGCGGAGTCCAGTGATATACTGTAATCATGGCCTACTACTATCTTGGTTGCCTTCGGCTGGGTAGTGGTAGCACTCCAGGTTAGAACCCTAATTCTGATGTAGTATAGAGAGCTGTTTGGAAACGCTGCATCAGTACTATTGAGGTTCTGAGCTGCCCAGTCGGTAGGCTTATCGAAAGTGATAGTCTTTAGCTTGCCAACAGTATACGCGGAAGTGTTATCTACCTCCCCAGAAACCGCGCCCCATACAGTCCCGTTCCAGTACTCAACTTGAGTAGTCCAGGTACCTACGCCTACTTGCGTGATGTCTAAGCTAACCGTATCAAACGTTGTGGCCAGTCCTAAGTAGAACGCATCACTAACGCTGCCAGGGTTAGGCATAAGAGTAACATCATCAGCTGAGCCTAAGTCCGCTCCATCGGTAGGATCTTTAGCCGCGTCTGTGTAAGATGTATAAGCTACCCCCGTCTCGTGAAGAACTGCCGCATCAGCGATAGTACCTCCAAGTAGCTCCATCAGTATGTGACGGACTTCTACATCTTTAGCATACTCAATCCGGGTGGTTACTGTCTGCTTCTGCCACTGAATCCTCAGCAAATCCCATAAGGACATTAGTAGCAGCTCTACATGCATATGACCTTCGTAGCTTATACTCCTCTGCTCCGCCACAAACATAGGAGGTCCATTACTCACACGGTCGCCGGAAGCGGTATTAAAACCCCAGCCTATATCGCAGCGGTAGCCTTTGAAGTCTAGGACGTTAATAGCCTGGTCGAAGTCATCCAGCCGAACTATCCCGGATATGGGCAGTCCTGATTCACTCACATCAAGCCCGCCCTTATCCTCATCGAACCAGGACTCCAGCTGCTGAACAAAGACTAGCCTATTAGTAGCATCGGTGGTAAGGTAGGTTCGAGTGGTAGCTCGATCTCTTGACTTGAATACTACAGACAAATAGGGAGTTCTGGAGGATGACTGCTGAGCTGTTGTAAGATCAGCGTGAAGCGTACGCATTAGCTACCTTGCGTTAGGTAGCTCTGATGGAGCCTTTTGCAGGTATCCTAGAAGCTTTGACCCGTTGCGGAGAGATTCGAGAGTCAGAGTAGGTATAACCCAGCCTACTACTTTGACTATAACGTCGAAGTCAGTGTCCTCTAAAGCGTAGTATCCGTTAGAGCACGGAGCCTCTAATATGGCCATAGCCTTGTTGAGGGGATCGATCTCTTGAAGGTCTAGTACCTGCCCTCTCAACTGAGTAACCTGATTACTGGGCTGGTACTGTAGTACCACCTCGACTACTGAATCAACGACTGAGATATTCTTAGACTTACTGAGATCACTGGCGTCAGTGAACCGTTTGACAGGCTTACCGTCTAGGAATATGAACGGCTCGTCTTTGATATATCTCAAAGGCTTACTCTATCTAAGTGGAGAAGTCGCCTATGACTGATACTGGTATGTCAGTCTCCGGTTTGACTGGGACAGGCTTTGTAGCTTCTTTAACCGCGTCCTCGATCTCCGCCTTCATCTGTGTGGCCGTCTGCCCCTTATCAAAGACGAGGGCGATCTGCTTTGGCTGTTCCGCATCCACATCGGTCGGCTTTGACCCCAGCCGTATCCTGACTGACGGATAGCGCGTGTCTGTTCCCTGATAGACCGTGTAGTTTGCCATCTTTACACCACCTTTTCGTCTACGTATAGTCGGATCGTCATATCGTCATTCGTGTCGACCGAGCCGGTCTCAAGAACCCGGAATTTCCCGCCTGTTTCCAGCACTAATTCGGGTGGAAGCGGTATGAAGATGTCGGAGCTGTTGGTGAACGCAGTCTCTCTGGTAACCCCCGGCATAAGATTGTAGTGGCGGGTTAAGCTGGCCGCCTGTGTGGCCCCGAAGTTGATGAGGAGAACATCTCCAGTGCCAGTTGGCAGGACCAGAAGCCGCAGTTGCCGGTTTCCAGACGTAGCCGTTGTTGCCAACTGCACGTAGCAATAGAGTATTTTCCATTGTCGATTGGAGGGCACGGTAAACGTCTTGTCTATATCGTTAGCCGACTCATCTTGTTGTAGGGCGGCTCCATAGACGTGGTTGACTCCCGCCACCCCTAGCAGGGGAGTCGCGCTCCCAGGAGACCGCAACCTGTCCCAGGTAGTCCCGTTGAACACGTGGGGCAGCGCGAGAACATCCAGGATAGTGGTCGGTTGCGTCAGGGCGTCAGCGGGGGTATCCCCCTGTCCAATAACGTTGGTACCTTCCAGGAGCTCGGTGTAGACATTGCCTTCAGGAGACACCCGAATCCGGCGCACGTCCCCTTCGTCACCAGACGCAGGAGAGGTCTCATCTACGCTGCCACCGATCTGGACAGGATTACCGGACTCAGCATCATCACTAGCAGCAACACCCTGTACCTTTGGGTTAGAGACAGTTTCCTCGCTCATACAGTATACTCCTACGGAGTCCCATAAAGCTGAACATCTACCGTAGCGTTGGACTCACCAGTCTGCTTGATCATCTTGAAGTTCTTGATATCCTCGTAGCCGGTTACTTTCCACTCAGATCCTACCACATACTCTTTCTCGCCATTACCGCCAGCAGCATCAGGAGCTGCTGAAGCTAGACCAAAGATCTTACCACCACTACGGTGCTGAAAGTCTGCCACGAACCTATTGAGAGGCGCACCTGTAGTTTCCAATAAACTGGCAGTTATTCCAATAGCCGTGTCTACTGTGATTGTCTCGGCAGCCTGTTGAATCAGAGCCATAGCCTACTCTCCTTCGTCCAAGCCTCTGCGTAGTTGTCGACCTCCCAGACTACCCGCTCCATCACCAGTGGCTTTCCTAGCCATGCTTGTAACCATAGCTACACATTCTTTGTGAGATTTCTTACCTTCCCGAACACACTCTGATATAGATTCAGATACGGCAGACTTGACAGCATCGTCACTGGAGTCAGGTCTAAGATTCTCTACATGTAGCGGCATTGACTACTCCTATGTGACTGTGATAACGATATTATAGGTTCGGTCACCGGCAGCGTATGCCGCTGCATGAGCTATTGTAAGTGTTCGAGCAGCTAATGCCTGCAGTAGGCGTTTGACCAGGTCCGGCAGTTTGTTAGTACCATATGCCGACTCGTCAAGTACCACACGGATACCGAAGTCGGCGGAAGTACCTCCTACAGTGACAGTAACTTCGTTTGTGGAGGTGGAGCCAGCAACGTAAGTCGCGGCGTATACTAGACTCAGTGTATCTATAGATAGAGACTGTAGGACCTCTCTAACTATATCAGACTTGTCATCTGCTGATAGAGATGAGTCGCCAAGTATCTCAACACCGTAGTCTGTAGCCACTACTAACTCCTAATTATGGGGGAGAGAGGTGGAGCCTAACCCCTCTCCCCCGAGCCAGGAAGGTTATTCTAACGTTAGGAAGATAAGGCTGAACTCCGTAGTCGGCCCTACGTCCATTACGTAACCGACTTCAGCCTCGTCCTCAGCAGTCCCGTCGCGGTCCAAAGGCTCAACTGCCCCGGCAACACCGTCACTCGCCCTTACGTGCTGACCGATAACAACTGTACCGTCGGTAAGCACTGCAGCAGGCCCACGGGTCTGTACCCAGCCAAAGCTGCCGTCTGCTCCCACACCTAGCCCCGCGCCTACCAGGACTCCCGTCACGGTGGTAGGCATCTGAATGACTTCTTTGTACCGGCTCTTGATCAGAGCTACGGTTGCACCAGATATAGCCAAAGCTAAACCTGGGTCCCACAGAGTAAACAGGGAGTTACTGGCCGGCGCATCGTGGGACTTAATCGGGTACCGATAGCCTTTACCAGTGCCAGTCTCTATCTTCATGAAGCCGCCAGCGTACTCGTCCTTGACAAGAGTGATAGTGTCCGAGAACGAGATTAACGTGGCTCCCTTGGCCTGCGAAGCGCCAGAGCCAGTTCCGTTGGAGTTAAGGTCGTCGTGAGCTCCGTCTGGGCCCTCAGCCTGAATCATGTCGCCGGCGGCAGTGGTATTTCCAAACTCCACGTACCGGTAAACCGCGTCTATTGACGGGTCCCAGATCATGGAGCCTATCGGGAACTTCTGCGTTGTGGTGACTACATGCAGCTCGTTATCTTTGATGAGCGACTCGAGTCCCTGGATAGGACCGGCAAAGACCGCATCCCTAGCAAGGATCAAAGTCAGCCCGTTCTCATTTTGAATCCACGGCATTGTCCGTAATTTGACCATTTTCCAGCCTCCTCCTATGGTCTATCTATCTCCCATACGGGAATCCCACCCGTTAACTGCAGGGAACAGTACTACTAGCCGCTAAGGAGTGACTTCGGCGTCGGTTATGTCGTAGATGCGACCAAGACTGTGCTGTGCTCCCAGCGTCGGAGCAAGATACGACACAACCCGCTCACCTCCGGAGTCGTAGTCTTCAAGCACCGGGAATGATGTCCGTTTGAACACCTCACCTACGTCACGACCAGCACCCCCGAATAACAGAGCAACTCCACCGTCTTCGGTCTGGCCAAACCTTATCCCGAATATGGTGAACATCTCAGTACCGGAAGTATTCTTGGCTCGTATGTCGGAGCCTACACCGGTATTGGCCTGCTCGGCAACTAGGAAGTCCGACCTAACTATCGGTACTCCCCGGAACATGGTGATTTCTTGGCCGGCTTCACCTAGCATGCTTGAAGCCTGCAGCATGTGGTGGGTTACGCCTGAGCGGACCAATCCGCCTTCAGCATAACCCGCGTCGATACGGTCTGCGATCTGGCTGGGGACAAGCAGTATAACGTTGTCCTTGCCCAGAGTGTGAATCTTCATGGCTGTGAGAAGAAGTCTAAGGTTAGACAGTGCAAGAGCTCCTTCACCCTCGTCTATGTCTAGGTTCCCAGTGTTCTCCTCGGCCATAGCGTGGAGTCCGTCAAACTCCTTAGCGCTGCCGTACGTCACGTCTCCGTAGATCAGCTTGTCCTCGACGAACCGAGTGGCTCGCTTGACTAGCTGCTGAATCATGGTTGCTCGGTAGTCGTTGATGTTGGTATACGTGTCAGCAACGAAGTTGTCCAGGGCGTCCTGGCGAGCAACACGCTTCAGTGGGGTCGTGATCTGATCGAGGTCAGCGTCTGAATTCCAGGTGATCTGCTCTCGAATGTCTACGAACTCTGCCCCGTCAGAGGCAGTCCAGGACTTCTCCCGATTGTAGACGAGATCCTTACCATTCACCTGTTTAACGGGCATCCTGGGTACCAGCTGCCCGCCTTCGATAACAGTCTGAATGATGCCTTTAAGCATCATGGATTGAGTGAGCTTCTCGGCTTCAGCAAGGCTCGCCCAGTGACCTACTACTGCCATTGCCTTATTCCTTTCTGCTTAGGTTAATCTGCAGCTAGTGATGCTGCGATAGTCTCCCTAGCAGAAAGGTCGGATGGCGGCGCGTTGGGTCCGCTACCCGCATCGAGGTTCTTGGGATCTGGAGCCTCGGTTTTAACTGCTGGGAGAACCTTCTCTAGAGCGTCCAGCTGGTCTTCACTCATGTCTTTCAGACTGTCTTCTTTCAGTCCGTGACGCTCCATAAGTTGACTTCGGCGGGTCTCGGACAGCTTAGCACTAGTCTCAGCTAAAGTCTTGGTTGTCTCCTCGACCTTAGCATTAGCTGTACTTAGCTGAGCTTTGACTTCCTCAGCCTCCTTAAGTTGGGCCTCTACAGCAGTTCTTGCTGTCGTCAGCGCATCCATATCGCTAGTGAGCTTAGTGATTTTCTCGTTAAGCTCAGTAACTTCGGAAGCGTGACTTCTCTTCAGAGCTATGAGGTCAGACTCAGGTACCGTCCCATTGGATGCACCGTTATTGCCTGCGTCACTGCTTGAAGAATCTTGGCCGTCTGGCATAATACCCTCCATCATCCAGTTTATCATACAAGGGTTGCGATGTCAACATTAGGTGTGTGCTTGTTATTCTTCCTCTTTTATGAATCCATAATTAGTCCTCAGCCTCCGCCATGCTTCGCGACCTTTATTACTTACCGGCTGTCTGCCCGTCCAGAGTACTAACCTCGCATCCATCTCTGGATCAAGCATACGCAGACGGCGACGGAATTCTGTCAGCTTAGACTGAAACTGAGATACGATATTATCTCCAGCATCATTCGTTTCGGCTAGCAGCTCTCTCCTCTCATCCACGTCGTCTGTAGCATTAGCTCTACGAACCACAGCCTGGTCATCTTCGGGGAGTTGGCTTAGTACCAAGTCAAAGGTGTTCTGATAAGGCCTCACATACTGTTCGTAGTCCTCCCGCCGATGACGTTCGAGAGGAGACTCTGATCCTCTAATCCGCTTGTTAAACGACTCCTGGCGGCTTGGAGGAACCGCACCAGCAATCATTTGACGGGTGAGGAAGAACCTATCCCAGTCTGGAGTGATCTGGCCTATCTCTGGGTCTAGACGTTCTTCAAGCTCAACCTGGAAGTATAAAGCTATTAGCTCGCTCTCCACGTCCATGAGTATGGGATCATAGCCCATGAGTTTGGACCATTCTTTACGCTCATCTAACGTCAACGGTATGACTACGTCTTCTCCGTCAACTTCTGATATGAACCTAGGGTCAGCCTGCTTATCTTGTATAACCTGATGTACTCGCTCGTTCAGCTTTCGCGTCTCTGCAAGCCACCATTGACGGTCCCGTAAGCCGCTGAGCCATTCCGAGTCTAGGTTATACTGAGCCTGGCTAGTAGAGTTAGATTCTCTCTCAACCTCATCCCAGAACTGACGATATATAGCTAAAGTCTGTCCTAGTTCAGACTCTTGGAGATAACCGGAAGCTCCACGGAATTGAGTGAATCCCTCAAGCTCTCGTACTATCTCCTTACACTCAAACGGGACACCTATGAATTCTTCTAACCTCAGCCCTGCCCGTTGAGCTTGCTCTTGAACCGCCTCCGTTATGCCCGTACACTCGGATATGACCCGTCTAGCGTCACGCTCGAACTTGAGTCTCTCTTCAGGTCTGAATCTTAATAGCCCCATGTGAATGTTGACTAAGTTGAATTGAGCTACCTCTCGCTGACCCTTAGCCCACCAAGCTTCATCATCCTCGGTCAGCTTAGTACCAGACACTCTTTTGGTTAGTATATCTAGGCCCGGTCCTCCAAGCTTACCTACGGCCTGGCTAACCTGGTAGTCTCTAAACCTATTAGGCATAAGCTGCTCAAGTATAGTCTTAGCTGACGCACTATCCGGGCGAGCAGCTATATAAGCTTCCAAGGGAGTTTGGATTAGTGGAGGTATAATCTCACCTAGCTGACTCTGACCGGTAGCGGCTCCAAACGCCGCAAAGCTTCCCGAGATAAATATATTAGGATAGAATCCAAACCGACTCATCTGGTCAAAGGCTGATGCTAGACCAGGTACTCGGTCGTAGAAGTCTGGATAGTCCCGCTGAATTAGCCGCCTCATCCCGCCCATCCAGATAGTTCCACGGAGGAAGTTAACCTCCCAGCCTCCAAGTGGAGTCCTCACATATCCGTTATCGGTGTAGTCTTGATACTTAGCTAACGACGCCTGCATACCTGGGGTGCGAACGAAGCTTCTAGCCAACCAGAACATTCTATGAGTCTCATAAGTCCAGAATGGGAATATTGCTCGTCCTACGGCGTTAACTGCTGTGGCGCTAGTGTAGTCTGGGAAGTCTAGCTCAAACTGCTTGCTTGTGCGATCGAACGCTCGTTGACGGCGAGTTCTCCACGAGTCATCAAATAGCTCGGGTGCTTCAGTCCTAAGTCTACTCCTCACACGATCACCGAATTTCTTAAGTGAAGCCCTTCCTTGCTGGGGTAGTAGACTCCGACTACGTTGGCCCAGGCTTATAAGCTCTCTCTTTAATGCTTGTACCTGAGCTATACGAGGTCCGGCTACACCTGCTACTCCAGGAGACTGTCTCATACCTTGAAGTATCTCGTCATACACCTGGCCTATAGCAGGCTTTGTAAATCCTAAAGCTTCAGGCAGTGTTCCAGGACTAACCGCTTGATCTCTAGCCATGACGGTCTTGGCTCTAGCGTATACCTGCTCTACCCAGAGTAGCCTATCCTTAAACGCTCCTATCTCTGGGATATAGAGCCCCCGCGATAAGTCGGTAGGTACTGAGTTAAATAGCTCTGAAATGTGAGCTAGAGTCAGTTCACCGTCACTCACGTTACGTATTTTGCCTAGAGGAAGATTCCCAGTACGAGCCTGCGACTCTAGTGTCTCAGCTGACGACTCTGCCATAGGAGATCTCATCCTCTCCCAAAGAGCGTCGCGGCTAAGGTCAAACTCTCGCCACCAAGCCTCGATTTCAGGGTGAGTTGTAGTAGGTTTTCCACCGGAAGCACGAATCTTAGCTTCAAGTGTCTTAAGCTCAGATGTTAGCCTCTGTGTTAGGTTCATCTGCTCAAGTCTCACTTCACGAATAAGAGCAAAATGACGTAGATGTTGGTCGAGAAGCTGCTCGTATTGGGTCCGCGTAGCGTCATCCAGTCCTAGTCCTGAAGGCCTGGCTTCAAACACTGACGCCGGTACGACCTGCTCCGGTCCAAACAGCTGCCCACCTCCTCCTATACGAACACCTCTAAACTCAGTTATCTCCGGATGCAGGATAGTTAGCTCTCTACCCAACTGCCTCACAGCAGATACACCTAAGTCACCGACATCACTCCCAAAAAGAGCAACCTCAGCACTTCCTAACTCATCCCCAATAGTGAGATTCAACTTCGTTACAAAGTTACCTTCTAGATCTTCGACTACATATGCAACGGCCCGAGTGCCTGGCTCTATGACTGGAACCTCTTCAGGGTCTATCTCAACTCGTCTAAGCCTAAACCGGCTAGGTTGCCGTGAAGTAGACTCTATAGCTCCTTTCAGCATAGTCACATACTGCTCTACACGCTCGCCAGAATCCTTAATGAAGGGTGCTAGTACTCCCTCCCACATCTCGTCGTGTATCCGGACTTTAACAGCTCGGTTAAGGATATTATCTGTATACTCCTTAGTCGCACGAAGTTGAGTGTGTATAAGATCTCCCGCGTTCTCAGTGATAAAGTGTAGCGTCTGCACGTAGGAGTCGAACTCAGCTTGAGTAGTCGGAGGATTCTCCATTAGTGCATCGACTAGGGAGTTTAACCTCTGCCTCCCCAGCTCTGGCCCATGCAACACTTCCTGCATGATGAGCTCTTCAACGTCATCGAAGGTCTGGCTAAGCTGTGGAAATAGCTGGTCGGACTCTAGCTTAGCTATGATATGATCTGAGCCGGTAGGACCTATATCTGGATACTGAGAGACTAACTCTCTAACCTTGGCAGCTCTAACCTTCCCAGGAGTGAAGTCGTCGCCCAAGCGACTAAGCGAGTCTGCTAAGGTTGTGGCTCTGAGCTCTGCCTCCTTGGTTACCTGCCTTATAACCTTGGCGTCGACCCCAGCTGCTAGAGTACTGGCTTCTTCCTGGATTATCCGATCTACAGTACTCATAACATCAGGAGCGTCGCGCCAGAGCTCCCGTGCGATTCCACGGTTTAGGTAGTTGCCTTGCTGCTGGAGACCCACCTTAGCTCCAGTGTTTATCAAAGCTTCTTCCAGTCCGCCATAGAACTTCTGCCAGGCTGTTAGCCTTCTACGGGAAGCCCGTCGGTAAGCATTATCACTCATAAACGGAAGCTTACCCTTAACCGCACGTAGAGTGTCGGATATAGGCAGTGATCCTAGCTCCAGAGTTACTCCCGCAGCTTCTTCAAATACGGGTTGTCTCCCACTGAGCCCGGTAGTCCTAAATACGAGCTCGCGAGCCTGGTTACCTTCATACATAGGATTAAGCCCTGCGTATATAGTCTTGGACCCGTTCTCCATTACGTTGAATGGAGAGTAGAACGTAAACATGAGGTACATTCTGGCGGCCCCGCGACTGACCTTATCCAAGTGATTGGCCCAGATAGCTGTAAGTCTGGCGCCTGCTTGAGCTATTGGAGCACCCATAGCAGCTTGCTGAATCTTTGTCGGTACACTGCTGCTACGATAGCCTGCTTCAGTGTTAGCTCTCACATGGTCGAATACACGGCTGTAGAGGTTAGGGACAGAACTCGCGTCGTCAACGATGGCTAGTGCACGAGTGTCGACTTGGTCTACTACTTCCTGGATAATGGCTTTAGATGTAGTAGGCGTAGGAGTAACACTTCCCATACCTTGAAGCTCTGGAAACTCTCGCAGCATCCACCTCTGAGCTATATCAGCGGTATTAGGACTTGTATCACGAACAAGATTAGCTGGGCCGTCTCTAAACCTCTTGGGTTGTTGGGTTACAAACTCCTCAAACGCTTCAGCGAAGAACTCCTCCTGATTTCTGGGACTAAGATTAGGATGAATACTTGAGAATCGCTTCAGTATTGACGGATCGTCTATATGTATAGCATGGGCTATTTCATGAGCAACCTGACTTCTCACTCCTATAGCTGTACTGGGATACACATAAACTTTCCTAGTAACACGGTCTAGGCTGACATCTAACGAGGATTCCGCCAAAGCAAAGTCATTTATCCTAGATCCAATATTAGTTTCTGTGTGCCTAGTACGTTTAGTTAGCTCCTCAAAGAAGGTTACAGCCTCATCAATTGTACCTACCTCTGATAATACTGGAAGATTTTCAGGCTTAGGGGTTCTTGCAACATCTAGCATTAGACTTGCCGCCTCGTCGACAGTAACCACTCTACCGTCTAATCCCATAGTCTGCCCGAGTAAGTCGTCAAGCTGTAGTATCTGATTAGCGTCTAACCCGTCAACTCCTAACCTTCTCGCCCAGTCTGCAGCCTGCTCAGCTGTAACTGGGTCCCTAGTCCTTAGTATCCTCCCTGCAGCAGTGAAGTCGTCTACCACTCCTGGGTTAGCCTTCTGCGCCCCCATTGACTGACGGAGGGCTTCTTGAGCTTCTTCTAGAGGTATGTCTCTAAATACTCTCTGCATCCCAGTGTTTCTAGCACTGAATGTCTCGACTGAAGCCTTAACCACCCCCAGTGCAGCCCGTGTTTCTGCTGCTAGTACTGCATCTAGCGGCTTAGGCACCGCATGATACATACCCCTCTTGAGCCCCAAGAACGCCAAGTCCGTCCCCCGCATGAAGCCAGTCTCAATACCCGCTAGCACTGGCCCTACCTTGGGAATAGGCCTCACAATGTTGGCATACATGCCAAAGCCGAAGTAGCTAATCGGGTCTACTAGCACCTCCGTCATGAACTTCTTAAACCCGTTAGCGTGATGATTCTCAAAGGCATAGCCTAGAGCCTCCCAGGAGTTGAAGTCTGGGCTGGCACTGGCCTGCTCATAAATCCTGGTGAATTCGTGGAGCTCCTGCTCGCTGGGCTTCAGCCAGTCAAAGGTAGCTATACCTTCAACTCGGCCAAGTGCTCCTCCTATCAGGGGTACCTCACCCAGTATAGGATCCTGCTTAACCCCCGCAATATGGCGGATAAATGCTCCCGATAGAGGCTTAGTCACGTTATCAATATAGTAGTTGGCAGGTATTAGCATAAACGCTAGAGGCTTACTTAGCATATCCCGAACTACTCGGTCAGTAATCATTCTTTCTAGAACATCAATCTCTGTATTAGCTAGACTACTCTGCATAACTGCCAGTCGAGCGTCATTCTTGACTAGAGACTCTCTCAAGTTAGTGAGGTTATCTTGCATAGCATCGAGTTCAGCCTGAAGTTCATCCTGACCAAATCCAGCATCGGCAAGTAGAGCCCGCTGTTCTGCCGCAGTTACACCTTCAGGTAGCTTAGGCTGGCTGATCTCAATCATTGTCTCGAGAAGGTCACGACTACTTCCTAGCAGCACCCCGTAGATACTTGCACTTCGTTGACGGCCAACCTGAGCTATGATCTGATCTCGGCGGTCTTCGGTCATCTTAGGTCTATCTCTAACTGCAAGCTGCCTAACCGCACGATCCATCATTATACTAGCCCACTGTATATCCTCGCTTGACAGCCCGTCTACACCGTATTGAGCTAGAAGCTGCTCAGGAGTCCGCAGAGGGTTATCCCCTTGTACCGCGTTAGGTATGATTTCCAGTATATGCCGCCTCCAGTTGAGGCTCTTAGCTTCAGTGACTATAGAGAGTGAAGCTTCTTTAATCTGAGTTTGACGTAAGACTTCCTGAGCTATAAATTCGGGAGTCTTAATAGTAGGAACAACTGCTGGAGGATTAAGACCTGTTGGATTGAACTGAGCAAACGTGTTAAGGAAGGAAGCTCCCGCTATTTTAAGCTTATCTATCAAACCTAAAGGGTCAGGCCTTCCTAGCGGAGGAGGTCCTGGCCTGATAGTAGGCTGTATAGCTACATCCGCCGCAGTTCTATCCAGCTCTTGAGTTGGCGCAGGATCCTCTCCAGACAGCACTTCCTGCCTACGTCCTAGAGCTATCTGCGCTGAGGTGAGTGTAGCCCGTTCTCTCGTGAACCCTGGGAAAGGTTCAGTCTTAGGGTCTACTCTAGGTATAATATCTCGTCCGGGCTCTAGTATTTTAGCCATTTATCTACCTTGTAGTACTTCCTGAACTTCTCCAGGTAAGGCCTCAGGCCTAACTCCTGGTTCTGTAGTAGGTCTCTCGTTAGCCTGGCCAAACCCAGTGTCACTGGCCAATTGCGCCGCTCGGTCAAGAAGCTCAGCCATATCAGTATCTCGATTAGCTCGGGCCTCCTCGGCAGCCTGTGACAACTCGTGAATAGTGAATACTAGCTTGAAAGGTTCGCTTTCCAAAGCGTCTGCCGTCCGCAATCGTCCCATCTCGATCATAGCGTTTTGGACTTCAGGGAATAGGTTATCGTATAGAGTTTCGGGAGATAGTCTGAAGTTAGGGTTAAGTACTCTAGCTGTTGATGCCCGCTGGATAAAGTCTCCAGGGATTTCTATAGAGTAGTTGAAGTCTAGAGTGACTTCCTCAGGTAAAGCAGGAAACGACTCTCTTCCCATATCCATACCCCAGACTCTCTGGTGCATGATGTTCCGGCTGCCCATTTCTCCTGTTATGTCTCTGACCGCGCCGTAGAAGGGGTCTAGCACTTGCTTACTAGCTGCAGTTACCTGGTTCATGAGGAAGCCTGATACCTGCTGCGTTATATTCCCAAAAGTGATGTCACTGAATAAACTCCGCTGCACTTGGTTACGTAGGTCAAACTGATGACCTCGGAACTCAGCTGGCAGAGGTGGAGGGTCTAGCGGGTAGATGTCTTCGCCAGGCTCGATAGTGAAGATCGCTCCACGTTCATAGATGTTCTCAGGTGTGACTACCCCGCCCTGCATAGTCCGTTCAACCCATCGAGGGTTAGCAGTATCACGGAGTAGCTGCTGGAGGTATGTCAGCATTTTGTTGTAGTTCTGCTGAATATCCATGATAGGGGCTACGATACTATTACCGATCTCGGCTTTCCAGCTGTCATCTTGGAGTAGTCCCCCATCGTCTGGTAGTCCAGCACAAGGACCTACCAGTATAGGGAACTCTCTAAACGGCGTGAGGGTCTCAGGCTTGACCTCCTCAGTACCAATAGCTACTGCGTGAGTGATGCCGGTAGGTCTCCTCCGCCAAAGGTTATTCACTGCCAAATTCTGAAAGTCGTTAAAGTGTAGACCTGAGCTTTTCCATCCCGACACTCGTACCTTCCATTCAGCTTCTTTCCCGCTTATAGTATATCTCCGACCTACCGCGATAAGCTCACCATCGCTGGAGTACTCCGGATATACCTGGGCAGGATTCCAGACTTCCATCCACCAGCGGTTACTGCTTATAGGATAACTCATAATGCTATACCAGCCGGTGGCTAGCATTAGCCCGATAAGCCTCCGCATGAAGGAGCCTTTAAGTGATACCCGCTTTTCCCGGATACCTAGGAGTAGCTGCCTATCAGCGTATTTCTCGACAGCTCCTACCCTTCGAGACTGGGTTTCAGTGAATCCTTCGGTATCTACACGGAATGACGAAGTCTTAGGCTGTAACAACCACTTGGCCATATTGAACCCGGTGCGTGGGTCAGTGCTGATAACCGACTCCATTTTATCCTGCTTGAGAGTGTCCTCAAGCTGAATCATCTTGTACCAGGCTCGTAATGCTTTGTCTCTTGGAGACCAGAAGCTTACAAGCTTGCCAACTTCTGTTGCTATCTCTTGGTCAGCCATTGTTATTACTCCAAACTACTCCGACTCTAATACCTTAAAAGAGACACCTGCCAGGAATCCGAATATCCCGGTGATAACCGCTGTCACTACCTCTACCGCGCTCATCTTCATACCCACGAAGAGCGCCACTACAGCAATCAGCGTACCGCAGAGGATAGCAGCCATGATTTGCGGGCGAATGTTCGCTTTCATGGTCTCTCCTTACGGCGGACTGATTGTCACCTCAACGTTGTCCACATTCCCGAAGATTTTGTAGACCGTGCTGGTCGCAATCACGAATTCCTTCGTAGCAAACCCGTTACCCAACCCCGTCTCATTCAGGAGCACGTCTATGGTCCCGGCCTTGATGCGCGAGAACTTGCACGGGCCGCCCTTTGTGAAGATGTTGGAGAGGGTGAAGATGTCGACCTTCCCGTTAACGCCAGAGGTGGGGGCCTGTATGCGTATCTGGTCGTAGGTTCCGCCCGATGTAATCATGGAGTCGGCACGATTCCCGCCTCCGACCGCCCTAGCACGAGGAGTCCCTGGTGTAGGGCCGATGCTCTGACCGTCCGAGGCATTGTACTTAATATTGAGCGTGTGCGCCTCAGTCTCGGACAAGTCAAAAGAGTCACAGCGAAATCGGGTTATGATCAGGTGGGTAGTCTCAATGAAGGTCTCGGTGAAGCCCGCGCCAGCAGCGAGTCCGCCGACGAGCACCACGTCCGTCTGGCCGACCGGCAGGGTAGAGCCGGTGACCGCCGTGCCCACGGAAACGTTCTCAATAGTGAGTGCGCCTACTGGGGTACTGCCGAGGTCTACCCGGAGTGTGTTGTTCTCCTCCGAATAGAATATAGGCGCGTCGGAAGGTGCTTGATATACGCCAGAGTCCCCTCGCTGGAACGACGGCCCGTCTAACAGGGTTTCGTTTACGATCACTCCACCGCCGACCGTGGTTCCCGCAAACAGCAGGCCAGCAGCCATCTGCGGAGAGAATCCCATAGCGCGTAGGAAAGAGTACGGGGACTTGCAGACGTTGAAGATCGTTCGCCACTTCGCTGATTCAGCGTTGGCGTACTCGATCTTGGCGAGCAGCCAGTCACGTTTGTCCTGACCGTAGCGGTACCAGGAAAGGGGCCGGCGCTTTACCCATCCCCAACAACGACGGGGTATTGTCCTCATCCGCTTATCCTACAGACCACCGTGCCCACAACGATTCCGACGAGCAGCGTGGCCGTCAGCGCCGCTACGATGATCGTAACTACAGGCCGCCCGTTATTCACGACCCGGCCTTAGTCAGCATCTCAGCTATCTTAATCACTGCAAGAATCCCCGCTCCACCCCCTACTCCGCCAACACCCTGCACAGCCATCCTCTTTGCCGGATCCCACCTACCATTAGAAGGCGTCATGGCATCCACCTTGGTCTCCACCCGTTCAAGGTGACGACTTATTCCGAGCAGACGAGTGTCCATGGACTCGATGTGCTTTCCCACCATATCTTCATAGCGAGTATGCCGCTCCTGATGAGCCTCACGTTGAGTTTCAAGCACCGCCAACCGTACGTCCGCCTTTATCTCGGAATCCATTAGTCCACCGTAGGAAGCTTATCCACCCACGCCAGGATACTTTCCTTGATCTTAGCACGCTCCTGACGTGTGAGATTTCCGTCCCGATAAGCGCTAGCAGCTGTATGTATAGACTCTAGTCCCAATCGAGCTACAAACGCATGTTCGGTACCGGCCTTCTTCTCGATGACCTTGACTAGTCTACCAATCACGTAGTCAATGACAAGTTTGAGCATTGTACCCTCCTACCATTCCCAACCTGACCCACCTTTATAGCCGCGTTGCTTATTAGCCTTGAACCCTTTCAACCCAAGAATTGACAGTGCTCCCGCGTCGTGATGATCGTCGGCTGTGATAAACTCTACCCTACCTCCAGTCACCGACCTACAACCCCTGACCTGCCTCCAAAACTCCGCATCGTAGCACTCTAGCTGATCCAGTCGAGTTGATAACTCCTGCAGCATATAGGGTTTGGTACTAGGACCTGTAAGCCAACCTGGCATAGTGGTTGTCTTCCGTTTGATTATCTGCCGACGCATATACACCCGGGGATACCTCGGCGGTTCCATGAGGCGTTCGACTAAACCTAATCCATGAGAGTTAGCTTCTGGCACTAACAGCGCATTATTGTACCATCTGCCTAGAGTCTCACACATCTTAGACATTCTCAACGGCTCATAGAACCCGTGAAGTGTGGCCTCATGTCTTGGGTGGTCCAAATCCGCTCTCCATACATGGGCTACTGACTCGGTAATCTTACCCTGACCGGGGTCTATGCCTATCACATAGTCTCCTCCAGGCTCAGGCTTGAACCATACTTTAGCCCCCTCCGGACCCGCATGAGTTGCTTTATGACACTTCTCCGTAGCTGCTACCGCCACTGCCACATCATAGTAAGGCTCTTCGATGAGAAGGAAGCACTTTTCTAGGTCTTCTAAGTGCTCTTGATGAAATAGCTCGGGTGACTCGGTGGTCTTATACCTCCTCCACCGTATCTGGTCTCTAGTAATGCCGTGGTTATCTACTAACACCTGCTCTTCTGCAGAGTATTCCTCAACTTCAGCATACTCCTGATCTATAGCATCCACTAGCCTGTAGTAGTCTATAGATTCCTTTTCTATAGAGTTATCAGGATTCTCCCACCAGTAGAGGTTATGAAGCTTAAATACACTCTGCTTCTTACGAGCCTTCTGTACCTCGTTGTGGAAGGCTCCCTGCTCCCCGTTGGGAGTGGATTCTCGTATAACATACCCATCAGAGGGTACACGCTGTAGCAAAGGAGTAACAATACGATTATGAGCTTCGGGAACATAGAAGGCTTCCTCGCTGAACAGCACATTATGGATAGGTTCCCCACGCCCAAATACCATACTCCTGGCAGTCCCGATATACATAACACTGTTGATATCTGGGAATCGCTTCTCATAGCTACTCGCATGATCCATTGGAGGCTTGAGCTGTACAGGTATCGAGTCATATAGCACCTGCGCTCTATGAAGTAACCTTTGCGTTAGAAAATCCTCATGAGCTACTATAACTGTGGTAGTGTCAGGTGTAGTGATTGTTCGCTTGAGATATAGCGCCGTGACTATACTGGTACACCCTATCTGACTGTCCTTGACTACGATGTCTCTTCCAGTCAGCCCGTCAATCAGCTTACGTTGTACAGGCCAGGGCACAAACTTAACTCTTGTACCCTGCGACTGCTTAGTAGGGATACTCATAAGCTGGCTAATAAAAGCTAGATCATCCTGAAAGATGCTAGCTAGCAGCGCTTCTTCGTGAGGAGATAGCGTTTTACTGGAAGTGACCATAGGTTAACCCTACCCGTTATCGCTTCCGATGCCGCCCACCTCTTAGCCCTACTCGCGAAGCCTGAGCTTTATGCAAGTTTCGCCTAGCTGCAGCTATTGAACGGACTGTAGACCGCCTTCGATGCCTCCGTCTAGGGTTATTGATAGGTCTACCCCTGAGGTGGGCCAAGAGTATTCTCCTTACGTACAGTCTGACGTACCTCGACTGTTTTACTTCCATCAACGGCCTGGCTCATCCGCAGCAGGAAGTCCGATATATTGAAGTCTCGCTCGCCTTCAGGCTTACTAAGCTCCTCAATTACTGCCAGCTGCTGCGGTGTATACTGACCCCTAATCCGATTGAGGTACGCCAGCTCTGACTTAGTAGGAAGCTCAACGAACCCGTCATCGTTTCGGAAGAGCCCCAGCACCTTAGATATAACTCTATAGTCATACCTGAACAATAGATGCATGTTTCGCAGGAATAGGAGTCTCACTACCTCCTGGCGTAGCTCTAGCCTCCCAGGACCTGAAGCTGCCCGCTCAAGCTCAACAAACTTCCGGTCATAGTACACCCCACTTATATCTCTCCACCTCATCACAGTCCGCTGATGAATACCTGCCACCTTGCAGGCCTCCCTTACGCTAAACCCGGTGAACCTCAGTGTAAGGTACTCTGCTTTAGTCTCTTCAGTCGCGTCACCTGCTAAATACGGCAACAGCGACATAACTGTATCATGCTGGGCTTCTGGGTCGGCCTCGAACTGCTCAAGCATGAAGCTTTATGCCTCCCGTCGATTCAAACTTCTCATACTAGGCCACGTTCAGGATAACATAATAAGCATAAATTGTCAAGCTCCAGGACGACGAGATTATACTCAGACCAAGGCGCCGGCAGCACTGCCTCACTCTACCATGCCCCACTGTTGCAAGCCGGCTTGACAACATAACACTGGATGTGATATAATTAAGTTGAATTGACTGTTGGAAACATATAACATATACATAGGAATGTATATATAAATATAAAGACAAACCCAATCAACCTGGTAAAATGAGGATCTTCCAACCTAACCGATAGAGGATACTCCAACCTAACTAATCATATCGAACCTACCTATTTCTGGCCCAACGTACTCCAACCTAACTAACCATATTCCACGCTTAACATATTCCACCTAGCCCCAAGGAGCTTCCCCCGTGCACATATACACTGCGTATTCCCAACGAATTATCAAAGCCTGCCACTGGTGCGGGGGGCCTATAGAAGCTAGCACTCCCATGATGAAGGGCTTGTGGTACTATGGCAAGCAACGACACTACCGCTACTGGCACTGGCTGAGGGGCTCCCTGGGAGGTAACTGCTTCCTGGAACAGTCGCAGCAATGGTTTGACGATCATCCGTTCGTGTCGAGTTACAAGGGCGGTCGTCAGTCAATGGAAATGACTCAGGAGCAGAAGATTCGCCGCCGCAGCCTCACCGTGATGTGTAGTAAGCTGAGGAAGGATAAGGAACGCCTGGCTAACTTGGGGATAGACACCTCCAGTCAAGACCGTAACATCCGTGAGCTAGTCGCGAGATTCCTACCTGAAACCGGCCATCCGCCTCCGTCGAGGTGGAGAAGGGAGCTTAGAGTATAATGGGAGCTATAAAGCCTGATATCCTTGATATACAGGAGTCTGTCGGCTATTGCACTAAGTGCGGGTCTGAAGGTGACCTAGGTAATGGGCTGTGTGTGAAGTGCTGGGACGGACAAGAGAGTAAGGATACTAAGACACCTGGAGAATCGCTAGATTGGAAGAATATCGAGTCTTCAGCGAAGTCTAAGGACTATATCAGTAAGGCTGTTATAATTACCCATAGACTAATTGCCCGCAGTAGAATGATACCGAAGGTAAACCTTATTGTCGTTCGCTGCCGATGCGGCTTTATCTTCCAAGCAAGAGATAGCTCTGCCCGTGTACGCTGTCCTCATTGCAAGGCCCGCTGGTTTGTGAATGTTATGAAGAAAAGCTACTCTGGAACGGGACCCTTTGGCGAGTTGTGATCGTTTTCTTGATTTGTTGATATATATATATGTATTTATCTGTTGGATGTATCCAGAAGTCAATTGGAGTGAATATGAAAATAACTGGAGCTGTTTGGAGTCCCGAGGTCAACTATTACACTATCCGCTGCCGATGTAGCCGGCAGTTTTTCCACCGCGCGGATAGATGGCGAGTGTCGTGCCCTTACTGTGGCCAGCTGCGATTCCTTGATACGCTTAGAAGTTCTTGGGTAAAACAAAATTCACGCGGGGGGGACTAAGAGATATATGTGTATTGCAAAGCACGAGCACGTGGTACGAGCGTTTTGTGATTTTAGTCACGAACTCGTGCGAACGTATGTTCGACAGCACGTTTGATCGTACGAGCACGTGTGTATGACGCCGAACTCATGAATTGGCGCTCATGAATCGCGGCGTATTAAACAAGCCGCCGAGCTGTTTTATTGGTTTTTGGCGTAAATGGGCGAGTTTTACGATATTCGGCGCGATTGCTCGCAAATTGGTGATGAATCGGCGTGATAATGGTTGCGCACACCATGCCGCCATGATATGATTGACGTGTCGATTAGGTGGTCGATGTTGGCCAGCAAATCTAACAATCGCTGGTGCCTAACGAACATCGCAAGCGCGAGACCTACATCGCGTGCCTTAGGTGTGCACCTTACCAATTGAATACGGAGCTAACAATGGCTGATGAGCCTAACGGAGCCAATGGTAACGGACAGCCCACGCTACCGCAACTCGAGACCAGGTTAGATGAATTGTGGGGCAAGCATTCTCAGGCCGTAGAGAAGCGCGATCTGAAGGCCGTGACGGCGGTTGTTACCGAGATGAAGCGGGTCGAGAAGTCCATCGAGGATTTCCAGACCAATGCCGAGAAAGCGTCACGCGATGCACTGCTGCCTAGGATCGCCGAAGCGATGTCACGGTTCGAGATGCCAGCAAACTTGCAACTTTCTGGTACCGCTAAGCGGGCGGAAGATGGCAAGTTTACAGACCTAACCATCTTGCTCGACACAACGGACCGGACCACGCTGTACGATGCTTTCGTGAAAGTGTTCCCGGCCAAGGATGTAGAGGATCTCGGAAGCATCAAAGGCATCAAGTTCGTGATCGCTGGTGGGGAAGCGGAAGTAGAATACACCGGTACGAGAGCAGCAGGTACCAGCAGCGGCGGCGGCGGCGGCAAAGGTTGGCAGAAAGACGGAACTGTTCTCAAGATGGCCGAGGTGTTCGAGCAGAACGCCAGCGATGAAGAGAAGTCGGATTACGAAGCGCTCAGGGGCGAAGGATCAAAGCAATACCAGCTAAAGGTCAAGGTCGCCAAAGCAGCAGGTTACACTCTCGTTGACTAGCAGCTAACAAGCACCCCATCTCTTAAGCACACCTAAGAGATGGGGTTTTCTTTTGCTTATTGAGACAAGAAGCAACACCAAGGCGCAGTAGAGTGAATTAGTGTGAACTGGCGAGTAGGTACTCGAAGCATAAGCTTAGTCGTACTCGTGATACTCGCACTTGGTTGTTGCATTACGCAACGCTCTATGGTATACTGGTTGCATGATTGGAAATACGAGCAGCGATCAAGTAAAGGAGGCTCCAAGTGGTAGAAGCTTTAGGTTCGCGCTGGATGATTCAGGTATCATACCCGATACCCGGTAGTGAAGCCGAGGATGAGAAGCTTAGGCTTAAGCTGCTCAACATGGCGGAAAGCTTCGACGAGTGCACGCTCGTTGATGACATTGAGGACCAAGGGCAGCAGGTGTTTGATTGGTCGTTGAGCTCGGAGGATAGGTGCGAGGCACTCAAAGTAGCCATCGCCGCCGTCGTGCCTGAGATCAGGGCTTCGATCATGAGCCCGTTCGACTAATCTCGTTTAGCCTTGGCAGCAGTGCTAGCTCTTTAGTTGAGATGCGCTTATTGATAGGCTCACTCGATTAGAGAGCTAGTACTTGTCAACATAGTTCAAAACGAGGTGAGGCAATGCTTGAAGTAGCAGCTTGGTCAGCTTATAATGCTCGCACTCACGTGTTGCATTGCGCAACGCTGTGTGATATAATAGTTGTGATGTAAACACTTGATTGGAGGTAATGATGAATAGGCAGCACGTAGTCTCCGCTATGAACAACATATGCAGTGCTCTGAGGGAAATGGATAGGCTAGGGCTGCTAGACGAGAATCATGACCCTAAGTATGCAGCCCTACACGGGATGATACTCCATGCAGGGGATGATCTTAAGAGACTGGCTCTATCGGAAGGTATAGAGGTGCCAGACCATGACGAGGCATAAGAACTCAGGAGGCTATCATTGAGCAGGACAATACGTATAGATGAACAGGTTTACGCGAGGCTGCAAGAGATCGCGGCTAAAGAGAACAAGCCGTTCACATCGCCGAATAATGTGATCCGTTTCATGCTGAAGATAGACTCTAAACTCACGGAAGGTAAACGGTCCAAAAGCCGATGCGAGTGTAGCATATCCCACGACGATGGCGAAACTTGTAGATGTTCTTGCAGTGATCCTAGACCTTGCCAAGCACCCCATACGAGGAAGGAGCTACCCGCATGAGACGTATCATCCGATATACAAACGGTAACCCCAGGTACGCTAAGGATATGAGGATACCTACCCACAGGCTCAAGACTATGCTGGACTTAGTCCTGGACAGCGAGAAGGACTTCCAGTATGAGGAGTACTGCCGCGAGTTGCAAGCACTTGCACCGCAGCACACATATATCTTTATTGGAGGTCGGAATGAGGAGCAGTAATCGTTGTTCTAAGTGTAACCAGCCTTACGATCTGTTCCGTTGCCAGAAGTGCGGACGTGTGGCTCCGGGAGGGTTGGCGGGGCTGCCCGTGTATCGGAAGGTGGTTGAGACTAACTCTCATGCGGTAACTGTAAGGTTCAGTGGAGGTAAGGAGGTACGTGATGATAAGATGTCCAAGATGTAAGGGGCAGATGATTAGAATGTATGAGAATTGGGTATGCGCCCAGTGCGGGCATACACGGAAGGTTAGCTTATGAGTACCACAACCACAAAACGACCCGACAGTGACTTCAGATTCCGCATCGTTTCAGGATACGGCGGCCACCGCCTAACCTGGCACACCCTGCAATGCAACACTGGCCGCAGCGCCAAACGTTCGCTACGAACAGCCAACACACCCGAACAACGGCGCGGCGCCTATAAGGAAAAATACGGCCACGAACCCTACTATACCGACCATGACGCCCGTTGCTGCATCGCAAAGCAGGCCAGCGCTAACGCAAGCCCTACGTTCACCGCCACGGCGGCCCGCCAGCTACTCCGCAAGGCCCATGAGGCTGGACTGGCCGCCGGTAACAACGCTAGCCCCACGCCTATGGTAGTAGGCACGCCTACAACACCGTTTAGCGACGATATTGACCCAACAAAACAGACCTACTATGTCTCCGAGGGCGCTTGCGGCTTCGCCTGGGTGACTATACGGCCCGGTAACAGCTCCCTCGCAAGGCAAGCCAGGAAACTAGGCCTAGCTGATTCCGCCTACGGCGGCGGCGTGAGTATATGGATATCCGACCACGGCCAATCAATCGACCGCAAAGCCCGCCACGCAGCCGCATACGCGGCAGTGCTCCGGGAGCACGGGGTCAACGCAACTTCGGACTCACGCCTGGACTAGCACCAACACCACACTTACCACCGCACACCGTTCAAGGAAACGGAGCAGAAAATGCATTACCACATGATTAGCGGCCTCCATGGATACCTGCCAGACCAGAACGAACCCCATGAGACTGAATCAGAGGCCAGTAACGCCC
>Ga0208315_1000351_pt1 | contig 36399 bp, 29 predicted proteins | sample MalvireepMed_215_FD_184239 | JGI IMG/M metagenome (GOLD analysis project Ga0208315, IMG submission 184239) | Marine viral communities from the Global Malaspina Expedition - Malaspina viral metaG DeepMed_215 (SPAdes) (version 2) | ecosystem: Environmental > Aquatic > Marine > Oceanic | place...
TCACTACTGAGCGTAACCCAGATGATCGGCCGGGCGTCGGAGTCGCTCTTCGCGATCACCGGCGCTTCGGCTTCTTCGGGGAGCTGATTGATGATGCGGGACACGGCGTCGCGCACGTCGTTGGCGGCGATATCCAGGTCCCGGTCCAGATCGAATTCCACCGAGGTGCGCGCCGAGCCCAGCCGCGAGCGGGACTCTATCCGGCTGACGCCCTCGACGCCGGCGATGGCCCCTTCCACCACCTGGATGATCTGGGTGTCCAGCACCTCCGGGGCGGCGCCTTCGTAGGTGACTTCCACGGACACCTGGGGCGGGTCGATATCGGGATATTCGCGGATCGGCAGCTTCATCAGCGCACTGATGCCGAAGACCACGATCAGCAGGCTGACCACGGTGGCGAAGACCGGCCGTTTGACCGACACATCGCTGAGCACCATCAGGCCGGCTCCTCCAGGAGCGCGCGCTGGGCGGGCATCAGAGCCCCTTCATCATCGACCACCTTGACCGGCGCGCCGCTGCCGAGACGGCTGTGGCCGTTAACGATCACCGGTTGCCCCTGGTCCAGGCCGGCGGTGATTTCCACCCAGCCGTCGCGGCGCCCGCCCAGACTCACCGGCAGCCGCTCGGCGACATCGTCGTTGCTCACCGTGAACACATAGCTCTGCGCACCCTGGGAGATCACCGCCTGCTCCGGCACCAGCAGCGCCGGATGCTCCGCCAGCAACACCGACACCTGCAGGAACTGGCCCGGGCGCAGCAGGGAGTCGGCGTTATCCAGCAGCGCCTTGACCGTCAGGCTGCGGCTGGCGGCCTCCACGCGACTGTCGAGCATGGCGATTCTGCCGCGGAACACCTTGCCCGGGTAGGCGTCGCTGGTGACCTCCACGGTCAGATTGGGGCGGATCTCGGACAGGTAGCGTTCCGGCACCTGGAAGTTCACCTCCAGGTTGCGCACGCTGTCCAGGGTGGTGATCGGCGCCCCCACCTGCAGGAAGGCCCCCTCGTCCACCTGGCGCAGCCCCACCACGCCGTCGAACGGCGCGCGCAGGTAATGGTCATCCAGTGCCACGCGGCTGGACTCCATGGTCGCCCGGGCGGACTCCATGGTGGTTTTCAGGTTGGCGACTTCCGCTTCGGAAATGGCGCTGCCGCCGACCAGCCGTGACGCACGCTGGTAATCGGAGAGCGCGCGCTGGTAGTCGGCGCGGGTGCGGTCGGTCTCGGCGCGGGCGGCGCGGTCGTCCAGGGTCACCAGCAGGTCGCCGGCCTCCACTTCCTGGCTTTCCTGGAAATGGATCTTGTCGACCCGGCCGTCCACCTGGGTGACCAGGACAATGGCGCGGGTGGCGCGGGCGGTGCCCACCACTTCCAGGTTGTCACTCAGCGGCCGGCTGATGGCGGGCACCACGTTCACCGTCGTGGCGGGACGCTGCGGCGCGGCGGCGCTCTCCCCGTCACTCAACCACCACCAACCGGCGGCGGCCAGTACGGCGATCACCGCCAGACCCGCGATCACTCGCAACATTATTCTACTCCAGGCTCACAGGCACCCCGGTGCCTGTTGAGGCCGGCCCGGCTTAAGGTGCGCTCGGTTTATCATTAGGATATCGGCCCGTCCCTGGCCGGGCCCACGCGCGAACGCCCCGGGCCTGCCAGGTAACAGACCCGGTCCGGTGAGCGTGGTTCCCGCAGCCTACACGGTTTCCGCTTCTGGCAGGGTGAAAATTCGGATCAACGGGAAGGAAAAACGGGCCGGCGGACGCCGGCCCGGGCAGGGGGTGTCACACCATTTCCGCGCGCATCTTCTTCTTGTCCAGTTTGCCCACCGAGGTGCGGGGCAGCTCGTCCACGAACACCACCCGGTCGGGGATGCCGTAGCGGCTGATCACGCCCTTGTCGGCGTACTGGCTGACCAGTTCCTTGATCGCGTCTTCGTCCACGTCGCCGCCCTTGACCACCAGGGCCACCGGACGCTCACCCCATTTCTGGTCCTCCACGCCGACCACCGCGCATTCGGCCACGCCGTCGTGCTGCAGGATCAGCCCTTCCAGATCCAGCGAGGAGATCCACTCGCCGCCGGTCTTGATCACGTCCTTGATGCGGTCGGTGATCTTGAGCCAGCCGTCGGCATCGATCACGCCGATATCGCCGGTGTGCATCCAGCCGCCGTGCCACAGTTTCTTGGAGTTGTCCTCGTCCTTCAGGTAGCCCTGGGTGAGCCAGGGCGCGCGCAGCACCAGCTCGCCCTGGGTTTTGCCGTCGCGGGGTACTTCGTTCATGTTGTCGTCGACGATCCGCATCTGCGCCATGGGTACCGGACGGCCGGTGCGGGTGCGGTAATCCACCTGGGTCTCCAGGTCCGCGTCTTCCAGCTCCGGGGGCAGCAGCGCCAGCGAGATCAGCGGGCAGGTTTCGCTCATGCCGTAGCCGGTGTAGATGTCGATGCCGCGCTCGAGAGCGCCCTTGGCCAGGGACTTGGGCAGCGCCGAGCCGCCGATGATCACCTTCCAGCCGTTCAGGTCCACGCTCTTGGCGGCCTCGGCCTGCAGCAGCATCTGGATGATGGTGGGCACGCAGTGTGAGAAGGTGACTTTCTCGGTGACCAGCAGCTTGAGCAGGGTCTCCGGCACGTAGCGGCCCGGGTACACCTGCTTGACGCCCAGCAGCGTCGCCACATAGGGCACGCCCCAGGCGTGCACGTGGAACATGGGCGTGATCGGCATGTAGACGTCGTCCTGGTTGAAACGTCCATGCCCGGAACCGGACAGCGCGGCGCGGCCGGCGAAGGTGTGCAGCACCAGCTGCCGGTGGGAGAAGTACACGCCCTTGGGCAGGCCGGTGGTGCCGGTGGTGTAGAAGGTGGTGGCGCGGGTGTTTTCGTCCAGCTCCGGGAAATCGAATTCAGCCGGGGCCTGTTGCAGCAGGGCTTCGTACTCGCCGGCAATGTCCAGTTGGGAATCCAGGTTGCCGCCTTCGTCGTCCAGCAGCACGTAGCGTTTGACGGTTTCGATGCGGTCTTTCAGCTCTTCGAGAACCGGCAGAAACTCCCGGTTCACCAGAATCACGTCGTCCTCGGCGTGGTTCAGGGTGTAGAGAATCTGTTCCGGGCTCAGGCGCACGTTCACCGTGTGCAGCACCGCGCCCATCATCGGGATGGCGAAGAACGCTTCCAGGTAACGGTGGGTGTCCCAGTCCATCACCGCCACGGTGTCGCCGGGCTTGACCCCGCACTCCGCCAGCGCGCCGGCGAGCCGGTTGACCCGCTCTTCCAGATCCCGGTAGCTCATGCGACGCTGGTCCGCGTAGACGATCTCCTGCTCGGGAGCGTTACGCACGCCGGATTCCAGAATGCTGTTGATCACCAGCGGCGATTCCACCGCTTCGGCGGTGCGCTGAATGGTCAGGTCGTTACTCATTGCTCTCTCCATCACCAAACAAAAATTAAAAAGTGAAACAGGGTCACGGCCCCGGGGTTCAGCCCGGGCCGGTCAGTTTAAGGGGATCCAGCAGCGCTTCCAGACGCTGGCGATCCAGATCGGTGTGCGCGAGCGCCACCTCAATCACCGGTTGACCGGTGGAAAACGCTTCCTTGGCGATGGCGGCGGCCTTTTCGTAGCCGATCACCGGATTCAGGGCGGTGACCAGAATCGGGTTGCGGCCCACGCCTTCCGCCAGGTGCTCCTGGTTCCAGGTCAGCCCTTCGATGGCCTGGTCGGCCAGATTACGGCAGCTGTTGGCCAGCCAGCGGGTCATATCCAGCAGATTGGTGGCCACCAGCGGCAGCATCACGTTGAGCTGGAAGTTGCCGCTCTGGGCCGCCACGGTGTTGGCCTGGTCCAGCCCCATGACCTGGGCCGCCACCATGGTGGCGGACTCGCAGATTACCGGGTTTACCTTGCCGGGCATTATCGACGACCCGGGCTGGGTGGCCGGCAGCTGCAGCTCCGATAACCCGTGAATCGGCCCGGAATTCATCCAGCGCAGGTCGTTGCTGATTTTCATCAGCACCACCGCCAGGCCGCGCAGGGCGGCGGACAGGTTCAAGGGCGCGTCCACCGCGCTTTGCGCCACCGAAGGATACGGCAAGGCGGTGAAGGGTTCACCGGTGTCGTCCGCCAGGGCGGCGGCGAAGCGGTCACCGAATTCCGCATGGGCGTTGATGCCGGTGCCCACCGCGGTGCCGCCCTGGGGCAGCGCGTGCAGCTCGTTGCGGGCGCGCGCCAGGCGTTCGCTGGCGGCCTGCAGCTGCAGCACCCAGGTGCGCAGTTCCTGCTCCACCGTCACCGGCATGGCGTCCATCAGATGGGTGCGGCCGGTTTTCACCAGGTCTTTCCCCTCCCGGGCGCGCAGGCCCAGGGTGGCGATCAGGTGTTCCAGGTCGGGCAGCAGCTGCTCGCTGACCGCCATCACCGAGGACAGGTGCATGGCGGTGGGAATGGTGTCGTTGCTGCTCTGCCCCAGGTTCACATGATCGTTGGGATGCACGCCGGCGTCGCCGCACAGCCGGGCGATCACCTCGTTGACGTTCATATTGGTGCTGGTGCCGGAACCGGTTTGAAACACGTCCACCGGAAACTGGTCGGTGTGGGCGCCGCCCAGCAGTTCGTCGCAGGCGGCGACGATGGCCCGGCGGCGCTGGTCGTCAAGCAACTCCAGGTCGGCGTTGACGTTGGCGGCGCAGCGCTTCACACGCACCACCGCCTGAATAAAGCGGTCCGGCAGATGCCGGCCGCTGATCGGAAAGTTGTCCACCGCCCTCTGTGTCTGGGCGCCCCAGAGTGCTTCGGCGGGAACCTCGATCTCTCCCAGGGAATCCTTCTCCAAACGGGTATCGCTCATGACTTCTCCTTGCGGCCCGGTGTCGGCCGGCGACGGGTCTTGGTCGGCACTCAGTATCGGCAACCGGGTGCGACGGGTCCACCTTCGCCGCGGCTTCAGCCCGCCACCGGGCCGCTTTCCACCCGGTCCCGGCCGGCCTGCTTGGCCTGGTAGAGGCGTTTGTCGCCCGCTTCCATGAGCTGCTCCAGGGTCTCACCATCGCGCTGCCACAAGGCCACGCCGATGCTGCAGGACAGCGAGACCGTCACCGCCTGATCCCGGTAGGGGGTGTCGCGGATCAAGCGGCGCAGGCTGTCCGCCACCTTGATCGCTTCCTCGAGCCCGGTGTCCGGCAGTAACACGGTGAATTCCTCGCCGCCGACCCGGCACACCAGGTCGGAAGCGCGCAGCCGCCGGCGCAGGATATTGGCCACGTGAATCAGCACCTGGTCACCGACCGCGTGGCCGTGGGTGTCGTTGACCTTCTTGAAGTAATCCAGATCCAGTACCAGCAGGGTCAGGTCGGCGTCGTAGCGCTGCGCCCGGTGCCGCTCCTGCTGGAAGGATTCACGGAAGCGGTACAGATTGGCCAGCCGCGTGAGCGGATCGGTGGAAGCGATCACCATCAGCCCGGCGCGGGCCTTTTCGCTGCCCCGCTCGTAGACGTAGGCGAACGCCAGCGCCACCGCGCAGGAAATCAGAATATTGGCGAGGCTGGCGAAGTGAAATTCGTGCAGGAAGCCGGGATGCTTGAATACGAAGATGGTAAAGGCGGTGAGCATGAAGAACACGGCCACCGCGAAACCCAACCGCAGCCCCAACAACAGATGGGAGATCACCGGAATAGTGTAGACCCACAGGAACACCGTCGGTGAGGTGCCGGGCAGGTACATCGCCACCATCATGATGGTCAGAAAGGGAATCAGATAAACCAGCGTCCAGACCCGCAGATTGCGGGTACGGCTGACCACCACGTACAGCATCATCGACGCCGCGCCGGTGACCAGCTCGATGGTGGCCAGCAGGTGCAGCCCCCGTTGCGTGTTGATCACGAAGAATAAAGCACCGGACACACCGGTGATGATCAGCAGTGCTTTGAGCAGCGCCCGGCGTTGCCCCTGGGCGCCCTGCACTTCAAGCGTTTCGTTTGTCCCCATTGCGTCATTCGCCCCCCACGAGCATGCGCATCCTGCCTGTTCCCCCGACCGGAACCGGGCCGGTGCTGGCATTTAGCCAGTAGGGAAGATACCTAAAATACCGTCCGGGTTCATTTACCGATGCAGAAGGAGGAAAAAATACGTCCCAGCAGGTCGTCGGCGGTGAAGGCGCCGGTGATCTCTTCCAGCGCCTGCTGGGCCGCCCGCAGGTCCTCGGCGAGCAGCTCGCCGGCGGCGTGCCGGTGCAGCTGGTCGGCGCCCTTGGCCAGGGCGGCGAGGGCGTCCTGGAGAGCGGTGATATGACGGCGGCGGGCGGAGAAACGGCTTTGCGCCTCGCCCTGGTAGCCGGCGGCGGCTTTGAGATGCCGGCGCAGCGCGTCCATGCCGGCGCCGCTGGCGGCGGACAGAATGAAGGTATCCGGCCGCTCCGGGTGGGGGCCCGGCGAGTCGCCGCTCAGGTCGGCCTTGTTGAGCACCAGGGTCACCGGCAGATCCAGATCGTCCAGTTGCTGCTGGCTCTGCGGCAGCAGCGTAGCCAGATCATCCAGGTTGTCCGGGGTTTCCTGGGCGTCCACCACCACCAGTAGGCGGTCCGCCTTCTTGATTTCGGCGAACGCCCGGCGGATGCCCTCCTGCTCGATCTGGTCGCCGCTTTCCCGCAGGCCGGCGGTGTCGATCAGATTGAGCGGCATGCCGTCCAGCTGGATCGCTTCGCGCAGCACGTCCCGGGTGGTGCCGGCCACCTCGGTGACGATGGCGGCGTCGAAACCGGCCAGGGCGTTCATCAGCGAGGATTTCCCCGCGTTGGGCCGGCCGGCGATCACCAGGGTCAGGCCCTCCCGGACCAGGCGCCCCTGGCGGGCGCTGGCCAGCACCTCCTCCGCCTGACGGATCAGCCCGCGCAAGTCGTCGGCCACCCCGCCTTCGGAGAGGAAATCGATCTCCTCCTCGGGGAAGTCGATGGCCGCTTCCACATAGATGCGCAACTGAATGAGCTGCTCGACCAGGGTGTTCACTTCCCGGGAGAACGCGCCCTGCAGGGAGTTCAGGGCGGCGCGGGCGGATTCCCGGGTACCGGCGTCAATCAGATCGGCGATCGCCTCCGCCTGGGTGAGGTCCATTTTGTCGTTGAGGAAGGCCCGCTGGGAGAACTCCCCGGCGCGGGCCTGGCGGGCGCCGTGGTGTACGCAGGCGGCCACCAGCATATCCAGGATCACCGGGCCGCCGTGGCCCTGCAGTTCCACCACTTCTTCGCCGGTGAAGGAGCCGGGTGCCGGGAACCAGAGCACCAGGCCCTCGTCGAACACCTGGCCTTCCGGATCCTTGAAGGTGCTGAAATGCGCCTTTCTGGGCGAAAGTGAGCGCTCACCAATGAGCGATTTTGCAATGGCGAGCGCGCGATCACCGGACAGACGCAGCACGCCCACGCCTCCCCGGCCGGGGGCGGTGGCGATGGCGACGATGGTGTCGGAGCTGGCTGCGGACATGGCGGGATTATAGGGAGCCCTGGCGGTGGGACGCCAGACAGGGACGGTGAAAAGAAAAAGCCGGCCTTGTCGGGCCGGCTTGGGTTTCTTCGCCGCGGTGGGTGATCACCCGCCGCGTTCGATCTTGCGGGTGATCAGATACTGCTGGGCGATCGACAACAGGTTGTTGGTCAGCCAGTACAGCACCAGACCCGCCGGGAACCACAGCATGAACACCGAGAAGATCACCGGCATCCATTTCATTACCTGGGCCTGGGTGGGATCCGCCGGCGTCGGGTTGAGGCGGGTCTGCAGGAACATGGACGCGCCCATCAGAATCGGCAGGACAAAGTACGGGTCCATCACCGACAGGTCGTTGATCCACAGGAAGAACGGCGCCTGGCGCAGTTCCACCGATTCCAGCAGCACATAGTAGAGCGAGATGAACACCGGCATCTGCACCAGAATCGGCAGACAGCCGCCCAGGGGGTTGATCTTCTCCCGCTGGAACAGCTTCATGGTTTCCTGCTGCTGCTTCTGCCGGTCGCCCTTGTTCTCTTCCTTGATGCGCTGCATCTCGGGGGCCACTTTGCGCATCTTGGCCATGGACCGGTAGCTGGTGGCGCTGAGCTTGAAGAACAGGGACTTGATCACCAGCGTCAGCAGGATGATCGCCACGCCCCAGTTGCCGACCCCGAAGCCGAGATCCATCTGCAGGCCGAAGATATCGAGCTCGCCGCTCTGCAGGAACACCAACAGGTGGAAGATCGGCTGGGCCAGGAACCACAGCCAGCCGTAGTCCACGGTCATGTTAAAGCCGGGGCTGATCGCTTCCAGGCGATCCTGGATCTTGGGACCGGTGTAGAACTCCGCGTAGAACACCTTTTCCTCGCCGGGCTGAACTTCCGCCGAGGCGGACACGAAGCGCAGCAGGTATTCGTTGCGGTTCTCGCGGTACAGGGTGGAGTAGGTGTAGCGCCCCTGGGCATCGGGAATCCAAGCGGACACGAAATAGTGCTGGAGCATGGCGATCCAGCCACCCTCCTGGGTGAGCCGCAGCGGCTCGTCCTGCATGTCGTCGAACGGCAGCTTGTTGTAGGGCTTGTCCTGGCTCCAGTACGCCGCGCCCAGGTAGGTGGGCATGGGAATAAAGCCCTGGGTGCTTTTGCCCGGGTCTTCGCTGCCGTCCCGTTTGATCTGGCCGTAGAGCGCGCCCTGCCAGGCCTCGCCGCTGTTGTTGCGGACAATATGGCTGACCCGGACCAGGTAGCTGCCGCGCTCGAAGGTATAGCGTTTGATGATCTCCACCCCGCCGCTCTGGCTCAGGGTGAGATCCACGTTGAGTTCTTTCTCGCCGTCCTGCAGGCGGTAACGGTCCTGCCCGGCCTGCCAGGTGGGGCGGCCTTCGGCGGTGTCGGTGCCGTTCTTGCCGACCAGCCCGCTTTGCGCCACATAGGTCCGGCCGGCGTCGTTCTGCAGCAGAACGAACGGCTGATCCGGGGTGTCCGCGTGGCGCGGGTATTCCGGCAGGGCCACCCGAACGATGTCGCCGCCCAGGGGATCGATCTCCAGGGCCAGCACATCGGTATTCACTTCAATGCGCTGCTCGGAATCACCGCTCTGGGAGTCCGGGGCCGGCGCCTCGGCCTGCTGCTCGCCGGCGGGTTCCGGCACGGTGCCCTCGGCGCTGTCCGGCTGCGGCAGCGGGTCGCTGTCATTGGCGGGGGCGGTGTCGTCGGCCTGGGTTTGTTCCTGGGCCACCGGCGTGGTCTGCGGGGACATATAGTCCCGTTGCCACGCCTGGATCATCAGGTAGGAAACAACGGCAATACCAGTGATCACTAACGCGCGAGGGATATCCATAATTCGATTGGGTTCTGGCGAGAAAAAGCGGACGGCAGTTTCTCAGTCTTGCCCACGCTTGGCAAGCAGCTTGTCCAGCAGCTCGGACAGGGCCGGTGTCAACGAACGCCCCCCTTCCTTGGGACAAGGGCCCCGCAGGAGCACGATCAGATCCAGGCCGGCCAGCTCATGCTGGCGCAAACGGAACTGTTCGCGGGCACGGCGCTTGATCGCGGCGCGGTCCACGGCGTGGCGTGCTTTACGACGGCCGATCACCAGACCCAGTCGTGCCTGGGGCAGGTCGTTACGGCGGGCAAGAATGAGAAAATAACGGTCGGAGACCCGCCAGTCCGGGGCGTTGAACACGGCCTGGAACTGGGCGCCGTCAAGCAGGCGCTGTTCTCGGGTGAAGCGGAAGGACGGGGTATCGGGCGCTGACACTGGCACCATGGCGAAAACGGAAGACAGCGGTCAGCGCCGGCGGCTGACTCAGGCTGTCAGCCGTTTACGACCTTTGGCGCGACGTGCCGCGACGATTTTGCGGCCATTTTTGGTGGCCATGCGGGCACGGAAACCGTGGTTACGCTTACGCTTGATGTTGCTCGGCTGGAATGTCCGTTTCATGGCGTCATCCCCAAATAGGAAGTCATGGGCTTAAGAGGCCGCGGATAATAGTCGTGCGGGGGCTGGCTGTCAACCGGGCTTTCCGGAGCGGGTCGGGGTGTTACTAAAAGAATTAAATATTTATATGTTTTTAGTAGCAGTGGTAATAGTAAGGGAAGGCCGATTCTGTGGATAAGCGGGAAAAAGCCATATAAAGCAATGATTTAGCCTGTTGGCAACTGACGTATAACTGTGTGTAAGTCACGGGGACGAACGGGGGACAGTCGGTGGTCAATTGGGGACGGAATTGATCCACCTGGTTATCCCCAGAGTTGTGAGCCCGGGTGCGCACAGGGTTACCGCCGTAGTTATCCACAGGAAAAGTGAAAAGAAAAAGGTCCCGGGAGCTGTGGATAATTGGCCGGACGGGGGTATAGAATGCAACGTCTTATTCACCATCGACGGTAAAGGCGGGGATGTGTCCGAGGAGCTTTGGAATCGCTGTTTGACTCGGCTGGAAGACGAACTGCCGTCCCAGCAATTCAACATGTGGATCCGGCCGTTACAGGTGACGGCTTCCGAGGATGGCGGAGAATTGACGCTTTTCGCGCCTAATCGCTTCGTGGTCGACTGGGTTCGCGACAAATACGTGGAACGTATCAGCGAGGTGCTGGGCGAGCTGAAGAGCGGCCCCCTGCCCCAGTTACGGTTGGAAGTGGGCAGCTCCCGGGCCGCCCCGGCGCCCCGGCAACCGGAGGCCGGTGCCGCCCGTGGCCGCCCCGCCGACAGCCGCGCGGCGCCGGTGATCGAGCCCCGCGCCAAGGCGGTGTCGCCGGAGCTGGGCGGTGCCGCCAAACACCGCAGCAATCTGAATTCGGGCTTCACCTTTCTGACTTTCGTGGAAGGCAAGTCCAACCGCATGGCCTGCGCGGCGGCTCAGCAGGTGGCGGAGAACCCGGCCAGCCACGGCTATAACCCGCTGCTGCTGTATGGCGGTGTGGGGCTCGGTAAGACCCACCTGATGCATGCGGTGGGCAACGAGCTGATGCGCCGCAACCCCAACGCCAAGGTGGTCTATCTGCACAGTGAGCGGTTCGTGGCGGACATGATCTCGGCGTTGCGGAATAAGACCATCAACGAGTTCAAGCGCTTCTACCGTTCGGTGGACGCCCTGCTGATTGATGATATTCAGTTTTTTGCAGGTAAGGAGCAGTCCCAGGAGGAGTTTTTCCACACCTTTAATGCGTTGTTGGAAAACGGGCAGCAAATCATCCTGACATGCGATAAATTCCCTAAGGAAGTGGACGGCCTTGAGGAACGGCTGAAAAGCCGGTTCGGGTGGGGGCTGTCGCAACCGCTGGAGCCGCCGGAGTTGGAGACGCGGGTCGCGATCCTGAAGAAAAAGGCGGAAGAGGCGCGGGTCGAGCTGCCCAATGACGCGGCCTTCTTTATCGCCCAGCGGATCCGTTCCAATGTGCGGGAGCTGGAAGGCGCGTTGCGCCGTGTGATCGCCCATGTGCGCTTCACCGGGGCGCAGATCGATATCGGCCTGATCAAGGAAGCGCTCAAGGATCTGATCGCCCTGCAGGCCCGCCAGATCAGCATCGACAATATCCAGCGCACGGTGGCGGAGTACTACAAGATCAAGGTGCCGGACCTGCACTCACCGCGGCGTACCCGCTCGGTGGCCAGGCCGCGCCAGGTGGCGATGGCGTTGTCCAAGGAGTTGACCAGCCATAGCCTGCCCGAGATCGGGGAAAGCTTCGGCGGCCGGGACCACACCACGGTATTGCATGCCTGCCGGAAGGTGCTGGAGCTGCGCGAATCCAATCCGGAAATAGAAGAAGATTATCAAAACCTCCTGAGGACCCTGACGTCCTGACGGATCAACTGAAACGGGAAAGCGACATGAAATTCTCCATCAACCGTGAACAACTGCTCAAACCGCTACAGCAAGTTGCCGCGGTGGTCGAAAAACGCCAAACGCTGCCGGTTTTGTCCAATGTGCTCATGGAAGTGGGGGACGGCCAACTTTCCTTGACCGGCACCGACCTGGAACTGGAGCTGGTGGCGCGGTTGCCGCTGGAAGGTGAACACCAGGCCGGTGAAACCACGGTGCCGGCCCGCAAGCTGGTGGACATCGCCAAGAGCCTGCCGGCGGAGGCGGACATCCGCTTCGAGGTGGACGGCGAGAGAATGCTGGTGCGCTCCGGCCGCAGCCGTTTCTCCCTGGCCACTCTGCCCGCGTCCGAGTTTCCCAATCAGGAAGAGGACAACAGCGGTTCGGTGCTGGAGATTGCGCCCCATACCCTGCGTCAGTTGATCGACCATACCGCTTTCTCCATGGCCCAGCAGGACGTCCGCTACTACCTTAACGGCATGCTGTTCGAGCTGCGCTCCGGTATGCTGCGGGCGGTGTCCACCGACGGTCACCGCCTGGCGCTGTGCGACGCGGCCCTGGAAGGCCAGAGCGAGGAAGCCGGCGTGATCCTGCCCCGCAAGGGTGTCATGGAGCTGGCGCGGATCCTGTCCGACGCGGCGGAGAACGCACGCCTCACCCTGGGCCGTAACCACATTCGCATTGTAGCCGGATCGATTACCTTTACCTCCAAACTGGTGGACGGCAAGTTCCCGGAGTACGAACGCGTGATTCCCAAGGACGGCAGCCGGGTGGTGATGGCTGATCGGGAAACGCTGCGCCAGGCGCTGAGCCGGGTGGCGATTCTTTCCAACGAGAAGTATCGCGGTGTGCGGGTGCAGCTTTCCGAAGGCAGCCTGCGTATCGTCGCCAACAACCCGGAGCAGGAAGAAGCGGAAGAGGAAGTGTCCGTGGACTACCAGGGCGGCCCCCTGGAGATCGGCTTCAATGTCAGCTACCTGCTCGATGTCCTCAACACCATGGACGGCACCCAGGCCCGCCTGGAACTGGGCGACAGCAACAGCAGTGCTCTGATCACCGATCCGGAGCACGAGGCGGCCATTTATGTGGTTATGCCGATGCGCCTCTAGGGCGCGCCCCCTGCCAAGCACCGGCGCCTGCTTTCAGCGGGCGCCCACTCTTCCCCGCCTTCTTGCCCTTTCATGCTAGCTGATCTGCGACTCACGGATTTCCGTAACTATCAGCAGGCGGAGCTTTCGCCGGCGCCGGGACTGAATCTGATTGTCGGCGCCAACGGCAGCGGCAAAACCAGCCTGCTGGAAGCCATCTACTTTATCGGCAGTGGCGGCCGCTCCTTTCGCGGCGGCCGGTTGTCCCGGCTGGTCCGCGACGGCGCCGACGCCGCCACCCTGTTCGCCCGCGTGGAGATTGGTGAAAACCATCACCGGCTCGGCATTCGCCGCGCCCCCGGCGGCATCCAGTCGCTGAAGCTCAATGGCGCCACGCCAGGCGCCCTGAGCGATGTGGCTGCCCTGCTTCCTGTGCTGGCGTTGCACCCCCAGTCGGTGGAGTTGATCTTCGGGCCCTCCGCCCTGCGCCGGCGGTTTTTGGACTGGGGAATGTTCCACGTGGAACATTCCTTCCTGCCGGTGTGGAAGGAAGCCAGCGCCGCCCTGAAGCAACGCAATGCCCTGCTGCGCAGCGGCCGGGTAACCCCCCGTGAGTTGGGCTATTGGGACCAGAAACTGGCGGCCAGTTCTGATAGTATTGAACGGTTACGTGATGGGTATCTGCAGCGGCTGAAAAGCCGCTGGCTGGAAGCGATGGCGTTGCTCGCTCCGGAGATCAAAGGCGGGCTGGTTTTGCAGACCGGGCGCCGGGAGGGCGAATCCTATCTGGACGCCCTGGCCCGCTCCCGCGATGAAGATTTGCGTCGCGGGTTTACCCACACCGGCTTTCACCGTGCCGAGCTCAAGATCACGGCGGGTGGCAGCCTTGCCCGGGACCGGGTGTCCCGAGGCCAGGCCAAGATCATGGCCTACGGCCTGGTGCTGGCCCAGCTTCCCCTGATCCAGGAGGCCGGGAAGGTCTGCACGCTGCTGGTGGATGATCTGGGCTCTGAACTGGATCAGACCCACCGGGCCACGTTGCTGGGGTTTCTGGCGGCGGGATCACACCAAACATTGATAACGGCGGTGGACAGGGAGCACCTGGACCCCGCTTTTGATGAGCATAAGGGCGCTGCGGCCCGAATGTTCCACGTGGAACATGGCCGTGTTCAGCGGATATCGGACGATCCATAAGGTAAAGACATGGCGGAACAAAACTACGATTCATCCAGCATTAAGGTGCTGAAGGGTCTGGACGCCGTTCGCAAACGTCCCGGCATGTACATCGGTGATACGGATGACGGCACCGGTTTGCATCACATGGTTTTCGAGGTGGTCGATAACTCCATCGACGAATCCCTGGCCGGGCACTGTTCCGAGATCCGGGTGGTCATCCATCCGGATGAATCCATCTCCGTATCGGACAACGGCCGCGGCATCCCCGTGGACATGCACACCGAAGAGGGTGTCAGCGCCGCTCAGGTGATCATGACCGTGCTGCACGCCGGCGGTAAGTTCGACGACAACTCCTACAAGGTCTCCGGGGGGCTGCACGGCGTGGGCGTTTCCGTGGTCAACGCCCTGTCCGAATCCCTGAAGCTGACCATCCGTCGCCACGGCAACGTGTATGAGCAGAGTTACCGCCACGGCGTGCCGGAAAAGCCGCTGGATACGGTGGGCACCACGGACAGCACCGGCACCGCGATTCACTTCCGGCCGTCGTCCGAGACCTTCACCAATATCGAGTTCCACTACGACATCCTGGCGAAGCGACTGCGCGAGCTGAGCTTCCTGAACTCCGGCGTGCGCATCCACCTGAAGGACGAGCGCACCGGCGACGAGGACATCTTTGAGTACGAAGGCGGTCTGAGTGCCTTCGTCACCTACCTCAACCGGAGCAAGACCGCGCTCAATGAGGTATTCCACTTCCAGTTCGACCGGGAAGACGGCATCGCCGTGGAAGTGGCCATGCAGTGGAATGACTCCTACCAAGAGAATATTTTCTGCTTTACCAACAACATTCCCCAGCGCGACGGCGGTGCCCACCTGGCGGGCTTCCGTGCCGCGCTGACCCGTTCGCTGAATAACTACATGGACCGGGAAGGCTTCCTCAAGCGGGAAAAAGCCAACCCCACCGGCGACGACGCCCGCGAAGGCCTGACGGCGGTGATTTCGGTGAAGGTGCCGGATCCCAAGTTTTCCAGCCAGACCAAGGACAAGCTGGTCTCCTCCGAGGTGAAGACCGCCGTTGAGCAGACCATGTCCGAGAAATTTCAGGATTACCTGCTGGAGCATCCCCAGGAAGCCAAGCAAATCGTCCAGAAAATCATCGACGCGGCCCGGGCCCGGGACGCGGCCCGCAAGGCCCGCGACATGACCCGCCGCAAGGGCGCCCTGGATATCGCCGGCCTGCCCGGCAAGCTGGCGGACTGCCAGGAAAAAGACCCGGCGCTCTCCGAGCTCTACATCGTGGAGGGTGATTCCGCGGGCGGCTCCGCCAAGCAGGGCCGCGACCGCAAGTACCAGGCGATCCTGCCGTTGAAGGGTAAGATTCTCAACGTGGAGAAAGCCCGCTTCGACAAGATGCTCTCCTCGCAAGAGGTAGGCACTTTGATTACCGCGCTGGGCTGCGGGATCGGCCGTGATGAATACAACGTGGAAAAGCTGCGCTACCACCGCATCATCATCATGACGGACGCGGACGTGGACGGCTCCCACATCCGCACCCTGCTGCTCACCTTCTTCTTCCGGCAGATGCCGGAGCTGATCGCCCGCGGCCATGTGTATATCGCCCAGCCGCCGCTCTACAAGGTCAAGAAGGGCAAGCAGGAAACCTACATCAAGGATGACCCGGCCCTGGAGGACTACCTCACCAACCTGGCGCTGGAGAAGGCCGCCCTCTACCCGGGCAACGACGCCCCGCCGGTGAGCGGTGAGCCCCTGGGCAACCTGATCGGCGAATACCGCCAGGTGATGCGCATCGTCGACCGCCAGTCCCGGGTGTTCCCGGCGCTGGTGCTCGAGCAGATGATCTACATGCCGTCCGTGGACGAGAGCAAGCTCACCGACGAAGCCTTCATGAAGCAGTGGTGCGCCGATCTGGGCGCCCGCGTGGACGCCCTCACCGACGGCAGCCAGACGTTCACCGTGAGCCCGGAGCTGGACACCGAGAGAGGCCTCTATCTGCCCCATGTGAAGGTGATCGCCCACGGGGTGCCCCGGGAGTACCGGGTGTCACTGGACTTCCTGCAATCGCCGGATTACGGGCGCATCAAGCACCTGGGCGAGACGCTCGAGGGGCTGCTGGCCAGTGACGCGGCCGTGGAGCGCGGTGAAACCCGCAAACCGATCCGCCACTTCGCCGAGGCCCTGGCCTGGCTGATGCAACAGGCCCGCCGCGGCACCAGTGTGCAGCGCTATAAGGGTCTGGGGGAGATGAACGCGGACCAGCTGTGGGAAACCACCATGGATCCCGAGTCCCGTCGGATGCTGCAGGTAACGGTGGAGGATGCGATTGCCGCGGATCAGATCTTCACCACCCTGATGGGCGACGACGTGGACCCGCGCCGCAAGTTCATTGAGTCCAATGCGCTGCAGGTGTCCAATCTGGATATCTAGAAAAAACAGAAGGGAGCAACCGGGCGGGCGCCCGGTTGCCTGGCTCTCAAACCGGCGGGGTTAAACCGCGAAATCTTCCAGCTTGGCGCCGTTTTCCAGGGCTTCGCGCAGCCACACCGGGCGCTTGCCACGGCCGGTCCAGGTTTGCGAGCTGTCGTTCGGGTTGCGGTATTTCACCTTGGCGGGCTTGCGAACGCCTGCTTTCTTCTTGCGGGCGGTGGTTTTGCGAGCCGCCTTCTTCTGCCGGCTGGCTTTTTCCTGCAGCAGGTCATCCACGGAAACGCCGAGATCCTTGGCGATCTTGGAAATTTCCGCCTGGGCGCTTTTCACCGCGTCGAGACGTTTCTTCTCGAGCTTTTTCTCAGCCTGCTTGATCAGTTTTTCCAGTTCCGCGACAGAAAGATCGTCAAGATTGATAGTCATTTTCGGTGGTCCTTAATAGATAGGGTCGGCCTTGTGCGGGAAACTGTAGTTATTATTAGAAAAAAACGCAATTACGCTTTCGGGGTTTTGGCCGGTTCACCGGGATAATGTTCAAAAATCCATTGTTCCGCCAGCCGGGTAACGGTTTTTGCGTCTTTATCTTCGGTATTAATGGGCGGGCTGATACGCAAAATAATTTCACCGGGCAAGCGCAGCCAGGAACGGGCCGGCCAGCAATCGCCGCTGTTATGACTGATCGCCACCACCGGCACCTTGTTACGGCAGGCGAGTAACGAACCGCCGTGATTAAAATGGCCCAAAGTACCGGGTTTCTGTCGGGAGCCTTCCGGATAAATCACCACCGGAATGCCGTCCTTAAGACGCTCGGCGCCCTGCTCCAAAACCGCTTTCAGTGCCGCCCTGCCCTTGCCGCGATCAATGCGAATCGGATTAAGCAGCGCCAGGCCCCAGCCGAAAAACGGCAGCCACAGCAGTTCCCGTTTCAGCACCGTGGCCTGGGGCGAGATCAATAATTGCAGATAAAAGGTTTCCCAACTGCTCTGGTGGTTGGCGATTATCACCATCGGCCCGTCCTGCAAATGCTCGCGGCCCTCCACCCGGATACGCACGCCGTTGAGACGGCCGAGCAGCCACATGGCGAAGCGGGTCCAGATATTCACAAAACGGTAACGTTGATCGCGGGGGAGAAACCAGCCAATCAGCAGGCAGTTGAGACCATGGACAATGCCCACCGCGTTGTAGATAACGAAAAACAGCACACTGCGAATGCGGATGCCCCAACTGGGCGGGCCACCGGCGGGTTCTTTCATGAAGGGTCCTTGAGAAACTGATCGACGAACCCGGCCAGGGAATCGTAAACATCCACCGGGCCCAGGGTTTCCGGCAAGCCTTTGTCGAGGGTGCGCCGGCCCTTGCCGGTCAGCACCAGCACCGGGCGGCAGCCGCGCGCGACGCCGGCTTCCAGGTCCCTCAGACTATCACCAACCATGGGGACACCGGTGACATCGCCATACTCGGCAACAATTTGGTCGATCAGTCCCGGCAACGGTTTGCGGCAGGCGCAGCCGTCGTCCGGGCCGTGGGGACAGAAAAACACGCCGGAAAGCCGGGCCCCGGCGCCCTCCAGGTGGGCCGCCATGGTGCGGTGAATGGCGTCCAGGCCGGCCTGATCGAAATAGCCCCGTGCCAGCCCGGATTGGTTGGTGGCCACCACCACGCGGTACCCGGCGTGGTTAAGCCGGGCGATGGCGGCCGCGCTGCCGGGCAGCGGGCGCCACTCCTCGGGGGTTTTGATGTAGGCGTCGGAGTCTTCGTTAATCACCCCGTCGCGGTCGAGAATAACCAGTTTGGATGCGTTCATGGGCGGCAGTATATCAGGCCCGGGCACCGTATCAGGCCATGGTGTCGACGATTCCGCCTTCCACCCGCAGGGCCGCCCCGGTGGTGGCGGACGCCTGGGGCGAGGCCGCGTACACCGACATATTGGCCACCTCTTCCACTTCGGCCACGCGCTGGATGATCGAGCTGGGGCGCGCTTCCTGGATAAACTGTTTCTCCATCTCCTGCTCGGACAGGCCGCACTGCTCCGCCATGCTCTTCAGCATCTTGCGCACGCCCTCGGAGCGGGTCGGCCCGGGCAGGATGGCGTTCACCGTGACACCGGTACCGGCCAGCACCTTGGCCAGGCCCCGGGAAATGGACTGCACGGCGGTCTTGGTCATGCCGTAGTGGACCATTTCGGTGGGAATATTCAGCGCCGATTCGCTGGACAGGAACTGAATGCGGCCCCAACCCCGGTCGCGCATGCCCCGGGCATAGTGGCGGGACAGCCGCACCGCGCTCATCACATTGATCTGGAAGAACCGCTCCCAGTCGTCGTCGTCGATATCGAAGAAGCCCTTGGGCTCGAAGATGCCCACGTTATTGACCAGGATATCCGCGTCCGGATGGGCATCGATCAGTGCCTGGCAGCCGTCGGCCCGCCCCAGATCGGCGGCGATGCCCTCGATGCCGTCGCTCTTGGTCTCCTGCTTGAGAGCGTCGATCGCCTGGTCCACCCGTTCCTGGGTGCGGCCGGTGATCACCACGTCCGCGCCGGCCAGGGCCAGGCCGCGGGCGATACCGAAACCAATACCGGCGGAGGAGCCGGAAACGATCGCCTTCTTACCTGAGAGGTCAATGCGCATGGGGACTCCTTCGAGTTAAGCGGAATTACCCTATGCAGTGGCGCCGAGGTGAGAACTTCTCAAGGGCCAAGCCCCACGAAATCTTGCTTCGTAGACGCCCATTGCGGTGTGCTCCCAATGGAGGTTCGATCTCGGTGCCGGTGTCCAGGACTGTGTGAGGCAGGGAGCCGAACACAAGCCTCCAGGGATGGATTCACGGCGGGTCCTGGACACCGGCACCGAGATCGAACCGCGCTACGAAGCCGCTAAATGGGTAGAACGCTCCTATTCCTGCAGCAGACTGATGTCGGCCACGTTGAGGAACAGGTCACGCAGGAAGGTGAGCAGCGCCAGGCGGTTGTCGCGCACCGCCGGGTCCTCGGCCATCACCATCACCTGGTCGAAGAAGGCGTCCACCGGCTCGCGCAGTTCGGCGAGCAGTGCCAGCACCGCTTCGTAGTTGCCCTCTTCCAGCAACGGCTCGGAGCGGGCGTAGGCGTCCACCACCATGTCGGTGAGGGTCTGCTCCGCCTCTTCCTCGAGCAGGGCACCGTCGATCTCTTCCGGCGGCGCTTTGTCCAGTTTGGCGAGGATGTTGGAGACGCGCTTGTTGGCGGCCGCCAGGGCCTGGGCTTCGTCGCGGTTCTGGAACGCCGCCACCGCCCGCACCCGGCGGTCGAAATCCAGCGGCCGGCGGCAGGCTTCGTCGAGGGCCAGCACCGACAGGATTACCGGCGTGGCGAAGCCCTGCTCCTGGTACATGGCCCGGTAGCGGCCCTTGACGAAGTCGAAGGCCTCGTCCACCCGGTCGGCGTCGATGCGCTGGCCGAGGGCCACCGCTGCCTGGTCGAGCAGGTCGCGCAGATCCAGGGCCAGCTGGTTGTCGATGATGATGCGCAGGATGCCCAGGGTGGCGCGGCGCAGCGCGTAGGGGTCCTTGGTGCCGGAGGGCTTCTGGCCGATGCCGAAGATACCCACCAGGGTGTCGATCTTGTCCGCCAGGGACACCGCCTGGCCGGTTTTGGTGCGCGGCAGCCCGTCGCCGGCGAAGCGCGGCAAATACTGCTCGTGCAGCGCCTGGGCCAGCTCTTCGGGCAGACCTTCATTGCGGGCCAGGTAATAGCCCATCACGCCCTGCATGGTGTCGAACTCGTACACCATCTCGCTGTTCAGATCCGCCTTGCTGAGGGCGCCGGCGCGGCGCGCCAGGTTGGCGTCGCCGCCGATGCGGTCGGCGATCTCGCCGGCCAGCCAGCCGATGCGGTCGCACTTGTCCGCCAGAGTGCCCAGCTTCTGCTGGAACACCACCTGGGCGAGGCCCTGGGCGTGCTGTTCCAGGGGCTTGCGGCAGTCGTTGTCGTAGAAGAAGGCGGCGTCGGCCAGGCGCGGGCGGATCACCTTCTCGTTGCCGGCGATCACCTTCTGCGGATCGCGGGATTCGATATTACTGATGGTGATGAAATGCGGGGTCAGCTTGCCGTTGGCGTCGAGCACCGGGAAATACTTCTGGTGCTCTTCCATGGCGGTGATCAAGGCTTCCTGGGGCACGCGCAGGAAGTCGTCGTCGAACCGGCCGGCAAGTGCCACCGGCCACTCCACCAGGGCGGTGACTTCGTCGAGCAGATCCTCGTCCAGATGGGCCTGGCCACCGGCGTCGCGGCCGGCCTGCTCGGCCTGCTGGCGAATCATTTCCCGGCGGCGCGGGAAGTCGGCGATTACCTTGCCGTCCTGCTCCAGGCGGGTGGCGTAGTCGCCCGCTTCGCTCAACTCGATGGCGTCCGGCGCGTGGAAGCGGTGGCCCCGGGAGGTGCGTCCGGCGCGCTGATCGAGCAGCTCGAAATCAATCACGTCGCTGCCGTACAGCGCCACCAGCCAGTGCACCGGGCGCACGAACTGCACCTTGCGGCGCCCCCAGCGCATGCGCTTGGGAATCGGCAGCTTGTTGACCGCCTGGGCGAGAAAGTCCGGCACCAGCTCCACGGTGGGCCGGCCGGCTTCGGTGAGCTGGGCGAACAGCCGCTCGCCCTTGTCGGTGTCGCGGCGGTCCAGCTGGTCCACGCTCAGGCCCACGGAGGCGGCGAAGCCTTCGGCGGCCTTGGTGGGTTTGCCGTCGGCGTCGTAGGCGGCCTGCAGGGCCGGGCCCAGGCGTTCCACCTGGCGATCCGCCTGCTTGTCGGCCAGATCGCGCACCAGCACCGCCAGACGGCGCGGCGCGGCGAAGCTTTCCACCGCCCCGTGCGCCAGGCCGGCGTCGTCCAGCTGGCGCACCAGTTCCTCGGTGAGGGCGGCGCTCAGATCCGGCAGAGCCTTGGGGGGCAGCTCTTCGGTACCCAGTTCAATCAACAAATCCCGCTTGGCCATATCGTTCGCCATGATTACTTGCCCCCTTTCTGTTTCTTGGCGGCTTTATCGTCCTGTTGCTGCAGCTGCGCCTCCACTTCCTGGCGGATGTCGTCGGCGGCCATCGGAAAGCCCAGCGCGCGGCGGGCGTCGAAATAGGCCTGGGCCACGGCCCGGGCCAGGGTGCGCACGCGCAGAATGAAGCGCTGCCGCTCGGTGACCGAAATCGCCTTGCGGGCGTCCAGCAGATTGAAAGTGTGGGAGGCCTTGAGCACGTACTCGTAGGCGGGCAGCGGCAGCCCGGCCTCGATCAGCTTGCCGGATTCCGCCTCGAACAGGTCGAACTGGTTGAACAGGGCTTCCACGTTGGCGTGTTCGAAGTTGAAGGTGGACATCTCCACCTCGTTCTGCAGGAAGACGTCGCCGTAGGTGACCTTGCCGAAGGGGCCGTCGGACCACACCAGGTCGTACACCGAGTCCACGTTCTGCAGGTACATGGCGAGCCGTTCCAGGCCGTAGGTGATCTCGCCGGTGACCGGGTAGCAGTCGATGCCGCCGACCTGCTGGAAGTAGGTGAACTGGGTCACCTCCATGCCGTCCAGCCAGATTTCCCAGCCCAGGCCCCAGGCGCCCAGGGTGGGCGATTCCCAGTTGTCTTCCACGAAGCGGATGTCATGGGTGAGCGGATCGAAACCGAGGCGGCGCAGGGAATCCAGATACAGCTCCTGGATGTTGTCCGGCGACGGCTTGAGCACCACCTGGAACTGGTAGTAATGCTGCAGCCGGTTGGGGTTCTCGCCGTAGCGGCCGTCGGTGGGCCGCCGGGACGGCTGCACGTAGGCGCTGTTCCAGTTTTCCGGGCCGATCGCGCGCAGGAAGGTGCTGGGGTGGAAGGTGCCGGCCCCCACTTCCATATCCAGGGGCTGGACGATCACGCAGCCCTGCTCCGCCCAGTACTGTTGCAGGGCCAGAATCAGGCCCTGGAAGGTGCTTGTATCCGCTTGCGGTTGATCCGCCATGGTGGTTCCCGTTCTTCCAAGCTCTGTGAAAATAAAGGGGCAAGTATAGCGTCCCCCAGGGGCCGGTGATACCGTGCTACCCACCGATACGCCTGGAAACACGGGGGTTTGACCATGGATCGCTGTCCCTGGTGCGGCACGGATCCGCTGTACGTGGCCTACCACGACCAAGAGTGGGGCGTGCCCGAGCACGACGACCGCCGTCTGTTTGAGTTCCTGATTCTCGAGGGCGCCCAGGCGGGTCTGAGCTGGATCACCGTGTTGCGGAAGCGGGAAAACTACCGCAAGGCGATGGACGGCTTCGACCCGGAGAAAATCGCCCGCTACGACGACGCCAAAATCGCCGCCCTGCTCCAGGACACCGGCCTGATCCGCAACCGCCTGAAAATGGGCGCCGCAGTGGGCAACGCCCGCGCCTATCTCGACCTGCGCGACGCCGGCACCAGCCTGGACAGTTTCGTCTGGGATTTCGTCGACGGCGAGCCGCGCATCAACCGCTTCCGGTCCCTCTCCGAGGTGCCGGCGGTGACCCCCGAAGCCGAGGCGCTCAGCAAGGCGCTCAAGAAACAGGGCTTCCGTTTCGTCGGCCCGACCATCATGTACGCCTTCATGCAGGCCGCCGGCCTGGTCAACGATCATCTGGTCAGCTGCCCCCGGCACCGCCAGCTGGCTTGACCCCGGTCACAGCCTCAACCCACTTTTACAAACGGCGCCCGAAGCTGGTACGGCACTTGCTTTGTCATAGAGGGCAGCGGAGGAACGGAGGCCCCATGAAACCACTATTGATTCTGCAAACCGGTAGCACCTACCCCGCCCTGCAACGGCATTACGGCGATTTCCCCGACTGGATCCGGCAGGGTCTCGGTGACCAGGCCCCGGCGACCGTGGTGGACGCCCGTGACGGCCAGCCCCTGCCGGGCGCGGCGGGCTTCAGCGGCGTGGTGATCACCGGTTCCCATCACATGGTCACGGACGAAGCCGGCTGGATGCGACACCTGATGCACTGGCTGGAAGGCACCCTGCAACTGGCCGAGGCACCGCCCCTGCTGGGCATCTGCTTCGGACACCAGATTCTCGCCCACACCCTGGGCGGCGAGGTGGGTGATCACCCCCAGGGCATGGAAGTGGGGACCGTGGCGTTGCGCACCACCAGCGCGGCCCGCGGCGACCCCTTGCTGGCGGCGTTCTGCGATCAGCCCTGGGCGCAGATGATGCACCGCCAATCGGTGCTCACCGCGCCCGCCGGCGTCGAGGTGCTGGCCAGCAACGGGCACGGAAGCTGCCAGGCGTTCCGCTACGGTCACGGCGCCTGGGGCTGCCAGTTCCATCCGGAATTCAGCGCCGATGTGACGCGGGCCTATCTGCAGGCGATGCGCGGGCAGCAGCTCAGCGACCAACAGGTGGACGACCTGCTGCCCAGCGTCCGCGAGTGCCCCCAGGCCGGTGCGGTGCTGGCGCATTTCGCCAACCAGGCGGTGCCGGCGGCGGCGTAGCGGTTCAGAGGCGCCTTAGTCCTGGCCGCCGAACACCGCGCCGATCAGCGCGCTGCCCCGGCTCACCGGATCCTGCCGGATCAGGGCTTCCTGGGTGCCGATCTCCGTGTACAGCCGCTCCAGGCTGGTGTCGATCACGTAGTTTTCCAGATTCAGGTCCGGTTTGTCGGCCATCGGCAGGCGGTTGTAGGCGTTCAGCAACGTCTGATACTGGTCGTAGAAGCCGGTTTCCCGAAGGCTGCTTTCGATGATCGGCCGGTACCGCTCGGTGAGGCTGGCTTCGGTGCGGCCGCGAAAGTAATCGGTGGCGGCGGTGTCGCCGCCGCGCACGATGCCCAGGGCGTCGGTCACCGTCATCTCCTGGATCGCGTCCTTGAACACCGGCGCGGCTTCCGCGGCGGCGTTCTCGGCGCCCCGGTTCATGGCGTCGCGGACCTGGTCCACGTAGCGCCCCAGGCCGATACGCTCGAGATTGCCGGCCACCGATTCCACCGTGGCGGGGAGCGGCAGGTCGAAGGCGCCGCTGCTGGAGAGTTTGCTGGTGGCCCGGTCCGAGCTGATCGACAGCGTCTCCTTGATGGCCCCGGCCAGGCGGCTGTCGGTGTCGTAGCCGGCGGCTTTGGCGGCCTGGTTGCCCTGCTCGATCCACGGCGCCAGGGCGTCCATGTTCTGGCAGGCGGTGAGTGTGAACAGCGCCGCGCCGGCGAGTAGAACCCGTTTCATAGCTTTCCTTCCCTTTCGATGAATTGGTGTAGCATGCCCGCTGGACCGCGCCGCTAGAAGAACGAGCCCGTAATGAGCGATTTTTACCGTGAGCAGCACAAACTGCGGCTCGCTTACATGCCCTGGCTGTACCCGCGTCTCAAGCCCCGCCACCGCGATTGGGCCGTGCCCTGGCAGGCCGAGCTGCAGCGGCAATGGTCCATTCTGGAGACCGTGCACTTCGGCGTGCACTGTTTTGTGGCGCCCCAGGCACGGCTGTTCGCGGAACCCGGCCGGGATATCCACGTCGGCGACGGCAGCCACATCGCCGCGGACTGTGTACTGCACGGCCCGCTGCGCCTGGGCGCGTCGGTCAGCCTCAACCATCACGTGACCCTGGAGGGGGGCGCCGCCGGGATTGAGATCGGTGACCATACCCGCGTCGCCGCCTACTGTACCTTATACGCCTTCGACCACGGTATGGACGCGGCCGCGCTGGTGCGTGAACAGCCGGTGCGCTCCCGGGGGATCCGCATCGGCCGCGATGTGTGGCTGGGCGCCCGGGTGGGCGTGGTCGACGGCGTCACCATCGGCGACCACGCGGTGGTGGGCATGGGGTCGGTGGTCACCCGCGATGTGCCCGCCTGGACCATCGTCGCCGGCAATCCCGCCCGTGTGATCGGCCACCGGCCGGGGGCACCCATAAACCGGGGCGGTGCCCCGCGACACGGAGAGACGCCATGAGTACCAGTGTTTTCTCACTGCTGGTAAAACGCCGCTTCGGGCCTTTTTTCTTTACCCAGTTTCTGGGTGCCTTCAACGACAACGTGTTCCGCCAGGCGCTGATTCTGCTGATCGCCTCCGGGGTGGTCGCCGGCACCGAGGTGAACACCCTGAACAACGTGGCCCTGGCGTTGTTCATCCTGCCGTTCTTCCTGTTCTCGGCGCTGGCCGGGCAGCTCGCCGACAAGTACGACCGGGCCATGCTGGTGCGGCGCATCAAGCTGGTGGAAATCTTCATCATGACGTTCGCGGCGGTGGGCTTTTTCTTCAACGCCGTCTATTTCCTTCTGGCGGTGCTGTTCTGCATGGGTCTGCAGTCCACCTTTTTCGGCCCCATTAAGTACTCGATCATTCCCCAGCATTTGCCGTCCCGGGAACTGGTGTCCGGCAACGCCCTGGTGGAAATGGGCACCTTTCTGGCGATTCTGCTCGGCTCGATTTCCGGGGTGCTGCTGAAAATGGACGCCGCCGACCCGCTGATCGTGTCCGCGGTGGTGGTGGGCCTGGCGGCGCTGGGGTATCTGGCCGCCCGTGGCATTCCCAAGGCGCCGGCCGCCGACCCGGGAATGAAGATCAACTGGAATCTGTGGCGGGAAACCTGGCATATCGTCGGCTACGCACGGGAGGTGAAATCGGTGTGGATGTGCGTGCTGGGCATTTGCTGGTTCTGGTTTCTCGGCGCCGCCTACACCACCCAGCTCAAGGTCTACGTGGACGACTATCTGCTCGGCACCGACGGCCTCTATGCCTTGCTGCTGGGCACCTTTTCCGTGGGCATCGGGCTGGGCTCCTACCTGTGCGAGAAAATGTCCGGCCACCGCGTGGAGCTGGGCCTGGTGCCGCTGGGTTCAATCGGGTTGAGCGCCTTCGGCATCGACCTGTTCTTCTCCTACGCCGGCCTGCCCAAGGATGTGTCGGTGGACATCGCCGCCTTCCTGCAACAGCCGGCCGGCTGGCGGGTGATGGTGGATCTGCTTGGCATCGGGGTGTTCGGCGGCTTCTATATCGTGCCGCTGTTCGCGCTGATCCAGCAGCGTTCCAACCCCAGCCATCTGGCGCGCATCATCGCCGCCAACAATATTCTCAATTCCCTGTTCATGGTGGGTTCGGCGGTGGCGGGTATCGTGCTGGTCGGCGTGCTCGATCTCACCGTACCGGAGTTCTTCCTGGTGCTGTCGCTGGCCAATGTGCTGGTGGCCGCCTACATCTACACCCGGGTGCCGGAGTTCCTGATCCGCCTGCTGGTGTGGATGCTCACCAATGTGCTGTACCGCATCAAGGAACAGGGCATGGAGAACATTCCGGACGAAGGCCCCTGCCTGCTGGTGTGCAACCACGTCAGCTATGTGGATGCGTTGCTGCTGGGCGGCGCCGTGCGCCGGCCGGTGCGGTTCGTGATGGCCAAGCCGATCTACGATTTGCCGTTGATGAACTATATCTTCCGGACCGGAAAGGCGATTCCGATCGATTCCAAGGAGCGTAATCCGGAGATTTACCAGCAGGCGTTCGAGCGCATCAACGAGGAACTGGCGGACGGCCAGGTGGTGTGCATCTTCCCGGAAGGCAAGCTGACCCGGGACGGTGAGCTGGCGGAATTCAAAACCGGGATGGAAAAAATTGTAAATGAAAATCGGGTTCCGGTAATTCCCATGGCACTCTCCGGTCTATGGGGTAGCTTCTTCAGCCACAAGGGCGGCCCGGCGTTGACCCGGCTGCCGAAGCGTTTCTGGTCCCGCGTGAAGCTCAATGTGGGCGAAGCGGTAACCGCCGACCAGGTGGCGTCGCAGGATATGCGGCGTCGGGTGCTCGGGTTACGGGAACGCCCGTGATCCGCCCGGGTCTCAGGATCCAAGAACCGATACGATTAAAGAGGATAACCATGCGACGTATTCTGATAGCTCTGAGTCTGCTTTTCACCTTCACGGCCAGCCACGCGAGCAATGTGGAAATTCAGCATGTGTTCGGTTGGATCGAAAACGCCACGCTGGAACCCTGGGGCGTGAAAGTGAAAAGCAAACTCGACACCGGTGCCCTCACTTCTTCCCTGCACGCCCGCAACATTGAACGTTTTGAAAAAGACGGCGAGGAGTGGGTGCGCTTTGAAGTGAACGTGGAAGACCAGGACGAAGACGAAAAAGTGTCGCGCAAGTTCGAGCGCCCGCTCTATCGCGATGTGATTATTCGCGGTGCCGGTGGTGAAGAGCGCCGTCCGGTGGTGCTGATGGAAATCTGCTTCGGCGATACCGTGCACGAAGAGCAGTTCAGCCTGGAAAACCGCAGCGACATGATCTATCCGGTGCTGATCGGCCGCCGCACCATCCAGCATCTGGGCGTGGTGGACGTGACCAACACCTTCATGCACGAACCGCAGTGCGATGAAGACAGCCCGGTGGAAAAATTCGACAAGGACAACACCGACGAAGACGTGGGTGTGTGAAGTTTTGAGATCGTCTGTGCTCACTGGTAGCTCGCCTGTAGGATAGCTTCAAACCGCCTTTTGACAGGGGGTTTTCTGGTAAATTTGTCTGTGTAGCATCTGAAGGAGTCTGATGAAATCTGCTGTAATCCAGTTCAAGAGTATAGGTTTTGGTATAGCTTTTGGTGTAGGGTTGTGGGCGCCTTAACAAAAAAGGCTGTTGATGATGAAAAGCTATACTTATGGCCAGAGCTTCATCAATGCCATCGATGGCTATCGTTCCAATCAGTTAATGGATCAAAGCATGCAGAATAACAAACACGGCAACAAGCCACTATCGGCGAGAGCCATCGAGACGATGCGGCCTGGCGATAAAGTCAAAGTGGACACTGGAGAGAATGCCGGTCTGCGTGTGACTTGCGGGGCTAGCGGTGGCAGGTCGTTCATCTATCGCTATCGGAGCCCCGAAACGGGCAAGCTAACTCAAGTCAAGATAGGGAATTACCCCTCGATGAGTCTGGCTGAGGCTCGCCTAAAGCTTGCTCGGATGAAGGCTTTACGACGAGATGGCGTATGCATTCGTGCCGAAATTCAGCGGGAGAAAGTACGTCAAAGTGCAAAAATTGAACAGGAAAAGGAAGCGGCAGAGGTGGCCGCGTTTACTGTTCGTGACTTGGTTGATCTGTACTTAACTGAAGTGATTGAGGATCGACTGGTTGTAAATCGTCGAACTGGGGCTCAGAAACGAGTTCCTGGTGCACGGAAACCTAAGGGGCAGGCCGAGACTAGGCGCACCCTGTACGGTGATGCTGTACGCACTCTGGGGGATCGATCTGCTGCAGAAGTTCGGCGTAAACATGTGGTAGAGATGGTGAAGGACATTCTTGACCGGGGAGCAAACGTTCAGGCTGGGAATGTGCTGCGTGAGCTCAGTGCCGCCTACGACTATGCGATTGGCCTTGGCAAGTTTGATGATGATTTTGCGAACCCGGCTTTGTTGGCAAAGTCGAGCCTGAAGCAGGCTAGAGTCCGACTTACGTCTGTTCGGGGCAAACGCGTATTGTCCGATGCGGAGTTGAAGGAAGTGTTAGCGTGGTTGCCAGGCTCTGGTTTCTCGGTAACACAAAAGAACGTCATTCGTTTGACTCTGTGGACAGGAGCTCGCACGGGTGAGGTTTGTAAGGCGCGTTGGTCTGATGTAGATCTCGATCGAGCAGTTTGGCATATGCGAGACTCCAAGAACGGAGCCGAGCGGTATGTGCAGTTGCCGAGCCAAGCTGTGGCTTTTCTCCGTCAGCTTCGTTTAACCACCAATACCTATCTGTTTCCTTCGAGTCGGACGGGATTGCCGATCCAGCAGAAATCGCTTACCGAAACAAAATGGTATTTGAGAAATTCTGCCAAGGCTCGAAGTGGCACCTACTTTAAGCCAGGCCAAGCTTGGCTGGATAGCATTCCTGACTGGTCTCCACATGATCTGCGTCGTACGGTTCGCACGGGGTTGTCTCGTTTAGGCTGTCGCAATGAAGTGGCTGAGGCAGTGATAGGGCATTCAAGAAAGGGTATTGAAGGGACTTATGATCTGCACGATTATGAACCCGAATGTCGCGAGTGGCTGCAAAAGTGGGCTGATCATCTGGAAACCCTTGACGGCGTGTGTTAGTTGGCATAACCCATCTTAATTTCACAAATTGCAGCAACCGGACAGAGAGAAATCTATTTCTCTCTGTCTCTCTTAGGCTCGCCAGTCCCTGACCTTGCTGGCCTACGGCCTCCACCGGACGCCTCGATCGGTCCGCTGCTAAACAAAAGCGAACATTCGATTTTATCTTAATAATTCGATAGAAACGCGTAAACCGCTACAGGACTTAGTCGAAAAGCTGATTTTACCTTCATAGCGAGTCACTATATCTCGAACGATAGCAAGGCCGAGACCGTGCCCAGGTGTTTGCTCATCTAGCCGCAGACCCCTTTGGCCCAAACTGGCTAAATCCTTGTGATTAACCCCTGGGCCATCATCAGCAACAACTATTCGCTTGAAGCCGCTGCCTTGTTCCACAGAGAGCTCTACGCATCTCGAAGACCATTTGCCAGCATTGTCGAGTAAGTTGCCCAATACTTCATTTAGATCATGTTCTTCTATCGGCCATCGGCTGTCTTCAGGCAGAGAACTCGATAGTTCAAACGACTTTTCCGGATATAAACGACCGAGCATCCACAAAAGATCCCGTGCCTGTTTTATGGGGTAGGCGCTTTTTCCAATCTGGGGCCCTGCAAAACGGCTTCGACGCATTTCAGCTTCTAATTGCCTGTCGATATCGCTTAGTCGCTCCACCATCTGGCGCCTTAGATTGGTGTCGAGAGGACGTGTGTCGTCTTCCAGTATCTGCCGGACGGCTGCGATGGGGGTTTTGACGCTATGAGACAGGTTTGCGAGAGCGTCCCTGGAGCGCTCCAGTCGCTGATCTAAGGAGTCCAGCAACTGATTTAGTTGAAGAACCAGCGGGTGGAACTCCTCTGGCGACTGAACGTTGATTCGGGAGATCTCTCCGTCCTGGAGTCTTTTTAATGCGGCTTTGAGTGTGACAACCGGTCGCATGGACATCGTGATTCCGAACCAGAGCACGGCGACCAAGAGCATAATCAACAGAACTGATACTACGGCGGTCCAGGCATGAAGTGCAGCTTGGCTGCGTTTCAGCGCACCCAGATCTTCAGAAACGATTACGACGATGGGTGTTTCACCGACCTGAAAAGACTTTCGGTAGGCGAGGATGTCTAAGGGAGTATCAGTGGTTTCGGCATCTTCTACGCGAACGGTTCCGTCTTCTTCGTTTTCAATCAGAGGCGTTAACAAGGGCTCCCAAGTATCGGGTGAAATGATGGTCTGTTCGGGTGTATGTATGGCAAAGGCATGATGAAAAACATCCTGGAAATAATCGCCCGTCTGGAGAGTGTCAACTTCACCATTCGCGTCGCGAATCTGGTGCTCAAGGAAAACGACTTCATCTTTCAGTCGGCTTTCAACGAATTCCCGAGACATTCGGTCGAGCAGCAAGCCATGGACCAACCACGCCACCCCCATTAGACCAATTCCGGCGGGCAGTAACAGCGCAAGCAAGGTTCCTTTTACGGACGCAGGCTTTTTAAGGAATCGCATTAAAAATGTACCCCTGGCCGCGTCGTGTTGAGATGGTTTCGCTGCCCACTAGCTTCCTTAACCTCCGAATATACGCCTCAATGACGTTTTCGCTCGGGCTATCATTCAAGTTGTAAAGCTGTTCCATTAGTTGTTCTTTGGAAAAGACGTGGCCAGGGCGGCTCATCAAACAACGTAGCAGCCGGAATTCGGTGCCGGTAAGTGTATGTTCCACGCCGTCGTCCATCTTGAGACTCTGGCGGTTTTCGTCCAGTTCAAAGCGGCCGGCTTTAACCTGAGCATGGACCCTTCCTTCACTTCGACGCACGAGTGCGTTGAGGCGTGCGATTAGCTCTTCTGTCTGAAAAGGTTTTGCCAGGTAATCGTCTGCCCCGGCTTTTAAGCCGTTAACCTTATCCTGCCAATCGCCTCTCGCGGTCAGAATCAAGACCGGACAGCTGACGTGATTCGTTCGCCACTTTCTCAATACGTCCAGCCCGTTGCCATCAGGTAGACCCAGGTCCAGAACAACAGCACGGTAATCCTCTTGCTCACCCAGAACGACGGCTTCTCGGGCACTGGGAGTTGTATCAACGCTGAAACCTGCTTTTCCCAACTGCCTGACCAGACCCTCAGCAAGCAAGCGGTCATCTTCGACGAGCAGTAAACGCATGAGTTTTTCCTTCTATGTATGGTCCGCGGTCGAAAGTGTGACTGATTAACCTGAATTCAGCCTGAACGGAAAATAGTTCGAGTTTTTCAGAAAGAATTCAGGTTAGTGAGAGAAGGTAACAACCGATTCTGGACATTGCTCAAGATTGGGGCTCAATCCTGCAGTGTTTTTCGAGCAATATTTTACAGAGGATAAAAAGATGAATGCATCAAAACTATTCGTAGCGGGTATGGCGCTTTCAATGTCGGCAACAGCGTTTGCGGCTGGCGCCCATGATGGTGGCCACGGGCACGGCGCTACAAGCGGTGAACCTGGCAAAGCGTCGGAGGCCAGCCGAACCGTAACTGTCGAGATGTACGACAACTACTACGAACCCGAAGAAATCAGTGTAAAGCCGGGTGAAACCGTTCGCTTCGTGGTGGAGAACAAGGGAAACCTCGTCCATGAGTTCAATGTTGGCACTCCCGACATGCACGAAGCTCATCGAGAGGAAATGATGATGATGGTTGAGCATGGCGTCATCCAGGGCGGCAAGCTGAACCACGACATGATGAATATGGATATGGGGAATGGCCATTCCATGAAGCATGACGACCCGAACAGCGTGTTGCTGGAACCGGGCCAAAGTAAAGAAGTGGTTTGGAAGTTCTCTGATAAAGGCAATATCGAATTTGCCTGCAACGTGCCGGGCCACTATCAGGCCGGGATGTACGGTGAGGTCAATTTCGAGTAACTCGCTTAACTGAGGTCCGCGAGCGCGGGGCTGAGACACGTTTCTCGGCCCGGCTTCAATGACGTGTAGTTTGGAGCAACACAGATGAAACCACGCTTTTTGACAGGGCTTTTGAGCCTGCTGATGCCAGCCATGGTTATGGCCGGTGAGTACGATCTGACGGTCGACCGCGTTGAAATTGATACCGGCGATTTTGTGAAGGAAGGCATCGGATACAACGGCGCATCCCCGGGACCGGTGATGCGCTTCAAGGAAGGCGAAAACGTCAAGATCAACGTGACCAATAACCTGGATGAGATGACGTCCATTCACTGGCATGGGTTGATCCTTCCTTTTGATCAGGACGGTGTACCCGGCATAAGTTTCCCAGGCATCAAGCCGGGTGAAACCTTTACTTATGAATTTCCTATCCAGCAGGCAGGCACTTACTGGTTCCACAGCCACTCTGGTTTTCAGGAGCCGGATGGCGCCTATGGTGCCATTGTGATCGAACCGGAAAAACGTGAGCCGTTTCGTTATGACCGCGAGTACGTGGTGCAGTTGACTGACAAGCACCCCCATTCCGGTGACCGCATCATGCGCAACCTGAAAATGATACCGGATTACTACAACCGTGAGCAGCAAACCGTGGGGGAGTTTTTTTCGGACGCGTCCAAAAACGGTCTGATGAACACCATTCGGGACCGCATGGCCTGGGGTGACATGCGGATGATGAAAGCGGACGTTGAGGACTTGCAGGGCTTTACGGGCCTGATCAACGGCAAAGGTCCCGAGCAGAACTGGACTGGCCTTTTTGAGCCCGGAGAACGCATCCGGCTGCGGTTCATCAACTCCTCGGCCATGACCTACTTCGACATACGGATTACCGGTCTGGACATGACGGTTGTACAGGCCGATGGCAACAACGTTCAGCCCGTTAACGTGGACGAGTTCCGGATCGGTGTGGCGGAAACCTATGATGTGATCGTCCACCCGAAAGATGAGCAGGCCTACACCATTTTCGCTGAATCCATGGGGCGTTCCGGCTATGCCAGGGCAACGTTGGCCCCCGAAGAAGGTATGGAAGCGGCTGTTCCGCAACTGCGTGATCCGGCGCGCCTGACTATGGCAGACATGAGCGGTATGCCCGGCATGGACCATGGCAACATGGCCGGTATGGATCATGGCGACATGGATATGAATAGCTCAGAAGGGATGTCCGGAATGGATCATTCCAACATGGAAGGCATGGATCATGGTTCCATGGCGATGGGAAAAGGCGGCCAAAACGACCCCTTTTACGCCAAGGGAAGTGGCCTTGTACCCACGGCAGCCAATGGCGGCAAGTTCCTGTCCTATGCTGACCTGAAGGCCCAAGATCCACTGTATGAAGACCGCGAACCGACCCGGGAAATTGAGCTTCGTTTGACCGGCAATATGGAGCGTTATACCTGGAGCATTAATGGCGTCAAGTACGAAGACGCAGACCCAATTCGTCTCAAATACGGTGAGCGAGTTCGCTTCAAATTCGTGAACGAGACCATGATGACTCACCCTATGCACCTGCACGGTATGTGGTCCATTCTCGATGTTGGTGCAGACCAATGGAACCCGATCAAGCACACGGTCAGTGTGCAGCCAGGCACCACGGTTTACATGGAAACCGAGGTCGACGAGCCCGGTCAGTGGGCGTTCCACTGTCACCTGTCCTATCACGCGGCCGCTGGTATGTTCCGCAAGGTCATTGTTGAAGGTGGGCCAGAGTCGACGCAGGCCAAAACAGACGTGATTGCCAAAGATGGAGGTGAGGTATGAGCTGTATTCGATCAATTGTCGCAGTCAGCTTCCTTGCCTCTATTGGTGTCTCAACGGCGGTGACAGCTCAGGAAATGATCTCCGACACGACCGCTCGAAAACAGCCGCTCACAACCTGGGGCGTTCAATTCGAGGAATTTGAGTACCGCTACAGCGACGATGACGAGGAGCTGGGCGTCTGGAATGCGGATGCCTTCTATGGCACCGACGACTTTAAAGTCCGGCTGCTCACAACCGGGGAGTACGAGATAGAGGAGCAGGCCTACGAAACGCTGGAAAACCAGCTGGTCGGCCAGATCCCTATCTCCAAGTTCTTCGACGCCAAAGCGGGCGTGCGTTTCGATACGCCCGAGGGGCCGGACCGTACGTATGCGGTTCTCGGTGTGGCCGGGCTGGCGCCCCAATGGTTTGAGATCGATGCAAATCTGTATGTCAGCAAGGATGGCGATACGTCAGCTGAACTCGACGCTGAGTACGAATTGCTGTTCACTAACTACTGGATTCTGGCGGCAACGCTGGATGCCTCAGTAGCGTTCAGTGAGGATGAAGAGATCGGCGTCGGCAAGGGATTGGTTTCCACCGAAACCGGCCTCCGGCTCAGCTACGACCTGATCGACCGTGCGTTCTCACCCTACGTGGGTGTGGTGCACGAGCGTAAGTATGGCGATAGCGCCGACCTGGCCGAGGCGGACGGCGGTGGCACAGAAGACTGGTTTGCCGTGATCGGCGCTCGAATCGCATTCTGATGCTGATGGGCCATGGGGAAACCCACGGCCCTTTTTCGTCTATGATTTGATGTAACTCAAATCCACCGAAAGTCTGTGTCCATTTTCAGCCGCAGTTCAGATTGAAGTGTTTTGATACAGGGAGAAGTCATCAGGAAGAGAGGTGTCACCCCATGACCAAAGCACACAAAGCAACCAATCAGGAGCAGTTTTTGTTGCGCCGAAAAATGGCCGTCGAGGGGCTTGGAGAGGATCAGTGGGATGGGCTCATCCACGATCTTAATCGCCACCCCTGCGTTGATTTCGCCGAGCGTAAGCCAAATGGCACATTGCAGGTGACGTACGACGGAACCCACTGGTCCGTCGATGAATTACTGGAACTGATCAAGGCTTACGGTGGCCAATTGAAAACCGGATGGTGGACCCGGCGCAAATTGGCTTGGTACCGGGTTACCGACGACAACGTCCGGGCAAATGCCAAGCATGAGCCGTTCTGCTGTTCCAAGATTCCACCCATGAAAAAATAACAGGAGGTTGAATGAACAGGGAGGAAGATCGAACTACCCGCTACCAGGAGGGCAGTCTCACTTTACCAGGGACAGTCATGCTGGGTACCGGCGTCATGATTGGCGCCGGTATTTTTGCACTTACCGGGCAGATGGCCCAGATGACCGGTGTCCTTTTCCCGCTGGCCTTTCTCGCGGCGGCGGTGATTGTCAGCTTCAGCGCCTATTCCTACATCAAGATCTCCAATGCCTACCCGTCCGCCGGCGGTATCGGCATGTACCTGCACAAGGCTTACGGAAACCGGCTGCCAACGGCTTTCAACGCCCTGTTGATGTACTTTTCCATGGTGATCGCCCAGAGCTTCCTGGCCCGCACCTTTGGCTCTTACACCATGCAACTATTCGGAGGGGACGAAAGCGGCCGTATGGTGCCCATTCTGGGGGTGGCATTAATCCTCGTGGCTTTCGTGATCAACCTGCTCGGCAATCGGATGATTCAGGGGGTGGCTTCCTTTATCGGGATCCTGAAAATCGGCGGCATACTGATTTTCGGTCTGGTCGGGATCTGGATTGCCGACTCAGTCTCGGTTGATTTTTCGGAGCCCGGTGAAGCCGGAGCGCTGGGCAACTTCCTGGGCGCAACCGCACTGGGGATTCTGGCGTTCAAAGGCTTTACGACCATCACCAACAGTGGTTCGGAAGTAATAGACCCAAAGCGAAACGTCGGGCGCGCCATCGTGATTTCCATTGCCGCCTGCGTGGTGATCTACACGCTGGTGGGCTTCGCGGTCGCCAGCAACCTGTCACTGGCTGAAATTATCGAAACGCAGGATTACTCCCTCGCTGCTGCTGCGCGTCCCGCTCTCGGCGATTACGGTGTCTGGTTTACTGTCGCTATTGCCATGATGGCCACGGCGGGCGGTATTCTCGCCAGCGTCTTCGCGGTATCCCGCATGCTGGCGATGCTGACGGAGA
>Ga0208315_1000353_pt1 | contig 36132 bp, 29 predicted proteins | sample MalvireepMed_215_FD_184239 | JGI IMG/M metagenome (GOLD analysis project Ga0208315, IMG submission 184239) | Marine viral communities from the Global Malaspina Expedition - Malaspina viral metaG DeepMed_215 (SPAdes) (version 2) | ecosystem: Environmental > Aquatic > Marine > Oceanic | place...
ATACTTGATGCAGCGCCGAAGCAACTGCCAAAAAAGTTTTTCCGGAGCCAGCAGGACCAAGGATGATATTTAAATCATAGTAAGGGTCTGTTAATTGGCTTAAAGCTACCGACTGACGCTGATTTTTAGGCAAAATGCCCCATACTTTTTCTTGTTTACGAGGCAATAGCTTTGTGAATACCTCAGTATCTGTTACTTCTGAAATTCGCCCAATGTGTCCAGCTTCATCGTACCAATACATGTTTGGCTGAACTTCATCATTAAATAGACTTATTGGGAAAGTATAAACTTCTCCTGAAACCTTGAAGTCTTTGTCTGATTTAATTCGATCAAAAAGATCTCCTTTAAAGGCTTGTACCCCTGTGTATAAAAGATCAATATCTGATATTTGATTATCTACGGCAACGTCTTCTGCCATGACCCCTACGGTTCGAGCTTTCAAGCGCATATTAATGTCACGGCTAACAATTATTACGTCTTTATTGAGTTCTTTTTGAAGATATAAAGCATAATTAATTATTCTGTTATCAGCATCACTTCCTATCCCGTGCTTTAACTCCTTAGCCAGATCCAATTGAGTGTCAATTCCAATGAAAAGCTTTCCTCTCTGGGCTGTTTCGGTAGATGGTAAAGGAATACCTATTTCCATTTCCTCGGCTGTATGTCCATTTATAATGTCTTCAAGCATTCTAATGCACATACGGGCATCGGCACTTACCGATTTATTAGTTCTTTCTTTCAGGTTATCAAGCTCTTCAAGGACAGTTAGACAGATGTAAATATCATCTTTGTAGCTAAAAATAGATTTTGGATCATGTACTAATGCAGATGTGTCTAGTACACGAGGATTTCGATTATCAATAGAGCTTTTCATTACGCAGCCTCCCAAAAGATTGAATCGTTGCTAGGCTTTGTGTTGTACTTTTCTTGTAAATTACAAATTTTGAGTAAAGGTTTATTGTTGAGAGACTGCTCAGAGTAGCTAAGGTAATCAATTTTTTTGGAAATTCTTTTTACTTTTTCTACAGGCCAATAAAAACAAGGGGGTAAAAACTTTAAAATATCCCCAATTCGGGGTTGTAAAATCACCACCGCATTTTGAATACTGCGTCCGCGCATAAAATTCACCGACTTAAACTGAATGTTGGCTTTTTCCATAATGTAATTACGGCTTGAGATGGGGTTTTCATCACTTTTGTGCAGCACTTCAAGTGAATCGGTAATGGCGGCAAGCCAAGGTGCCATTTTTTCTTCTTCGGTGCCGGGTAAAAAGCCAATTGATTCTGCAATTTCTGGGGTGTTACGTGTCACAATCAGTTTATCGTAAACCCGTTTCTCAATGATCATTTCCAGTGCACAGGCCAAGGCTAAAATGGTTTTACCGCACCCAGCAGGGCCCGTTAAAATAACCAGCTCAATGTCTTGGTCTAGCAAGGCGTCCATGGCCATGCCTTGGTACACATTTTTAGGCTTTACGCCCCATGCAGAGCGTGACATTAAGCGCTCTACGCCAATGTCTTTTAAATCAATATGCTGCTCATCATAGCCAATGACCCGCGCAGCAAATTGGTTTCCCTCATCGAGTAAGTATTCATTAGCAAAGGCATCTGGCACGCGCTCTTTTGGTATGTGGTGTATGGCATCGCGGCCCACTTGCTCGCTTTCGCACTCTCCTACTTGCTGCCAAAAATCACCGGAAATTCGTTTATAACCTGAGGTTAGTAGCGCAATATCATCAATCAGTTGGTCGGTGCGGTAATCTTCTACAAAATGCAGCCCGGCTCCTTTGGCCTTTAAACGCATGTTGATGTCTTTGGTCACCAACACGACCTTGGCGTCGCTGTGTTGTTTTTGTAAATACACTGCACAGTTAATAATACGGTGGTCGTTTTCATCCCCCGGTAAACCCGAAATGCTGTCGGCAAACAGGTGGTCATTAACAATAATCAACTTACCCGGTGGTGCTTCAGGCGCACGTTTATTGCTGGGTAAGCGCACCCCTTGCAACATTTGCTCTGGTGTTGCATCACGCAGCACTTCATCTAGCGAGCGAATTGCAACACGCGCATCTCTACTTACGTCTCGTTTTCTATCTTTAATGTGGTCAAGCTCTTCTAAAACAGTCATGGGGATAACAACGTTATGTTCTTGGAAAGACAAATAAGCGAGGGGTTCGTGGAGGAATACATTGGTATCTAGCACATACATTTTACTTTCAAAATTTGAAGCTTCTCCCATAGTACTTTCCTTACGTTTTATGATTTTTATGCTATACCCAATAAACTAATCAGTGGTTACTAATAAACTTGATTAATTACTTAGGTATAATTTGAGTTTAGTCTATTTGTCATAAAAGTCTGTTTTATGACAAATATCATTTAGTTTGAATTTCCTACAAAATCGGCGCACTAATCAGTGCTTATAGATAGGAATAATTCACACTTATAAAATTAATTAAAAGTCAGGCAAATAGCGCCTTGCAGTGGTGTTATCTAACAGGTAACATAGCCGCCTTTTTCTTCATAGACGAGACATACATGAATTTTTCCTTAGGTCAGCGTTGGATCAGTGATACAGAGTCAGATTTAGGATTGGGCACCGTTGTTGCCATTGATGGCCGCCAGGTCAGCATTTTATTTCCTGCCAGTGGTGAAAACCGTGTTTATTCTTCTGCAGAAGCTCCGGTAACCCGCGTAGCATTTAATCCTGGTGATGTGATCCGAAGCGTTGAGGAGTGGGAATTACAAGTTGAGTCAATTGAAGTACAAGGCGAATTACTGTGCTATCACGGTGAACGTATTGATAACGGTGAAAAAGCACAATTAAAAGAAACCTTTTTAGACCACTTTATTAAATTTAATAAACCGCAAGACCGTTTATTTGCGGGCCAAGTAGACCGCTTTGATAGATACACTTTGCGCTACCAAACTTGGTTACACCAATTTGAACGCCAACAGTCACCTATTAAAGGCTTAATTGGTCAACGTGCCAACCTTATTCCGCATCAGCTTTATATTGCCCAAGAAGTAGGTAAACGCTTTGCGCCACGGGTATTACTGTCTGATGAAGTAGGCTTAGGTAAAACCATCGAAGCGGGCATGATTTTACATCAACAAATTATCACCGGTCGTGCCAGCCGTGTACTTATTGTTGTGCCTGAGAACTTACAACACCAATGGTTAGTAGAAATGCTACGCCGTTTTAATTTACGTTTTTCAATTTTTGATGAAGAACGCTGCGACGAAGCGTTTGCTGATTCACCCAATGTATTTGATACCGAGCAACTGGTGCTTACTAGCCTTGAGTTTTTAACCAAGAAAAAACGCTGGTTTGAACAGGCTACTTTGGCCGACTGGGATTTATTAGTAATCGATGAAGCGCATCATTTAAGCATTAACAACAATAAACCCAGTGCCGAATACCAACGTATGGCTGAGCTGAGCCAAGATATTCCAGGGCTAATTCTTCTTACCGCTACGCCAGACCAACTGGGTCATCGTAGTCATTTTGCTCGTTTACAACTGCTCGACCCAGATCGTTTTTACGACTATGACGTGTTTAAAGAAGAAGAAGCAAACTACAAAGACGTTGCCGAAGCTGCTAATCAGTTATTACAAGAACAAGCACTGGATAACAGCGCAAAAGCCACATTAATTGAGCTATTAAAAGAAACAGATATCACCGATATCCTTGAAAAAGCCCAACAAGGCGACCTTGCTGCACGCAAAGAAATACTCACTATGTTATTGGATCGCCATGGCACTGGGCGCATATTATTTAGAAATAGCCGCAGTGGCATTGATGGCTACCCTAGCCGTAAATTACATGCCTACCCAATGGCATTACCTAAGCAATACAAAACAGCAATGACCGTACTGGGTAATATGAGTGGCATTCAAAATGCCGAGCTTAGTGCGCAACGTGCACTTTTCCCTGAAAAAATATTTCAAGAATTTGAAGGTGAAAGCGCAAGTTGGGGATTATTTGACCCTCGCGTAGATTGGTTAATTGAAACGCTAAAAACACTCAAGCGTGAAAAAGTACTGCTTATTTGTGCTAAAGCCGAAACAGCGATTAGCCTTGAGCAAATATTACGTGAACGCGAAGCAATTAAAGCGTCTGTGTTCCATGAAGGTATGTCGATTATTGAACGTGACCGCGCTGCGGCATTCTTTGCCGATGAATACGATAACGCACAAATATTACTGTGTTCAGAAATCGGTTCAGAAGGTCGTAACTTCCAGTTCTCACATCACTTAGTGTTATTTGATTTACCACTTAACCCCGATTTACTTGAGCAACGTATTGGTCGATTAGACCGTATAGGGCAAACACAAGATGTGAACATTCACGTGCCTTATTTTGAAAACACGGCACAAGAAGTACTACTGCGTTGGTATAACGAAGGCTTAGATGCGTTTGAAAGCACATCAACCACTGGGCAGTTGCTGTATAAAGAGTTTAGCGAAGATTTACTTGAGTACATTGCAGCTCATAATTGTGATGAAGATGAGCTAGATCCACTCCTTGAGCAAGTAGCACAAAAGAATGCAATATTACGTAAGCAAATGGAAAGTGGTCGAGATCGCTTACTAGAGCTACATTCATCGGGACAAGGTGCTGCTGACTCACTTGTAGCTGACATTGAAAAGCTCGATAACCAGTTTGAACTGCCAAGCTACATGATCAACGTGTTCGACACCTTTGGTGTAAGCCAAGAAGATAAAGGTGAAAACACCATTATTTTAAAGCCCACTGAGCACATGTTAAACGCTTCGTTCCCATCGCTAAAAGACGATGGTATGACAGTAACCTTTGACCGTGATACCGCGCTTTCTCAGGAAGATGTGCACTTTATTAGTTGGGATCACCCTATGGTGCAAGGCACTATGGATATGATTTGTGATGATGATTTTGGTAGTTCATCGGTGGCGTTACTTAAAAACAAAAAGTTACCACCAGGCACCTTTTTTGTTGAGCTAATATTTGTTGCCGAAGCCATGGCACCAAAAGTACTGCAAGTGGGTCGCTTTTTACCCCCTACGCCAATTCGTATTTTACTCGATAAGAGCAGTAATAACTTAGGTGAAAATGTTGGTTTTGATGGCTTTAATCAGCAACTATCTGCGGTAGGTCGTCAAACGGCGAGTAAATTAGCTGGTGCATTGCAAAGTGCGGTTCATCCAATGATCAATACCGCAAAAGACATGGCGCAACAAAAGCTGGATGTTATCCGTGCCGAGTCATTAGCAAAAATGCAAACATCGTTAAGCGAAGAGCAACAGCGATTAGTTGCACTGAAGCAAATTAATCCAAACATTCGCCAAGAGGAAATTACCTTTTACGATAAACAACGCAATGAGCTAACCGCACATATTGAAAAAGCGCAGTTAAAACTCGATGCGATTCGTTTGATTGTGGTTTCGCACTAGAGAATCTAGCTGTTAGCTATAAGCTATAAGCTATAAGCTATAAGCTATAAGCTATAAGCTGTAAGCTGTAAGCTGTAAGCTGTAAGCTGTAAGCTGTCAGTCGTTAGTTAAAGATCAACTAACGTGTGCATCGAAAAAGCGCGATATTTATATCGCGCTTTTATTTTTATATCAATAAGGTACATCTAAATTTCATATACTAAGCTTATAGTATTTAATTTTATCAATTACTCATTAGTACTTATTTAATTACAGCCACTCATCAGTATCTTGACCGCCTAAAATAGCCATTATTTCAACATCCGTTGCTGAAATTCTGTAATAAATACTGTCTGAGCCACAAACTGCACGCCGATAGCCTGTACGAATATGTTCAACTGATTGATAGGAATAAGGATTTGCAGCTAGCTTTTCAAACATAGAAAAGAAACTGTAAAAGTAAATATCTGCTTGCTGTTGTGAAAATGCTTTGCAACCATATTGATAAATACGACGTAAGTCTTCTTTGGCATCGTTTGAAAGTTTAAATGTGCGCACTACTTAATGCTTGCTTTAAATTCTGCTAACATTTCATCGGCAGATTGAGCACTAAAACCGCTTTTTTCTGCGTTAGCAAGCTTACTATTTATAGCTTCAGCCCTTCTTGCACGGCGAATTAAATCATTCACCAATTCACTTTTATTTGCGTAATCACCGATGTTCTCAACATGATTACGTAGCCATAAATCATTTTTTTCAGTAAGTGAAATACTTTGTCTTGCCATAATGAATTTCCAAAACGTTAGTCTGGTGTAATTTTACACCAGACTAAAAAATACGCAATTAAACTTTTACCTTTTCCCTTGAGCCTTTGCGCTCGCTCCACTAAAATAGCGCACTTCAAAATCACTGAGGTCTGCCGTGTTAGTTAACTACAATCCCCCTATGAGCCCGTATTTAACTATACTGTTTCAAGACGATGATTTACTTATTGTAAATAAACCTAGCGAGTTACTCACCGTACCAGGTAAAGACCCAAAACATGCTGATAGCTTAATTAATCGCGTCAACCGTGTTTTTCCTACGGCTAAAATTGTTCACCGTTTAGATATGGCTACCTCAGGGATACTTTGCTTGGCAATGAACAAAGCCGCTCACCGCCATTTAAGTATGCAATTTCAAGAGCGTGAAACGGCAAAGCGTTACATTGCGCGAGTTTATGGGCAACTTGAAACTGAAACCGGCTCCGTTGATTTACCGCTTATTTGTGATTGGCCGAACCGTCCTAAGCAAATGGTTGATCACGACAATGGCAAACCCTCGCTTACCCATTTTAAAGTGCTTGAACGTGAAGTACAGGCAACCCGTGTAGAGCTTACTCCTATTACAGGGCGCTCCCACCAGCTGCGAGTGCATATGCTAAGCTTAGGCCACCCTATTTTAGGCGATCGCCTCTACGCCCATAAAGACGCACTTGCTGCGGCTCCTCGCCTACAGCTACATGCACAAATGCTGCAACTCAAACACCCTGTAACGGAGCAAGTACTTACTTTTGAAGCTGAGAGCGAGTTTTAACACGGATTAATCTTTTAGCTATTTACTGTAAATAGCTAAACTTTAAGCGTGCTTCGCCGATACATAAATAAGATTTAAATAAAAAGCTTATTTATGTTTATTCCGCAGATGTTTAAAGCCATTATTACTACTCTTGTGCTTGGCTGTACGTTAATCGGTTTTCAAGCACTGAGTGCTGAGTATATCGCTCCTCCTCCCTTTTCAAAAAATATTGATGCGGATATCTCTCGCCTAGCCCAAAGTGATGAAGTAAAACCTATTTCAGCTGGTGATACTGAGTTTTTAACTTTATACAGTGAATATATAAGTGCCGACTTTAGAGGTGTTGTAATACTTATTCCTGACTGGCAATCAACGCCGACAAACAATGCAGGCATAAATTTTTTACGTAAAGAGCTGAATAATCAAGGGTATACCTCTTATGCAATGACAGTTCCTGATATTGATTGGCAAGCAGCTCAAGATGATGCAGCAAAAACGATTAATGATCCTGTGGGCAAAAATAATGAAACAGCCAACGCCAATACTAAGCCAGACACCAGTACACAAAAACAGCCCCATCATGCTGACTATGTTGAACAAGTAAATACTGAAGTGGTAGATGACTATAAATTAAAACTAGTCGCTCGCTACGAAGCTTTATACCAACAAGCTGCGATGGAGTCTGAGAATATTGTTGTTATAGCACAAGGCACCAGTGCTGGGGTGTTGTTGGAGCACTACGCTGATTTTTCAGACTTAAAAATAAACGCCTTCATTAGTTTAAGTAGCTACCTTCCTAATACAAAACGCAATGCAAAGTTAAGCCAAATAACATCTTTGGTCGCCCCTGCTTTGTTAGATATTTATTTTGCTACAGACAGTAATGACATCTTAATGAATCTTAAAAACCGCCAGCGTTGGGTTAACCGAAATGCAAAGTTTGATTATCGCCAACGTCAGTTGTTTGGATTACGCGATGCGCCGCAGCAACATGCGCGGCTAAGCAAAGAAATAGACGGGTTTTTACGCCGCCTTTTTTAAATACTCGTATGCCGCTTGAATATCTTGGCTTTTTTTAACCGCGACTTCCATCATATGCTTAGGTAACCCTTGCGATACGAGCTTATCAGGATGGTGCTGAGCCATGAGCTTTCGGTAGGCTACTTTAATATCACGTTGCGATGCGTCTTTATTTAACCCTAATAAGGCCAATGCTTGCGAACGGTTCATATCATTACTTGGCGGTACATGATGCCCTGAGCCTTCACGGTAGCTGCTACTTTGGCTTTGCTGCTGTTTAAAACGCTGTTGTTGCTGCCTAAAGTTAAACTCTGCTTGATAACGTTTTAATACAAAGGCAAAGTGTGCTTTAGACACACCTAGCTGCTTACTAACTTCTTGTAATAATTGCTTTTCTTGTGCAGCAAGTACCCCGTCAGAAAACGCCATCTGGATTTGAATTTCTAAAAATAACTGCAGTAAATCGTAACGTTTAGCAAAACGTTCTTTAAAGTCATAAACCGTGTCTTTGAGAGAAAAGTCGCTGTCTTTACCCGATTGAAACGCCTGCTGCGCTTCACGGCGCTCTTCGCCTTTTAAGCCCATTTCATCCATAAACAGCGTCGCTGCTTTAATGTGGGTTTCGCTAACACGGCCATTCGACTTGGCAATATGCCCCATTACCGCAAAGCAACTCGAAAAAAACAACGCTTGGCGTTCGTTAACATCATCGCCTTTAAAAAGGTTAGAAAAGCCGCCAGCTTTATCAAAGTCTTTTTTTAAGCTTTTATCAAACATATGGCCTAGGTATAAGCCTAAAATGGCACCAAATATTTTGCCAAACATAAAACCAAAACAGAAACCGAGAATTTTTCCCCACATTTTAAAACTTACCTCTAATGTTTTATATTTAGCTTATGGCGCTAGTTGTTGGTTAAGAGCCGATAAGCGCTCTGGCGTTCCTACATCGTCCCATTGGCCAATATAGAGTTCAGTGGAGACTAAATGTTCATTTATTTTTTCACGCAGTAAAGGCCCTAACGGGCGAATACCTGAGGCCAGCCCTTCAAAGAAATCAGCCTGATAACGGCCAATACCAGAAAAAGTATAGCGCTGTTCACTATTAGGTAAGTGGCTTAGCGTAAAATCACCCTCTGGGTTATGCGCAGGGTTTTCAACCAATACAATGTGCGCCTCTTTAGGCTGTAAATGTAGCTGCATTAATGCACTGATATCGTAGTCGCTGTAAACATCCCCATTGATCACAATAAATGACTCACCAAGTAAAGGAAGCGCTTGAATAATACCGCCTGCGGTTTCAAGCCCGCCCGTCACTTCTTGGCTATAGGTTATAGTCACGCCCCAGGCGCGCCCATCAGCAAAATAGGTTTTTATTTTATCTCCTTGCCACGCAAGGTTAATTATTATTTGAGTAATACCTGCAGCCTTTAGGCGCATAATATGATGCTCAATCAGTGGTTTTCCCGCTACACATAACATAGGCTTAGGTAACTGTGCGGTGAGCGGCATCATACGTTTACCGCGCCCAGCGGCTAATATCATCGCCTTCATGATTGTTCCTCTTTTAACCGCTGTTGCACCTTTGGCACCACGCTAGTTTTTATCAAAGCCGATAAGTCGCTAAGCTCAGGGTATTGTGCCGCCACCTCTATTACGTATTCAAGTGTAGGGAGTATGTTTGCTAAGTAACCTTTTTTGCCATCCCGTAAATACAAGCGACAAAAAATACCCGCTGCTTTTAAATGGCGCTGCAAGCCGGTTAAATCAAACCAATACTTAAATTGTGCGAATGACTCGTTAGTTATTAAACTTTGGCGTTTAAATTCGTCGTAACCAAACTCAAGTAAATGATTCAGCTCGTCTTTAGGCAATTTAAAGTAGCAGTCTCTTAAAAGTGAGACTAAGTCGTAACATAATGGGCCTTGTACCGCGTCTTGATAATCAATAATCGCCCATTGCTGCTCGCAGCGCATAATATTACGACTGTGATAATCGCGGTGCATTGTGACTGTGGGTTGCTCAAGCAGTGTATTTATTAGCAGCGCTGTGCTTGTTTGCCAAGTCTGTTGCTGCTCAGCGCTGAGCTCTGCGCTAATAAAATCATTAACCAGCCAATTTTTAAAAATATCCAGTTCAAGTGCAATAAAGTCATGGTCATACGGATTCATTGACGGCGCGGCTGGGGTTTTTGCCCACTTGGCACTTAAACTGATCAGTTGCTGGTAATACTCGCTGCGATTGGCATCATCAAGCAAGTCAGCCAAATGGGTGCTACCTAAATCACTTAGAATAAAAAAACCTTGCTGCTCGTCACTATGAATAATGGATGGTAATAAAAACCCCTGCTCAGAAAACACCTTGTTTAATGCAATATAAGGGACGTTGTTAACTTTTTTTGGATCGGAGTCCATCACAATAAAATTTTTATTTTCAGCGTTTAACCTATAATAACGGCGAAAACTGGCATCTGCGGTTATTGCATTAAGCGCATAGGATTGCTCACCAAAGTGAGTATTAATAAACTGTTGTAAACTCTCAAAGCGTGTCATTTTATAAGCTATCTATTTTTCACTAATTACTTTGCCATTGTTTTCCTTTATTATGTATAGCTTGTAACTAATCACAGAGCATAAAGGTCGATAAATGAGCAAAACCTGGGGCATTTTGATGCTAAGCGTACTGAGCGCACCATCGCTTGCCGAAACTGAACTGACACACAATTTTTGTGGCACTTCAATGCAAACCAGAGCTTGGCAACCGCTTGCTGGCCTTGAGCTTGGAACGGTTGATATCAGCGCTGATGACGTTGAGCTTTTAGGCACACAAAGCGCTGAATTTACTGGCAATGTTGATATTAACACCGTTAACATGAGTTTGTCCGCACAATCAGCACTGATTGATAAACAACGTGGCCTGCTTAATGCCACTGGCCCAATTACCTATCGCGATTATGTAAGCCACGTACAAAGTTCGGGCTTAAATGCCGATTTAAACAACTCAGCATTTAGTTTATTAGGCGCACAATACAGCCTAACACAACAGCAAGGCAAAGGCGGCGCGGAAAAGCTCACCATCGATAAGTCTGGCTTAATGCTGATGAATGCAAGCTTTACTGCGTGCCCAGGTAATACGCCTGTGTGGGCTATTGAAGCCGACGAAATTAATTTATCACGAGAAGAAGGCTGGGGTGAAACCTACAATGCGGTGCTACGTATTTTAGACACGCCAGTACTCTATTTACCTTATTTTACTTTCCCACTCGATGAGCGCCGTAAGTCAGGCTTATTAACGCCCAGCTTTTCAAGTTCAGATCGCTATGGGTTAGAAACGATTACGCCTTATTATTGGAATATTGCCCCTAATTATGATGCCACTATTACCCCGCGTTATATGTCACGTAAGGGGCTACAATTACAAACTGAATTTAGATATTTAACCCCAGAGCACCAAGGTTTAGTGGCTGTAGAATATTTAAATCAAGATGACTCAGAGCCTGAGCTTAACGAGCGTTTTTTGTTTCATTGGCAACAAAAAAGTTATATTGGTGAAGACTGGCGAGCCAGTATTGATATTACCAATGTTAGTGATGACAACTACCTAACTGATTTAAACTCCGCTTATGTCAGTAAAACCGATACGCAGCTTTATCGTACCGGCTCGCTAACCCATATGGGCGAAATGTGGCGTACTGATATAAAAGTGCAAAACTTTGAAGTACTCGGTGACCACTTAGAATCATACACGGCGTTACCACAAATTAGCTTTACCCAAACCACCCCTTGGAAAATTGATTATTTCGATTTTAGTGTTTCAGGCGAGCTGAGCCATTTTACTAACAGCTCTGCGGTAATTGACCAAGCCACTCGTGTGCATATAGAGCCTAAAGCACGCTTTGATTACAAAGAGTATGCATGGTCGTTTTTATCTGAAGTGAGCTTATTGCAAACTAACTATAAACAAGACGGTGATTTACAGGGTACACAGTATAGCGATAATGTTTCGCGTACTTTGCCAAAAGTGCGCTTATATTCTCAGCTTAACTTTGAGCGCGACACCTCAATTTTTATCGACGATGGTATTCAAACTCTAGAGCCACAAATTCAGTATTTATATACGCCTAATAAAGATCAGTCTGAAATTGGCTTATACGATACCACCAAGTTACAAGATGACTTTTTTGGTTTATTCAGGGATGCGCGTTTTTCAAGTGTTGACCGAATTGCCGCAGCTAATCAATTTACGCTCGGGGCTACAACGCGTTTATTTGATAAGAAAAATGAAGAAGTATTTAACTTCAGCGCAGGCCAAATATTTTATTTAAGTGATTCAGCCAAGCCTACAGAGCAAGGGCTTAATAGCGATAGTAACTACAATGCCTTGTTTGCAGCGCAAACCATGTTACATTGGCACCGCCGCTGGTATTTATCGGGTGGTATTCAGTACGACACCGATGGCAAGCAAATTATCCAGTCAAATTTAACCTTAGACTATAAAGGTGACGATAATCAGCTGGTTCAATTGAACCATCGCTATGCAAATGATGTCTCAGGAAATACAATCGAGCAAGCGGGCTTATTTACAAGCATCCCTATCAGTGACGAGTGGCAATTTATTGCAAGTTACCATCGCGATCTTGATAATAACCGCAGTATTGAAGTATTGAGTGGATTACAGTATGAATCGTGCTGTTGGGCGTTCCAAATTACTGGCCATCGCCAAATTGAAACTGATTTAAATCAGTCAATTGGGCAACCCCAAGCCACTTTTGATTCGAGCATTCGTTTGAATTTTGTATTAAAAGGGCTTGGTAGTAAAAGCCGTTACGATGCTCAAAAATTATTACAACAAGGTATTTTTGGTTATCGTAGGCCGTATTTTCTTAATGACTAAACTGCTTTATTTATAGTAAAAATTTACAAATAACTATATCAATTTAGCCGTATTTAGCATTACAACAGTACTATTAGTAAGAGTAGTAAAAAGAATATGAATTTAAAAAAATTATTAACATCAGCAGTTTTAACGTTCAGCTTATGCCAAAGTGCATTTGCCGCCCCTGTCGAAATAGATAAAGTAATTGGTATTGTAAACCAAGGCGTTATTTTAAAAAGTGAAGTAGACACCATTGTTGATCGCGTAAAAAAACAAGCAGAAGAACAAAACCAACAGCTGCCAAAAGACGAAACACTGCGTGTTCAGGCGATTGAACGCTTAGTAAATCAAACCTTGATGATGCAGATGGCTGAGCGTATGGGCTTAGAAATTTCAGATAGCCAGCTTGACCAAACCCTTGCCAACATGGCCAAAGAGCAAGGCGGTACAATTGCTGATTTGCGTCGTACTATTGAAGCGTCGGGTGAGAGCTTTCAAGCTTACCGCGAAGAAATTCGTAAAGAGATAACCACGCAACAAGTTACGCGTGCAAACGTAGACCGCCGTATATATGTAAGCGACCAAGAAATTGATAACTTACTAAAAATTATGGATAGCCAAGGCCAAAATGCCGAAGAATATGATATTGGTCATATTCTTATCGATATTCCAAGTGGTGCAAGTGCAGACGACGTAAGCTCAGCAAAAACACGCGCAGACAAAGTTATTGAACTGCTACAAGATGGCCAAGAATTTAAGCGTATTGCCATTTCATCATCAAGTGGCTCAAAGGCCCTTGAGGGCGGCCAATTAGGCTGGATGGGTATTAACGAAATGCCATCGTTATTTGCAGAAGCTGTAAAAGGTAAAAAGAAAGATGCGATTATTGGTCCACTTCGTTCCGGTGCGGGTTTCCACATCATTAAAGTACAAGACGTACGTGGCCGCCAAGTAGTTGAAACCACCGAAGTTAAATCTCGTCATATTCTTATTAAGCCTTCAATCATTTTAAGTGAAGAAAAAGCACGCACTATGTTAGCAGGCTTTGTTAAAGATTTACGCGCCGGCGATGCTGACTTTGCAGAACTTGCTAAAGAGCATTCACAAGACCCAGGTTCAGCACTTAAAGGCGGTCAATACGATTGGACTGATCCAACCACCTACGTGCCTGCGTTTAGAGATACGTTACTATCACTTGATAAAAACGAAATCAGCGAACCATTTAGAAGTCAGTTTGGCTGGCACATTGTGCAGTTACTAGATAAACGTGTTGCAGATAAGACAGAGCAAGCTAAACGCAATCGTGCACATGGCATGTTGTTTAATCGTAAATTTAAAGAAGAAAGCTTTAACTGGCAGCAAGAAATGCGCGAACAAGCCCACGTTGAAATTTTCCCAATAGACGAATAATTATGACCTTAAGAATTGCGGTAACCCCCGGTGAGCCTGCAGGCATTGGCCCAGACTTGCTATTAAAACTGGCACAGCACAGCTGGGATGCGCAACTAGTAGCGATTGCAGATGCATCGCTACTAAAACAACGCGCTAAGCATTTGGGTTTAAACATTGAATTAATTGAATTTGATGAACAAGCCAAAGCAATGCCAACAGCGGCTGGCAGCTTATATATTAAACAAATTAATTTAGCAGAGCCCGTTGAGCTTGGCGTGCTTAATGACGCCAATGGACAATACGTGTTAGATACATTACGTATTGCCAGCGAGAAGAATATGGATGGCACATTTGATGCCGTTGTTACGGGGCCTGTTCATAAAGGTATTATTAACCAAGCCGGCATTTCTTTTAGTGGCCATACTGAGTACTTTGCTCAGCAATCAGGTACAGCCGATGTGGTTATGTTATTAGCCACCGAAGGTCTGCGTGTTGCCCTAGTAACTACACATATTCCGCTTGCGTATGTCTCTCGTGCTATTACGCAAGAGCGACTAGTTAAAGTGGCTAATATTCTTAATCATGACTTGAAAACTAAATTTGGCATTGAGCAACCACGTATTTTAGTCTGTGGCTTAAACCCACATGCCGGTGAAGATGGTCATTTAGGCCGCGAAGAAATCGACACGATTACGCCTACGCTTGACATATTAAGAGCTGAAGGGATGAACTTAATCGGTCCTTTACCAGCCGATACGTTATTTCAAGATAAATACCTAAATGAAGCCGATGCAGTGCTGGCTATGTATCACGATCAGGGATTACCTGTGCTAAAATACAAAGGATTTGGTAAGTCAGTGAATATAACTCTCGGCCTTCCATTTATTCGCACCTCAGTCGATCACGGTACTGCGCTTGATTTAGCCGGTACAGGCGATGCTGATGTTGGCAGTTTTGAATTAGCGATCCGCGAAGCAATTAAGCTCGCCCATGAAAAAGCACAGAATCAATGACCGATAAAGTACACTTAGGACACCGCGCCCGTAAACGTTTTGGCCAAAACTTTTTATTCGATGAGTCAATCATCGACAAAATCGTCACCGCTATCGATCCTAAACCGCAAGATAATTTAGTAGAAATTGGCCCAGGTCTAGGCGCTATTACCGAGCCTGTTGCCGATTTAAGTGGCCATTTAACGGTTGTTGAGCTAGATAAAGATTTAGCCCAGCGTTTAATTGAACACCCATTTTTAGGGCCAAAATTAACCGTAAACCAAGGCGATGCAATGAAGTTTGATTTTGCAAGCTTGGTTAAAGATGACAAAAAGCTAAAAGTATTCGGCAACCTGCCGTACAATATTTCAACGCCTTTGTTGTTTCACCTGTTTGAATTTGCCGATCATATTGAGCACATGCACTTTATGCTGCAAAAAGAAGTGGTAAAGCGCATGGTAGCAGGCCCTGGTAGTAAAACCTTTGGTCGCTTGAGTGTGATGACTCAGTATTATTGTCATGCGATGCCTGTGGTAGAGGTACCGCCTGAGTGCTTTAAACCGGCACCTAAAGTCGATTCTGCGGTTATTCGCTTAATCCCTAAAAAGGCACAGCAGCGCACCGCTAAAAGCGTTAAAATATTAAACACCGTTTGTTTAGAAGCGTTTAATCAGCGCCGTAAAACGTTGCGTAACAGCCTTGGCAACCTTCTAACCGCTGACGAATTAACCAGCATTGGTATTGATATTACTTTGCGAGCTGAGAGCCTGTCGTTACAACAATTTATTGATATAGCTAACTGGATTTATGACAACAAGCAGTAATATAGGATCACCTGTAAAGGTATCTGTTGAAACGTTTTATGTAGAAGAGCAATCGCAACCTGAACTAGATAAGTTTGTGTTCGCCTACTCCGTTACTATAAAAAACCACAGTTTATGCAGTGCAAAGTTACTTAGCCGTTATTGGCTAATTACTGATGCCAATGGCAAAGAAGTAGAAGTGCAAGGCGAAGGTGTGGTGGGTGAAACCCCAGATATAGCCCCAGGTGAAAGCTACAAATATACCAGTGGTGCAATATTAGATACACCGGTAGGCACCATGCAAGGGCATTACACTTTACGAAACGAGTTTGGTGCTGAGTTTGAAGCACCCATAAATGTGTTCCGTTTAGCTTGCCCTAATATCTTACACTGATTAAAACAGCGACTAATGGCTGACTACGCAATAGGTGATTTACAAGGCTGCTTTAACGAATTTAGTTTATTGTTAAAGCAAGTCGACTTTAACCCTAGCAAAGACCACCTATATTTAGTGGGTGATATTGTTGCTCGCGGCCCAGACTCTAAAGCGTGCCTTGATTATATTTATCAACATCAAGACAGCGTTAGCGTCACATTAGGCAATCATGACTTACACATGATTGCCTGTTATTTAAATAACGTTACACCTAACCCCAAAGACAAACTCACTGCACTGTTTAACAGTAGTAAACTGCCCCACTACATCGCGTTTTTACAAACTCAGCCTTTAGCGCTTTATTTAGAACAATATAATTGTTTTATTTCTCATGCAGGCCTTAACCCTGATTGGTCATGCGAGCAAGCCATTAAGCACGCTCAATTTGCGCAGCAATGCTATGGTGCTGATAACGCTAAGTTCTTCTTAAAAAACATGTATCAGCCTCACCCGCTAAAATGGACGGAGCAACTTGATGATGCTGCTAAATTTCGTTACATCGTTAATTATTTCACTCGCATGCGCTTTATTACGCCTGATAATTTGCTTAATTTTAATGCAAAAGAAGCAACAACAAATTCATCATCACTAATTCCTTGGTTTTCTCACCCTAAAATCGTTAACGCTCAACATGACCTAATTTTTGGACATTGGGCAGCACTTGAAGGCAAAACGCCCTACAACCACCTTTATGCTCTAGACACAGGTTGCGTCTGGGGCGGCTCAATGACACTAATAGAACTGCAAGGTAAGCAAAAATTTTCAGAAAAATCACAACTTTTGTCTAAATAAACTGAAAAAAGTTAATACATCTGTTAAGTTTAAGAGTGGATGTTAAATTGTATAATTACAAAACATTCACAATAATGTGTAAGAAATAGCAATGCTCTTATAATTGAGTTAAACATAGACAGTAAACGAGTGTTATTGCCTACATTATTTTTTATCTTTAATAAAAGACTTAGTTTGTAATTAAGTTTTGCGGTAAATTTAGCAACTAACTATTAACAGTAAAAATTAATTATTTTTAATTACTTAACTTATTGTTGAAAGCGCCGATAAGTTTTAATAGACGTATTTTTTGAATGGAAAACCATATGAATCTAACAGTGAGTCAACGTATTTGGGGTGGTTTTATATTTATCACTTTATTACTTTTAATTATTGGCGGCAACTCTTTAATAAAAATAGCAAATATAGATCGTTCAACTCAAAAAGTTAATCAGCTATCGCTTCCTGCATTAAACAAGAGCGCTCAGTTACAAGCTGAATTTATTTTGATGAGTAAAGCCGCTCAAGCTAGTTTCCATATAACATCGGCTCAAGAACTCGCCACGTTAAAAGCGCAAATAGAAGCGCAAAAACAAATATTTAATAAATTGCACCGCGAACTACAACAAGTTGTTAAAGACGATCCACAGTTAAACAAAAGCAGCCTTGAAGTTGAAAAAACCTACCAGAGCTTTTCAAATATCATAAACAGCCTGCTTAAAGATAAAAACACCCAGCTAGTGCTTAACAAAAAGCTCAAAGCGCAACTAGAAACCGTAGAGCTCGCGGCAGAAGATGCCAACTCTATAGTACTTGATATTATTGATATTGATGGTTTAGAGGATAATTACCCGCGCGCTTATCAAGCAGCTAATAATCTAGAAAATAATTTTATGTCCGTGGTTACCAGCAGCACCGACATGCTAACCGTTAAAACGCTTAACACGCTCGATATTATCAAAAACGAGCAAGTGTATTACTTTGAAGAAGTCGTTCGTACCGTTTCATTAATAAAGCCGGCGATAGAGCAAAGTCACAGCAGCTTGTTTAATGACTTAAAGGGTTATGTAGATACCCTAGAGAGCAATATTCTAGGTAACGATAGCCTTTCAGCGAATAAAAAACGCCTTATTGACGCAATAAGCACAACCGAGCGTGAATTAGCAGAGTCTGAAAAAGCGACTAAAACAGCGCTTAGCCAAATTGACGAATTAGTATTACAAGCCAGTGGCGTTGCATTTACATTACAAGAAGGCGTACGTAGTGACGTAAACTCAGCTAATTTATGGACATGGATAGGTATGATCATTGCGACTATTATCGCTGTGCTTGTAGCCATCATTACGGTTAACCGTATTACTAAGCCATTAGCGGAAGTAAATCGTATTCTAGATATTGTTGCCAGTGGTGATATGACTCAACGCTTAGATGACAGCGCAAAAGATGAATTTGGTGAATTATCGAAAAGTTGTAATACCTTAATTGATAGTTTACGTAGCTTAATCACCGGTATTATTTCACGTTCAACACAACTTGCAGCCGCTTCTGAGCAAACCTCAACAATTACCGGTGAATCAAGCAAAGCAATCAGTAATCAGCAAGCGCAAGTAGAGCAAGCAGCAACCGCAACCACTGAAATGAGCAGCACATCACAAACAGTGAGTAATAGTGCACAACAAGCACTGAGCGAAATTAAAAATGCCGATAAAGAAGCGGAGCGCGTTAAAGGTATTTCAAATCAAAATAAAGCAACCATTGAGCAACTCGCCTACGAGGTAGACGAAGCATCAAGTGTTATCAATAAACTACACAAAGATAGCGCATCAATTGGTAGTATTTTAGATGTTATTCGCGGTATTGCCGAGCAAACTAACTTACTCGCACTTAATGCAGCGATTGAGGCTGCGCGTGCCGGCGAGCAAGGCAGAGGCTTCGCCGTGGTAGCTGATGAAGTAAGATCACTTGCAAGTAAAACACAAGAGTCGACCCAAGAAATTCAATCTATGATTGAGTCACTACAGTCGGGCGCTGAAGAAGCGGTTAAAGCTATGGAAAAAGGTAAAGAACGCGCGGTTTCGTGTGTTGAGCAAAGTGACTTAGCCAACAGTGCACTGGATTCAATTACCCTTGCAGTATCACAAGCGCATAATGTCAGTGAAGAGATATCAACAGCAGCACAAGAGCAACAACAAGTATCACAAGAGATCAGTGAGCACTTAGAGTCTATTGTTGCTATTGCCGAGCAAACAGCAGAAGGCGCTGTACAAACGAATATTTCAAGTTCAGAAGTGGCTAAATTAGCCGAAGAACTAAGAATATCAGTAGAGAACTTTAAAGTATAAATATCGCGCTGTAAGTAGCCTTAGAGCTACTTACAGCTCATACCCTAGGAGCCATAGTAAAACACCCGTTCCCTCTCCAGACATGCTTATACACCGCACAATCTCACTCTAAATACACAACACCCAACAACTTAGCCCGTAAAGTCATTTAACACTCATACTATTTATGTTTTTTAGTTATAAACAGCTGATGCCATTATCTACGGAATAATTCGTGGTGCTTAACAAAAGCCAATTAGCGATTTAATTCAATGGGTATCATTACGGTGATATGGTTTCGGTGGATGATAGAGCAGATTTTAAAAACAAAAAACCCAGCATAAGCTGGGTTTTTACATTTCTGAAAGAAAACTAAATTACTTGATTTTAGCTTCTTTGAAAATCACATGTTTACGAGCCTTAGGATCGAATTTTTTGATTTCCATTTTTTCAGGCATGTTACGCTTGTTCTTGTCGGTAGTGTAGAAAAAACCAGTACCAGCAGTTGAAACTAAACGGATCTTATCGCGCATAATTCAGTTCCTTAAACTTTTTCGCCACGAGCACGGATTTCAGTAAGAACCGTGTCAATGCCTTTTTTATCGATAATACGCATACCTTTAGTAGTAGTGCGTAATGTTACAAAACGTTTTTCACTTTCAACCCAAAAACGGTGTGTTTGTAGGTTAGGTAGGAAACGACGTTTAGTCGCGTTTCTCGCGTGTGAACGGTGGTTACCAACCGTTGGACGCTTACCTGTAACTTGACATACTTTAGACATGTCTATATATCTCCAATAACTTCGCTCGAGCTTAATTTTCCCTAAGGCCATGTATTTGTGCCCTAGAGATAAATCGAAGGGCGCTCTTTATACAGCTTTTACAGGCAAAGATCAAATACTGATCTTATCCAACCAGCTCATGTGTAAATTTGATAGCGGCTAATTATAAAGATCGAATGCCCTTAGGGAAAGTAAAAACTGCATTTAAATTAAACTAATTTGCCAAAACGCACTAAACCGCTCATTTTTAGCACATATCTGAAGCGATAAACTCAAATCAGTCCCCGTTCGGCAAACGAAACACTGCTTTCACCACCAATAATAATATGATCCAACACATTTATGTCGACTAATTGCAGTGCTTGGCACAACTTATTGGTAATGAGCTTATCGGCCTGACTCGGTTCTGCAATACCACTGGGGTGATTATGTGAAAAAATAACCGCCGCCGCATTATTTTTCAGTGCCGCCTTTACCACTTCACGCGGATATACACTGGCCGCATTAATTGTGCCGTAAAATAATATTTCATCTTTTAATAAACGATTTTGACTATCAAGATACAACACCATAAATACCTCTTGCTGCAATCCACGCATTTGCAGCGTTAAATAGTCATAAACGGCTTGTGGGGAGTTAAAAACGGCGTCGCGCACAAAGCCCTCTTGCATGTAACGCTGGCTTAGTTCAAGTACTGCTTGTAGCTGAACATATTTAGCCATTCCCAAGCCTTTTTGCGCACAAAATTCATCTATACTGGCATTAAACAAATTATGCAGGGTTTTATTTTCGTTGATCAGATGCTGCGCCAACTCTATGGCATTCATGCCGGGTAGGCCCGTGCGCAAAAATATAGCTAATAGTTCAGCATCAGAGAGTGCCTTTGCGCCCTTTTCTAGCAGTTTTTCTCGCGGGCGGAGCGAATTAGGCAGTGACGTTAATTGCATGATTCATCCTTGAAAGATTACTGTATTGTATAACTGTAATGCAAAATCAAAAATTAGCGCGATAAAACGCATTTTATCTTAGCTGTCACGCTCAAGATTTGTTATTTTAGCCACCATATTTTATAAAATTGATGAACAACCATGATTAATTTAACAAATCAAAAAATAGTGCTGGGTATTAGCGGTGGAATTGCAGCCTATAAATGTGCTGAACTCGTAAGACGCTTAAAAGACCATGGTTGTGACGTTAAAGTAGTAATGACCGAATCAGCAAAACATTTTATCACCCCGCTAACCATGCAAGCAGTAAGTGGTGAAATGGTGTCTGACTCATTGCTAGACCCTTCAGCCGAAGCCGCTATGGGGCACATTGAATTTGCAAAATGGGCTGATTTAATTTTAGTTGCCCCTGCCACCAGCAATATTATTGCAAAAATGGCCGCAGGGATTGCTGACGACTTGCTCACGACTTTATTACTTGCAACCCCCGCAAAAGTAGCCATTGCACCAGCTATGAATCAGCAAATGTATGCTCACCCTGCAACGCAAGCTAATTTAGCCACTTTAAAAGCACGCAACGTTGCTATATGGGGGCCAGGCAAAGGCGAGCAAGCTTGTGGTGATGTCGGTGCTGGGCGAATGCTTGAACCACATGAATTAGTGAGCTTATGCACTGAGCCTGCTAAACCTGCGCTATTGGCAGGTAAAACAATTACAATTACTGCAGGTCCAACCAGAGAACCTCTCGATCCTGTTCGTTTTATATCAAACCACAGCTCTGGAAAAATGGGCTATGCACTGGCGCAAGCTGCGTTATCATTTGGCGCACACGTAAACTTAATTTCAGGCCCGGTAACTATTTCAGCACCGCAAGGCGTTAATTTAATTAATATAGAAAGTGCTGAACAGTTACTGCATGAGTCACTCAAATATGCGCCTCACTCAGATGCCTTTATTGGTTGTGCCGCTGTGGCCGATTATCGTGCAGCAAGTATCGCCACGCAAAAAATGAAAAAACAAGGCGATGAACTCACTCTTAGCTTAGTTAAAAACCCAGATGTAATAGCCGCGGTTGCAAACCTCACACAAAACCGCCCTTACACCGTCGGCTTCGCCGCAGAAACGCAGAACGTTGCTAATTACGCAAAGGGGAAACTAACCAATAAAAACCTCGATATGATTTGTGCCAACGATGTATCGCACAATGATGTAGGCTTTAATTCTGAGCGCAACGCACTCACCCTGTATTGGCAAAATGAACAACTCGACTTACCTGAAACCAGTAAAATAGAGATAGCGGTTAAAGTGATCGAGCAGCTCGCCAAACGATTATAAAAAGGCTGGAAACAAACTGAATAAAACATTAACATGATGACGCCTTGTGACCTTTTAGTGTAATTTTACTGCGCTAAAATAGCTTAACGCTTGCGCATTACTAATGTATCGCTGTAATACGTGCAAAAACACCCCGTTGAGTATTGCACGCTGTAACACTTGGCACAAAGCTGTGTTATCGCACATTTATGTTGAAAAAATAACTATTAAAAAGGAATGTTCATGCCTGCGACAAAAAAAAGTAATCGCAAAGAGCAAATACTGCAAGCACTCGCACAAATGTTAGAAACCAGCCCAGGTCAGCGTATTACAACAGCCAAACTTGCCGCAGAAGTTGGCGTATCTGAAGCCGCTCTTTACCGCCACTTTCCTAGTAAAGCGCGCATGTTTGAAGGGTTAATTGAATTTATTGAAGACACGCTGCTATCACGTATTAATCTTATTTTAGATAACGAGAAAGAAAGCAAAGCGCGTGTATACAACACCCTATTACTGCTGCTAACGTTTGCTGAAAAAAACCCAGGCATAACCCGTATATTAACAGGCGATGCTCTACAGGGTGAACAAGAGCGACTTCGTGAGCGTGTACAAGGCTTGTTTGAAAAGCTAGAAACCCAATTCAAACAGATTCTTAGAGAGCGTAAATTACGTGAAGGTAAAAACTTTCAAAGTGATGAACTGACGCTAGCTAACTTTTTGCTTGCCTACGTTGAGGGTAAAATGAACCAATTTGTGCGCAGTAATTTTAGTGCACGACCTAGCGAGCAATTTGAAAAACAATGGCTAGAGCTTCAAAAAATTTGGTTATAAGATTCGAAGTAATACCTTGTTAGTGATGCTAACAAGGTATTAAATTAACCACTTCCACTCTTATTTTTACCGATGCCAAACACCTCACATCCCGTGGCCCGAAAATCTAACCTTTTACCTTTTACCTTTTACCTTTCACCTTTTACCTTTCACCTTTTACCTTTTACCTTTCACCTTTTACCTTTTACCTTTTATTTTTAACTTCTCATCTCTGCCCTGCTACCACTTGTCGTATCTACTCGAATTGTTATTAAAACTCGTTACAATAAAATAATGTTAAAAAACGAGAATCTATAATGAAAACACAACTCACTCTTGTAGGCTGTGCACTTATTACCAGCTTAACGAGCGCCAGTGCTTTAGCAAATAAGCCCCTAGAATTTAAAGATGTATTTGATTTTAAATCTGCAAAAGGCACACAGCTTTCTGAAAATGGTCAAATCCTTTCTTTAAGTGCAACCCCTTATCGCGGTAATGCCACAGGGCAAGTCTACTCACTCAATAGCAATAAGCTTATTGCTGAGGTGGAACGAGGAACCCGTCCTACCATTAGCAAAATGGCAAACTGGGTCGCATTTACGCAGGTGCCTACTCTGCTTGAAAAAGAAACCACTAAGAAAAAAAGTGACTTAAAAAATAACTTAGTATTAGTGAACACCCAAACCGGTGAGCAGCAAAGCTTTAATAATGTAAAAGATTACGTGCTAGCTAATAACGGCCAGTGGCTGGCCTATCGCAAAAATGAAAACGCTGAAGAAGACGATAAAAAGCTCGACAACGATAGCGCTATCACTGCCGACAAAAAAGATAAAAGCTATCCGCTGGTTATCATCAACTTAAGTGATAAGCGCACTCATACTCTTGAAAGTGCCTTTACCTATGGCATTAGTGCCACCAGCGATCAGCTATTGGTGAGTCAAAGCTATGTAGATGGCGGCAATAATCAAATTACCTTATTTTCACTCGATAGTTTTACCAGCACCGTATTAATTGATGAGCCTGGTGTGGTTGCTAGCAAAATAGCGTGGCACCCAATCGAAAAAACCGTTGCGTTTACCTTAGGCAACTATGTAAACGATGATAAGCGTCGTCGTCAGTACGAATTAACGCTGTGGCAAAACGACACGCTAACCACTGTGCAATCACCTAACCCAGAATGGTTAATGGGCAAAACCGCGACATTAACTTGGGCCGAAGATGGTACACGTTTATACTTTGAAAACCGCCCAAAACTCGCTGCAAAAGTTAAACAAAAAGAATACACAGATGAGTCATCACTGTATGACTTTGAGGTAATTCGCGACCATAAAGGGCTAAATGTATGGCACAACAATGATGCACAAATAAAACCGCGCGAAGAACAGCAATGGAATGAAAATAATAAAAATCGTCATTACACTGCGGTATACCATGTAAACTCACAGCAAGTCGTTCAGTTAAGCACGCCAAATATGCCTGAGCTGGCGCTTAATACTGAGCGTGCCACGTCATTGTTAGGCTACTCAAATTTAGCGCATCTTGAAAAAGTAATGTATGGCGGTTTTTTTGCTGACTACTTTGCTGTTGATATAAACACGGGTAAACAGACTTCTATCATTAACGACTATCCATTTAGGCCGAGCCTTGCGCCCAATGGGCAGTTTGCTGCTTACTTTGATAATAACCAAGTACAGCTTAAAAACTTAGGTAATAATAAAGTGAGCGTACTCAGCAAGGCGATTAACGCCACGTTTGCCGATGACAAACACGACTATCCATTCAAGCAGCCTGGTTATGGTTTTGCAGGCTGGCTGAACGATAGCAGCGAAATACTGGTTTACAGCAAATACGATATTTGGTCATTTAACGTCAATACCAAGCAAGCTAAACGCTTAACTAATGGTAAAAAAAGTAATACGCAATACAGAGTGATCAAACTTGATAAAAACCAAGTAGGCTTTAACAACAATGATACGCTCCTGCTTTCTGCAATTAATTTACAAAGCAAGCAAAGTGAAGTGGCAAAACTTAATTTAGCAACTCTTGAAGTCACTAAATTACTTACAGGTAATAAGCGCTTTGATGTAGTTAAAAAAGCCAAAAATGCCGATAAATACTTATTTACTGAGCAAACCTATCAGCAATTTCCAGACATTTATCAAACAGACTCTAACTTTAAACAACCACAACGCGTAACTAACCTTAATCCTCAGATAAGCAACTTTGCTTGGGGACAAACACCTGAACTCATTAGCTATAAAGGCTTTGATGGTGAAGATTTACAAGGGGTATTAATCAAGCCTGCCGGTTATAAAAAAGGCGATAAAGTGCCTGTTGTGGTGTACTTTTACCGCTACATGAGCCAGCGCATGTATGACTTTCCAAAAATGGAATTAAATCATCGCCCTAATTTCCCGATGTTTACCTCAAATGGCTACGCCATCTTTTTACCTGATATTCGCTTTGAAATAGGTCACCCTGGTAAATCCTCAACTCAAACCATGATCAACGCCACACAAAAGCTGATTGATTTAGGTATTGCCGATGCTAATAAAATAGGCTTACAAGGCCACTCTTGGGCAGGTTATCAAAGTGCATTTATGATCACCCAAACTGATATGTTTAAAGCAGTGGTATCGGGCGCGCCAGTATCAAACATGACCAGTGCTTACAGTGGCATTCGCTTAAAATCTGGACTTGCACGCCAATTTCAATACGAAACAGGGCAAAGCCGTATTGGTAAAAATTTATTTGAAGCACCTGAGCTTTATATTGAAAACTCACCGGTATTTTTTGCCGATAAAGTAAACACGCCTATCTTAATTATGTTTGGCGACAAAGATGATGCGGTGCCATGGCATGAAGGCGTGCAATATTACTTAGCGCTTCGCCGCGCAGGTAAAGATGCAACCTTTTTACAATACGAAGGTGAACCACACCACTTGAAAAAGTTTCCTAATCAGGTCGATTTTTCAGTGCGTATGATGCAGTACTTTGATCATTACCTTAAAGGCAAACCGGCCGCTAAGTGGATGAAAGAAGGTGAAGCGTTTATCGAAGAGTAACCACTAGAAGTTAAAAACCCCGACTGCACTACGTGATATCGGGGTTTTTAACTATGTAACCTTAACTTTGGTTAAGAGATTTACTAACGTATTGAATCAAAATTGATATTTATATTTATTTTCTCTAGCCAGAGATTTCCAGTGAAAACAAGGCGAAATTACGCGTCAATAGCTCGCCTATTGCAAGTAAATTCAACGTAGTTAGCGCTATAAATAGCTGCTTGAGATAGATTTATTATCCAGAGTTCAGGTTAAATATATTTATCCAAAGCGAAAAGCCACTAAACCGACAAGAGCTGCAAATTTACTTGGATTAAAAGACCGTAAACATTTTAGAGAGCGCTACTTAAAGCCAGCCATTGATGCTGGAATTATAGAAATGACTATTCCCGAAAAACCAAATAGCAAAATGCAGCAGTATAAACTTACCCAGACGAGTTAAAAACTTAAGTTATAAACAGAGCAGGAATAAACGCCACCTCAAAGATGAAGTGGCGTGTTAATGCGCTGTTTGCAGCGAAATTTTATAATTGATTAAAAACGACTACGCGTACTGCCCGGCGGCAAATCCACAGCTCCACGCGTATTGGAAATTATAACCTCCTAGCCAACCCGTTACATCGGTCACTTCACCAATAAAGTATAAGCCTTTGGCTTTTTTAGCCTCAAATGTCTTTGAACTCAACTCGTCGGTATCAACACCGCCTAAAGTCACTTCTGCCGTTCTGTAACCCTCAGTACCATTTGGCTTAATTTGCCACGCATGAATATAATCAGCAAGCGCGTCTATTTGGCCATGCGTTAGTTGATTAATATTACAATCGGGAATGGCGTTACTGTCGTGGAGTATTTCTACAAAGCGTTTAGGTAGGATAGTCGCGAGGCTATTTTTCAACGACTTTTGCGCTTGTGTTTCTCGCCAATTAGCTAGCTGTTGCTTTAAATCTAGTTCAGGCAGTAAATTGATCGTTACCGCCTGACCTGCTCGCCAAAACGAGCTTATTTGCAATATAGCAGGCCCAGATAAGCCGCGATGAGTAAATAAAATATTCTCTTTAAATACGGTGCCATCTTCGCTTGCAACTTCACAAGGAATACTAATACCCGAAAGCCCTTCAAAACGGTCTTTATCGTGCTGATGTAAGGTAAAGGGAACTAGAGCAGCCATAGTCGGCAATATCTTTAAGCCAAATTGCTCTGCAATTTTATAGCCGATTGGCGTAGCACCCAGTTTAGGCATGGTTAACCCACCCGATGCAACCACAAGCGACTCACAAGTAAGTGTTTCTTGTTCAGTGGTCACACTATAGCCGGTAGCTGTTTTAGCGACATTTAACACTTCGCTGCGCAGTTTAATAGTAACGCCCGCCCACTCACACTCGGTTAGTAAAATATCAACAATGTCTTGTGCGCTATTGTCACAAAATAATTGCCCGAGTGTCTTATGGTGATATGCCAAACCATGTCGGTCTACAAGCTCTACAAAGTCGTGCTGGGTATAACGACTTAAGCACGATTTTACAAAATGGGGGTTTGCGCATAAATAGTTGCTAGGGCTTGCATTTTCATTGGTAAAATTACAACGCCCACCGCCACTAATTAAAATTTTACGTCCTGGCTTTTTACCCATATCAAGTACTGTGACGCTTCGACCGCGATACCCTGCTTGTGCAGCACACATTAAACCAGCGGCTCCGGCACCAATCACTATCACATCAACGTGAGTCATTTAGTTATCTCTTAAAAACTTTTGTGAATTATAACAAAGTTTCAATAATAACCAGATAGCCAGAACGTGTTTATCTTAAGCGTAAGCAGGACGAAGAAGCTTTGCTCGATTTTTACTTAGCCCACAAGGTTACAAATCGCGCGCCGCGGTTAACCTCTTCCTAGATTGAACTTATTTTAACCCGCAAAGGTCAAAACGCCCTTTTGTATTATTTTTAATTTATCAATAAAAGTAAATTAATGATAAAAAACACCAAAAAAATCTAATACATTAGAATCGTTAATATCAATAAAACAAATACAAAACAACTGAAAGCGCACTAAATACGCGGTTATAACTAAATGAAATAGGTACATACGTATTTAATATTTCAAAATAGTTAACAGATCATTTACCTTTGTACCCGCTTTGTGGATTTTCACAAATAATAATAAAACTAAGGGTAATTATGACTTCTAATAATTCATTCAAAAAATGCGCTGTTGCGCTAACAATAAGTACACTCTTTGCTGCCAGCTCAAGCATGGCAAACCCAGCGCAAGCAATCGCATCTTCAATGGCAGAAACCTCAGCTAAGTTACAAAATCAAGGTGGTTTTGAGACTCAATTCATCATTAAATATAAGAATAACAACGATATGATGAGTACCTCAACCGCTGATGTATCACCAGCAATGATGAATAAAAAAGCGCAAAGCTTTGTAAAAAACTTCACCTCAAAAAAAGGCAAAGTTAAAGCCAAGTATGTTCGCGCAATGGCACTCAATAACCATCACGTAATGCGTGCCGATAAAAAACTAAACGCTGAAGAGGCCCAGCAGTTCATGCAGGAAATGGTTAATTCGGGTAATGTTGAATATATTGAAGTCGATCAAATGCTAAAACCATTTGCGACACCAAATGACCCGCGTTATGGCGATCAATGGCATTACTATGAGCAAGCCGGTGGACTTAACCTACCAACAGCTTGGGATACGGCAACAGGCAGTGGTGTGGTTGTCGCTGTGCTTGATACGGGCTACCGCCCTCACGCTGATTTAAACGCTAATATTTTACCAGGCTACGATATGATCTCTAATCTATCAGTCGCCAATGATGGCAATGGCCGTGACAACGATGCTCGCGATCCAGGGGATGCGGTTGCAGCTGGTGAATGTGGTAATAACGGTGCACAAGGCTCTAGTTGGCATGGTACTCACGTTGCAGGCACTGTCGCTGCAGTAACGAATAACGGTGAAGGCGTTGCTGGTGTTGCTTATGACGCCAAAGTAGTACCAGTGCGTGTGTTGGGTAAATGTGGCGGTTTAACCTCAGATATTGCTGACGGTATCATTTGGGCCTCAGGTGGTAATGTATCGGGTACATCAGCAAATGCTAATCCAGCCGATGTAATTAACATGAGTTTAGGTGGTGCGGGTGCATGTAGTTCAACCACGCAAAATGCCATTAATACCGCTCGTAACAACGGCACAGTTGTTGTTATTGCTGCAGGTAACGATAACGATAATTCTGCAAACTACAACCCAGGTAACTGTAATGGTGTTGTTAATGTTGCATCGGTTGGCCGTAATGGTGGTCGCGCTTATTACTCAAATTACGGAAGTAATATTGATGTGGCAGCACCGGGTGGCGCGCAAAGCTTTGCCAATGATTCTGAAGGTGTTTTATCAACTTACAATTCAGGTTCAACAACACCATCAAGCGACAGTTATGGCTTTTCGCAAGGCACCTCAATGGCGGCTCCTCATGTTGCGGGTGTTGCTGCACTGATCAAACAAGCAAAACCAAACGCGACTCCTGATGAAATAGAAAGTATTTTAAAAACAACCACTCGTCCATTCTCTGCCACGTGTACCAGCTGTGGTACAGGTATTGTTGATGCGGCCGCTGCGGTTGCTGCAGCATCTGGTGGTACACCGCCAACAACGGGTGATAACGAACTTGTTGATGGAGAAGTCAAAACCGGTTTAAGCGGTGCGGCAAGTGCACAAGACTTTTACACTATGACAGTACCAAGTGGTGCAACCAATGTTACTTTCACTATGAGTGGTGGCACAGGGGATGCTGACTTGTATGTACGTGCAGGTAGTAAACCAACCTCAACCACTTATGATTGTCGTCCATATAAAGGTGGAAACAGTGAAGAATGTTCTATTGATAGTCCAACAGCCGGCACTTACCATGTAATGCTGCGTGGTTATTCAGCCTACAGTGGCGTGAGTTTAGTCGGTAACATTACGGGTGGTTCAACAGGTGGTGGTTCAGGTACACCTCAAGCAGGTGGTGGCACGGTGTCTGATATCACAGCAAATGCAGGTCAGTGGAAACATTACACGCTAGATGTACCGGCGGGTATGGCAAGCTTTACTGTTACAACGTCAGGCGGCACCGGTGATGCAGACTTATTTGTAAAATTTGGTAGCCAGCCAACAAGCTCAAGCTATGATTGTCGTCCATATAAAAATGGTAACGCCGAAACTTGTACTTTTAGTAATCCTCAAGCGGGAACATGGCACTTAAGTGTTAATGCGTATCAAACATTTTCTGGTTTAACGCTAAGCGGCCAATACCAGCCGTAAACTACTTTCTCCTTAGATAAAAAAAGCCGATACATATGTATCGGCTTTTATTCAATAATTAAAACAGCTTAGTTATAGCTTGGCTAAAACGGCTTCAGCACTACTTATTACAAATTCTTTTTCTTGTTCTACAAGTAATTCGCTAACAACACCATTATCTACAACCATAGCGTAGCGCTTAGAACGCAAACCACCAAAGCCAGCGGTATCTTTTTCAAGCCCTAAGGCACGAGTAAAACTGGCATCGCCGTCTGCAAGCATATCTATATGTTCTGCATTTTGTGACTCGCCCCATGCTTTCATAACAAATGCATCATTTACCGATACACAATAAATAGCGTTAATACCCTTAGCCTTGAATTTATCAGCTAGCGCGATATAACCAGGCAAATGAGCATTGGAACAAGTAGGCGTAAAAGCACCCGGCACCGCAAATAGCACAACTTTTTTATCTGCGAATAATTCATTATTAGTGAGCGTTTGCATACCTTCATCACTAAGCTGAGATAAACTTACTGCAGGTATTGTTTGACCTTGCTCTATCATATTAATTCCTTAGGGTAATTACATAGTCTTTTAGCATACAGATTAATATTTAATTCGTCTTCGATTAATCGCTGTTGTTATCTAAACCTAGACCTTCTTTAATAGGTGTCATTTGCAACTCTAACTGCGAGCCTATATCAGCAACTAATTCACTCGACTCACTTACTTGGCTCTTCATATCATGCATCGATAGAGTAAAGCCTTGGAGCAACTCATTTTGTTGTATAGCCAGCTCCATTGCATCAATCGCAACTTTATTAGCCTGCTGCGCATTGCCTGCAACTCCTTCAGAGTTTGCTTGAAGCTCTTGAGCATTTGCGGTTTGTAATTGTGCATCCTCAGTTAGTGCATTGATTTGTTTATAAACCACTTGAGAGTTTTCACTTAGTAGCGCCAACTGATCGTTAATCTCTTTTAACGAACCTTGGGTTTGCATGGCTAATTGCCTTACTTCATCAGCAACCACCGCAAAACCTCGGCCTTGCTCACCGGCTCTTGCTGATTCTATTGCAGCGTTCAGTGCTAATAAATTGGTTTGTTCAGCTATGGTGCGAATAACCGTTATTATATTACTCACTCCTTGTACGCCGCTCAGTAACTCTTGCACACTGTGCATACCTTGTTCAATACGTTGCTGTGTATCAGAACTCGCATTAAGCATATTTTTAGCAAAACCAACACTTTGCTGCATTGCCTCATAAGTACTTTGAGCATTTTCAGCAGCTTGAGCGTTAATATGATTAACCTGCTCACCTATGTGTTGAATATTTACTAGTAAACTTTCATTTTTAACAACTTGTTCGTAGCTAGTCGCGCTTTTTGTACCTATTTTTTCTAAATGCTCACTCATTTGCTCCATGAAGTCACTAACGACACCAAGCATACTCGCTCTTTCTTGCGCCTCCAGACGCTGGCGCTCAATTAACAGGTTAAAATACTGTGCTATTTCACCAACCTCTGTTTTAGGATTATTCACTGTAATATTTTTTAACTCATTACTTTCGATTAAAAATGCAAACCCATCTCGTAGTTGTCGTAAAGGCTGTAAAACCTGTTTACGTTGCACCCAATAAACACCAAAAGCTAATATTACTAAACCACCTATTGCAATTCCAAACACCCAAAATACTTGTTGTTTAACGGTATCTTGCTGCGCTTTTAATGTTTGCTCTGCCTCAATCACTGTTTTTGATAACACGCTAATTTGTTCACGTAACTCATTCGTTCCAGAATTACGCTGCTTTGCTTGCGATAAAGTACTGCTTAAATCACGTAAATAGCGCTTAGGCCAACTAACCAACTCCGCTTTTATATCAGCAGCCAAATCCTCTGGCTCCTCATCTACAAATAAAGCAAATTCATCAACCTCAGTCATCACTCCTAAATTAGGCAACTGTGCAATTTTTGCAGCGAGTAAGTTTAAATTTTTTACGCTTTGTTGAAGGCTTTTTTCAATTTCAGGCTGGTAATCATTTAGCAGTTGATAGGTCGATAAAGATAAATTAACCACTTCACTATAATAATCACTCGCCAACTTATTGTAGCTTAGAGCATGGCTACTTTGAGTTGATGCTTTTTGTACATAATTTATAAGCGATGACGCTGAGCCCGCCATTTGTCTCAGAGCATTGTCTAAAAGCGCAGTTTCGTTACCTGAGAGCTTTCCTAGTGCTCTGTATTTACCGTTAATGTCTTTATTTAGTGAAAATAGCTGTGTTGAAAGGCGCACTTCTAACTCAGAGGGAAGTACCGTTAGCTGCTGCGCTTTAAGTTGTTCAATTAAAGCTGAAGATTGCGTCAGGTATTGGCTATTACCTTGTACTAAATAACTTTCCAAATGATCGGCAAGCTCGACCATTATGCTATTTTTTAATTGGCTATATGCACTATCTTGTTGCTGAAGTTTAAGTAATGTATGGCTTGCCCATAACAAGGTAGCGGCTAAAAGGATACTTGCTAACGTTAATAAAATGGCTAGTAAACGGGTAAAAAATGATACACGCATAAATATATCTCAAAACTGACATACACATAGAGTATTGAGTTTTTATGACATTTTTATGTAATAAGAGTAATAAGGATAAATACTCAGGGGGAACTAGACTTAAAGGTAGTTTAACAGGGTGTAAAATGACAATTTATCTAAGTAAAAAAAACCGCGTTTAAACGCGGTTTTTTTTATTAATTAAGCTTTTATTTAAAGGCCTGCGCGGTCTTTAATGATAGGGATTAAAGGTGATCCTGCATGATTTGCCTCAGCCCAAGCAATATCGGCACCATCTTCAAGTGAGCTCTTTGATAAGTTTTTAACAATGTACTCGCCTGTATCAACTGCATTACTTGCAACAGCGTGACGCAATAAGTTATTACCATTACAGAAAACTGCATCATAGATATTACGAACTTTCACACGTGAACTTTTTAATTTGCTACGCAGACGGTTTTTATCATCAGCGGCAATGTATTCACAGATTGAAACAGCTAACTGATCATTAGCGCTTGCAGGCGCAGTATAAGCAAACGAACCCGCTGCAATAGCAGCAATTACAACTAGCTTCGGTAATTTAATCATTGATTGGACACCCTGTATTAATACTTTTTTCGTACTCGACTGTTTAATATTGTACCAACACGCTCAGATTTTGGCAATAATGTTAAGAGATTTTATTCAAAGTTACGAACTTATAACTATATTTATTTTTATCATCAGCTGCCATCAACATTTCATCTTCAATTTGCCAACTTGCAACACTTTTATAATCAGGAAATTGTGTATCCCCTTCAACATCTAAGTCTATAAAGGTTAAATACAAGCGCTGCGCCTGCGCTAAAAACTGCTGGTAGATGTTTCCGCCACCAATGATCATCACCTCTGCAACATCATTAACAAGCTCAAGTGCAGCCTCAGGCGTGGTTACTGTTTCAATTCCCGCTGCTTTATAGTCAGTGTTGCGAGTAATAATAATATTGCGACGCCCAGGCAGCGGCCTACCTATCGACTCAAATGTTTTACGCCCCATAATAACGGGCTTACCAGAGGTTACTTTTTTAAAGTGCTGAAGATCGCCAGGTAAGTGCCATGGCATTTTATTATCTAAACCAATGACACGGTTGTTTGCCATTGCTGCAATCATTGAAATTATCACACTAAACACCTAATTCTTTATTATTAAAAAAATAAAAAAGGAGCGTTAGCTCCTTTTAAATATATACAATTATCATTAACGCTCGTAGACAACTTCTACGTCGTAATCATCTTCATCCCAATCATCCCAGTCATCATCATCGCCTTTAGTGGCTTTTTGATGGTAGGTATCCCATTTAAATTCAACCTCTTCGTCTGCAACTTCAACAAACTTTTCTTTAGGCATGTTATCAAGTAGCGTCATGATGTCGTGAATTAATGGCTGAGTATTCAATTTATTAATTGCAGCAATACTATAAATATTTTCAGACTCACCTAACTCTTCTGCAATTTGCTCACATAAGGCCTTGGCTTCATCTTCTGGCAATAAGTCAATTTTATTAAATACTAACCAGCGAGGCTTTTCAGCAAGCTTAGGGCTGTACTGATGTAGCTCGTTAATGATTGCAAAAGCATTATCAACAGGATTTGAACCATCAACTGGCATAACATCAATAATGTGCAATAACACACGACAGCGTTCTAAATGCTTTAAGAAACGAATACCTAAGCCCGCTCCCTCTGACGCGCCTTCAATCAAACCTGGAATATCAGCAATTACAAATGATTTGTTTGCTTCAGGGCGAACAACTCCTAAGTTAGGAATCAGCGTAGTAAATGGATAATCAGCTACTTTAGGTTTTGCAGCCGATACGCTGCGGATAAAGGTTGATTTACCTGCATTTGGTAACCCCAGTAAACCTACATCAGCGAGCAGCATTAGCTCTAACTTAAGGTTACGTACTTCACCCGGTGTTCCTAGTGTTTTTTGACGTGGGGCACGATTGGTACTTGATTTAAAACGCGCATTCCCCAAGCCATGGAAACCGCCTTTTGCAACCACAATTCGTTGACCATCTTGGGTTAAATCCCCTAATGACTCTTGTGTATCAACATCAATAATACGTGTGCCTACCGGTACTTTTACAATCAGATCTTCACCTTTTTTACCAGTACAATTACGGCTTTGACCGTTAGTACCGCGTTCTGCTCTATGAAAACGCTCGAATTGATAGTCAATAAGGGTATTTAAGTTTTCATCAGCTTGTAGATAAACACTACCACCGTCTCCACCGTCACCGCCATCAGGTCCACCATCTGGAACATATTTCTCACGACGAAAAGACACGATGCCGCTGCCACCGTCACCAGCTTCTGCGCGAATTTCTACTTCATCTACAAACTTCATGATTACTCACTTTAGGGATTGGCTTGTTAATAACTCTATTATATACCTAAGTGGCCTATAGAGCACACTGAGCATAAAAACACTTGGGTATATATTTAGAGCTGCTTAAAACAAAAAACCCCGCAAAGGCGGGGTTTTTTAACTACCTTACTGATTACTCAGCTACGATAGTTACGTATTTACGGTTTAAAGGACCTTTTTGTTCAAACTGAACTTTACCATCTGCTTTTGCGAAGATAGTGTGGTCTTTACCGATACCTACGTTTGCGCCAGCATGAAAACGAGTTCCACGTTGACGAACAATGATGCTACCCGCTAGAACTGATTCGCCACCAAAACGCTTAACACCTAGGCGTTTGCTTTCTGAATCGCGACCGTTACGAGTACTACCAGCTGCTTTTTTATGTGCCATTT
>Ga0208315_1000358_pt1 | contig 35808 bp, 52 predicted proteins | sample MalvireepMed_215_FD_184239 | JGI IMG/M metagenome (GOLD analysis project Ga0208315, IMG submission 184239) | Marine viral communities from the Global Malaspina Expedition - Malaspina viral metaG DeepMed_215 (SPAdes) (version 2) | ecosystem: Environmental > Aquatic > Marine > Oceanic | place...
TTTTCATATTGTGTACTTTGATTTGAATAATGAGCCAATAATTTTTGTGCTTCAATTTCTTTATCTACATCTCCTGCTTCTCGTGCAGCTTTTAATGATGCTGTTGCACCATCTAAACCAGTTTTAGCAGACTGTCCAAATTGCTCTAAATATTGTTGTTCTCGCGTTGTTAGTTTAGTTTTTAATTTACTTTGTTCGGAAACAACATTACGTGCATATTCAGTTGCAGTATCGCGTTGTCGTTCTGCTTCACGCAATTTTCGGGTAAGTTTACCAATACGTTTTTGAACGCCTTCACTATACTCTTCAATTTCTTTTTCTTGGGTAGTAGTTTCTTTTAGTTTTGTTTCTTCAGCTTTTGGTTCTTCTTTTGGTTCCTCTACAACTTCTGTTACATTTTCATTTTCTTTGACTTCTACAACAGAGTCTTCGTTGGTTTTTTTCTCTTCTGGTAAATGAACATCAAATGCATTGCCTGTATCATCAATGTCAACTAATGAATCATCTTTGGTTTTTGGTGGCATAGTTTCCTCCTATGGGTTAAAATAAATGAAGTATATCGTCTGGATCTTTAATTGTTGCGAGCACTTCATCGTCATTTAATATTCTTACTTCCCCACCTTCTATATGAAATCGCGAACCAGCATATCGCGCGTGCAAAATCCATTCCCCTTTTTTACACCACGCACCAGTTGGAAATTTCTCTTCGTCCTTATAGGCTAAAGACCCTACAGCTAAAACATAACTACAGACTGTTGCAACTTGTTGTCGTTCTAATGTTGAATCCGAAAGATACAAGCCTCCCTTTGTTTTACTTACTCCTCTAAAAGGCAATACTAATAATCGCCATCCTGTTGGAATGGGTAACTTACCAGAAACAGATTGTTTTAAATCTTCAAAAGATTTTTCTTCTTTTGCTTTTTCTTCATTTAATTTATTTTCTAATGCATGAACGCGTGCCGGAATCGGCTCATTAGAATTAGTTTCCTGAATTTTGTTCGTCGTCATAAGCTCCTTTTTTAAGCAAGTTAGAGAGTTCTTGTAAGCTTTCACTATAAGCTTTTCGTTGTCCTATTAAATACTGGTATTTCTCTAGGTTGTCAACCCCTTGAAGAATAGTTTCTTCAACAGAGGCTATTCTCTCTTTAAGTTCTCGCTGGAACTTATAAATAAGATTCATTTCATCCATTACGTACCTACGATCGTAAAGAAGATAAAAATAAACATATATGGTAGAATTTCAATCATTATTTCTTCATCATTTTAGCAGCGCTTGATACTCCCTTTATACCAAAACTCGCTGATATGGCAATATATAAAAGATGTTGATAGTACTCAGGTAATTCTTGGAGAGCAATAAATCCAGTCTTTACAAACTCAGTACAGCCGGGAATAAAAACGAGAACAGCAGGAAACAGAAGTACAATAAGACTTACTTCGTCTTTCCAAGATCCTTGCATCTGACCAACAGCAGTCTTTTCCCATTCAACCTTACCTGCTATTTGTTGTTCCATTAAAGCAGTGTCCGCTTTAATTTTAGTAAGCTTCTGCTCTGCCTTTGCTTTTTTAGTTGCGACAATGCCTTTTACAGCCTCACCCGCAACACCGAGCAACGGTTTTATGAGTAAATGAAACATAAACTATTTCTTTTTTTGATCAACGCCTTCAACGGCTTTAACAGGAGTATACGTAGTACCGCCAATCCAGCTTGCACTTTGTTTCCTATCTGGACGTACAGCACCTTGACCTTTAATGACAACTGTTTGTGTATCTTTTGCACTTGTCATTTCAATATCAACAGGAGAACAATAGCCATCAACCATTTTTCCAGGTATTTTAACTGATCCAGGATTTTTAAATGGAGAAGTCTTGTAAGAGTTTCCACCCTTTCCAATAAATTTTCCACCTAATCCCATGACTACATTTTTTACCATTTTATCCTCTTAATTTACTTAAAGTTTTTGCTAAGTTTGCTTGTTTAACTGTGCGCGAGCTATAATCTTTAGGATTACCTCGTACTTTTTTTCCAAATGCTGCTGTACTCATGTTAGCTGCTTTTGCTTTTTTTGTAAAGGCTCCAGGACGTTTAATTGCTTTTTGAATCCATTTACCATCTGCTGCTTTTACACGGCCCCCTCTTTTATACAAATCTTCTCTTGTACTCATTGGTTTAGCAGCGCGTGGATTATAAAATTGTGGTGGCATTATCTTCCTCCGCGTCCACCTTTGGCTTTCTTGATTCTGCCGCCTTTTTTAGCCATCGTGCTGACTGCAGAATAAGGACGTCTTCCAAGTGCGCGTTCCATGCCTTTACTTTCTGCTCTCCGCGCTGCAAGGTTTCCAGTTACTCCTCTGTTTCTTGCTCCCAAAGATTCATCCAGTCGTGCATTGTATCCTTGACCACCAACTCTTAATTTTGCTCTACCACCTTTTTTATAAGTTGTCGTTGGTCGTCTTTTAGATTTCATAACGTCTTGGTCTCTTGTCCATACTTTTCCTACCATCTTTTCCTCCTTAATCGAATATAATTGTTGCTAAGTCGCAATTGGTGACATCACCATAAATGCCTTCGGTAAATAAAATACCATCTTCAGCAATGTACTCATTCCATGTATCACCATCAGAAGCACCCCACTGCATTTGATATTTAAGTGTGCCTGTTGCATCAGAGCCATCATATAATTTAATAATAGCATTCGCCCCTGTAGCTAAACCAGAAACACCCTTCACGCGCGCACGCGCGATAGCAACCGTTCCACCGATCGCAGTCTTAAATGTAGCATCAGCTGTGATGATTGATTGTTTTACATCTGTTGTTGACATAACTATTTACCTTTATCTTGACGAGAACCAGTACTGCTGCTATCGAATTTTTCATAGCGTGCTAGATTTTTAGTCCCTTCAAAATTTCGTTTTACATCGACACCTGCAGTCACTTTTCCACCTTGTGGTTTTAAAGGACCCGGTTCTCCATAATAAACTTCTTTTGCAATTCCCATAATAATTACCTATTAGTTATTTGTTTCGTTTTAACATAACACCACCGCTCTTGGCAATAACTTTCTTGCCATATTTTTTAGTCCAACGGTCCGCAATCTCAGGGTGGTTCTTCCACAGATAGCGACGCTGTTTTATTGACTTAAAGGGCATTACCGACCTTTCAATGTACGGACATCATACCGTTTTGTCAAGTCTGACTGGCGTTTTGCCTTATTAGCAAGATGTTGTTTATCCATCGTGACCTTCGCTCTTAGATTAGCAATATCCTCTGTTTGCTCCATTTTATCCCGAGCAAGACGATCACCTTGCAGAAGTTTGACCTTGTCTAAATTAATGCGCGCCTCATCATCTTTCGCTTTACGTTCATTCTCCATGGCCTTTAAATCTAGTTCTTGTGCTTTTAATTTCACCAGTGGATCCCCATCAAGCATATTATTTATTTTCTTCTCTTCGTTTAAGAACTCTTCGGTTAATTCTGCAATCAAGACTGCAATACGCGATTCCACTTTATTTTGCAGAGCCTCTAATTGTTGTTGGGCTTGAGGGTTCTGCTGTGCCATTTGTGGATTCTGCTGCATCATCTGTACTTGTTGTGTGAGTTGTTGGATTTGTTGAATCTCTTGTATCATTTCTATTTCCACTTGTTCTTGAGCCATCAGAGAAATATGCTCCATAATATTTTTCTCGAGCTCTCCAAAAATCATAGGATTATTTTTAACCAAGCTTGTTGACATAAACGCCAAGTGTGCTGTGATATGAGCCCGATGGTCTTGACCACGATAGGCTTGGAAAGGTTTTCCTGCCAATCCATTAATATGTTCTTGGGCAGGATTTAACGGCATATCAGGTTGGGGAGGGGGTAATATTTGATCAATATTCTTGACTCCCATAGCTTGATACATGGATCTATAGGCTTCGTACATATTATGCATTTCAGGATTAGTTTGTGCCAGTTGCAATTCTGTTTGTGCCAATGTCACACGCTGTGACATCGAGAAAATATTTGGATCGGCAACCGGTACAATATCCACACGATCATCAAAGTCTTGTGTTTTAATCATCCGATTTCCACCAACAACATCGTACGGATATTCTGGTGGTAAATAAAGTTTGAAAATTTTTGCAAGCAAATTAAATTCTTCCTTCATGCCCGAGTAGAGGCGTTTATGAATCGCAGACATCACACGGGAGCCACGTTCTAATAATGCAACTGTGGTTCCAACAGCAGCTGCTTGATTGCCATCACCCACTTGCATATCTGCAATTCCTGCAAAACGCTGACCGGCATCAACAACATAGCCTAATAAATTAAAAAGAGTTTGACTTGGTTCTTTGTAAGGCAACGTCATGAATCCTTCTTTAACCGTTCCTCCTGGACTATCGACATCTCTCCATTCTCCAGGTTGCAATGGAACCGCATCATCTCTAATTCTGATTCCTCGTGATTTAAAACCAGCAGGTAGATTCGATAATGTTCCCGCATCCAAGAGTTGTCTTAACGCACTTGTTGCTGTACGCGATAAGCCACCAATCATATGAATGAGACCAAGGCCATAGAATCCAAGACCGGGGAGAAATTTAAAATGCACAAAGTATTTAATTTTATGTTTAAGAGGATCGTCTGGATTATAGTTTCTGCGAATAGCTAAAATCTTTGTTTGTGATTCCTCGATGGTTACGATGTAGGGCACTTTAATACCACTCGGTTCTCCTGTCGGATCCTGATCTTCAAAGCCTTCTAAATCCAAATCCACATGCATCTCTAAAATATTATAGACCTCTTCTTTGGCCCCACGTTTAACCCCTGAGATCTCTTCTTCTGTTTTTTGTAATTGATCTTCAATGATCGCTGGATCATGAAGGTCGATGTCTTTATAGAATCCCTTGACTTGTGCTTTTCTCAATTCATTGTGTGTCATCTTGACAACGTGCGTTATCCGCTCTGATTCTTGTAAAGAGGTTGCATAATATGGCACGACTAAATCATCGGCCGGTATAAATTTAGAAACAGCACGCCCGAGCATTTCATCGTAATACACTTTTTTAAATGTTGATCCTGCAAGGGGTAGATAGAATAACATCTGATCCAATTCTTGATCGTACTCTTCCATCTTGTTCATGATTTCATAATTCATGAAGTCCTTGACCCTTTGCGCTTGGTCCTCGCGCATACGATCAGCCATTCCTACAATTTGTGTACGGACCGGTCCGTCTGAGGGGAGGAGTTCTTTGTATGCTTGTGCTTGAAATTGGGTGACGGCTTCTGCGAGCACGGGATGCGTTGCACCCGATGCGCCTTGAAACGGTTCTGTACGTTCTTCGTATTTATAACCTAACAACCCGAGGCCTTTCCTATAGGTATTAATCCATTCGGAGCGTGATTCATTATCTTCTTTGTAGAGTTCAACAAGGTCCGAGGCTAAAGGGCCAAGGACGTCGTCTGGTAACAATTCTGCTAAGTTTCCAAAATGTTCACCACTGTCTTGTGGGGCAACTTTTCCTGGTTCAAAGTCAACCGTTACACTGCCATCTTCTTCCTCAATAACATCGACACCGGGATCCATTTGTTCTTGAATCTTTTCTTCAGTCACCTCTATCGTTTCCTCTTCAGGAGGAATCGTTACAGATTGTCGTACATTGGGAAGTGCTTTATCTATCTCAGCCATAATATGCCTATTTTAAGTTAATGATACTATACCTTCTTTTCTCTTTTGTCCATAAGGATCTGGTCCTGCTTCAGGAGGAAGAGCCCATGGTTTAAGTGGATCAAGAGTTGTGATTCCTCCGCCTGCATATGGTTGGAGTGCATAGCTAAAATGTGTTCTTATATCTTCCATGGGAGAAGCGGGTGCGCGCTCTACACCATAGAAATCTTTTCCTCCTTCTTCCATGCTTTTAATTTGTTCCTTATACCCGTACACAGGATGTTCTATCATTAACTCTTGGGGTGTGTATTCTTTAAAAGAATCTGTTTCTTCTCCACCGAAAGCTTCACCAAGTTCCCTCCAACCTGTTCCAATAAGTGGGCCCCAAATTACACCTTCATCTCCTTTAGCTCCAATCATTTCTCGATATCCTCTATCAAGACCCAAAGTGCCAGCTGTCTTGTTCCATTCTTCAGCAGTTAAACTTTCCATCATATTTTGTAGGGTCAGTAAACCCATATCCGGATCACGATTTTTACCTGCAAAATACTCATTATATAATTTTTCTACATTTTGTTCGCTATCTTTAATTTGAGATTTTAACTCATCACTAATCTCAAACGCAGAGCCCTGTTCAGCATATCCATATCTTTCACTAAATGCTAATCTCTTTTTAAGTGATGTTAATCTCTTTTCTTCTTTTTTAACGTTGAGCCAATCCATCATCGCTTTGATCTCATTCTCAGGAAGACCTTTTTCAATAGCATGGTTTAGCACTGCTTTTTCATCTGTATCAAAATCAATAAGATTCCATGTACTCGCTTCAATTGCTTTACCCAAACCCTTGTAGAATGACTGACCTTTACTCCAATTATTCAATACCTCCGCTAAAACAAAATAACCCTCTCCTTTAAGGAAAGGTAAAGCTTTTTTCATTGCTGATGTTTGCATAATTTTCTCAATAGGAGCGCCGTTTGATAAGGCTATCGCCGCTTGTTTAGCTAAAGCGGGATTTTGTTTTATAAACTTAGCAATCTCATCGTCTAATATTTTTTTTGGTCTAATTCTTCCTGTTGCCTCGTCTATGAGCCCCCAGTCTTTTCCAACCCGTATTAATTCTTTTCTATACGCTTCACCTCGAGGTCCTAATTTTGCTAATTCTTCCTGGGTTAATAGATCAATAGGTTTTGTTAAATTTTTAGGTGTGATTTTTTTCTCGTCAAACTTAAATTCAATACCTCTGGTCATTCCTCCCGTTAGCTCATTCAAAAAACTCTGACGATTCTTAATAAGGCTTTTAATTTCTAATTTGCGTGCTTTAGAAGCATTTGGGTATTCCTTGATTAGTCTCTCAATAGGATCATTAAAATTGAGCTGCTTAAAAGTATTTAAGTCGCCTTGTACCAAGCTATCAATTTTTAATTGTCCTAACTCACCATACGTCCTAGTCCACAAGTGTTCTGCCTCTCCTCCCATTTTAGAAAGAATTCCTGTATTGGGGCTAAAATACTTAATTGCAGCATTTCTAAATCGGGTGGCTAATTTACTATTACCCTGTGCGTCCAATTGATCCGCAGCGATTAAAATTTTATTGTAGTTACCAGCCTTGTTTCTAGTTTTGCCGTCTTTTAGCCAATTAGAACGGTCCCCTTTACTAACGTCATGCGTTAATGTTGTTTTTGTACCTGAAGGAATTTTTCCCTCCACTTTTAATTGGTAAAGTTGATCAATTCGATGTTGAAAAGCTTTTGGTCGGGCATCTGGAAATTGTTTTTCAAACAGAGCCTTAACTTCCTCATATGTTAAAGAAGGATTCTTATTATTTAAATTATCTAAAAATTTTAATTGCTTTGTTTTATCAATAGATCTTATACTCTTTAGCCCTGGAGACCAATCATCAAGAGCTTGTTTAACTTCGTCAGGTAGTTCGTCAACAACATACCCTGGAATTTTGATTTTTCCATCTTTCCATTTTTTAAAAAGCTTGTTAATTGTTTCATAAATATGATTAGGGTCTTTACTTCTAAATTTTATTAAACTATCTGCAACTTTTTCCTCCCCCGTGAACTGACCATGTCGAGCATACTGATTCATGAACTCCTTCACTATCAGGGTAGTTTTATACGTAATTGCATTCAACCAACCGTTTTTATTGGCGATCTTATTAATAATCTCATTTAAAGTGTCTCTATTTTTAATAGGGAAGCCTTTTTTATTTAAAAGCTTGTGTAAATCTTCTTCATTATATTTACCAGTTGTACCTCCCTTCCAATCTAACACGTTATATCCATCTTTCCTTTCAACTAGGTTTGTTAAAATATCTTCAGCTTTTTTTATAACTGTAGGGTCATCAATTGCTGATATTCCTGTGCCTGTACCTGAAGTTTTTGTCGCATAATGCGTAACCCCCGGTTCTACGATACCACCCGGTTTAAACCCTGGTCGGTCTTTGATGGGCTGATCACGAAGATAATGCTTTATATTTTCTATGACTTGAAATTTATTATAGGGCATGATTTTGCAAATTGGCAATACCGCCTGTACCGAAATAGCGCTGTACGGTGCCGCCTTGGGCTTTACCCAGTAATTCTCCTGGTGAAAAAGAATCTATTACTTCTTGTTGGTGTTTTGTTGATAATTCATTAAAAGGGATCCCCACACTCCATGGAAGGATTTCTAGCGCACGAGTTTTTAATTTGTCTTGTGCAATCTCCATAGCTCTACTAAAGCCAGTGCCTTCTTTAAAACCGGGCCTTCCGCCTGAAGAAAAATGATGACCACCACGTCCATGACCTGTTGATCCAATACCCCCAGCTTGCGCTCCTCCACCTCTTGGGTCTTTCGCTTTTTCTAAAGCTTTTGCTTGAGCAGCAAAATTGGCTAGATTAGTTTTTGTCGTCGAACCACCCTTTGTACCTGGTGGGCCTTCTTGCGTTCCATACTTCGCTATAGATTTCTGATAAGGTGACCGATAGTAACCCCTCGAGGTATCTTCAAAAGGATTAATGCCAAAGCCAATGGCTCTTTTATGTTCAGGAATTAATCTCGATTTGGCAATTAGATCAAAAGCTTCTGGTGTATAACTTAAATCTCCTTTATTAATAAGTCCTTTAGTTGTTAAATAATCTTCACCAGGTCTTCCGAAAGTTTCTTCATCATATCGTGGTCCATACATTAAATCATGCATATAATTCCATTGTTCTTCTCCCTTATCTTTCCCAATGCCCGGCGCTCGGCTTTCTGTTTCCCATTCCTCTCTGTCTGGTTTATATTGCCATCCTAAATGACTTACTTCATGACCAAAAGCGTTCGCCCACGCTTGTTCTCCTAAAGCTTGGGCCATTTCAGGTTCGTTCCATTGTGAATATTCTGCAATAACATCTTCTTTTGGTGGAACATTCAGTCCACCTTTAAGAAATCCACTGTCAAAAGGAGAAGCCATTGCCAGCGTCGATGGAACAATTTTATTAATTATCTTAGAAGATAGTGAACCTAGGCCGGTAGCATCCCAGTTTTCTAAACCTGCCTGAAAGACAGGACTATCTTCATATGTAACTGGTTGCGTGTAAGATGAAGATATATCTTGATACTGCCCTAAGTTTTTAGCTTTTATGAGATCTGATCCAGCCTTTTTCATTTTATCAAACGTACTCTCCCCCTCAGAGAGAAACGGCGTACTCAGCCAATCACCAAGTGATGGCGTCCCATCTTGAAAACCGGGCCTTCCACCATGGGCTAAGGACATGAGGCCACCTTGGGCAGAATCCATTCTACCCCAAGGATTTCTGCCCTCTGTACCTGTTGGCGCAGATTGTCCTTTTTCTTTTTCTGTTTTCCTTAGAGCTTCTATCTGTTGATTTGTTAATGCTGTTCGTTTCTTCTTTTCGCTACCATCCCCTTGCGAACCATCACCCGTTATGACCTCGGCAACTTCCGGCGCAGACCATTCAATAGTAGTGTAAGGTTCATCTTGTTTCGTCCTGAAAAAATTTAGTGCTTTTGTGTATGGATTCATACTCAAAAGATTATAACCCATCTTTATTAGACCCGGGAAACCAAAACGAGAAGGATAAGAGGCGCCCGTCGGTGTACCTACAAGAGTTTCTTCAGGGTCATCTCTCCAGTCCCATGCCTCTCCGGTTTCAGGACCCACTGCAATTTTATTTATACCTCTTAGTTTATCATAATCATATCCAACTGTTCCGGTTAGAGGACCCACTGTAATTTCATCACCTTGAGGGTTGATACCTTTTTCTAGTGCAGCCCTATAAAGCTCATTATCCGTCATGTCTCTTAGAACATTCTTTGTATAAACTCCCCCACTTAATGGATCCTCTTGTAAGGTGCTATATCCTTCCGGTCCTCCCATATCAACCCCAGGAGGTTGAGGGTCAGAAGGAGGTGGGTCCCCATAACCAAAAAGATCATAGATACTTGATCCAGACTTCGATGCAATTTTATCGTAAGCAGTTTTAAACTCGGGGCTTTTTAATTGGTCATATAACTCTGAATATGTAGCCATTATATTCTCTCCTCAAATAAAGTTCCGACGCCGCCACCATGGGCAAAGTCACCATTCATTTTTGGTTTTGTTTCCATTAAGTCCTTTAATGCCTTGTCCTGTTTTTGTTCAAGAGTTTCAATTCCAGTTTTTCTATGGGGTAACCGTATCTCGGTTCCTAATTCTTTCTGGAGACCTTTAATTCCTTCCTCGGCTATGAAAGGATTTCCTCCCTCCGTCACTATTTCTTCTGCTGCACTAAATCTTCCTGGTCCTTTCCCCCAGTCACCTTCCCCAGGAACTTTTGTTCCTTTTGCTCCCTTATGAAAGGCGAGCCATGAATCGGATGGAATACCAAAGGGTTGATCAAGAAGAGGGGAAAGTTTGTAAAAACTTTCTGGATCATTAACCACATTTTCAATAAACTTGTTAATAGAATGAATCTCATCATTAGGATGAAAGCTTAAACGTGCCTCTCTATTTTTTACTGCTAGATCATGTAAAGCAGGATTGTCAATGAGCTCATCACCTTTGGCAGTAGATGACATACTATTGCCAGTGCGTTTAAGTACTTTTACACGCTGAAGTAAGTTTTCAAACTGGGCATTGGATAATAGATGCACCTTCTCTAATATTGTATTAATAAATTTATTTTCGTTTTCGAGGTATTTCTCATGGTCCAAATTAATATGATGGCGGTTTTTATAAGCCCAAGCCTCTGCAACATCATCATAATTCGATAAAGACCCCACTTCTTTTTGGACCCCTTTCATGAGATCTTCTGGTGTCTCTACAACTCTTAATGGTGGTCGAGTTTTAAACATTTTCAAAATTTCTGGATCAGGAAGACGACGGAAAAAATAATCCGCATTAGTAAGTTCTTGGCCCAAAATCTTTAAGCGATCAATCCTGTCCCCCATCTCAAACAAGATCTCTTTCGTCAGTCGCTGTGACCCAGGATTTTTATATCCAATGTGATCGCGAACAAACTTTCCACCCCGTTTAATAAAGTCGGCAACGTTATCTGCCTTCTGTGCAATCTTTGCAAGTTCTAGTGCTGCTACTTTCCATATTGACATTAGTAATACTCATATTTTTTATGATAAATAGGCTCATCCTTATAATCTTCTGGATGAGTAAGCAGGCCGCCTTGGCGAAACCGCATGACCGCTTGGGTCATGGAGTCAACCAAATCGTCATTGTCACCATAAGGAAATGCCGCGCATTCCTCGATGACCTCCTGTGCAAACTTATCGTCGGGCGCCCAGATCAATTTACTTTCAAACAAAGGTGCCACAGCGTTTACTCTTGCATGTTTATCATTTCCACGGCTCGGTGTAAAGTTTAAAACAGGAATTCCCATTTGTCTGAGTTCATGCGTTAAGGGGAGGCCTGAAGCTTTTGCTTCAACCACAACTGATTCAGGCGACCAAAATTTATATAAGGCTAAAGCTTTACGCCTTAATTCTGGGAATTCCCAGCGTCCTTTCTCTGCATCGACTAAGATAAGCGCGGTGGTCTTTGAGTCTTGGTCCGGGTAGAAAACACCCCAGGTGGTGATGGCTGAAAAATCAGCCGTTTCTTTTTTCAAAAATGCCGTGTCATAACTTTGTATGACATGGTGGAGTTTAGGAACCTTCCCGCTCCACTTCTGCCACCACTCTCTCTTGATGATGGCCCCTTCCTCGGCGGTGGGGTTCTGCATCCATTGCGCATTCCATTTCGATACAGGCAACGTTGCTTTTTGTTTTTCCAGTTCATCCACTTTCCAATATTGTGGCCACAGACTTTTCTTGCTCGGCAAGATGGCAGGGAATTCGATCACGTCCCATTGGTCCGCCTTCGCTTCCTTTTGGGAACGAAGGAGGAGTCCGGTTAAATCCTTGACGGACCAACGGGTCATCACGAGCACGATTGCCCCACCGGGTTGGAGACGCTGACGGGGTCCCGATGTATACCACTCGTATGCCCTCTCTAGTGCTGAAGGGCTCAGCGCGTCTTGTTCTGAATGCGGATCATCAATAATTAAAAGATCTGCACCACGACCGGTAATGGCACCACCCACACCAGCTGCGTAATACTCACCACCTTGAGCCGTCTCCCAACGACCAGCGGCTTTTGAATCTTCTTGGAGTCTCGTTTTAAAAATTTGTTGGTACTCAGGTGAATCAATCAGGTTCTTTGCTTTTCTCCCAAAGCGCACTGCTAACTCTCCTGTGTGTGTTGTTTGAATGATCTTGGACCGTGGATCACGGCCCATCCACCATGAAGGTAAGAGAAAGGATGCAAATTCTGATTTAGTATGACGCGGGGGCATGTTGACAATCAACCGTTTTATTTGACCACGGGCCAAGGCTTCAAACTTCTTTGCAACAATCTTGTGGTGATGACCTTGAATAAATTCTGGCCACATCATTTTTACAAAATCTAAAAAATTATTTTTTGCATTATTTTGTTTTGTAACTTCTTGATGCCGGATCCAATACTGCATATACGACTTACGCACATCAAGCGGTAATTTTTTTAATTCCGACAGTGACATATTTTGTAGGTTCATGATAACTTTATAACCCATAAAACTGTGCAAATCAAAGAATAAAGGGTAAAGAAAAGGAACCTTCTTTGAAAAAAGGGGGGTCCCCCTCTTTGTATCCATTCTAATTTGGGCTTGGTCTAGGGACCTTCTGCCGCGGGCGGAGAAGGCACAATGAATAAAGCCAACCCGCGGCAGCCATCGTCCTAATCTAATAGGACCATGTACTCTTTAACAAAGTGTTGTTGAAACCAATCTAATCCCTTGCGAAGTTTGGTCCAGTCTTCCTTCTCCTCTGCCTTCTTGATGATGTCATAGACTGCTACTGCGAAATACGGGAGTGAAACAGATTCCCCGCTATATGGATTCTGAACAGTCTCCAATAGGTCATAGTTTTCTCCCCCATAGTTTGCACCGTTGAATGGCAGTAGGTATCTCTTCCCTTTCCATTCTACTGAGGTTCTTAGCTTGCCGCTTGTTGCGCCTCTAAATTGTTTTAGTGTCATAATTCCTCCTTTATTTAATAACTAATCCTACACTATCCTACATCTAAAGTCAAGCCTTTTCTTGAGGCATAAATACCCCAATAGTTTTATTCTCCTTATTAGGGAAACCAACCAACTCATCAAAAAGCTTTTCGTTATGCTCTGATAAACCGATAGCACCCATCGCCTCTTGTATGTCGTCCAATCGATATAACCAATTATCAACACGATGAATAACGCCGTCCTTTTCTCCAACAGGTAAAACTTTAACCATCATTCCTCCTTTCTTGAGCCTTGATGAGTGGGTCAAGGCTCGATTAATTGCACTCCCACCCGAGCGTTGAGGAAACTATCGGGCCAATGTACTAGCGAAACCTTTCACTACTTTAGGATATCGCGGCGCAATAACCGTTTCAAGAATGTCTAACGCCTCTTTTAATACCTTGTCTCTGTTTCCTTTAAATCCATATTGTCTTTTTAAAATTATATATGGATTAGCTTTCCTGGTCATCACAGCACCCGGAAAACTTTTTCTTAGCTTCTGTTCCATTAATAATGCATGAACCAACTGACAATATCCAAATACTTTAATCTCATCTTCATTATCTAACATCATTAATAAGTCCTCCATAAAAAGATACACAATATAAGAATCAATATTGGTATACTTACTAATATTATTATTGCTTCCATAACGTATTCCTCCTTTATTTAGTTATGTCTTAATCCTACACTATCCTACATCTAAAGTCAAGAACAATTAATGTTTTGTTTCTTTACCTACATCCTTAATTTGCTCATAAAAGGTTTTCGCCTCATCACTTTCCGATGCCAAGTTAATCACCTTCTCTAACATTAAAAGAGACATAACCCACAAAGCCTCATCCTGGGTCAAATCTTTTCGGCACTGCTCAAAGCGCCTTAACCTATCCTCCGCATCCTTGCCGTGATGCACAAACATGCAGCACAATAATACATCCATGCTCAAATGGTCTGGCATTCTTTGATTCCAACCCTTGTAAAAATTGTGTGCCTTCTCACTTGCGCCTTCAAATATTTTATGTTTAACCATAGTTCCTCCTTTATTAAGTTAATAACTAATCCTATACTATCCTAGATTTAAAGTCAAGGCTTTTCTTTTAGAATGATTCTAAAAGATAGTGCTTGACATTATCTCCCATAGGGTGTAGGATAGACTATTAATTAAATAAAGGAGATATTATGTCAAGATTAAAAGATCATCTAATTGGACTACAAGAAGAATTAGAACAAGAGATTTGTGATAATAAAACTATGACCCTTGAGCAGTTGATAAAGAAATACAGCGACCAAGTGCCAAAGGCTATCTTAACAGAAATCTGGGAGAATGTAGAAAAAAAGACTTGACTTTATATCCCAGATGCTGTAGGATATATTATTAATTAAATAAAGGAGATATTATGGATAAAATTGAATTAGAAAATAAAATACATAACAAACCAGTTACTATGACATTTATATCAAAGTCTGGCAAGTTTTGTGTAAGAAATGGAATAGCAGAAATATCAGAACACCCAAATACAATTATTATTAAAAATCCAGTTACAGAAAAATATGCGTCAGCGTGTGTTGAAAATATTTTTGCAATTCGTGGAAAAGAAAGTAAAGAGAATTTTTATTTATACACGGATCATGGCGTACTTGAGGAAAGAAAATTAAAACCAATTAAAGAAATTGTGCAAGAGGCGACAAGTATAGAGGACACGTTAAAAAAATTAATGAAAGAATTGAACGGAGATTTTTTGGTCAAAAACCAATTTGGAGAGAAATAATGACACTGTTAAATATTTTTTCATTCTTAATTGTAGTTATGCCACTAGCATATTTAATTAGAGAGGTAAACAAATATGAGCGAGAACGTACTAACCGATAACGACTTAAAAAAATTAGAGAAGCTCGGAGTAAAAATCCGAGCGTGTCTCAGTTGCAATATTAATGATACAGGTGTGCCATGTCGAACAGATAGACTTGAATCGATTAAACTTATGCAGGAATATTTACTGGTCCATGACATACTAACCATACCGATAAAGCTACAAGACAAAGAGCTTAACGAAATTATAGAAGAAAAAATTAAAAATAGAGTCAATGAAGAAAAGAAATAATGAGCAAGAATGTATTAACCGATAAAGACTTAGAAAAATTAGCCAAGCTCGGAGTAAGAATCCGAGCCTGTCTGTGGAATAGGAATGACACCGGTGTGCCATGTCAAACGGATAGATTAGAGGCGGTCAGACTTATGCAAGAATATTTAACTATTCATGACATAGTATCCGTCCCGTTAATAGAAACATGTGCTTCCCTAAATGCCCCATCTAAAACAGGCTCAAGCTCAAGCACTCTAACAGTACATGTGTACAACGGTGTTGTGGATCATATTGATGGGCTCCCCAATGGATGGCTGTACGACATTGTGGAGCATACTGGGTAGAATGATTCTAAAGCAAGCTCAAGCACTTTAGAATCATTCTAAAAGATAATAGTTGACATGGGTATAGGATAGTGTAGGATATACTTTTAACATTAATTAAATAAAGGAGAAATATTATGGGAGTAGATTGTTATGGGTTTAACCCAGTTATAAAAGAAGGTTCAAGTAAACCAAAAGAACCAAAAGACTTTAGTAAACTTACGGAGAAAGACCAACACGCCTATTGGGACGCTAGGGAGAAATACCAACAAGAGAACAAAGGTGTGTATTTTAGAAATAGCTGGTGGTACTGGCGACCAATGTGGAAGTTTGTCAATGAGAAATGTAACGACCTGATTAACCAAGAGCTATACGCTAAAGGACATGGAAATGATGGAGAGGTTGACCAAGAGTTAGCCATTGACATTTCTAAACGCATACTGACCAAAGAAGTTCTTGACGAAGCAAAAAGAAAACAGGAAGAGTATGATAAAGACATAAAGCCGAAGAAGAAATTTAACAAGCTTCTTATCAAAGCAGGGCAATTGTATTTTGATGAAATTATTGAGCCAATGTATCCTGATAAAAAGAACTTTACACCAGCAGACTTGGAAAAACTGGACGAAGATGCTTACAAGAAATGGGCAACCCTTATATTTGATTTGCAATATAGAGAAACCAGCTATCCGTTTAGCTGGGAAAATGTAAAAGAGTTCGGTGAGTTTTGTGCCCAATCAGGTGGGTTTGAAATTCGCTGAAATTCTCTGACTAGTAGATGCACGTGCAGGCAATCTAAGGTACCGCAACTACTAGTCTGAGAAAGGAGGAATGATGGAAGAAGAACTAGAACTAAAAAAAGAATTTAACAAGATCAAAGAAAAGGTTATAGAGCTACGCGGGAGCAAGCTTAACCCCTGCAAAGGAGGCAGCCCAATGGTATGCACCTGCAACTCATTCGATAAGATCGTGGATACCATCGAAGATATGGAAAGAGAAATTCTAACATTTAATCTATGACCTTGGCCCAAGGACCAGGGGCCGGTGCAGCTGAAGCAGGCTCAAGCTCAAGCTCAAGCAGGCGCAAGCTCAAGCAGTTTAGAATGGTTCTTAGAACCATTCTAAAAGATATTTCTTGACCGGAGGATACATATGGGATATTATGGGATAAAAGGAGGAAGATTATGACACCATCAGAAAAAAGAGTTTTGGCTGTGCTCGGAAAGTTCGAGTCGTTCTGGGACCTGGAGCACCGGGTCCAGAGCCACAGATTCCAAAACTTTATGATAAAGGCACACATCTCGGACGAATTCCGCGGGGAGCTCGACCTACTGCTGGACACGAAGCACGATGAAATGCGAGCGCGACGCGAAATGCGCAGCATCGCCCGGGCCCAGGATGAGAAGAGCAGCCTTGACCCTGAGATCCACTAACCAAGATCCGGGCCGCAAGGCCCGGACAGGGACAAGCTCAAGCTCAAGCTGTAAAAAGCGCAAGCTCAAGCTTGACATTGACTCTAGGATAATATAGGATACTATGATGACGACACAGAAACGTTTAAAAGAATTAACCGGTGGCCTGGGAAAACCTTCAAAGATGCCGGGCCTAAGCTATGGTCTTCCCGCCATTCATTGCAAGACCGGGGCCAAACTGGCCAAGATCGAAGGTACCCCGTGCTTTAACTGTTATGCATTAAAGGGTAATTATCAATACCCGTCCGTAGCCATGGCCCAAGCTGCAAGGCTCAAGGCGATTGACTCCGATGAATGGGTGGATGCAATGGTGGAATATATCCCGCTGTTAACCTCTAAGCTTAAGCGGCCAAAATATTTTAGGTGGCACGATTCAGGGGACGTACAAAGCCGGGCGCATTTTTTAAAAATTATTGCTATTGCAAAAGCGCTGCCTGATTTTAAGTTCTGGCTGCCAACACAAGAGCGCGAATTCGTCGCTGGAATTTCCACTCCAGACAATCTCGTGGTCCGTGTGTCAGGGTCCAAGGTCAACGGCCGCGCTCCAAACTTTCATAATACGTCCACAGTCATAACGGCGCTGTGGGCGCTCCCTCCTGGCGGCTGGGAATGTCCAGCCCCGAAGCAAAAAAACTATTGCGGCGATTGCCGCGCCTGCTGGGATAAGACGGTCCGGTCTGTAAGTTACCATGAGCATTAACGATGATCCCATAGCCCAGGAACCCGGTTCCTGGGTCCTTCTCCATGACTCAAGGCCCAAGCGCAAGCGCAAGCGCAAGCTGAGACAAGCGCAAGCTGGAAAAAGCGCAAGCTCAAGCTGGGTCAAGCGCAAGCGCAAGCGAACCTAAACTGTCGGTTCTAGTTTGATCAATGAATCATGAATCTTGGACCATGTGTAAGGGTCCATAGGACCTTGGATCAAGGGCAAAGCGTCAAGGCCCTTGTCTAAAAGCTCTTGGATCTTTATCCCCTGATAAAGTATTAAGGCACTTTGACCAAGGGCCTTAATAAGAATAAACGTGGGGCCAGGACAGGTCTTATGGAAGGCAATTTGGTGTGGGGAAAAGTCAACTTTTTTACTCCGTGTGACTTTTAGCTCCAATGTGAAGAATCCGCGGTTAGGGTGGGCACACAACAAGTCAGGAAGTCCGGGAACTGCCATATTTTCAATGCGATAAAACAGAATTCCAGGGAGGTTTTTTCGTACGTCGTAACCAAATGATGATTCCAATTTTTTAGAGTAAGTCATGTGTAAAAACTGTCCATAATAATTACAGGTAATAAGTATGGTTAATTTTTAACCATAATATCTAACCATACTATATCAACCCAATATATAGCAAATAATTATATGATTTTAGGACGTTCACCCGGCTTGTTCTTTCGGAAAGGAGTAGTCTCAACAGTACCTATAAGCTTACCTAAACGAAACGTGAGCTCCGCTTTTGAATCAGCACCTTCAGCATCAGCTAAGCCAACATACTCTCCTTCATAAACCTTAACCACATTATCTACTTTATTAGTAATCTTGACTTCGATCTTTGTAAGATCATTTATTTTATTAATTGCTTTTTTCAGATCTTCTGCACGTTCAAGTTTTGCCATTGGTGTCCTCCTCATGTAAACGAACCCAGTCATTAATTCCTTCATGAAGTTTGTTCAGATTCTTTGTTTGAACATATTGCTCTAACGCTTGCGTGACAACCTTTACAATTTCTTTTGTTGCTTCATCCCCAGATTGGACTGGAATCTCAAATTTAAATTTAGACTTCCCTTTAACAACCATCTCATTTAGACGAATACGGAGACGCCCATTAATGCGTTGGTGATCTTGATTAATCTGTTTCAAATTATTAATCTCGATACGCAGTTCCCTGATGGTATCTAATAGCTGTTGGCATTTTAGTTTGTAATCCATTTCTTTCTCAAACTCAAAGCTTCAGACATTTTTCTCCTTGTTTCCGCGGAAAGTCTTGCCCCTTTCCAAGCTTCAGACAGTTTTCTTTTATGTTCTGGAGAGAGGGTTCTTCTTCTAATAGCTTCAGACATTTTTCTTCTTGTTTCTTCAGAATGTTTACCTGTATTCATCGTATTTTACCTCGTATGATTTAGTTGCATTGGATTTTTATGTAACCATACGCGTATCCAATGTTAAACGCGATTCTATCTAGCTACCTTCCAAGGACTTATCCGAATAACTCCGTCGCCCGGGAAGGATTATTGACTTCGCGACGTCTGCAGAGCCAATATAAAATATATAGTTGACTTAGGGCGTAATGTCAAGTAGTATTTACTCGTTATAGAAGAGTACCACAAATGCCGGCCATTTCGTCCACGACGTGGTCGGCATTACTATAAGGAGATATATGGGAATTCCAAAAAGACTTACAGAAAAACAAATGAAATTTGCCCAACTGTTAGTACACAGTGAGGGTGAAAAGACACCTACAGAATGTGCTGTCGAGGCAGGCTATGACAAAGGTTCTGCATCTGTTAGGGCATCAGAACTACGTAACCCAAAAATATATCCTCTCGTTGTAAAGTATGCAGGAGATCTTAGAGAAGAAGTACACAAAAAATATGCTATTGATTTTGACAGACACATATCAAAGCTTGCGCGTATTAGGGATAAAGCCTTAGACTCTAAAGCATGGTCCGCTGCTGTTAATGCAGAAGTAGCACGAGGAAAGGCTGCTGGACTTTATATTGAACAAAAGATTATTCGTACCGGTAAGCTCGAGGATATGACACAACAAGAACTAGAGTCAAAGATGCAACAGATCATTGATGATCATAGTGTTATTCTTCAGGGAATACCTGTCAAACAAATTAAAAAAGAGATGAAGAAAAAGCGACTTAAAAGACCGCTATCAAAATTACCAAAACAATTACCACACCAATAATAATCTTGCGATATGTCTTGTCATCCCACAGTCCTTTGGCTTGAGCTATAAGTTCTAATATTTTTTCCATGTTTATTTCCTACGTTTAATCTTTTTTCTTTTACGCGCTTTAGCCCCGCTTTGCAAGCACTGAATTGTTTTTTCTGTGCCATGCACCTGTGCGTTTAACCATGGTAAGAAGCTAGGGTTATCCTTAATAACACCTAACATCATGTTAGAAAAGATATTAACAACCTGTTCTTCTTTCGTGTCATCTAGGATAGGTTTATCACCGGCACTCAGACCTCCAATCCACATACATGCATGCCCTACTTCATGAAACAAAGTATTGGCAGCTTCCGGTTCACTTAACTCAGCATTAACCTCAATCTTATTCTTGCGGTTATCGTACTCACCATACAATGCGTCCTTATGAAACATGGTTGGTACTACTTCAACATTAACATCTTGATAGCCAACTTTAATCTTCTTAAATGGTATTCTCGTTTTGTGTTTCGGTTTTTCAGTCATTTTAAAATTCCCTATATAGTGATATTTCAGAGTAAACTATATTTTCATAAAACAAAAGTTATATTTGGTGTACAATTGCAAGTGTAAGGTACTGATATTATTTACTTGTTACAGATAAATTATTTCCTATAACACCTGTCACAGATATAACCCTTGATATTCCTCACTTGTTACCGTGTGACAGATAAATATGGCATATTCATAATAAAAATATTTTTTAAGTTACCCGTAGATATCACTATATAGGGTTTTTTTCATGAGCCCCTAGTCTTTCCAAAAAGGCATGCTTGGCCCAGCCCAGACCGGCCCCTTCAATCTTAAAGGTCTGTAGAAGTAGGTCTTTGGTACAGACCAGAATTACGGCTTGTTCTATATGTGTGTTGAAATTGTGGTCATGTGCCATAGCGTAGGCTGCAGCTTGTAGATAGTAATCCTCAACCCATTCAAGCTTCTTGGGCCGATTTGCTTGCTTAAAGTCTATAACCGTCTCTTTACCATTATAAATCCCTAAAAGGTCTGAATAGCCATGATAAAGATCTGGGTACACCAGATGTGATTCAAGTCCCCAGATCTCCTCTAAGGGCGTTAAACCGATATCTAAGATCCGACCAGCCATGGGCCTTGCTTCTTGGCCCACGGGCGTTAGATCCTCATAACCATGGCCCTTGAGCCTTGCCTCAATCATCTTGTGCATAGCCTTCCCCCTATTAGCACTCTCCTCCATGATCCGCTTGGCCTCCTCCTCGCCTACTCTCTTTCTCCATGTCTCAAGACCACTATCATCCTTAGTCCCGGACAAGATCCGCGTTACAGAAGGCAAAGCCTCATCCCTCACGGACCACTGACCATAGTTAAATTTGTCTAGGTTAAGTTTCACGATTCCTCCGTTTTGTTTCTACCATTTTTCTCACCACTTCCGGTCTTTTCATTGGATTATTAATAGAAAATTTTCTTCTTGTTTCTGCAGAGGGTGGCGGTCTTCTTTTCCCAGCTTCTGCCATTTTTCTTCTTGTTTCTGTAGAAAAGGTTTTTCCATAATTAGGATTCTTTTCTCCTTCCTTAGCTTCACCCATTTTTCTTTTTGTCTCTGCAGACTTCTTTACGCCTTTCATAGCTTCACCTATTTTTCTTCTTGTTTCTGCAGAAATTATTTTCCCTTTATGAGCTTCACCCATTTTTCTTTTTGTCTCTGCAGACTTCGTTTTTCCATAATTATGATTCTTTTCTCCGCTCATAGCTTCACCTATTTTTCTTCTCACTTCCGGCCTTTTTGCAGGATTATCCTCTCCGAACATGGGGGGAGGAGGCCATGATCCACATTTATTCACATAGCGATTACTCTCTACAGCATACCCATCAAGATGACGTTTTTCCTCTTTCAGTACCTCTTCTTCAGTTCCCGTCATAAGAATTTTTATGATGTAGTCATCAGGATTTTTTTTAAAAGATTTTTCATACTTGCTATCTTTCTCAAAAGGACCGCTCGAGAAATAGACTTTACCAATGTCCTGTAAAGGAGGACACTCATTCGCCCGGCGTGAACCGACATACCTTCTTGTCGTGATTTTATGCATCAACCAATAGACGTATGGACTAATTAAGTTTAGCTTCACGCTTCTTTTTCTCCTCCAAGTTAAGCTCCATGATACGCAGAGTACAGCTACCTTTTTTTAAATTCTCTTTTGTCGTAACAAACCATATATTCTCGACTGTATATCCTTTCGTGTTATCAATCCGATCAGCACTGATTCTATTTGAAAGATGTCTTTCCTTGTGGGTAGTCTGTTTAAAATCCATTGTGCCTCCCCCAAGACGACACGCATAACCCGTTTCCTTTTTCTGCTCTTCCCATGCATTCACAAATTGCTCTTTTGTCATCTCAACTTCATATTCACTCTTCTTCATGTGGGTCCATATCTGCATAAGAGCCCCTTTTTCTGTACTCTTACTTTTTTTAACGGCTGCAGCATGTTTTTCCCTCGCCCCAGGAACTACATGCCTATGCACTGTTGAATGATCGAGAGAGGTAAGCTCTGGATCAGCTTTAAGCTCTTTTTCAATTGTGTGATAAGATGCACCTTCTGCACGACGCTTGATCATGTACGCTTCATCTTTTTCTGTAATTATTCTTTTTGCCATTTTATTTTATACAATGTATATTTAACCGTAAGTTCTTCTTCTTTCTCAATTTTTCTATCTGTGTGCAAATAATAAATGAGCGTGGGATCTCCATTATAGGCCGTGTAACACAGACGCTTAGAACAATTGGGGGTATCCGAATGATTAATAAATCCACCCAAGGGGGTGCGGATAACACCCTTATCAAAGCCTGTAGCTAGTCCCAAGTCAGCCTTGATATGAATAATTCCAAGATCTTCGCCTTTAGCAATATCTTCTAACGCAAACAGCCCTAGACCATGCAACTTAGAGCGCTTAATAGTAAGGTTAGGGGGAAGGGGTCTATACTGCACGTTTACCTCCACAGCATGGCTCTAGCACCTGCGTACAGCGCTCACATTGAAGGTGCCCTTGGGTAAAGATCCCTTTAACCCAACTGAAACAATGATAACAAAAAATCATATTCTCTTTTTGCATGGATAACACATCCTATTAAAGCGACTAACCGAGTGGAAAGGATTTCCACAGGTAAGACATTTTCGTATAGTACAATCAACCCTCTTCACTTTAAAGTGGCGTTGAAAACTGTTCATGACTCCTTTTGGCATTAAGGTGTCTCCTTGGGGAATTCAACATTAAAAGCCATATTAATACGATGACGGACAGAGTTATTAGGACCAACATCGTGGAGTAAATGAGAAGGAAACAACATAAGTTCCCCATCGCGTGGCTTATGATCCACCAGATCATGGAACGGCAGTGGTGGTTTAACTTGGCGTGTCCATTGGTTAATGGTTCCAAGATGAAGGTTACCGGTATCTTCTGCTTGGATGTAATAGACACCTGATAAAATGGCGCCCGACATGACATGATGATGAAGCATGTTATACGAACCGGGGTCATTGACGTTAAACCAGTACTTAATGACAGCTTCCATCTTCTTATCTCCAAAATAAAACTTCGACCATTCATTAAGAACGGATAAAATAAGATGCAAGAGTTGCTCTTCGTGTTGTGATTTAAACAGACCTCTCCAGCAGCCATGATTAGATCCTGGAAGAGACTCGGGGTGTTCCCGTTTGTACTGCATAATCTCTGCTTGAAGTCGTGGGTTTAAAGTCTTGTACCCATCGTAGATGGTGTGAAAGATACGGGTCTCATTGACTAATGTATTAAATGTTTTCATGTTTGAATGTATACAGGAGTGCTCTTGCCTACATAAGACCCCACAATATGAAAATTAAAATGTTCAATCGCGTCTTCTTCACTCATATCCTTCATAAGTTTTTTAATAACTTTATGATAATCATAAGCAAGGATAGGTTCACCACTAAATGAATAGACTACACCCATTACACAATCATCAAAGCCATCTGTTGTGAGCCATTCATGGTCGGGGAAAAGATCACTAATTTCCTTTAATGTCATAAGTCTTTAAATCCTCCTTTATTTGTTTCATGGTCCATTTACGTAGAACCTTTACACTGTCATACCAGTATCCCTTGGTACCCTTCGTACCCCACCGCCAGTCGCCAGGAAAATAGGAGAGCATCCATACGGGCTTTCCCATGGTCCCTGCGACGTGGACAGGTGCGGTATCGACCGAGATGACGAGATCGAGCTTTTCAATAATGGCCGCTGTATCTTCAAATGTTTTCATATCTTTAGAAAAATTATGAACGACTGTTCCTTTACAGTCATTAGCAGCGACTCCTTTTTGTAACGAGACAAATTTAACATGAGGAATATCGAGGAGGGGTTCGAGCTGAGAGAACGCAAGAGAGCGCTTGTTATCCATGCGATGGGCAGGATTACCAGCCCAACAGAGTCCAACCTTAATAAAGTTACGATAGTCTACATCAACCAGAAGCTTCTCCCATTTCTTACGACAACTATCACTCACCTTAATAAAATTAATGGGAGTGGGAGGTGTAGGGGAAGGAAAACGGTGTGGTAGGGACAAAAGCCCACAATGATAATCATGGGGTGGGATAGGTTCGTCTGCATAGTGAATACTATATGCACCACACTCAGTTAAGAGCTTCCCAAACTGCATTTCCTTTTGAAATGCACATAAGAGAATCTTACAGCCTTGGTCCTTGAGCCTTGGTAAGTAGCGCGCCATCATGACCGAGTCACCAAAGCCTCCTTCACAATAGACAATGATCGTTTTGTTCTTGAGCCTTTGTCCAGTCCAATAGGGCGACGTATAAGGGCGCTCTTCGACATCACGCTGGATCTCGTACTGCTCCCAGCCTTCTTCAAATCGACCTACTTTTAAGAGACAAAGAGCATAATAAGATCGAAGGACATAGAAATTAGGTTTAATCTCTAAGCACTTTTCATAAAAATATAAAGCCTTATCATTTTTGTTCTGTTGCATATAGATGTCTGCAATATTAGCCAGCACCTCTGGACGGAGAGGATCAATCAGCTTGGCAACATTTAAAAATTTAAATGCCTCCACATACTTGCCTTTCTTGCCTGCAATGATTCCAAGATTAAGGGCGGGTGCAAAGGCTTTAGGGTTTAAGTCATGGGCTTTTTTATAAAACATTTCTGCTTCATCCTGGAATCCCAGTTCCAGCATACGCATGCCAGCCAGTTGATACTTCTCTTCCATACCCGCTAAGCGGTATTGTGAGAAATCATCAGGCACCGCATAGGATGGTGAGAAATCATAAGGTCCAACGAATTCTATTTTAGGAGGTTTAGCCATATGCAAGATCCATAATCTCCTGTATTCTATAAATCATCTTAATTACTTTCTTGCGATACTCCGCATCCGTTGCATAGTCATCTAAGCCTTCGAGTAATTCTTCCCATGTATAGTCACCACGCGCTAAGACTTCACGAAAGTAGGTATAAGTTTTAGATGTTAAAAGAAGTTCCATGTAATCGGCAACAGAGAAACACAAATTAGGATATGCACGCATTCCAAAGTTTGCATCTTCCATTCCTTGAACTTTTATGTGAGGCCGTGTAAGATCCCAAGTCTTGATTCCATAATAATTATTTCCTTCCCGTGCAAAGCGCGACAACCCCCAGTTCGATTCATGCATGGCTTGTGCTGCAGCTAGAACCACCGGAAAGTCAAGTGTGTTGGAGTATTCATTGTATTGTTTAACACATTTGGCGATATCAAAGATGAGTTGATGTTCGGAGGGAACACTGGTGTGCTCAACGGGAGCAAAGGTAAGACAAAAACTAACGAGTGCTTCTTTAATCATGTTTGAACTCCGTTACCCAGACAGGACTCTGAGGTCCTCTAAAGTCTGCCATGTAGTTTTTTTTAATAAACTGGATAGCTTTCTCATATGTCATATCAGGTGGTGAGTTGGCTTCAATAATTTTAGCTGCCTTCTCGACCGAGTAACAGAGGGTAGGAGTAAAATCTTGACGTTCAGCTATTCCAATAACAGCTTCGTCTAATCCCTCTAAAGGTTCTAGTTTAACGCGTGGATAAATTAAAGCCAAGCGTTTAACTCTTGGGTGCATTTTCTTCCTCTCTTCTTTTTTTCTTTGCTACGTGTTCTTCTAATGTTTTCTTGTCTAAAATAAAGACCCCTAGATTGAGTAGGTCTTTCTCTTCTTTGGGAACGGCTAAGAGATTGGCTGAAAACGAGCGCCGCTCTCCTTCCCCGCGGAACGGATAGACTGCATGGTGTAACCAACTGGGAAAGAATAACATCAGTCCCACTTGTGGTTTGATGGCATAAAGATTTGCACATAGATTCGATCTGAATCCATCCATGAGTACAAAAAAACCAGCTTCATCACGTTCATTTCCTTTTTCAATACACTCGGGAACCTTGGTCCAGGTCACACACGAGACGGTGCCATGATGTTTATGCACAGGATTATAATCTCCTTTGTATTGCGCAACGGTCCATGCGGACATTACAGTAACAAGTTGAAGTTCTTTAGGTCCACCGGTTTTAATTCCTTTCTCAAATGGAACATGGCTTTGATTGGTAAGACTTGAGACGGGATCCTGGGTTTGCATTTTATCAACACGCTGAATGTATTGTTCAGTTAACTTGCTGAGATATTCAGCGAGTGAAGGTAACTTACCTCCCGGCATCACTTCTGTTAAATTTTTTCCTGGAATTTCTATTTCTTTTTCGACATTGCCAACTAACGCATGAGAGTAATCAAGTTCTTTATTTTTAATTTTATCTGCACGCACGGTGTCATGGTACTTATTAATCCAGTCAACATACTCGGGTTCCATCTTCACCTGCATCACAACAGGCCCAAATGGTTTAACCATATGGAGTCCTACGTTAAGACTTTTTTTCTGGTCAGACATTTCTTCTCCTTTGCTCGAGCATCCGCTCAGCTTTAATAATTAATTTTTCACACTCCATCATATCGTAATGGCCTATTGTTCCGTGACACCACTTTAACAATCTTACAATTGTTTGTAAATCTTGCAATGTCCATTCTTCCACTATGCACCGCCGTTGACTTTGAGTTTCCTAGACTTTTTAAGTTTCGCAAACTTGTCATCAATCAGCGATTCTACCGTTTTGCTCTTGGACAAACGTGTATGTGGTAGAATATTTTCTGTCAAAATATTTAACTTCTTATACGCATTCTTAGAAATTGTAATATTCTTATATAGATTAATATCTGTCACCCTGTATACCTCCTTAATGTTTGGTTATTGTTGTTAATGCACTCTCGACTGTCCTTTTAAGATCCATCAATAAAAGACCAATTCGTGTAGTCAGTTCTTTTTCTTTCTTTAATTCAGCCTTTAAAGCCATCATTTCTAGCTTTAATTCTTGGACATCGTGAGCGAGAGTATGGCCTTTATTATCATTATCCATTGCACTAATATATACTTTTTTGTAGGATAGTCAAGCCTCTTGACAAAATAAAATAATCCTTTAAAAATAAACACATAATATTCTACTTCCTTTCTTATGAGTAGTCTCCTCCCCCGGGGACTACTCTTTTTCTGTTAAGAGAGCATTAAAAGAAATTACAATGCGCTCTTTTGTGCCTTGATACACTTTTGCATCATGCAAGAGGTATGAGGGGAATATAAACAAATGATCGTTCTGGGGTGTAATGCTGGTTGCTGTATGTGACTGTGAGGCTACATCTGTACACAGAGCCTCTTGTGGATTATAGAAGGTGTTAGATCCGTTGTCCTTGGTCGAATCCCCTACATCCACGTAATAGAGTCCACCCCACGCACAGTTAGGGTGACGGTGTGGTCCATGATAGCCTCCGCTACGGGTAATATGAAACCAGCTCTCTAAAAAATTAAGATCAAGTTTTTTCTCATCAACAGCCGGGTTATTATATTTAGCTACTTTAAGCATACAGCCTGCAATAAATCTTTTTAATTGATCCAGTCCTGCATGTTCCTTTTTAAAAAGACCAAAATCACTCTCATAAAGATTCGCTTTAATTTCCGGTGATGTGTGTGAATCAATGGCATCGTACCCACGTGCTGAACTTTCTCGGATCTCACGCAGGAATGCACTCAGGGATTCCCTGTGCGTTTCTGCTTCTCCATTCTTAAAGGCGTAGCCTTCAACTTTAAATAAGAGTGTTGGTTGTATCATCGTCCCTGCCTGTGGTAAGCCTTCCAGCTATGTCGTTTCTTTTTGTTCATCATACATAATGAAGTGTTTGTAGACTGTCCTATGCTTGTCTTCTTTACTGTTGGTCTATGGGCTACAATTATATCTTTTCTAAATTTCTTCCGGCTCATTTAAATATAGATAGTCTGGTGGTGCATTCTTGTTAATAGAAACATGTGCTTCCCCAATAACATCATACGTGATTTTTCCATTTTTCTTTTGTTCAAGTAACCCTCCACAGAGTGTACATTGAAAGAGAACAGCCGGAGCTTTCTCAGGAAGCTGAACCAAGTTGGTTCTCTCCTTACACTTCGGGCAGTCCCCTACGACCAGAGACTTAGTGTATGTGTGCGTATCATCACCATATCCTAAGAATCTGTCTATTAACAACTGCTTCTTTTCGTCAGCTGTCAGACTGGTTATTTTCTTTTTTTCGGTCATATTTAGTTTTATCCTTATACACTTTGTGTTTAAAGTCAATGAGTGCCTTGGCAATAGGGTTACGCTTTTTTGGCAGTTTAATCATAAAATACCAGCGGCGTGACAATAAAATAATATTATCAAGATCAAAAATAATTGTGTGTGGGCACGCATCAATGCATATCTCCCCAGCTGTCGCCGGATTCATAATCAACTTTGTTAGGTATTTCTAATTCTACCGCATTCTCCATAATATTAATAATCTTTTTTGCCTGGGATTCATTTTCAAGTGAAAGGTCTAACTCATCGTGTATTTGTATATGAGGAACAATACCTTCCTTATAAAGATCCAACATAGATTTTTTAGTCATGTCGGCAGCTGATCCTTGGATAAGTTTGTTAAGAGCCTTGTAGGTAAAGGCACGTTTAATCCCTGGGCCATACTCTTTAAGAGCTTCTTCATGGAGCAAAGGCTTATGCATTCCAAAAGAACGTGGCTGCCACATGTTAAACCTACAACGGCGACCACCTAGAGTCCTGATCACTCCTGATGATTCGGCTCTGTCTGCTACTGCATATGTTAGTTGTTTAACAAATGGTACGCGCTCGTGATATTGTTTGAATAATTCTTCAGCTCGTTCGTTATCAATACCAAGTTCTGCTGCTAATTTTCCTTTCCCCATTCCATAAAATAATCCCAAGTTAATAGTTTTCGCTTGTGCCCGTGGAATATCAGCCATATCTGCCACTATTTGGTGAAAGTCTACATTTTCTCTTTGGTAAGCTTCAACAACATCACTCACTCCCACAAGTCTTTGAAGGGATGCGTAGTGTACAACTAGTCTGGGCTCTTGCTGATTGTAATCAAAAACAGCCCACTTACATCCTTCTTCTGGAATAAATAAGGACCGAATCAATGGCCCTAAGTCTTTATTTCTGGCTGGAATCTGCTGTAAATTGGGGTTCGCATATGAAAATCTTCCCGTGACTGTGCCACCATCATCTGAGCGTAGCTGATTAATGTCTGCATGAATACGTCCATTGTGATGATGTTTAAGAATAGTATCAATAAAAGTAGTGTGGGCCTTATTAGTCTCGCGTGCTGCTACAATAAGTTGTGCGAGTTTATGGGGGTGATTAGAAAGAAAGCCTTTGGTGAAAGAGGGTTCCTCTGATTTTTCTGTTCTGTCATAAGGTAGTTTAAGCTTATCGAATGCTTTGGCAATAGAACGTGCAGCCCATATCTCTACATTCAGTCCAGTTAATCCTTTAATGGCTACTAATATCTTTTCCTCTTTTGCAGCTAAGGATCGTTTTAATTGATGGGCTTTCACTTCATTAACTCGAACTCCTTGGAAACGCATATCCACGAGGCATGGGAAAAGATCGGTTTCTAATTTGAAAACGTCGGTGAGATCTTGTGCACTAATTTCTGTTTGTAATCGTTTCCATAGTTTAAAAGTAAGATCTGCGTCTTGTTCCGCATAGCCCCCAACGTAAAGAGGGGGGAGTTTATACATCTCTGATTTAGGATTTACGCCCCATTCTTTGCCGGCCTCAACTAATCCGCTTTCATTTTTTCCTTTCCCAAGATAATCTCTTCCCAATGCATCAAGTGTATAACTGCGTCTGTTCTCATCAATAACAGAAGCGGCCATCATAGTATCTACGATTGGCCCTTGAACCTTGTACCCTGATCCTTTGAGCCAGCAGACATCATACATCGCATTATGAAAAACTTTCGTTGCGGGGGAATTCAATATTGCTTGGAGCCATGCACGTGCACGCTCAGTGTCCACGTTTCCTGTTTCATGGCCCACGGGGTAATAGCCTTTAAAATTTTCTGATGCAACAGCAATGCCAATGATGCGTCCTTTTTGAATAATGGCACCGGAGCCTTTGATCTTTAAGTTAGGATCGTATGTTTCTAAGTCAATGGCTATTGTATCTTCTTTGGTGAGGTTTGGAAATTGAGCGGGGACTACCCATTCTGGAGGAGGGGAAAATAAACTTTTAAATTGCATTTGTCTACTCGTCATAGTCTCTCTCCTTTATCATTTCTAAATAATGCATCGCTTTATTTATATCGGCTGCGTGTCCTTTGTCGCGATGCCGACATACATACTTTATAACATTACCTTCTGCCCATAGCAAACCATTTTTATTAATAAATTCAGCAGGTTGAATTTTAAATTTTAAGTAGTGATTTCCTTTGATTTGTTTTTTAAGTGATTTCATATATGGTATGTGCGTTCAGGATTCTCCGGCTCTACAATATGTAAAGTTTTTTTTGTGCGCGTAACACCAACATAATACAAGCGATGTTCATCATCAGGGTTTTTATGAAACCCTTCTTCTGTTATTATTGTTAATTGAGGAAGTAAAACTACATTTGTTGATTCGCCACCTTTTGCTGCATGAATTGTAGAAATTGTGATCCTTGGCGCTTGCTTCAAGTCCTCACCATTACGAAGCATAGCGCGAATATACTCACTTTGCCTGTCGGTAACACTGTCAAACGCTTCATACCATTCCTCTTGCGTCAATAATCCATAATGCTTCAAACATTCCTTAAAATTATATTCGTTGTCCTTATCCATTGTTTTTAATTGTTTATACCCATGTTTAATTTTTCCACCTGCAACAGTCATATAACTATAGATACTATTAATATCTGAATAGGGTAATCGAATCTCTCCACGTTTCCATTTGGTCCAATTCCTAATTGCTTTTAGAAGTTGTGGATTGGCGGAAGTGTTATGACGGTATTGATAAAACCACCCTGCCTGTTCACACCGATCACGAAAAGGTTCAAGTAAATAATTTGTGCGTGCAAGAATAAGCCACTGTCCTTTGCTCATATCTATTTCTTCATGATTATTATAATAATAAATTGCACCGAGTTCATCATGAGGCAACCATTCTTTTTGTCTGCGTTTTTCAATGCGATTAACAATAACTTGTGAAAGTTCGTGAACCACTTGTGGTACGCGGTATGATTTTTTTAGAACTTCGATGTGACCATTTAATTTTCTAAAATGTTCGACATCCGCACCAGCCCAACGAAAGATAGCTTGATCGTCGTCACCTGCAATATAGACATCTTCTGAATGTTGAGTAAGTTTTTGAACCAATTTCCATTGGAGGTGACTGAGGTCTTGTGCCTCATCGATGAAGATAACTTTGAACCGAGGAAATGTAGCGTTTTCAATGGCTTGCGTGAGCATATCACTAAAATCTAGGAGTCCATAATCTAGTTTGTATTGCTTTAAGCCGCGATCAATTGCTTCCAATAAGTGCCATTCAACATCACCCGCGTGTTCATTTTGATCAAATTGTTCACGTGTACTCACTCCTCTCGCTTTCGCTAATTCTATAATACTTAAATATTCGGAATCAGAGGAAAAATAATCACTTTCCTCGGATTGGTGTGAAGCATATTCAACCTGAGTTCCCATAAGTTTTCCAAAATGTCGGTAGTGTCCATTGTTCATGACTTTATCTTTGTTTATTCCTAATGTGCGAAAAGCAAAAGAGTGAAGTGTTTGGAAATATTTTAATTCATCTTTTTCAAAATTAAATTTAACACATGCACGATTGATGGCTTCATTTGCTGCACGTTTAGTAAATGCAAAATATCCAATCTCTTTTGGAAGAGCTCCTTTTTCTAAATATTGTTCTACTAATTGCAAGAGTCGAGTTGTTTTCCCCGTACCAGGTGGGCCTAAAATTATTGTTTGCATAGGTTATGTTTTTTTCTTCTTATTATGAGAGTTTGCAAAGTGAGCTTTAATTGCTGGATTTCTGCTATCGGGAGTTGCATAGCCCAATGTGTCGTGCGTTTCTTTTATTGTTTCAAATCTAGGGTCTCTACCAGAGGGGGCTTTGTGGTCTCGCAAATAAATAAATGTGCCCATCAGGGAAATTTTGTATAGTTTTATATTTCCACACACAGAACAGTATTTAAGGTTTACCTTATAGTCTACTGTAGGGATATCAAGTTGTTTTTTCCAATCCTCAACTGAGCGGCAAAAACAATCCCCGCACAACCCTCCATGTTTAGGTAAGGGTTTTTTGGCAGAAGGTGAGTTGCTTCTTATTGCAGGGTGATTCTGGGCTTCATTCCACCTAGTGTTAATTTTTTTTATTAGGTGGGGAGGTGGTGTGTCAACAGATGCTTCATCATTTTTGAATTTGAAAAAGAGCGAGAGATCTTTATTGGCTGTAGGAACATGTAAATCCACGAGAGAGGAATCTTTTTTAGGTACTACCCAATACGCAGGCTTCAAACGATACTTCATCTCATCATATATAACTTGATATCCTGCAAGTAGGCGTTTACCGGGCGTAATTATAAGAGGGTGTTCTCCTAAAATAAGAAAAGGCCAGTTTTTTGCATTGAGGTGGTTCATGATGAGGGATTTTTTTATTTTCTCTTTTAGCTCCTGTATGCCCTGACCGTTGAAATCCTTAGCTTCAGAGAAGGGTTTAATTTCCGTAATAATAGTATTACTAAAACCATAAGTAATTTGTTGGTCCGGCTCATAGCCGTTACTATTATCGAACTGTGGTTCTGGCTGTACTCGAGCTTCCTGATCCGGGCATTTAAATATTGTCTTTATAAAGTTGTACCATATTGCTTCCAGTCTAGAACGAAACACATGTCCATCAATCTCAACAGCGGATCCTTTTGTCATATTTAAAAACTATCCTCCTCTTTAAATTTAGGTAAAGTAATTGTTAATTGATCAATATTTGTCATTTGTATGACCCGAACACGTTGGGTGGTTTTAGGGTCTATCCTAATAGTTTTAGATTTAGCACCTATATTCGTGAGGGACATTTCTGTCCATCGTTCTGACCTATCCCATTTTTTCTTAGTTAGATAGGTCCACAAGTTTTCAAATAAAAAAATTATTTCTCCTTCAATTGCCACAGGTACTCCACGTTTCAAATCGGCGATAACTTTCCCTTGTGTTCGGTTAGTACAAAAATCTTTAAGGTAGCGCTGCAATCTCACCAAGGGATCGGAATCTCCTGACGAAGGAATTACGGTAACTTCATCCATTAAACCATTTATTAATAATCTCCAATCTTCATCCTTAACTTTAGGAGGCATATGATTCAAAGCATCTATGCATTTTTTCTGAAAACGTGTTTGCATTTGTATTTCATCTGTGTCGAGTTCAAGACGTTGTCCATCTACATTTAAGAACCAGATAGGAGGAGCAGTGTCGTATTTTGCTAAAGAACTAAGAATAGGCATCTGTCTATCTTCACCTCCAATACCGTACTTCCGAGTACGACACAGAGCCTTGTTACAAAAAGATACAATAGGCTGCTGTGTGCATTTATAAAAATAATCTTTTTTAACCAAAGACTTCTTAACACTTTCAACTTCTTTTGAGCCTAATGGCTTACTCATATATTTATAATTATATTCATCAACTAAATTTTCCCACCTATCCGGATCAAACTTACGGGCATACACTCCCATGTTATAGAGAGCCTCGTTTCGTTGTCCTTCACCGACTTTATTCGCACATAAGGTTTGTAAACATGGTGGGCCTTCATACATATCTTCTGCGTTGCTACGAATATTTAATTTACTTAAATTTTCTAATGCAGTCGTACCATACATTTTCATAAACTCCTCTAAGGTTGCTTGTTTACCTTCCTTTGTGAAAGCATATCGTGTAGTCTTATTACCCCCGTGATAAGGCATATTTAAAAAGTTTCCTACGTCTTTAGGGTCGTTAAGAGAAATTTGTTTTGGAAATATTTCTTTATTGGCATATCCCAGAACCGCTGCAATCTCGATCAATGTATTTCGCATAAGTTCGGCACTTACTTTATTTGTGGTGAATAAAAAAATATGGGCACCACCACTTTTTGAACGAAAAACAATAAGAGGTAACTTTAGTTTATTAATTTTTTTAACCAGAGAAGTGTGATTAAAAGGATAATCGTCTATGTCAATGCACCCCCATGAACAGAGATTTTTACGGTTAATGGGAATAATTCCTAAACTAGGATTCTTTCCCTCCAAGTGACTTTCCCAAAGTTTATCTGTAACTTCTTCTCGAACAATTTTTATTTTTCCTTTAACTTTAACAGTGGCACTTTTGTCAGGAGGAGCATATTGAAGCCCATAAGCGTCTTCTAACCCCTCAAAAATGAATTTAAATTTAGTAATTATTTCTGTCTGCATATTATTTATTATAACGTTAAATAAGAATCAACATAATAGCGCGACTTTATAGCGGTCGCTATAGGATACCACCTTACTATTCCATTAATTAAAACGGAGACTTACGCTGTTCTTCAGTTTGTTCTGGCTTAGGAGCTGCAATTTGTGAGTGAATCATTTTATTATCAAAGGAATCAGCGAGGCTGAGAGCCTTTTCAAACAATGCATCATCCGTTCCATCAACCAATGGTTCAAGTCTTTCAATACCCCAGTTATACCAACTTCCCTTATCATTCGACTGTTGGGCAGATTTTAACTTATAATAGTGACTGAAAGAAGGAGGAGTAAAATAACCATCTTGTCCTTTAAACTGAACATCGGTCATCAAATTATTCCATCTTCTGCTCACTTTTAAATTGGTCGATTTAAAAGTAACAACTGCAGGCTTAGGTGCACTACCCTCTGATACTAACAGCACAAAATGATACGCAGTTTTTTCTAGATAATTTCCGTTAGGAAGTCTATCTTTAAAAGACCCATCTCGTGTTGTTTGTTTTAGGATATCACTGGTAATAGCATGAAAAGCTATAGGAGATTTAGGGCCTGTGCCCCTATCTGCCCATTCTACATATTGGATCGCAAAGCCCCAAGGAATAACCTGAACACCTTCATCTCCATCATACAGAGTGTCTCCAGCAGGATCCAATATCATACCGGGTTGAGCTCCTTTCACATGGCTTGCATCATTTTTATTATTTTCTGGTGAACCATTTTGAAGAAGTTTCAATGTTGGCATTGACTTGTCTTCCTGTCGGATATTTTCCAATCCACGCGATTTGACGGATTCAAATTTTGAAACCATACCAACCGCTGTCGATTGTTTCTTTACTACTTTGTTCTTCGTTTCTGACATAGTATTTTACCTCTTTATTTTAGTTTGCTGACCACTAAATGTATTGAATATATCGGGAGGCAGGTCCTGGCC
>Ga0208315_1000359_pt1 | contig 35775 bp, 43 predicted proteins | sample MalvireepMed_215_FD_184239 | JGI IMG/M metagenome (GOLD analysis project Ga0208315, IMG submission 184239) | Marine viral communities from the Global Malaspina Expedition - Malaspina viral metaG DeepMed_215 (SPAdes) (version 2) | ecosystem: Environmental > Aquatic > Marine > Oceanic | place...
GTCCCTCAACAGTGTTCCCCAATTCAAACTTAGCAATCCTTACAGCTTGAACAACTGTGGCTGCTCCGACAATCGCGCCGATAAAGTATTTGAACATCCAGCTTAGTGGATGCATTAGTCATTCCTGCGCTTACGACTGAGAAGACCAGCGAAGGCTCCACCAATCGTGTCCCTTATCGTCTGTGACAGAGAGCCAACAGCTTCGACTGCGGGTTCAACAACTGCGTTTACGAGTTCCTGTTTAGCTTGAACACCCTGCTCCTTGAGTTCCTCCATAGTTAGTGGTGGTGGAGGCGGTGCTAGTGGTCTAGTAGGCGAATTGCGCCGTTTGCTCTTTGCAACCGCAGACTTGCTTCTGCTTTTAGCCTTGCGCTTCGTTGCTGTTTTCTTCTTAGTTGCAGGAGCCTTCGCAGGACTGCTAGTATCTTCTTCAACACCGGGTGTCTCTAACTTGTGTGTAATTACCTGTTCTGGTTTATTTACCATATCTGCCCTTCTTTAGTATTTCCGCTTGCGCCTGGTATTAGTTACTTTTCTACCAGTGCGTTTTATTTCCCTTTCTTCTTTTTGTCCTTCTTTGGCGGACGACCCTTTTTACTCCCGTAAGTGCCTTTACCTTTTGGCATAATAACCTCCTAAACAGTTATTGCCAGATAGTTTATAACATCTCCGTTATGCTCAAAGTTTACGTAAAGATTTGAAAGGTCGCCAGGAGTCTCTTTGCCATCATGCCTGAAAGTAAATTCTCTGGTTGTGCCTTTTGCTATAGCAGGAGCATTGTTGCTGGCTACTGTAGCGCCACCAATATAAACATCACCTTTGTTTTCAGGTGGGACTTCTAACAATAGGTACTTAATAGGAGTTGGAAGCACAGTAAACCGTATTGGTTCACGCCCTTTAGAGGACGCTGTTAATCTCCCGTTGATAATACCCGCCATTACTTTTCCTATTTTTTAGACTTTGAACTTTTTTTAGGCTCAAGAGCTTCGCGTTCAATACGAGTTATATTTGCCTGTCGAACACGAGATATTGTTGCAATCCAAAGTTCACGCTCCAGTTTAGTAACAGGTGGACTGTCTGGAGCGGACTTTACCACCTCTACGTCAATCATTGTCGTAACGGGCTCTGTTGTGTTGTTCTCTGTTGTCATGCTTGTTCCTTGTTTATAGCAGCGGCGGAATGTTTACCTGTGTTGCAGGGTTAACCCATCCGTCAACTTCAGTCCACCTGCCTGAACTGTAATTGTACTGATCCCCGATTGCGCCATTCGGTACGTTACTGACATTCTCTATTACCTGAGAATTGTCCGGTCCCATGTCTCCTATGCCGAACTTAACATCACTCGACCCCAGCTTTGAAACAGACCATCTGCCATTTGACCTCTCAACAACCGTCTGGTTATCAGCAAGGATGTACTTCACGCGGTTGGTAGTATTCTGAACGATAATTTTTGCCATTAGTACGTGCCTCCAAGCTGGTATGTTGCGAGGCGTCCTTCGTAATTCGGGGTAGATGAAGTATTATCCTTGTACATAATCAGATGTAACCCACCAGTGTATGGGCTGGCAATCTGACTCCCCCTGACAGTTGCAGGATCAGTGGTGGCTACATTTGAATTGCCTATCGTGTAGTCCGTTCCGCTAACTGTCCATGCGAAAACCTTGACTGTTGCGTTGCCTGATGGTCCCATCTCAGTAGTTACAAACCCTGCATTGGCAATAAAGTAATCACTGGATATCGAAGTTCCTTCACGATAAACACTCTCAACAACTTCAGGTGTGCCAAACGACAAGGTTCTTGTACTAACTGTCGCAGCGGCAACAGTTGGGTAGTAATTACTACTCTCCGCATCTGAGTAGATCGTATGAATCTTGTCGGCAGTCTGGTTGTCCCACGTAACACCTGTCCTAGTAGGTGTGTATCCGGCATCACTGCCTGGAGAAACTGACGCGCCGAAGGTTATAGTTGTCCCGCTGACGGTAATTACCTGTACGGTTATGTTGCTTGTATCATTATATTGGAGGACATACCTGCCAGCAGTATGCGGGTCTGCTGCAATACTTGGATAGTAGCCAGAGACATCTGATGGTGTTCCTGCCCCGTTATTTATCCGTGTTGCAGACCCCAGACTGATAGTTGTACCACTGGTAGTACCAGCTATTAGAAACATCTCGTATGGGCTTGTATTTCGCCACATCACCACGAAGTCTCCAGCTCTCTTTTTGTCGTGAGCAACGCAGACCTCATACGCATATTCAGTAGAGAACTCAACTGCCGTACCAGTTGAAACACTCTCGTCTGCTTCTGAAACCGTCACCCGCACAACCCGACCATGCCCTGAGTCAGATGACAGGGGATATGCAGCAACGCCTTCATTTTCAGTCGATGGATCAGTATCCACGGCAATTTCCCGACCACTGTCAACACCAGCGAGAGTTGCTGTACTGTCAACGGTAAGGGTAGCTGAAGCCGTGGCTGGAACATCAATCACTTCGATAATCCCACCACCAGTCTGGTTGTTGTAAACAGCCAGCACCTTGTCAGTGACTCCATCTCTATACACCCACCCACCTGACCAGTGATTAGTCATTACGGTGTATTGGAGTACATTTGAAAGCGGCATATCCTCACTAACCGTAGTCGAACCAGTAAACTCAAGCCCGTTCAACGCTTGGATGTTGTCATCCGTCTTGCCGTTGATTGCCTCAATACTGGCAATCGCAATACCGTTTACTTTTTCTACTGCGTTAGCCATTTATGCATGCTCGATTTCGTCAATGCTTGGCATTACAAATAACATATCTGCCGTTATAGCAATTCCAACTCTTTGGACTATATCTCCATCTGCTGCTGTATCAGATGCAGTAGTTGTTAAAGCACCATCAGTTCCAGTCATAATAACTGCTGCGCCCGGCGTGAAATCATATGTAGCATCTCGGAATATTCCAAGCACCATTACATTTACAGATGCACCTGATGATGCACCTGTCATTGCAATACCAATGGCTGGCTTTCCTGTTACGGATGCAGCGTCAACGTCCGGGTGTTGTGCTTTACCATTTGCATCTACATAAACGGCTTGACCAAGCGTCAAAGTCTCGCCAGCTTCCATAGTCAGGGTTATTCCATGCCCCGAATGTTCCGTACTAAAATCATGTGCCTCTGCTGTGCCACCAATTTTTATTAGTTTTTCGGCAGCAAGGTTTACGTCACCATTTGCAGTGAAGCCACCTGTAAAAGTAGATGCTTGTGCAAACGTAACTCCACCACCGTCGGCTATTGTCATAGCCAAGTCACCGTCTGTGTAATCTATGGTGGCTACTTCTACGCTACCGCTTACCTCTATGTCACCCGCCACAGCTAGGTTTGCACTCGTAAGAGTAAGCAAGTCTGTGTCTGAAGTGTGACCTATAGTTGTGCCATTAACAATTACGTTATCTACGGTAAGAGTTGTCAGCGTTCCCAAAGAGGTAATGTTGCTTTGCGCTGCTGTTGTTACTGTCGCTGCCGTACCGCTTGTGTTGCCTGTGACATCGCCAGTCAGGTCGCCTTCAAACGCACTTGCAACTAAGGTTCCTAATGTAAACCCAGAAGTTGTATTTACTGTAGTTCCCGGTACTTCATGGCTATTTCCAGTTGTTGCAAATAATTTCCATTTATCTGAATCACTGGCATCTCTAAACAACCCGGCATACTTAGTGCCACTATCTACATATTTGCCATAAAAACCAACATCAATACTATCCGCGTCATTTCCTGTAGCTAAAGCGATCAAGGGGTCTTCTACAGCCAGTGTTGCAGTGTCAACTGTGGTTGTAGTTCCGTTAACGGTTAGGTTTCCAGCAACAGTTACAGCACCAGCAAAGGCAGCCGAAAGATCGTCACTAAGAGTTAGGGCAGTTGCTAATGAGTTCAATGAGCTACCCGTACCTCCTGCGTTAGCAGTTTGGAAGATAATATCTCCACCTGCTCCAGACCCTTTACCCTGACCACCCTGGAATGTGAGAGCTCCACCTGCAATATTACTTGTAGTTCCTGCTGTAGTAGCACCCGCAGATATTGTCAATGCTGTTCCCGCAGCATCATGAGCAGAAGCAGTTGGAATTACTTTATTACTACTGAACGTTAGGTCTGCTTCAGCTTGAATCGCAGAAGTAGAATTACCTGTCAAAATAGCATTTGAAGTAAGTGAAGAAGCTCCAGTACCACCATCTCCGACAGCGAGAGTACCTGTAATAGAGCTTGCGCCAAGATCAACCGCAAGTTCGTTTGACTCTATTACAGCCCCACCATTGGACTTGAGATCTAAGGCAAGTGCTAACGTTCCGTCACCTAAAGTTGCGGTAAGTCCATCACCTCCTGAAAGAGCTGCGTTGTCCCAGACACTTGCCGTGTTGTCATATATAAGTAAGTGACCAGCAGCAGCACCGCTGATATTTGTATCGTTTAGTTCTGCAAGCGTATCTTCTGTCGCTATTTGAGCATCAACGTAAGTCTTGATTGACGACTGTGTTGCAAGATGAACGGCAGACGCAGAGCCTCCACCAAGGTCAGTTTCATTTTTTATGGCAGTACCAGTAATCCCTACACCAGATGCAACGTTGAGTTCGATACCACCAGCGTCAGATATTAACTCGATCGAATCTACGCCCGTTCCCTGGTCGGCATGAATTCTGATCTTCTCACTCGTGCCACCATCTGCTGTCAAAAGAATAGCGTCAGCAGCATTAAGACCGGACTTAATATTGATACCACCAAGATCAGACAATAGCTGAATTGAAGCAGCACCTTCAGTTGCAGCCGTCCCCTGATCGTTGAACAAGGTCATCGTAGACGTTGTGCCACCATCAACAGTAATGTTCACAGCATTGGCTAGATTAGCCGTAGAGCGTATTCCTACTCCACCTGCGTCTGAAAGGATTGAAATGGATTCAGCACCCTCTGTGACCGATGTACCCTGATCGTTGAATATAGCAATAGAGCCTGTCGTACCACCATCTGAGGTGATATTGACAGCTTTTGCCAGATTAGCTGTTGATCGTATTCCTACTCCACCAAGATCAGAGAGAATATTTATCGACTCTGCGCCTTCTGTGACAGAAGTTCCCTGATCTGCATGAATCTTTATAGTTCCTGAAGTGCCTCCGTTTTCACGCAGGTAAACAGCAGCAGCCGAGTTAGCTGTGCTTGTAAAGCTCATTACACCAGAGTTGGTGTTCGCATAGCCCCCTAGAAGCGCCGTAGCGGTAGCATCAGGGAAAGTTATCGTCCTGCTTGCAGTTGGAGTTGATGCGAACTTCGTTGTAAACGCATCATTCGTACCGCGAACATAAAGCTCGCCAAACTCACCAAGCTCACACTGGATTTTGTCGTCATACTTGATACGGAACTTGTTGTTGTCATCGACGACTATTTCAACGTCGAATCGCCCTTCTGTTCCGTGAGAGATAGTCCATGCACCATCTGAATTTGTCGTCGTTGTCGCTACTGCTGATGACGTACCATTACGTGCATACAGATTAACAGTGAGTCCACTGTTGCCTGCACCAGCAGCGGTGTATACAAATCCTGCAAATTCAGGCATGTCCGGCTCCTACGCCCTCATACTAGAGAGCTGTATCGTATCGTTATCACTCGAATCTTGTTGTATCAGAGATGGACCATCACTAAGAGGCTTCAATCTCCATTTGAGTTCAAAATGTGGTGTGCCAGGACGAGGGAATCCTTCTCCTACGATTGTTATTTCATCTCCACGTTTCAGATAGTGCATTCCGAATCGGTTGTCCATTCGTATCCGTGGATTCCACTGGCTTTCAGTAAGTCCTGCTTCCCACATATCAACTTCTTCATCATCTAATGACTGAGAGGCTTCAATAACTTCCGGCGAATTTCTTATTTCCCCAGGTTCAGCATCTTTGATGATGGTGCCAATGCTTATAGTTGGAGATTTGCCTTCCATAATCATGTCTTTGATTTGAGAGTCACTATCAAAAACACCCGTTGAAGCTGCTTTTATCATTTCTATGCGTGGTTCTACTGGCTTAAACCACATCTGAACAGTTCCACCGCCTGTAAATCGTCCTGCAATCCCAGGTGTTCTGAACGTGCGTCCAGCCGGAATATTGTTAATCATATTTTTTGCAAACTGACGATCTGAAAATACACCAAATGCAGTCAGCCCATCAAGGAAACGACCTACCCAAAGCACGTCAGGATCAGGAACGGTTGTTACACTAACTGGCAATCCCTCATATCCAAGCGAGAACTTTTGAGCTTCTGTCAAAGAGGAAAGTTTCACATGTGGAACATATCGTTCATATAACTGCGTGTACACATCTTCTCTGGTACGCAAGTTAGCAAAGTTTATATTGCCTTTTGGTATTTCAACCTGTGCTTTTGCTTTTGCTTTTGCTTTTGTGGTCATATCAATCTCCTAAGAAGTTGGAACATGTTGCAGTACAACTTCCCATATGTCGCTGCCTTCGGGCGTGTCGTCAAACTGAAACGTCTGCCGAAGGGTGCCAGGACGTATGATTACTCTTACTTGTTCATTTGAACCATCTTGTTCAAAATCATGGTTTAACACAATAGGATAACCCTGTTCTTCAAGAGTTCCTAGTAATGAGGTTATCTCAGACTTCCCAATCACATCATCTTGATTCGCTCCATTTCTTAATCTTGCACCTCCTACAACAAAAAACATTCGCCATGCTCGTACACGTTCTGGTCGCAATGTCATTTCAACTGCAAACCCACGAATTTTACGAGTATGAATCGCATTGGTTGAATCCGGTGAGAGACTCCATCTGAATTGGAATACCCTCCCTTTAGCATTCACGACCGGATTGGCAATATCCTCAAAATAAAGCGTCTCTACATTATCTGGACCATCGAAGGTAAATGCTGAAACAGCGTTGGGGGATTGTCCGTCTGCCCCAAATGAAAGAGCCACCTGTTCAGATGTATGGTCGTCAGACCAGAGAGTTGCAGATACAAGGGACTTAGTTTCGTGCGGGGTGCCACCATGAAACGCTGCTGTGTCAAAAGAAACTGTATACAGATTTGTCTTTACATCAGACGACTGCACAGGAGACTGAGAATCCTTAGGGATATACCACGCATATGTTTTTTGAGAATCAGTAACGCCACCTGCTGAAAGTCCCATCAGGAATACAAAAGGGCGAGTTCCGTCAGACCCGCGTGTAACGAATACGGAATCCAGTTCTTCAACGGTGGTCATCAAAACCTCGTCCAGAGGGTGTGCGACCAAGCCTCTAGCCGTGTTTCTCAGGGAAATGAGGGTAGTACGTCCATCTGTGCCCGTCAGACCGTTTTCTGTAGCCATATAGAGGTTATGAGTATCATGCGTTATTGCACGTACCCGACCTGAAAGTTCATCAATCAATGGGCTTGAAACGTGATCCGTAATGTCCTGAATTGTTTGCAGGTTAGTGCGATATACACTCTGGTTTGCAGCTATCAGCCACAGCCAGCCAAGCCAGTCCTGCCCTTGTGAGAAGTTATCTGTTGATTGGAACTTATCGTATTCATTCGTCTGGTTTACGAATTCGTTAGCCGAAGATCCGTCGTTATAGGTACGCCTGTACCACCAGAGCCCATCTTCCTTACCAACAACAATCGTGTCATTGAATGAATACATGTTGTTGATTATTCGATCTGTTGAGCCAACCGTATAAGTAGAACTCCACGATCCTCCGTTTACAGGATTCGTAGAACTGCGTATCTCGTTGACATCTTCCGATTTCCACAAGGTTGCTCTTGATACAGCTAAATGAACTGCATACTTAGAGTCGCCGGATAATGTAGAAACTGTCCAAGTTGTACTTGAACCGTATACATATTCAGCAGCAGATCCAAAGGCGACATATACATTAGTCAGGTAGGTGACAATATCTGTTGCTGCTGTTGAAGCATGAATATATACAGCATCCCATTGAGGTCCGTTTGTACCGTTCTGTCCGTTGAACTTAGCAACAACCCGACCAAAAATACCGTAATAGGCATCACCATAAACGGTTGTTCCCTTACAGGACACACCACCTGTCGGAATAATTGCAAGGTCATCTGCATCAACCACACAATCACCAGTAGCTTCTACTCTAATTGTCACACCCGTCGCACTACCATCTACTGTGTGAGTAACACTTGATGCTGTATATGAAGTATCAGTAACAATTGTTCCATTAGTAGTATTTGTACTTGCCCCACCAGTATCTTCAACTACAAGACGTACCCCGCCTGTACCACTGACCTTCTTTATATATCCATGAAAGACAATTTGTTTACTTCGATAAACGGTTGGATTATTGAGAGCCTGTTGTACACCGTCGCCAGAATCAGCAGCGTCTATACGCAGGTGTCGCGCTGAGTTATCGCCGGATCGTGGGTCTGTAGTTACAGAAGCCACTGAGTCAGGACTGCTCACAGTTGTCCATGCAGTAGAAAGCGTAGAACTCTCAAAGGATGGATCACGCACAAGGAAGCCAACAGAGACTACGGGCTCTTCAGTTACATCTCCGTGCCCGTGATCGAGCCTCATCCCAGGAACAGCCATACTTTCCCATCGAAGATCTACACCGTTAGAGTTTGCATACTTATTGGGAATCTTAGGGTCATATACAGCTTGGAATCCACCTCCGCTCCAATCATCCTGAGAAAAGACGATCTTTGTCAGAGGATCTGTGTGCGTAAAGTCATAGTCGCCTGTTGATTGACGTGGAGGAATCGGTGGCAGCCGTAGTTCCTGTACCTGCTTACGAGTAGTTCCACCCTCGTTTTGACTTGCCGTATGTAGCATCAATCCAAGCTGGAATTGTGGACCAACTGTTGTTACAGCTACAAGACCGTGGTGATTGCCAATACCTCTGGTCGCAAGTCCGTCCTTGATTGTGGTTTCAGCACCAGTAGTAGAAACAAGGTTATCTGAAAGAACAAAGTCATAAACAGATCCATGTATTTCAGTACCAGTTACCATTACAAGCTCCTAGCAAGTGTAGGCTGGGCTCGTCGGTTTCCTATTCCTTGTGTAAGTTCACTTGTCTTGGCGCGTAGTTCACCTGAATTGATCCTGAGTTTTTCAGCAACATTATCGCTACGCTGAGAGGCATCTCTTTCAAGAAGTAATGCCCCTGAAAGATTAGCTACAAGCATTTCCTCGACTCGACTTACTTCTATAACTCCGCTGTCGCTTGCTGGCACAGATAGTTGTCCAGAACCAGTAATGCGAAGTCTTGTTTGATTCGAGGGTTTGATTCGACCAGTGAATTCAACCACACCATATTGTGTGGTTGTTTCATGGTCTACATGGTCAGACATATTAAAGTCATATACAGCACGACCTCTTCCCATGTGCCTGTATTTACCAACGGTTGTATCTGTAGGTGTAGCAGCACTTAGAGATTCAATCAAGGAAATGTCAGAAATGAAATCTAAAGGAATTGGTATTTCTCTGACAGAAACATTGGAACCTTCAATCCACATATCACCAAAGTAAACAGCATTGGTACTGTCGTTATATAGCCGGATTTCCAAATCTGTTGCAGTAGAGGAGATCGTCACGTGTCCTGTATCAAGGATTTCACGACCACCATTTCCTGAGTGATAACTGGAATAAGTAAGCGTACTACCGTCATATATTGCTATGCGTGCGTGTGAGGCGTTATTCGCTAATGCAGGACAATAGAAGCGTACAGTCCCGCCTTTGAAATCTTCAAGCCATGACTTCCACGGCTCATCAATTTTTATATAGTCGGCAGACCCGCTTACTTTTAGAGATTGCCTGGAGTTGAATGTATTAGCTCCGGCTGGTTCTTTTGCAAGGGTAGCGCTGCCATTCCTACTCCATCCATCAGGAGTAGTTGAGGATGTCCAGTAATCAAATCCTGCGTTATAGATTGGAGAACCTGCCACTATGCCAAACATCTGGATTTCTCTAATGAGATCTCCGGTGTCATGGAGCGTATAGATAGCATCTGCAATCGCATCTTCAATGATGTCTTTTCGATAAGGCAATACATAGAAGGCTTCTGAATTAGGAGCAGAAGCCAAGTCGGGGCGAATAGATGCAGCCCCCGTACTTTGAGTGAAGTCAGTAACAACTGTTGTGTCAGGACTAGGACTTCCGCTGCTCCAGTAAAGATGCTTGCCTATGATTTCATCATCATTGAAGCGTTGTAGGCTTGTAGACAAAACCTGAGATACGGAGTTTCCTGAAGATGCTGTTGTCCCTGTCATAAAATGTGACGGGTCAATGATCTCTGAAACCTTTTGTATGAGCTGTATGAGGGTTCTAGCCATCGCCTTGCATCCTGCCTTTGGCAATATCTTCAAGAGTTGGCTTCTTGATGGTTTTTAAAATATCTTTTGTAGCTTTTTCAAGAATCGAGTCTAAAAATTCTTCCGTGTTTTTATTGTCTTTATCTTTAATATTGACCACAACGGATCGACCCACCTGTTGTGACGCAGGTGGGTCAATCTCGTTATAGTCCATCAATGCAATTTCAAGGACTGTAAAGGTTCTTTTTCGTTCTGTTCCTGTAATAACAGTTTTACGAACGATAGCCAAAACTTATCTCCCAAGCCATTGAATTCTGTTGTTTGGCGTACCAGAGGCTACGGTAAATTCGAGTCCTCCAATACCACCCATTGCAAGTTCTACTGCTCCTGATGTAGCAGTATCCAGATGTGCAGCTACAGTTTCACGATTCAGAAGCGTGATGGAATCCACCTCAACCTCTGAGTCAAAAACAACATCTACACTTACACGAACCCAGAAAAGATTAGAAAGCCCATTGACAGTATCTTCCACCCAAGAAGATGGAATTGTCCATGTAACTAATCCGTCCTGCGCCATGCTTTTACTGCCGGAAGCAGTCCCATCAGTAGCACTTGTATCCGTCCAGGTGCCATCGCCATCTGATGTTTCAACAGTCATTGACGTATTAGACCCGCCATTAGCAGCACTTACATCAACAGCAAATCCCCTAAACGGTTGATCTGCCCCGATATAAATGAAGTCTGCTGCTGCGAAACTATCAAGAATGACTTTCGTGCTTGTAGTTTTATCCTTTGCGTTATCTGTCGCATCGGTATAAGTGCTTGCACTATGGTCAAAGACCCATAATTTACGAATCTCAGGACATAACAAATATCCTGAATCAGCATCAGCCGTAATACGTGCCTCATGCGCCCATGTTGGCTTTTGAGTAACAGTAGCAAGGGCAGCCGAAGTTGCTCCCGCTACAGTTTCTCCAAGAGAACGAGTGTATGTACAGACCATGTTGACCTCCTATGATCGGCGTTGTCCAACCATTAAGTAGTCAATAGTTATAAGGCGGTCTTGTGACCCTCCTCTGTTCTGTACAAAAAGCCACGGTCCAACTGCTGTACCACCTTCGATTGCAGAATCAATGACAAGATCTTCACCAATTTTGCGTCCGCTTGTATCCCATTGAGAATACATAGCATGATTTCCTTCAAGGAAAACTCCCATGTATTGATAAGTGTCAGCAACAGGGGCAACAATCGTGCTTGCTTCATTCTTCTGCGGAGTACCGCCACCATTTACAGCAAAGGTTTGCCATGTAGCAGTATCATCTGTGTCAAATACCCACACTGCTGCATCTCCAGCGGTTGCAGATCCTGCTGCAAGGTCATTTACAGCTCCGGCATCACTGAATACATCAGTAAAGCCAAATTCAGCTTTTACTGTCCCGACATTACTGATTTTGATACGAGCGATAGCAAAACAGTTATTGTCACCCTTCCACTCAAGTCCACCAAGACCTATACCGCCATATTCGTTATCAGCAGAAGTGCCACCATCACCAACATCAATAGTTGCAGTACCACCAAGACCACCTGCAATTTTGTCAAAAGATCCATCAACACCTGAAGTGGCAGCAGGATACTTTGCATCAAGGGAGTCACCGAGGAAGTCATCTTCCCAGATAACGGTATCCCAACCCTGGATTTCTCTAATCAAAACCCTGACAGATTCACCAGCATTACGGATATTTCGCGTAGTAAGATCAGGTTTTAGTCGATCTACCATTTCATTCTCCTTGCCCAGAGGTCGCTCTGAGCTCTTTCATACCAGCGGGTATAAAAGCTAGGTTGTATAAGGAACGGTCTGTTTTACCGGATCGCCCCTTGTTTCTTCGATATATTCTCTTTCTTGTCGTTCTTCAACAGTTTCGGCTACAGGCTCTAAGGATTCTTCAAACCTCTTACGACCTTCATCTGTATCCCATTCAAGAACTTTGAACTTACCTTTTGCAGCAAGTTCAGCAGCAATCGAATCCGGCAGAGTCAAAGATTGCACAGCCGTTTTGCGTTCTATTCGCTGAAACCTGATAAACGAATGGTCAGGATAGCGAAGAACATACGCATGATGTCCTTCTTTATACATCTGGTGTCCTACAGGCACGCTGATTGGACCCACACACATAATCTTTATTTCCTTACCATCAGAAAATATTTTTTTATTGGTGACAGTATCTAAATGCCACCCTTTTAGAAGCGGTACAGGCTCATACCCCCCATTCTTCCGACGCGCCAGGTTAATCCAGCATTGACTAATGATTTTTTCCACTTCAGAAATAATCATGTCATGCTTCATATCTGACGGAAGCCAGAAGAATGGACGAATATGATCTGATGTTTCCATCTAGTGATTGCTCGCAGGACTTCCTGAGTCAGAGGATTTGATGCTGTTCTGATTTACGTCAGCAGCACTAGATCCCTGACTGTATTGTCCATCAGGATTTCCTGAGTCGGGCGCAGACTTTGATGGTGGCATTGAACTTGGCTTGCGTTCGCCAACCGCGTCCATACCGTATCCACTTTTTTCAGCCATGATGACCTACTTCCCTTTCAGCCAAACACCCGAAGTGTCACGAACTTCAATGAGTCCGTAAATCGAGTGAACAGCATGACGGAATGAGTCAGTCGTAATCTCGTAGTCAGTTGCAACTCTCTGGTTGTCGATCATTGCACCTGCAAGAGCTTCCTGTTGGAACATTCCATTGTCATGTCCAGCAGCATTTGTGCCTTCAGTATTTGTTGACATATAGAAGTCAACGCCGTACTTGCTTCCGAAGAAGCCACGGAACTTACCGTCAGCAGCAGATGTAAATGCTTGGTCATACAGGGAGTTGCGGTATTGCTCAATCTGAAGCAGGTTAATCTGCTCGGCAGATGAGAACAATGCAACCCTGTTTTCTTCCTGTGCATTCGCGTCATTCAAATACTGAACTCCACGAAGAATATCTGCATCAGTAAGACCAGCAGCAAGTGTGCCAACAGTTTGTGAGAAGTTATCAATCAGACCGTTACAGTCATCGTCTGCCTTTTGAGCAACGACATAAGCTGTACGCTCTGCGCCACGCTCCATAAGAGGCATCTGAGTCATCAAGTCAAGCTCGAATTCCAGATCCCAGAACTTATATGCGTGCGTGTTAACTGCCAAGCTAACCTGCGTTAAGAAGGTAATAACTTCAGCAGTAAGAGTTCCACCAGCACCAAGAGTGATATTTGAACTAACGTCAAAACCCGCTCTGGTGTCATCAGTTGTACCACCAACACCATCTATACGAATGGTGTCATAGGCACGTCCAGCCATTTCCTGTTCAAAAGATCGGTCGATAAGATTCCAGCCAACGAGGTTCGCAAGCAGCGAATCACGAGTCTGAGCCGACCAAACTTCTGGAATAAGACCGTCTGCGCCCGTAGAAGCAGTATCAGTTAAACCAGTTGCCATTTTTCTTTAGCCCGAAAGGGCTCCTCGGACAAGATCATTGCGTTCCTGCTTACCGATGACAATTCCATTCGATCGGGCTACTGCGAGATATTCTTGAAGCTCCGCTGCATTAGTTGGCTTCTTATCTGGCAATCCTATAGCGACTGTTGAATTTCCTGTATCGACAGCATTATCACTCTGTCTTGCATTTTTTAGTTTTGTATCAACAATGCGATCAACTTCTTCTTCAGATACATAACCGTTGTTTTTCAACTTACGTTCATGTAACACCAAAGAGGCAAGCCTCAACGCATCTTCAGGTCTACTGGAGCTCCAAGCCTGTCTAGCGTCAGCGAGATCGGGGTCATTATCCCAATCGACCTGGCTATCGGTAACAAGTTTGTCCAGTTCTATTTGAGTTGCTGTTACTCGTTTTCTAAGCTGTCTATCAGCTTCTTGATTTTGAGCCAACTCCTGTATTTTTTTTATCCGTTCCTGTGGATCAACTTCCTCAACCACAGTCCTTAGAGCATTAGTCATGTAACTCGTCATTCGCTCTTCTGCCTCTGCTGCATGACCAGCATTAGCTTCAGAAACTCTTAGCCTCCCCTGTGCAGATTTGAATTTCTGCTGTAGGTCAGCATTTTCCTGACGTAATTTCTCTAATTCAGACTCCGGTTCACTGGCTTCTTGTGCAGATACGGCTTGGTCGGCGGTTGCTGCTTGTTCTTCAGTTGCCATACATTTCTCCACTTTTACCCGTGCGCTTGTGAAAGGGCAGGGGCTATTTTTACGACAAGTCTACTACTTTCGTTGTAATCTTCTCAAATTTAACGATTCATCTAGTCTGTGGTCAATACCAGAAAGCACTCTTGTCTTAATAGCTAAGTTATTTCTTCCTCCTCGACCTTCTCTTATTAAACTATGGTGCATTGGAGATGCGTCATAAAAAGCTACTAGGTTTTCATCTATTGATATATTTTCCCTACGCATCTTCATGCGTTCAATAGAAATCATACGATCTAATCGAATAACACCTGGGTTTTGGACAGCGTAAATACGTTTTTCATTTGGAGGCAAAGAATCAAATTGTTTCCATAAAGCAAATAACGCCTCATTCCCTCCAGCTATTTTTTCTGGAATATCCCAATAGTTAGATAATGACTTTTGTGCTTTGTAATAAGCATCCTGTAATGGAGTTCTATTTGGATGAATATTGTTTAGTACAAAATCACGTTCTTTCTTTCCTAATTTGGATATAAATTGGTCGCGAGCAGCAATAAGCCCTTCCATATCAAAACCGGATCGTCCTCTTAGGAGTAATTCTTGGTCAGAAGCGGATTTAGAAGAAAAGTTTTCTCCAAATAACTGATCTAATTGTTCAGGGTTTAATGTGTATTCATCTAAAAGACTGTAGTAATCGGCAAGAGCTTGTTCTTCAGATGTTCTCTCTACTTCATTTTTATTAATGATGTCCATTACTACGCCGACTATCCCTCCAAACTTTTGATCTCTTTGAATATCTCCTTCATAGATTTTTCTTACTTCTCGATAAGCAGCATCTTGAACAGAAGCAATGGTTAATGCTTCGCGCCATTCTGATGCTGGCATAGGATTTGAACGCGAAGGATCTAAGAAGCGTTGATCTCTCGCTATCTGGGCATTCTCAGAAAGAGATGCCATTTGCATCATAAAATCTTCTTTAGTTGAACGATTTAATTCTTGTGCTTCAGCCTGTATACGTCGATCGTTGAAAATCTGTGCTTTTTGTGCCGGAGTTAATCTTTCGTCTTTTACGTTATAGATTCTTTCTCCGTTTTCATCGGTAAGAACAATATCTTCTTTAAGGTATTTATTTGCTATATCTGCTGTAGACCTATATGTAGTTGCTCTTACTCCGAAGAATGCAGCAGGAGCTCCAAAGCCAAGTTGTGCAATTCCTTGAGGTGTCATTCCTTCTGTTTCGAGAATGTCATATACATCTTGTATAAATAATGGAGTGAGCCTTCTTAATGCTTCTTCGCTCAAACCTGAAGGTGTAGTTTCAAGTTCTTCTCCGAGGAATGTTTGCCCTTCACCAACGTCCCAAGCCGTTCCCATAGCAGGAGAGAATTTTGACCGAAGGAATCTACCAACAGTAGTTTGCCATTCCTGTGGCATTTCAGCACCCGTTCCGGTTGTTTTGCGTTGTTCAGTTGCGAGCTGTGCAACAAACCTGAAAACCTGTGAATATCCGGCTGACAGGTCAAGACGTGTACTTCCTATTCTGATTTTTGCAAAGTCTGTAGATTTGGGATTAAGTTCTATGCTAAAAGGCTTTTCTTTACCTGTAGCTTTTGCCCATCCTCGCGCCCCTAATTCAAGTGCACCCATAACAGCCATCATTGACCCAAATCCACTCACAAGTAACTTTGCGCTTTCTTTTCTGACGTTATCAGAACCCGCAACAATATTTTTTGTTCCCTGTCCAAGAAGATTAAATCTGGAAGTTGCGAGTCGTGGAGCATAAAACGTTATTGAACCTACCTGATTTAATGTTTCGTTCCCAAGTCCAGTTCCTCGACCAGTAGCAAAGTTGGCAAGTTTTACGAGATTTCTTAAATCATCATCAATAGTTCCTATTGTGAAATCTTCTAATAATTTTTCATCGCGTCCGACACCAACTTCGCCCAAAAAAGTCTTTCTTGTTTTTAACGCTCCAATATATTTGTCGTCAACCGTGCGAGCTGCAATTTCAGCAGCGTCAAGCCCTTCTGTAGTTATAGGGACAATCTTGCTAAATGACCTCTCTCCAGAAAACTGTTGAGCCCTTATTGCTGATTTTTGCCAACTTGTATAAACCTTATGTACATAGTGGTATCTCATTTGATTCAGGAATGTTGAATAAGCTCGTTCACTCCCGCGTATAAATTTTCCAATGCCTGGAATTCTTTGAGGCAAACCAGATATAAAGGCTTCTTCTCTTGCTCCAAGAGAGCCTTCATTTATAAAGAGCCCATTCCTTTTAAATTTATTAAAGTTCGGCTTGTCATAAAGAGCTCTTTGTAAATCTCTGGCATATCTTTCACTAAACGCAGCTTTAGCCATATCTTTAAAAGCACTGTAAGTTTGTCTATCTCTGATATTGCGAGCGACTAAAAACATACCTTGAAATAAAGGTGCTGACATATCCATTGAGGAAAGAAGTGATATTGGAGCTCCAGCAATTTCAAAAAGTGATCGTCTAATTCTTTCGGGAGTAGAACGCCAAGTATTTAATGCTTCTTCTACTCCTGGACCAAGTGCTTTTGCAAGTAACTTTTGTTCATATTTAGTAGGAACTCTATTACCTACTATCATGTTCATAAAGGCGTGTCTTGCATTCCCAACTTCAAACGTATCTAATATATTTCTTGTAGATACATTAGCCGGATCTCGCCAGTCAAGAAGTGTCTCTGTACTTCCAATAGCTTTTATGTCACCTGTTCTTGGATCAGTAAATGTTTTTGGTAAACCTTGCCGTTCCAGCATTTCATCAGCATAAAACTGCATTTCAGTTCGCTCGCGAGTTCCAATACGATTTATGCCACGTTGTATCCTAAACGCTTCTATCTCGTCATCTAAGATGTCTAATTTTCTTAAATTTTTCTGTGCATCTGCAACCAGTTTTTCTGAAGCTATCCTAAGTTTAGGGGCAAGATCGGACATTAATTCGGTATCTTTAACAGTCCTTCCTAATATATCTTCGACAGTATTTGCAAGTCTGCCAGAGTCGTCAAATTCAATATAGTCACCGAAAGTTCCAAAGCTCCCGACATCATCACCAGTTGTCGGATCTATTCCTTCTTCTATTGAATCTGCAATGCGCCTTCCAGCAGCAGCGGTACTTTGATTAGGGTTGCGTGATAGTATCGCTTCCAACTCCTCACGACGCACTTGAACTACGTTTTTAGTGGACCGTCCATATATTTGTGCAGCAGGACCTCCGCTCGGCATACCAGCAATCGGAATATCTAAAGGATAGAAACGTTCATCAAGACCGGAATCTTCAAGTTTGATACCCAAATCATCTAAATTGATAGAACCTTCGTCGCCAGCCTCGCGCAATTCCTTAATCGTATGTTTACGTCCAGCCCCATCATCTCTTGGACGAACTAATTTTTTAGATCCATAAACTGGTTTTACCCCACCCGTAACTTTATCGGCTGCTTTTTTTGTTAGTCCACGTGGTCCAGCAGCCGAAATCCTATCCATCATGTGGAAGATTTCAGACTCATCCATCGTAAGGTGGTCAGGCAAATCCATCCCCACTCTTTTGAATTCCCCTTTTAATGCCTGTTTTTGTTTTTCCGTTATTTTCTTTATCTTGGCTTTGAATCCATCTATCTCCAAATCCGATGCGCCCCGACGAAACGCATGTTCTATATCATCGTATGCTCGAACTAAATCAGCTTCATAATGAATCATGTGAGCTGCTATGCCAGCTCTTTCTTTTTTATATTGTGCTGCCTGTTTTCTAACTGCTGTTTTGGCTTTATGAAGTCCAAGAATAAATTTATTAGTAGTAGCATCATTGCCAATTTTGACTTGTTCATTATTAAGCCATGTTTTCCACGTGCCAATACTCTTACCAGCCCTAATTAATGATGTCTTTCTTTGCTCAAGTTCATCTATAGCAGTTAAGCCAACCTGTCTAAAGCCACCATCAGCCGTTAAAGCTCGTGCTTCTGGCTTTAATAATGCTGTTGCTTCATCTGTTGAACCTCTAAATGCCCTGATAGCCCCAGGAATACCTTTTCTTACTAAACTTGTTGCACCACCAATACCACCTATAATCTCGCCCCAATCCTGTCCTGTTGCCCTGCCTTTTTCACCTCCAATACGCGCACCTATCTCGCCTCCAATAATTTCACCACCGTATTCTGCAGCTCCAATGGCAGGAGAGGCGATTGCCGTTAATGCTTTAAAGGATTCTCCTGCCAGTTCCCATTTTCCAGGTCCAGCCATATACTCTCTGGCATACGGCTTAACTTTTGTATACCAGTCATCTGAGACTTCAATAAGTAATCGTTCAATCTCATCGTTGAACATTTGAAGCCCTGTCCCTGGAGTCAATGGCAATGATCCACGTCCACGCTTTGCCCATTCCTTTGTAAGTCGTTCGTATCTATCTATTTGAGTTTCAGGACGTGTTAGGGCAAGAGTTTGCACCATATCTGATGATGCTTGTTGATACGCATGTGTACGTTGAGTAGTATCATCGAGGATACTTCTTGTAAAAGCCCTTTTTTCTTCTTCAGTTCCTAACGCTTTTATCTGTTCTTCATAAGGTTTGAGCTGAGTTCTTTGAAGTTGCGACAATCCAACAGGATCAGGTCTTTTAATTCCATATCCAGCTATTCTGCCGTAATTAGGGTCTTGCCATTTAAATCTAACCATTAGACCGTTACCCTTGTTGCATAAGCATCGCTACCCGTTGCAAGTCCACCGCCCTGTGCACGTCGTATGATCTCAAGTCTTATATCTTCTGGAGATACACCTGTTGCTGCTGAAATTGCATTCAACTGTGCGCGTTGCTGATCTATTGGCATCCTTGCAAAATCACTGGCTGGTGGTAAGAGGTTCCCTGACAATACACTTTGAGTTCCAGTCATTTCACCAATGAAACTGAGATCAAGTCCAAACTCTGTTCCAAGAGCTCCGAGCAACCCTGAGTTAGATAAAGCAAAAGCAGCTTGAGGATTTGAGGCTATTCTTTCAATAACATCAAGTGCTGCAAGCGTTTTCTCTCGATCACGTGCAGTATTAGCCAGTTCTACAGCTCTTGCAATTCCTTCTGGGCTTGTAGCATCTGCAATACCAAGTCGAGCAGATTCAAGAAGGGATGTTCGATTAAAGTCAGTAGTATCCCGTAAGGTTTGAAACTGGCGTGTTAGATCAGCTTCTTGTTCTTGCCATGCTCTTTCTGTTGCCCGTTCTTCAGTCTGGAACTCTTGTCCGGCTATTCGTTCGCCTGATGTAAATGTCTGCATATCTTCCCGTTCAACAACCCTGCGCGTATTTTCCAAAGCCGAGGCTGCTGTTGCGTATGCTTCTGCTGCCTCTCGTTCTCCCGTTTTGAAGTTTCTTCCAAGCAGCGCCTCATAACTATCGACGCTGTTTTGAATTGTCTGCATATCAAGCTGTCGCTGATTGGCAACCTCGGCTGCCTGTCGGTCTGCATCAGCACGAAGGGCATACATACGCTCCTCGTGCTCTCTTCTTCCGAGGTCTAAATCTAACTGAAGTGTCCGCTGCCAATTCTCTGAAGCTACACGTTCGTCGGTAGTAAGATCGCGATCAAGCTGTGCCTCTGTTCTTCTAAAATCTTCCTCGGCAACACGCTGTTCATCTTGCCAAGTTTGAGTAGCTTTTCGCTCATCTGTTTCAAATTCTGATCTGGCAGCAAACTCTCTCTCAAATTTCTGTTTTTCCCACTCATCAATAGCTGCTCGTTCGGATTCATTAAATGTTATATTTTGCTCGCGCTCGTAATCAGCAATATCCTTTGCGGTTTGTTTTTCCCATTCGCGAACTTCATCTTGATACTCTTGTGAGGCTTCTCGCTCGCTTTTTACAAAGCGTTGACCACGACCTTCTTGTAAAAATTCAAACGATTGACGATCTTCTCGATCAAGATCAGCCTGAGTATTTGCGCGTTCCTGCTCGATTTCAGAATATTTATCTCTGATTTCCATTCGGAATTCTTCAAAGAGTTTCTCGCGTTCATACTGGTTTACGGATGCCTGTTGCTTTTGTACAAAATCCCTTTGAATATCTAAAAGCTCAAGACTTCTTTCGTATGCTGCTCCTGCTGCCTGTGTTGCAGCAGTAATTACAAATTTTTCATCAAATGTTTGCTTCCCAAATTGATCCAATACCGGAGTCTCTGTTACTAGAGTTTCAACTGAATGTGTCCAATTAGGAACACCACGGGTTCTCATCATGTCCATCCACTTTACATCTGACCAATTTTGGTCCCATCCATAATGCGGATCCTCAGTAGTCGATAATGCAAATTCCTCAAGGCGTTTTAACTGCGCCAGAGAAAGGGATTCACCCGTTTCGTCATGTGTAAATATATCTACTTCCTGCGTTTGTGGTCGGACGGATGGCACTTTTTCTATATAGCCGTATCCTTCAAGTCCTGAAGGTCCTCCGGTATATGGATCTCTTTCCTGTCCGTAAATTAGTTCTTCTTCAGACGTAACTTCTTTACCGTCAATCTCTTGTGTAACTTTGATTGTTGGAAGAGAAGGAATATCTCCGACTGTACCGGAAGCGATATTACTCTCAAATTTTCTAATAAGAGCATTTATATCTTCTTCTCCGATTATTTCGGTGTACTCTTTATCAAGTCCTTTATTAGTCGGAGATTCTTGATACTTAGCAGAAGATTCACCAATTCCTTTCCCTGTCTCTGTCTTTGTGGCAGGAGGTGGAGTAACAGGAGGCGTAGTAACAGGAGGCGTAGTAACAGGAGGGGGTCCTGCATCGTAAGGAAGTTGACTTTCAATATCGAGATAACTTGGAGGAGGGGTGGTAACAGGAGCAGGAGGCTGAAAGTCTGCCATGCCAGCGGTATCTGTAGCGCCCATTTTTGGAGCTTGAACAGCTAAATTCCCGCCACCTCCAGGTTGCCCTGGTCCCATGTTCGCACCGTTTTGAAAAGATATATTTCCGTAATCATCTGCCATGCCAGCGGTATCTGTAACACCCGTTTTTTCTGTAGTACCAGGGCGATCAACCGCTAATGTTGAAGTAGCAGGTTTCTTTACAGGATCTACTTTTGATGCTGACGCAGACCCGCCAGGGTCTAATTCTTCTTCCCACCAACCTTCACCAGCTTCTCCTGTAATCCACATTCTTGCCATTTAAATTCCCCTTAACGCATTGGTAACTGCGTCGATTCCGCGTGTCTGAATTTCCAGCATTCGTTCCTGTCTGGACATTGCAAGCAGCCGTTTTTGATATTGCTGCGCATTCAGGCGTTCCTGACCAAATCCAATAGGATTATTTTCCTTTATGGAATTCTCTATCCCCATTAATATGTCAGAAAGACCTTCCGCTGCAAGGGTCGAATCATCTTTAGTTCGAGGACGTTTAATACTCATTAAGTCATTTCTCCAAGCGCTCCGGCTGCCTGTTGTCTTTCACCTGCGGTAGCACCACCTTGAGCAAGAGCCTCAACTGTAGAAGTCCTTGAAGCCTCAACTCCACCACCACCACCCATTCCTGGAGGAGCACCCATTCCTGGAGGAGCACCCATTCCACCAGCATTCATTAGATTAGCTTGAGCAGCATTTCTCTGCTGTTCCGCAACCTGTTCCTGTTGTGCTGCCTGATGTTTCTGAACTGCCCATTGCATGAATTCCTGAGAAGAATAGAAAGCAGCAGCAGAAGCCTCTGTTCCCATTCGGACATCTTCCTGTGCAGGATCTTCAACAATTTCCGGCAGATACTTTGTCTGAAGGGTTCGACGACTGATTGCGTTTCCTCTGTAGAGCACCATTCCTGCCTGTTGTCGCCTTGTCTGCTCTACGGGATCAGTTGCCTCGAATTCAATAGATAGTTGCTTATATGTCTTGAGAAGTGCCGGAGTTATCTTAATATCACGACCGCCGTTTTGAACAGTTCCCATAACGGTCATATCTGTATCAAGTGCTATAAGCATCTGTGCTGCCTGTCTAATTGACACGGTAGCAAGGCGATTCAAATTGGTCGTAATTTCCTGGATGCCTTTTGTTGCCTGACCTATCCGAAGTGCCTCAAGAACTCCAAATTCAGAATCCTGTTGTGGCATCCCGCCGAGAATGGGGTTTACCCGCCTTGCAATCGCTTGCTGTGCTTCTCCGAGGAACTGAGACACCGCTGGATTTATGTCGATAGGGTCTAGCCATTGAATTGACTGTGCACCTTTAGGATCTTGTGGATCGTAAGTAAGAATCCCCCGATGCCTCATTCCCTGCCTGACAATATCCTCACGTCCTTCAGGAACGATGATTCTTGGAAATACATAGGATTGAGCAAGCTCGAACATGATTGTCTTGAGAATTATCTCTGACATAAGCTCGCCACGAATCTTGGATAGTATCGAAGCTGCCTTTGCGCTTGAAGATGCTCTTTGGTCTACACGTCCAAGTCCTGAATACTCGTGCGCGTAAGGAACAAAGCCGTAAGGGTTTTCTTTTGCAACTGCCTCAACTCCGTCAACAACAACGATATATTGGGTCGGACTCCAGTATTCAAGCCAGTCTACTTCTCTTAAAGGATCGTTAAGCTCATCGGTCGTGAGTTGGCGTTCTTGCCCGTTTTCTGTCCAGATCTTGCCAGCAATCTCTGTTTTCCAGTCTGGATACTGTTCCCACATATCAAGCTGACGACGAACCTGATGTTCAATGATATATGGAAGGGGATTCACCGCATTTGGCGGGATAAAGCAATTAAGGGGATCTACGGCACGTGCAGGAAATAACGGGGAGACAGATGCGATCTCTGCCTCCCATTTTAGATGTGCTTCATCAAATTTAGTTCTTTTGCCCCTGCCGGAAAAGTCCGTAAGTACAGGCTCTAGAGGAACTTCGGTGTTATGCAGACGTTTTATTACTGCCTCTCCGCGAAGAGCGAGGTCTTTACCGCCTTGAGAATAAGCATCAACGTCCTGTCCGAGAGCATCGTCTACGATTACCTGCGCTCCCCACGCTTCTAATTGCGTTTTTCGTCGCATTTCCCTGTCGGAGTCGTTCAGGGCAGCGAATATTGCATGGGGCTCATCAGTCCGAAGCTGATCGGAAACTTCGTCAACTACATCGGTTGCCAGTGAGGATTGATAAATCGGTATATCGCTTGGAACCTGATCTCCAACCAGTTCTTCAGACTTCTGGTTATATAGAAGATCGTCCTGTTCCTGGCTTGCGCGCTTCTCGCTATGATATTCGCGTAAGGTTTCGCGCATATCCTCTACTCTGGTAACAGCTATGTCATTTTCAGTAGGCACGCGGTTTTCTCCTATTAGATTCTAACTGCTTCATTCGTCTGCCTGGAACAGTTATCGTCGTCCCGTCCGCACGGGTTATCGTCTTATTGGGGAAGGCTTGGTAATCAAGAGCTGATATTCTCTCAAACCCCGAATCTTCCTCAGACTGTATGCTAAATCCGGTCGAATATGTGTTCGACGGGCGTTTGCCAGGAATCCTTCGGCGGTCGGGTCTTATTGAGCCTCTGTGGACACTCAAACCGTACGCGAGCGCGGAGCAGCCATGATCGTTCTCTCGTTTTATACCACGAACTGTGCCATCATGCCCAACTTCCCGCATCCATCTTCCACCTCCTTGATCTGATGCTGGAGATATTCCAACTCCCATTTCAGATAGTACGCCACGACATTGCGGATGAAAGACAAGTCCGGGCTCTCCGGTGTACGGATCGACGTTTAGGAATGACATTATCTGCTCTGCTTTAAGGTTTTGATCCATCCCTTTTCCCAGAGTCTCGAATGCTATCCCTGTCTGTTCTTTCCATGTCCTTAAATGGGGTGCAGACCCCATATGGCGTTGTGTTCCAGCGTGATCTGCAACGTGCCCTTTCAAGGTAATATGTCGCCAGCCTTCTTTCCGGCGAGCCATCCCTATAACATTGTCGGTTTCTGCCTGAGTCTCATAGATTTCCTCTAGAACCCTGACCTGATTCCGTATTATCTGGACGAAGAGCACACAGTAAACGAGAGTCCCTGGATCTACAAACAGGTATACGGGCTCGCGTATATCATATTTAAGGTCGCCCTTGATATGTTTCGACGGATCTATGCCACTGATTACCTGTCCTTTGGGCGGGGCTGGCTCTCCCATCACCCGTTCCCTGAACCTGTCGATCGAGTAGTCTGCCTTCAGTTCCAGAATCCTGTAATCTGTCTCGCCTTCAGGGTATACATGGCGATTTGCCCATGAGGGGATGGACTTTGACTTCATTCGCTGGCTGTTATCACCCTGTCCAGCCTTGAACCTTGCGTGGAATCCACCCTGATCTGATTCAAATGATCCTGATGCGAAGAACCATGAGTATGGAAGTCTTGCAATCCTGCCCAAAGACCTTCTGAACGCTTCAGCACTCCACCTGCTCGCCTCTGCCCCTACGATTCCGTCTGGTTCTTCCCTTGCAATCTTGGTTTCGTCTTTCGCGGAGATAGTCCTGATCTCAACGCCATCGTTCGTGGTGAGAATACACTGGTCACGCCCACCTCTCACGACTTTTATTCCAGTCGGTGTGAGATCTCCCTTAGAATTCTGGCGCATCTTGAGTTTTCCAAGCGCTTCAAGAAATTCCATAACGTATGAAAACTCTTTATAGGCATCTTCATAGTCTGCTCCGATAATCCAGTACAGTCTCGGCTTTCTTTCAAGCGTGAGCATGTCGTACATGTATCGTGAAATGAGGAACAGAGCAGCGTCGTGGGATTTCGCGGAGCCTTCACCACCTGCTGCAATAAACTTGTTGCACTCTTTTAAGTCTGAAAAGGCATCAAAGACCGATTCCCACTCAGGAGATACCTGCTGATGTTCACATTGCTCAAATCCTAAAGAAAGCAGTTCGTCCGTATGAACACAGGATGGGGGGATCTGTGTCATTACGTGTCTCCAGGCGACCTTCCAGGAATCAGGCGTTCTGGGAATCTGTGTCGATAATTGAGTCTTTGCTGCTGTTGTCACTGATTAAACTTCCTACACCTTCCACCATGTTTTCGTCAGGTTCGTAGTTTTTCTCATTTACCTTCGCTGCTACCACGAGTTCTCCACCACCGCCGTTTTGCAATACGTGCGCGAGTCCCGCGAGGGGATCGTGTTCTGGATTCCTTGCTTCTTCCGGTATAAGCCTGGGAAACATCTCTATAAGGGACTGTCTTGTTTTTATCTGTTCCTTACCGTCTACAGGGGTTGATGTGTATACATCATTGCCTTTTTTATCACGGACAGGTTTACCGTCATCTCCAAGCACGAGTCTTTTCTGTGTTCCGGTTATTGCGACGTTTATCTGTTCTGAGATCAGGTCGTCCCATCTTCTTCCCAGAAGGATTGCGCCGTTTTGCAGGAACGGTCGGAGCTCTTTGGCAAGCTCCTTGACCTCTACCAGCATGGCTTCTGCGCGTACCACGTTTCCGTTGAACTTTGCAACTGTATTGTTCTTCTTCTCGTTCTGGAACTTACGGACGTTTGCCCTGCGTTGCTTCTCTTTCGGACGTAATCTTTTTGTTGGCATAGCAATAAGAATACAATATGTGTATACTCCGATGTGGCTTTGTGTTTGCCCTCCAAGCAAGCTCGCCTCCTGTGTCGGGGCAGGTCTTTTTATGTGTGGAGACTGTGCCCCGACTATTAATTTAAGTAATAGGAGGTTCTTCATGGACCCAAGATGGCTTAGATGCGAAGCATGTGAAGATTACTACTGTGCGCTTCACGATATGCACGTGTTTGAATGTCCCTGCCCAAATTACGAGGATTGCCTGAACGATGGATTCGATCCATATGAAGAGATGGCAGACAAAGCAAATATCGCAATGCAAATGCAAAGACCGATAATAATGTGATAAGGTCTAAAACCTTACAAAGACAGCGCTATAAAGCCCGAACCGCACCGGATGACAGTCAGGAACGCTGACCAGACATACATCCCATCAATTTTTTGCCCATGATGACCGGCAAAAGTCCCGATGAGTTAGCGACAAACAAACTCTTTCTTTATAAAAGGGGGGTTTGGGGGGTTTTAACTTTCTTTCTGCTAACAACAGCTACAACACTACTCACTTAGTGATAACAGACAAACAACACTGTAGCTAACTAACACACATACACAGACATAAGAAATATAACTAACCAAAAATCTGTGACAGTAGTACCCACCACGTGTAAAGGGCGAAAAGGGCGAACGCTTCACGACGTGCCTCGCGCAGGCGCGTCTAAAACCCGCACACCTGTACAAGTTGAGTACGCGCACGTGTCAGTGGAGTCGCGCCCACGTAAAGCGCCGGGTTTGTGTCGATACTAGGTGCCACCCTTCTCAATTGCCCCTTGATTTGCCGTATCCGTTTCGGTGTGCTACCACACGCGCGCGACGCTGCCCTCGGGCACGCGCGAGGCTGAAGTTTTTCGATCTCGGATCTGCCTTATGCCCACGCGAGCGGGCACGCCTATGCACGACCTAGCAGATTTTTGCCGTGATAGTCTGGTTTTAGGTCGAGCGAGACACCCGCTCCCGCCAGACCCGCCCACATGGGCACACATACCAGCGGGTACGCACAGGAGATCGCCATGACAACCGTATTTCTCAGCCCAGCATCGCTCGCACGCCTACCCAAGGCAACGTTGGTCGACTTCGTGATCACGCTCGCACAACGCCCCAGCGTAGACGCAGACGTACCTGCACCTACACCTACGCCTGAGGCACAACCCGAAAAGGCAAAACGTGAAGTGCCTTGCAAGGTGCATGACGTGAGCGTATGCACACGCAAGTTCTGGGGCGACAAGGGTGCAACTGACTGCCGCGTAGCACGCCTTGCATGACCCACACGTACGGACAATGCGCCCACGTCGCAAGGCGTGAGCGTGTTGCCCGAGGTGAGTCGGTCAGACTCAGAGCACATACGCGCCTTGTACGAGGACTATCACGTCTCGCATGGCAACGTGCGGGTGACGGGTGGCTACGTCGATCCGGCGTCGATCAGTGACCCGTATCTCGTGGACATGTAAGGCGCAATACGTGGCGCAAGGTGTACGCCTTGCGTCTACGTGAGAGCGTTCGAGGCGACTTGGATTCTCTCACGTGGGACACATTCCCACGTACACACATATACGCACCTTGTGGTGCGACAGGAGGCAAAATGCCTAACTCTACACACACGTCCATCGTGGACGACATTGCGAACGAAATCGTGAACGACATACCTGCGCCAATACGCGATCACGAGGGATTCGAGTCAAACGACACCTACGTGTCGTCACGTGAAGCGACAGCCCTTGCGGGCACTGCAATGCAGGTGGAGGGACATCCCGACACCGAACTCACGTTCGCAGATCTCGTGGGCGATCCTAAGGTGAGCGAGAACCTCGTCGCTGACATGTTCGAGTGGCTTGCGGTCGAGTAACCCAGGCGTACGTGTGGGGGCAAACGAGAGTTTGCTCTCACGCTCATGGGCATCACACATTGCGTGGTGTTCATGATCGTGGGGATTTCCCACGTACACACATAGCGCACATTGGAGGTGCAAATTGATTCAGGCGATTAGGTGCATGTTAGGTATGCACACGTGGGAGAGGGCGTTGTACGTATCGCAAGTTCCAGACGCGGGGATGTACTGCGTGCATTGCATGTACGTGGACTGGCTCGTTGACGAACTCGATTCCGCAGATTGGGACACGTGTGAAGGTGCGCCTATGCACGTGCCATGCACGTGCTACGTCAATACGTGGGTTTCCGAGGAGCGCACGTGGGATTGGTACATAGACAAGGAGATCGGCACGTGGGACGAGTACGCACGTGAGTCTCCGATACATCCCGCGGATATGTGCGCACACGACAGGAGAGGAGCACGCGTGGAGTACGCGTTGATCGTATAGGACACACACATAACGCACATTGGAGGTGCACACATATGTCACGAAGCTACGTGAACCCGAATAGGCGACTCAGGTACGAGCCTAAGACGAAATTCGACAGGCGAATGACCGCACGCGCTGAACGACACGCGATTAGGCAACAACTGGCGAGTGGCAACGATAACCCGTTCTACGCGGTCATCACGTATCACTCAGACGCAACGTATAGCGTGTCCGAACTGGACATGAGCATACCTGCACAAGCAAAACAGGCGCGCAAATAACACACATTGGAGGCACGCATGTGCAAGAAAACTCGGAGCGATTTTCGCAAAAACGGCAACGGCTACGCATACCACATAAGCTGGTGCAAGGCACACGCGAGTAAGGCGAAAAAGCCCGCAAAAACGACCACAAAGCCCGCAAAAACGAGCGCAAAGCCAACACGCACGAGATTGCCCAACTACGCGAAGGCATGGGTAGCCACGTACAAGGCTGAACTCGCCAAAGGCGTTGGACACATAAAGGCACTCATACGTGCGACGAAGGCGCATGGCAAACTGACAACTGCACAGGTACGCAAGGCATTAGCCTAAGGAGGCACGCATGGCAAATCGTATACGCAAGTGGTGGCGTGGAGAGTACGGCGTACTCCCGTGGCAAACGCTACCCATAGTGGCGATTCTCGTGTGGTCGCTCTTGATCGCACTCATATTGGATGCACGTTAGGAGGTACACGTATGTTCTGGCTGTGTTGGTTCGGGATTCACAGATGGCGTCGAGTTTGGGCGCGCATTGAACGAATCAAACAAGATGGACGCGTATGTATACGATGCGGGAGGTCAAAGCGTATGAGATGAAACTGGAACTAGCTATACCCCATCTCTCTCTCCCTCTAAAGAGGGAGGAGAGAGAGATGGGGACTGGAAAATTTTGGAAACTTGGAGGGCAGTATGCGAGATTTCACAGTTTGTGGCGAATGTGGCACAGTCACGATGACGTGTCCCAGCGATGGTTCTGCACTGATAGACCCACGCCTTATGGAGTGCGAATGGGGTCACGTGACAGAGCCAGTCGAATACAACGCAGATGGAATTTACACACAAGTAGCGTAGGGGGGCATACGTGGGACAAACACACAAAATCGGGAAACACAAGACACACGTTGCAAATCGTGACGGGTGGACTGTCGTTACCTATCACAACACGGACGTGGTGAAAATCCACAACGACTGCGGACAGATCGTACTTGATTCTGGCGGTTGGCGTACACAGACGACCAAGACACGCATGAATCAGGTCGCAAGCGAGTTCAATCTGGAGTTTCACGTACACCAGCAGGACTGGACATGGTACGTGACCACTCCAATGGGCACGACCGAGTTCATCGACGGCGTGACGTTTATGAACGATGGCGACTGGACAGTACGTGATCTCGTTCTGGGTTCGATGAAATAGGAGTAAACGACATGAAAACACAAGAACGAGTCGCACTCGCGCATGACTTACAAGCGACTGCGACTGAACTCGCTCAACACATGAGCGTTTTCATCGAGTGTACGAACTGCGTCGCGGAGACGTATGACGATTGGGATTCTCAGGTACGTGATGTAAGCGGGTTGCTTGCACATTTGCGTCGTGAGATCGAGGCTGTTCGTGGTGAGTACCACGCCTGAGCACTTGCTCCTTTCTCCTCTGAATCTTAGGAATCAGAGGAGAAAGGAGAAAGCGGTACGTTGTAAATTCACGGGTGTTCTCACATACACACAGGAGTAAACGATGGACATTTATTGCAGCACGTGTGGCGAACCATACGAACTATACATAGGCGACGATGAAGATCGAAAGGAGATCGAACGTGTACGCCAAGGCAGGTGCTCGCTATGCAAGGGCGTGAAGCCACCAACCTGTCACGATTGCGGAAACCAAATGCCACGCGAAGATCTAAAGTCACGTGGGTGTGGGAGCAACGACGCATGTGACGACAAGCTGATTTGTATGAACTGTTGGGGATACCACGAGGAGGGTAATCACACACGTAAGTACGAGTCAAGCAAACTGTCTAAGGCACAGGCATCGGCTGTCTTGTACGACATATTGGGCGACGATCTCGATGGCGTCGCGGCGATGATGGACGATGGCGAATACATGGGGCTTATCGAATAGGAGGCATGAGCATGGCACTAGATCACACAATTATGAGCGAGTTGGTGTTTATTACGGACGAGGGACATGGCTGGCTGAGAATACCCAAAGACATATACGAGTTGAGCGGGTACAAGGCGAGCAATTTTAGCTACAAGGACGACGATTACGTGTATCTGGAGGAAGATTGTGACGTGTACGGGTGGTTCAAGGCAATCACAGGTGAGGAACCGGAGAATTTTCCGTGGATTGGGCGTGAGATTCACGTGACGATGCGCTCAGATTCAAACCCACGCAATAAAACACGTATGAGTGGCGAAGGATTTGTGAGTCCATTCACACAGGAGGCACGAGCATGACACATACACCAACACCATGGTACGCAACTGGAGTAAACGACATGAAAAAAACGATGGGCATTTATTGCAGTGATTGCGGAAACCAAATGCCACGCGAAGATCTAAAGTCACGTGTGGGTGCAGGCATGACAAACGACGCGCTTGTCGAAGCGTACAGGGCAGTCAACGCACACGACGCGCTTGTAAAAGCGTTAGTTTGTGCTGAAGCTGACATTGAGGGGTTAGTAGAGTCCGAAGCAGACGATCATCCTGCATGGCAAACCCTCAAAGAGATACGAGCTGCACTACAGGAGGTACGAACATGATAAAGAAATCATTGCAGGATTCCTATGCCCGTTGGGTTGCTGAAGGCAAGCAGCCTGACTGGTGGGACGGACTTGACGAGTCCATGCTTGAGGTCAACTTCTATAAAGAGGACGCTGTAAACCGAGGGCTGGACTCCTATAAAGAGGACTCACCGCTGAAAGTCTGCGTTTATCAAAACTATGACGTAACGGACTGGGTCGAAACTAAAACTGACCGCTGGGTAGATGTAACCCGGTGGCTTAGGCATAAGGAGGTACGAGCATGAGCGCATGGATACCAGCGAAAGAACACATCGACGCTATGGTTCGCATAATTGCGGACACTGACAAGTACAACACGTTTGCAAAAGGCGTGTTCGAGGGCTATTACGAGGGGCAACCGAAACTTGATTCATTGAACGATGTGCAAAGCACAGTAATCAAAAACATCATCGGACAGGCGCTTACAGATGAGGTTATTCTCAGCGTTTCCAATCGTTATCCACGTGATGGAATGTTGGAATTGCCAGGGGCGCGTCCCGCATGGTGGGGTGAACGGTACGAGTACGACGAAACCACACGTATGCCTACATACACTGAGGCGTTGAAAATCTTTGACTGCTACGACTATCAGGCATGTGAGCATGAGAGCTATGAGAATTCAGTCGTTGGAAAGTTGGTAGAACTTATACGAAACGACCTTGCCGATGCGAATTTCGACATGCGTACGACAGACGCATACAACGATGCGCCGTGGGGTTGGACAAGCGAACAAAAGCAAGCGAAAAAAGTCACGGTATGCGTGGACTGTGGCTCAACTAAAGGCACTAAGGAGGTGCGAGCATGATTACACGTGAGATGAAATACATCGTGAACGAGATGAGAAAACTGAAAGGCTACACGATCATAGACGTTGCATTGGACGATGAATCAGATCCAACTATGCCAATGCCCGCATTGATTTTGGAGTGGCAAAGAGCAACAGTCTCGCCTATGGAGGGCGACAAAAAACTAGCGTGGGTACAACGTGACCCAGAGGGCAATGGGACAGGATTCCTGTTGGTCGAGGACTATTCACAGGAGGCGCAAGCGTAATGAAACCACAACAACAGACAGAGGTGCAGCGAGAGTTAGACAAGGCGCTCGACAGGCTCGTTGAATCGAGAGAGATTCTCCAAGAAATTTACGATCAGGGAGAGGAGAAGCTCGACAATATGCCTGAGAGTGCAGAGGGTAGCGACGAGTTAGAGCATCTTAGCGACCGACTAGGCTCGATTGAAGATGCTATCGGCTACATAGACGCTGCTGAAAGTCGAGTTGATGACGCAATATCGGAGGTGCGAGCATGACAGATTACTTTAGATTCAGAGATGTGCTTGACGTTGCACGTGCATATCAGTCAGGAGATACAGCAACAGGCGACAAATTATTCAAAGAGCACACGTTAGGCGATGAGCATGACGACCAATGTGTTCACTGTGGACAGGACACACGTGTAAGCGGATACGTGAACCGTGTTCCTGCTGATATAGACGACTCGCCCTTTCCGAGCGCACGAATTATGTGTGGTTCGTGCGTTTCGGAAGGGGATTTGGAGATAGATGGCGAGCGCGCCATGCGAATGATGTACGCCATTGAGGAGATAATGAACAACAAGGAGCTTCAGTTCAAATGCTTGCCTTTCAGACAGGCGATTGCTGAGGTGTTTGCATACGAAAACATGGAATTGGAACTTGATTCAAGAAGCTGAGTCTAATCTCTCTATATTCATAGAGAGAGATTAGACATCAGAGGGAGGGCAAAAATGGCTGTTTCGACAGCAGCAAAACGAAAGCAGTTCAAGCTGACAGCACAGGCGAAGCCAAGAGAGCGGGTAAAGCGCATATTCTATGGCAAGCTGACTGTCACCGAGGAATGGAGAGGGTTCGGAGGTACGCGTGTATCGAGGTCTTGGAAGTTCGATGGAGAACAAGGATTAGACATGCAGATATGCTCGTACACAAAAACATCATACGCCATGATCGACAATGAGACTGGCGAACACGAATTAGTGCTTTTTGCACAGGAGGATAACGACAATGGGTAACGCATCAGGTGTGAGAGACAAGACATTACGACGGTTTGCAGCAGCAGCGGTACTTGACATACCCGTAGACGAGATGGTGGGCTCACCGTGGAGCGCCATGAGAGATATGATCTACGAAAACAAGGATGAGACAATCATTCCCAAGTTCAAGGCAGCAAAGAAACTCCTGCGACGCAAGAAAACCTACATGTCCATACTCGAATTTGTGGGCACAGGCGAGCTTGCTGAACTGGTCAACTCGACGACCGAAACTCCGGCGAAAGCGGAGACAAAAAAGCCAGCGAGTAAACCCAGGCGCACGAGTGAAGGCAACGCCAAGCAGCAATCCGACAAGGATGCGATCAAAGAAGCCATGCAGAATCGTGGCAAAAGCTAACAGGGAGGGCACACATGAGTCACTTTACGGCGATAGTGATAACGAACAACACGCATACCAAAGGCAAACGAAAGGCGGATGAACTCACGAGCTTAGATGCAGAAGCAGCAATCGAGAGTTTACTTGCGCCATTCGATGAGAATTGGAAAGCGCCACCTCGCCCAGAGGATTGTTGGTGCAGGGAACAATACGACAAGTCAACTTCAACTTGGTCAAAAGTCGCACCCACGCCTGACTGCGAGGATTGCAACGGATCAGGCACAAAAGTGACCACTTACAATCCAGCGAGTAAGTGGGACTGGTATCAGGTCGGTGGCAGATGGGAAGGCAAGTTAGTGGAGGGTTACGACGCTAAAGATGACATACGCAACTACGAAAAGTGTACTTATTGCAAGGGCACAGGCTTGCGTGATGACGAGATCGGAAACGAAAGACGAGCAGAAGATCCAGATTGGGGTTGCAACGCCTGTCACGTTTCTTATGCGGAAGGCAAGACTGCAAAGCTGTCGAACGGAAAGCCAGCGTTAGGCATGAAGCGAAAGTTTGATAACGCTCCCACCGGAACTAATGTTGCGTTTATGAAAGACATTGCAAAGGACTTCAAGCCATTTGCATTTGTCACGCCACGTTATGAGTGGATTGAGAGCGCACGTATGGGCTGGTTTGCTACGACAACGGATGACAATGAAGAGTACGAGAAACAATGGGAGGATGCACGTAAGACATACGGCGACCACGTAGCAGTCTTAGTTGACTGTCACATATAAGCAAATAGGAGGGCATATTTATGCCAGCAAATATATTCGGCGAACGACTCACATCAGTACGTGAACCAGCATGGCACAGAATTGGACAAGTTATCAACGAGCCAATGTCAGTTGCCGATGCGTTCATACATGCAGGTATCGACTACGATGTGACACTTGCGCCTTTATGGGCACAGTACGAGCTCGATGGTGAAATCGTACCGATGGAACTGACAAACAAACGTGCTGTGGTTCGAGAGGAGCACACGTTCAACGACAAGGTGGACTCGGCTGCAATCCTGGGCGTTGTAAGCGATGGTTACAACATCCTGCAAAATCGAGAACTCGCTGCCATGTTGGAAAACGTGAACACAAAGTGGGCAATCGAAACCGTGGGTGCTCTTGGCAACGGTGAGGTTGCGTGGCTCATGCTAGATGCAGGTGATTACACGGTTGGCAAGGACAAATGCAAACACTACCTGATGGTATCCACCGGACACGATGGATCACACTCAGTACAGGTTGCGCTCGTCAAGGTGAGAGTTGTCTGTTGGAACACATACCATTGGGCGTTGGATAGTGCTTCGATGAAGTACACCATTCCGCACAAAGGGAACGTGAAAGACGAAACACAGTTTGCCATTGACATCATTGCGGGTGCAGAGCGGACGATCAACACCTCGATCAAGGTCGAGGAAAAGATGGTCAACACACGTGTGACTGATGAGGACGTGAAAGAACTCATCGACGCTGCCTACCCGATGCCACGCAAGCCACGTAACGCAAAGATCAACACGGCAGTACAAAGCGAATCTCTCAGCAAAGAACAAGTGAAGCAACTGCTCACGAATTCGGGTGGAGAGGGCTTTGAACGGTACGAGAAGCAGAAGGAACGAGCAGAGGCTTTACGCTCCGGTGCATTCCAGATGTACGAGGAGATGAACCTTGCTTTTCCGTGGATGAGCAACACCGCTTGGTCTGCGCTCAATGCGATAACTGAAACCTCTAACTGGAGACAGGGACGCAACGCTGACTCAGGTGTGATGTTCGGAGCACGCAAGGATGAGATGACACGTGGCTTGAAGGCTGTTGGTCAACTCATAGGAATATAGGCACACACCTGGAGGGCAGATTCGTGAGCGTAAAAGCAATGACATGGGTGTGGACATTGAAAGGCATTCCTGCGCCAACACGTTTAGTGTTACTGGCGTTGGCTGATTGGGCTGATGATGAGGGAGTTGCGTTCCCTGCGGTTGCGACCGTTGCAGACAAGTGTGAGCTCTCTATCAGAACTGTACAACGACATCTACGCGCTGCGGAGCAACATGGATTGCTCACAACCACGCAGCGCAGTAGTTCGTCACTCTATAAATTGCCCGTGCATAAAGTATGGGGTGACAAAATGACAGGGGTGACA
>Ga0208315_1000361_pt1 | contig 35598 bp, 40 predicted proteins | sample MalvireepMed_215_FD_184239 | JGI IMG/M metagenome (GOLD analysis project Ga0208315, IMG submission 184239) | Marine viral communities from the Global Malaspina Expedition - Malaspina viral metaG DeepMed_215 (SPAdes) (version 2) | ecosystem: Environmental > Aquatic > Marine > Oceanic | place...
GGTGGGGGTGGGGGGCTAGCAAGGCCACATTCCTATATACGTAGTGTTACCACTGCCCCCTATATTTTCCCTATAGCGACCTTCCTTATTGACATAACGTGTATACTCTTTCTGTTGTGCCGTAGTGTAAGATAGTGACGAAATGCAAAAGAAGTTACAGAGGGTACTATCATCGATCAACATTGTGAAGAGGGGTGCTATGCGTACACGGGTAGACCTTACGGATAACTGGCAGAACTCCACGTTAAAGTGGCGTGTTTGGGATGGGAAGAAGATTGACAGCTTCCATGAGCACCGGGAGGGGGCAGAGGCACGGCAGCGCAGTCTGAATCGGATAGCGACGGGGCAGGGAGTTCAGAATGCCGACGACTGAAGAGACTGCTGAGCTAGAGAGGGCGGTCGAGGAATGCGGGATGGGATTACCACGGATGTTCATGGAGAACTATCTGTGGATTGAGGATGAAGACCAGCGTCTTATCCCGTTCCGTTTTGATGAGAACCAGGATTATTACTATCGGGAGACCTTCCTCCAGCTTCCTGCGACACCTGAGGGTGACCGGTACGACCAGCCGATGTACGTTCACTCGCTCAAGGATAGAAAGGCCCGCTCGACGACCTTTTGGATCGGGGCGGCGTTTGCCTTTATGTGCTGCCTGAAAGGGTTTCCTTGCCTCGTTGTGATCGACTCGGAGAAGAACCTTACCGCCATTCTTAAGATGGTGGATATCTTTTATAACAACCTTCCCAAATGGATGCGCCCGGCCAAGGGGCACTGGGGTATGGAGTGGCGAGAGCTGCAGTTCGGGCATGGGAAGATTACCCCTGAGGCCGGAGGCAGTGTGGATAAGGGGCATTTTCAGCATACGTTAAGCTCCGTTATGGTCTTCTCCAGTGCGAGATCAACTAACTTCGCTCGGGCGAGTACCTCCAAGATGGTGGTCCGAACCGAGAACGCTCACTACGATAGGACCTTCGAGCGTGAGATGGATACCGCCGTCGAGGAGTCCCTGCCACCAAGGGCGTGGGTTATCGATGAGTCAACCCCCGCGGGTCCAGATGGCGGGTTCTATACGAGATTTCAGTCCCTTCGGACAGGAATGCGTACCGGCGTTCAGCTCGTGCGGCGCTGGTTCGACAGGAGGGAGAACCAACTCTCAAGCATAGATCCAACCGTCATAGGGGCAAACAGGGGTGACCTGGTCTTGACCGAGGAGGAGGAGGCCCTCATCGGGAGGATGCCCGAGATCGATGGTGTCAGCTACGAGGACCGGATTCGGTGGCGGCGTCGGGGCATTCAACGCGCCGTAGACTCCGCCTGGGGGGACGAGGACTTCGGAAAAGGGAGATTCCTCTCCGAACACCCCGAGGATGATGTTACCTGCTGGTTCTCCACCGAAAGTCCCGTTCTTCCCCTCGAACGTATCAACCAGATGCTCCTCTCTCAAAAAGAGCCCATTGAGCAGAGTATCCCCTATCCCGGCGTGCGCTTGAGAATATGGGAGCGCCCAGCCGTAGGACATGTCTATGTCGGCGGGCATGACCCAGGCCGCTCTGTCTCCGGGGATGCGAACGCTTTGCAGATTATCGATGCCCAAACAGGCGTTCATGTCGCGGAGATGTACGGACGTGCCAACGTCACGATGTTTACGATTGAGGTGTGTAAGCTCATGGAGCGCTATAACAAGGGGCTGCTTGTCATTGAGGCCAATGGCATGGGCGTCTCTGCGAACGAAACCGCGGATCGTACCTGCGGCTATACGAATCTGTATCGGCCAAGACCACGTAATCCTAATAACCCTAGCGAGCGCAGAGAGCCGGGCTGGAACTGGAACCAACGGAAGGCGAAGATGCACGAAGACCTCTGGCGAGCTATCCACGAGGGGTCACTCATTACCTACTCTGAAGACCTTGTACTTGACCTGAGACGCTATAATCCTGATATGGACCATACGCCAGATCGAGTTATGGCCATCAATCTCGCCCTCTCGGCCCGTGAGGAGCGTCTGCACTCCCTTATGACACAAGTCGGCCGCCAGAGCGTTGGGCGAGGTAGACCTGTCGTTATTCAACCCGTACCATATCGTTGAGAGGGAGGGAGTCGTCATGCCCTACTTTGCAGGGGGTGTGAACCCCGAAGAGATCATTAAGAAAGATGTCGAAGACCTCGCAAAGCTCTTCGAGCCGTGGCGGGAGATGGTGGACACCAATTGGGACCCAATGATGTTCATCGAGGAGGATACGAGAGAGAATCTTATCGCCGCCCGCCATCCTACCGTTACCAGATCAAAAATTACCCAGACTCGTCAGGAAGAATCTCAGTTCCGTACCGCCTTTGTCCCCATTCGACACGAGATCCTCGTCAATCGGCTCGATAGAGCCGTCCCACATATCGAGGTTGCTATCCTCAACCAGGAAAGGGCCGCCTTAGATCAACAGGCAGCCCTCGAACGATGGGCTATGGGGATACTCAACACTGTAGATCACGAGCATGCAAGGCTCGGAACCGGTCTCTCGTGGCGTCGAGAGCTTTATGCGAACGCATCGTACCCCGGAAAGATCGCTGGGCTCGTGCATGTCAGGCGGGAGAGGCCCGATTCCGACGAGGCAACCGTCGATTGGAAGCTTTTTGACCCATATAACTGCTATCACGACCTCCGCGGCGACCCGAAAAGGTTCGTCTACGAGGATGTGAAGTCCGGCTCCTCCTTTCTCTACGACATGGAGACGATTAAGATGGATACGACGGCTGAATATGTCTTCGGCCCCGTCATCCCTAGCACGATGGACCCCCTTTCGCCTCCAGATAACGTTACGGTCGCCGATTATTGGGTCGAGGAGCGTTATCCAGAGGGTCTCGTCGTCTGGAACGCGCTGCTCTGCGACGGTGAACTCTGCTTTCTGAGGAAACTTCCCTTCAAGCATCTTCCAATCTTTGTCGTTTCTCTTAATACCCTTGGCCGAACCTTCCGACGCCCCAGAGGTCCAGACGAGAATCGTAAGGCGAATCCCGAGCGGTGGATTATCAACCACGCTCGTCCGTGGTTCGCCGACCTGGAGCGCCATATCCGTCAACTGAATACCGTGCGCTCTATGGAGCTGGATGCTATCGATCTCCTGATCCACCCGCCACTGATAACAAGACCTAGCGAGGGGCAGTCCTTCGTCATCGAAGACTCCCGGCTCGCAAGTCAGCAGATCCCATTGGAGGCCGGGCAGTTTATCGACTTCCTGAGCATCCAGTCCCAAGCCGTGACTGCGAACGCTACTATCGTTGAGGCTATCGAACGAGAGCTTGAGGCGAAGTACCCCGTCTCCCTCCTGGGGCAGATCTCCGCGCCCGGTGAGTCCGGCTACCTCTTTAACCTCAGAACTGACGCTGCGAAGAACGCTATCCTTCAAGTCGGCGAAGGGGCGGCTCTGTTCCTGCAACGAGGGCTCCAAGAGGCCGCCTTCCAGTTCATGGATGCAAAGCTTCGGATGACCCTGCGTACCCAGGACCCTAACGGGCAGTTTCGGTATGAGTCCTTTAAGGCATCTGATATGCCGAAGTCATGGAACCTCAACGTTAGACTGGCCCCACAGCTTCCCGAAGATGATATGCGGGCCGCGCAGATATTCACCACCGTTACCGAACGTGGTGGCATGTCCAAGCTCACCGCAAGAGCCCATATCCTCGGAATACGAGATCCCGTCGCCGAGGAGGACCGCATACGCGAGGAGCGTATACGCGACCACCCCGTCTTTGTCAACACCGACCTGCTCGCTACGATGGAGGCAGAGATCGAAAGGCTGGATGCCGAGGTATCTCGCACCACCGACCAGGACAAGCGCACAGCCGCTATCTTCCGTCTAGAACTCGCCAAGGCTAAGTATGACTCTGCAGCGGCGGAGTTGCTTCGTGGCGTGAGTCAGTTCCAGCAGCCTGCTGCCCCCCAGGGTATCGCTCCAAGCGAGCAGCCTCCCGAGGAGCGGGGCGCAATGAGCCCGGACGTGCAGGCCGCTATCATGGCCGGGGGCTCACCCCTCGGCGGTACGCCTTCACCTAATGGCGCAGGAGGTCTGTAAATGGCACATAAGGAGACGCAAAAAGCAGTACCAGGTCAGTCGCGGCCTCTTAGGAATGACCTGACAATAGAGGAAGCGAGACAAAAAGGCGAGGAAAGAAATGATATCGTTTTCGATGAGGACATTGATCTTCCTTCTGGCATGAAATTAGGAGACGCGATTCATGATCGTCTGCTGAAAGCGGTTGTGGACGAGAAGGGGGACGTGCAATATCAACGATTCGACAAGGTGACGCCACCCACGACGAGAGAACGTGAGGCGGAACTCGGCTACGAGCCTGGGAGAGGAGTACGTCTTGGGGTAGTCACTGGATCACCAGTTGAGTCCACAGAAGCGCCCGGCGAAGAGGCTAACGGCGCCCAGCCCGCTACGATGGAGGCAGAGATCGAAAGGCTGAAGGCAGAGAACGTTAGGCTGAAGGCAGAGAAGGCCGCGTCCCCTACCTGGGTACAGCAAGCATCCCCAGTAGGACCAATGCTTGCTGTTCCCGACGAAGATGACGAAGATGACGAAGATGACTCCCCTACCGATAAAAAGATCAATGTCCTCGAGAAACTCAAAGAATTTCTGACCGATGATGATATTTCGCCCTTCATGAAGGATGCCTTCGAACGGTGGTGGATGAAGGGGAAGGACGAAATCGATGTTGCAGCCGAAGAAGCGATGACCGCAAGTGAGGAGGCTCTTCTTGACGCCATCGAGATTGTTAGCAAACAGGAGGCAATAAAACAGGCCTCTCAACTTGAAGAGAGTGCCAGACGTGCCTTTGAGGAGGGCATTATCCGTCCCTTAGAGGATATGGCCCAATCGGTTCGTGGCAGTCCCTACAAGCTTGCCCAGTGGCTAACAGTAATTAAGGCTACTCGGGCCACCGAACCGGAATATCTCCAAGGATTTTTTAATGACTATGCAGACCAACTGCTGGGTTTGTCCGGTGATATGTCCTATAAGCTCAAGAAGCTGGAGTTGGATATCACGGCCGCCGCCGATTACACTAGAAGGGTTTATACATATCTCAGCGGGATTGCTGCTGGCCTGCCTCTCGATGACGCCGATGTAGATATCGTTCTAAAGAGGGCATCAGGTGCATATAAGGACCTTATGGACTCTCGTGCTGCGGAGTCGGTGCGACAAGAACGCTCCGCCATCGAGTTCAAGGCCTTTGTTAAGGAGAACTTACTGCGTCCACTAGGAGCTATTAGGGCGACCCCCGAAGCTCAAGAGATGGCTGAGGCCATTCATGACCTGATAAATGGTAGTTTGGATAACATGGCTCAACGCTACATGGAGGAGGGCTACGGTGTAACCTCCATCAGTGACTACGCCAACCAACACGTAGGCTTGGTGCTTCAAAAAGGATTCTTGGGGGACCCGATGCAGAAATATCTGGTGGGAGAGACCCCCTTCGAGATGGTCAACTCCGTTATGGAACAGGTGTCGGAGACCGCAGAAAGACTCCGTACTGGTCCGCGCCTTACCGATGAGCAGCTCTTGGCTATTATAGGGGCGGGCGTACCCACTCTCGGAGTGCTAACTGGTGAACGGCAGCTTCGGGACCTGCTAGGCAGAGCTGAAGAGGCCAGGGATCGCCTCAGTGCCGCGGAGATTGCAGCGGGAGGGAGGCGTTTGATGCCTGCGATGGAAGAGCCTGTCTTAGATACCCCTGCCGTTGCGGCACAGCGGGAGGAGGTCCGCCGTCTCCAAGATCTCGAACATCAAGGTGCCCCTGAGATTGCCGCACTGGCAGACGCCCAAGCCGAGCTGGAAAGGCTGGAAAGGCTGGAGGGGGAGGTAACTCCAGTGCCAGGGGAGATCGAGCGTGAGAGACCTGCTGTCGAGGGCAAGGTCGCCCCGACGGAAACCCCAGAACTCCAGGCTGCCAGAGAAGAGGTTGCGAAGTTCAAATCAATTCTTGACATCCCACCGGATATTATGCAGAAGATCCTTCGTGGTGAGCCCCTGTTTGGTGAAGAAGCCAGGAAGTATCGGGGCGTCTCCGAGGTCTATAAAGCTAGAAGACGGTTTGAAGAGGCCAGCGGGGTCAAAACGCCAGAGCCGTGGACACCAATTGGGGGAACGGGAGTGACCCCTGAAGAGCTGCATAAGCAGGCAGTTGCAGCAATGGACTTCATGAATCCAGAGCAGCGATTGCGGGAGGAGGTCCGCCTTGCTAAAAAGAAACAGGAAGAGGCAGCTTTTCAGGAGGAGTCGAGGAAGGCGATTGCCGGGATAACGCCTCAGGTGGAAAGGGAACAAGAGGAGGCGGAAGAAAAAAGAGAACGAGAGCTTAAAGCGGCGAAGCCATTTACACGTCCAGCCAGGCTAACATTCTAAAATGCCAAACGGACAAAAAGGAGGCCACCCTCCGGGAGTTGCAGGAAGCCCTACAGTAGCGCCCCGCGGAGGTCACCCTCCAGGAGTTGCAGGAAGCCCTACCAGAGCACCGGAGACTCTCCCAGAGTTTCATAGGTTCCTGAAGCTCGCTCCTCCAGGCGAGGACCCGGTCCTCCCTGCTCGCCGCCTCACCATGCCGCGTCTTCGAGATCTCCTTCATAGACAGGTTAAGCCAGATCATCCTTGGAGTCAGTTGGAAGGGCTCTTTACGAATCTTGGTGGAAACCCCAATGTCTTTACTGGATCGCTTATTGATACCACCCTCCGCGGCGCGGAAGCCGAAGCCAACGTCTCATGGTGGAATAACCCGAATGATCCGACGACCCAAGCTATGTATATGTTTAGTCCAAAGACTCGCCAGGCCATTATGGAGCATTACGGCTGGAAAGAAGGCTTTGCGGAACGTATCGCTCGGGCCGTCCCTAAGACTATGCACAGCGAAAAGAGGGATTCTCGGTCTTGGCTTGGAAGCCGGGCTATCTTCTCTAAAAATATCACCGAGCAGATGGGCACCGGACTCTCCGCATTAAAATCTATTGTGGCCTTCGGCAAAGGAATCGGCCAGGGGGCATATCAAAACATTTCGGAGATGCAAGGTTTTCCGGGACCACGTTACGAGAAACCCCAGCCGAAAAGCACCGCCGAAGCCATCGCCCAGGGACTCACCCAGACCCCACCTCCAGAGCCAGGTTCGCTTATGGAGCTTGTCAATCTCTTGCTCATGATGCCTGCAGGAACGGCGACTTTGGGAACGGCCCAGGCGATGAAACAAGCGATGCTGGTGTCACAAGGACTGGTGGCCAAGGGCGCGGGGACACCCAGAACCGCTCTCTTCCAAACTGTGCAGAGAATGTTCCAGAAAACTTCCCCTCGGGGTCCCGCGAGTCCTGGAACCTACTTGGACGAGTTACCGTCTCCCAGGAAGTTAACGAAAGTTGAGTCTGCAGAGGACCTGAAGGCTGGCAAACCGCGGATATCTATTGCGGGCGAGCATCCGAATGCTCCTCTCGCTCGGGGAGATGCGGTAAAGCTTCAAGCCTACCTCTCGGCGCAGATCCAGAGTCGAGCGCGGCCTATCCGCGCCGTTACGTCCCTGGTTGAGCGCGTTCCGAAAACACCTGAGCCCATCACGGTTTTCGACAACCACGTCACGGTGCGGACGGCTAAGAAGTACTTGGATCGGCTTAACAATACTCTTCTTAACGATGCCCCGTACCAGAAAGCTCTTACTATCCAGGAGCCAGCCCCTGTGCAAGTGGAGCAAGCCTTGGAAATTGAGAAGTTTGTCAACCTCCTAAACAAGGCCCGCGCTTCCGTTAGCGCTCAAGTGCAAAGGCAGAAGGCGGACATCTTCAGAAAAGTGCAGGAAGCTGGGGAGGTTACTGAGAAATCGGAATTGAGGGGAGTGGCACGGGCAAGAGAATTCCAGCGTTCATTTAGGGGCTCTATCGAGCCGGAGAGATTTCCTGAAATACACTTTCCCCAAGAGCAAATGGATAGGTATTACGATATGATCATGACATCCAGTAATGTCGATGAATTTCAGAGACTGCGGGCTCTGACTGGCTTCCGGGAATTTACCGAGCTTCAGAAGCTGCCAACCAACTCACAAATCGACGCACTTGGAATGGTCTTTGGGCCGGAGCTGTCAAATGCTTTTCGGAATTTTCAGCCACTGTCCCAAAAGGCGTTTGACCTCGCTATGGACCTCATAAACCTGCCCAGGATGTTTCTTGCTTCCTTTGACTTAAGTTTCCCTTTGCGCCAGGGCATCGTACTCCTGCCTGGAAAACCTCTTGTCTGGGCTAACTCCGTCCGCACTATGGTAAAGGCCGCTAGAACTGAAAAGGGAGCAAGGCAGATAGATGCTACCTTTAAGTCTGATCCCTTGCATCCTACCTTCATGAACGCTGGGGGCGTCTGGGAGGAAGCAGGCGCATTAGCCGTGGGGCAACGAGCAGAATACTTTATGGTCCGTGGGCACGGTGCGGTACGAAGGCTTATCGATACGCTTCTGCCTCCAGTCGGACTGGGCCTCAAAATATCGGAGCGAGCCTATGTCACTATGGGGAACGCTCTGCGTTTCCAAGCCTTTAAGTCGTACGTGAAGGAGCTGGAGAATGCGGGAATCGTTCAGATAGCCGGAAAGACCAAGGCGCAACTTGAGACATACGTCACGCAGGGCATTAGGAACAGTGATCCGGGCGTAATACAGATGCGGGATATTGCTAGATGGGTAAATGTTGCTACAGGGCGTGGCACCATGATGGGAATGGAGGAGTATGCGCCGCTATTAGGTGCTTTGTTCTTTGCCCCCAGGCTTTTAGCATCCAGGTTCCAGACCTTGGCTGCGCCGGTCACGACCTCTGGCCGCATGAATGTCTTCGCCCATAAATCTGCCCGCCGAATGGTGACCAGGGACCTCCTTCGGTTCTTCGGGTCAGGCATCATGACTCTTACCCTGCTCAAGACGTCCGGGGCTGCTGATGTTGAACTCGATCCGAGATCCTCTGCCTTTGGCACTATACGAATCGGCAGTTCTAGGATAGATCCCTGGGCAGGTTTTCGGCCTCTCGCCGTTCTCGTTGCTCAGTTGAAAACTGGAGAGAGAAAGACCCTTCAGGGGGATTTTCAGGGGGTAAAATGGACCACACTCTTGGGAAGGTTCCTCTGGAGTAAGACCTCCCCAGCCGCTGGACTTGTGACGGATCTAGTAGTTGGACACGACTTCCTCGGTAGGCCTATAGGTCCTGTTCCCAAGGAGTTCATAAATCGCATGACGCCCCTCTTCCTCCAGGACCTTAAGGATGCAATAGAGGTGGAGGGCGCGAGCCTTGGGATTGCCGTTGCGGCTCCAGCATTTTTTGGCACAGGCGTTGTATCGATCCCTCAGCCGTTGGACCGATTGGTAGAGAATATGTTTGTCAACAAGCTGGGGTTGCCGGTCGGGGCGTATGACAAGGAGCGGGTCTTTAAGTATGATCAGCTAACCCCCGCAGGCAAAAACCGTATAAAGAATACGCGGGAGGCTAGGGTTATCCTGGCAAGATCGACGGTGTCATCGCCATCCGATGAGCTAAAGACCGCGGCAATCGCGGAGCAAGAGGAGAGAGACGCTCAATTCTACGATGGTACTATGACAGCTACTACATGGCACGATGAACGCCGAAAGAAGGCTATCGAAGCTAGCGAACGCGGAGCCCTTTTTGAGATGACAAATAGTTGGAGACGTAATCCGCCCAAGGAAGGAACGGACGAGTGGTATTTGCAGAAATACTACAATATCTCGGAAGAGCATGAGGGAGCTGCATTCGACGTCGCAGGATATTCGGAAGCGGTCGAGGAGTTCCTCGATGGCTTGACGCAAGAGCAGGAAGCCTATGTCTGGGACAGTATCTGGCCGAATGCGACGAAATTGGAGGATAAGTACAAGGGCCATCTAAGGCGGAAACGTGAGCTTGGCTGGTCCAAGATCTATAAACGCTCGGATGCCTACAGGGAATCTTCTCCTGAGGTGAAGGAACTCTACGAGGAATACCTTAAGGCTAAGCGGCGTAACGAGGAAGCGGCATGGAGAACCGAGCGGCCCGAGCGCCAGGAGTACATCACCGGTATTATCAATAAAATCGAGAAGGAGACAACTGTCCTTCAGGTAGCCGTGCGTCGAGCTAACAAGCGATTTGATTTAGGGGAGGCTTTCTTCTTCGGTACAGGAATGGATAAGCATAAAGTTCCTCTGCATATTGAGAACAAGGTCCTGATAGCAAGAAGGCTCGAAGGGCATAGGCAACTGGAGGTTCTGGAGGGTTCGCCAGGGCGGCTGTGGTCTGGGAGTGATCGGTCCGCGCTGATCGACGCTGGCATCAATACCCTGGAAGGAATTGCGGATAGCACGTATACCAGGATCGCCAGAATTACTGGTCGTAGCAAACTTACGATCATGAGGTGGGACCCAATTGGACAGGCAAGAGCCATCCTAGAGGCGATGAGTCAATCTACTGGAGACGATCTCCTGGAGGCGCTGTGATGCCTACGGCTATAACTACCTACAAGACCTGCCCCAGGTGCAAGCGTGAGCATAAGAATGTTGTCTTTTTTGAACGGAACGGTGACACGGCAATCATCGAGGGGAAGAACGGTCACGAGTATATGGTTGGTTTGCCTGTCAGGACGAGATGCGGTCGCTGCAGCAAGGTGGATTTGACAGAAGCTGATGCTGACCTGGGTTGACACTGTAGCGTAGAATAACGGCAAGGCTAGTTGCTAGCCTCAAAACTGAATGGCCGCAGGGTGAAAGCCCGCTTTGAAAGCCCGAAAGGGCCGTAGGCGGGCTTTTTATTCGGCCTACGTCGCGGAGTTATCTTCCGGCGGGGCTGGGATAAAGGAGTATCTGATGGCAGAGGAAGAGAAGAAAGAGCAACAAGAGGTCAAAGCCGCACCTGAGGGCGAGACAAAGCCACCTGAGTCTTCTCAAGCCGGGGAGACTCTCAACGTGAGCCGAGCCGCCCTGGACGAACTTCTGGAGAAGGCCCTTGATCGTGGCAGGAGAGAGATGCAAGGAGCCAAGGACAAAGAGGTCGCAGAGAAGGATCAGACGATCGCACAGTTCCAGCTTCTGCACAATCTTCAAGATATGACCGAGGAGGAACTCCAGGCACTGAAGGATATGGCTGACTACTCGCGGAGGCTTGCCAACGAGGCGGGCAAGGCGAGGGGCCTCGGAAAGACTGAAATCGGGTATCTGTCCATCTTCCCTCATACCCGATTACAGGCCGAGGCGGACCGGATGCAAGCAGAGAGTGCCACTGCAAAAGAGGAGCAAAAGAGAAGTCTTCTCGAAGAACTGGCACCGAGTTTAGCGGGAACTACAACAAAGGGCTCTGCGGATGTGACCCTTACTGCAACGGCTGGCCTCTCGGGCGGACAGCGGGAGCCAAGCAATGATGCTGGACTCCTTGATCGATATCTAGACCCGACGGCCACACCGGAGCAGAGAGCAAGGGCAGGGGAATTACTGACCCAGCGGGGCCTGTTACGGTAATAAAGGAGACAACAATTGGCAACGGGAATTTCGATATCCAGTACCTCTAACCTGTCGAATGGTCAGAAGATTCTGGTGGCCAATGCTATGAGGTCTTTCGAGCCCTCGGCCCCGAATCCAGATCTGGTCATGTCGGTCAGGATACCTCAAGGACACAAGCAGTGGGATATTAGCACCTACGCTCGCTTGTCCACAGCCAGCGCCCTTACCGAAGGGGTTGACCTGAGTCAATACCAACAACTGCTAACCAGCACCCTTCAAATAACCCCTAGTGAGCACGGGGTTATCGCCCTGATCTCCAAGCGACTTGTTCGACGGCAGGGAGATGCCAACGTGATGGCTGAGACGGGCACGCTCGTCGCAAACTCCCTTCGGCGTCGCATGGACCTAGACGTCATTGCCCTCTTCGACGGCTTTTCTAAGTCCGTCGTTGGTGCATCCAATGCGATGGATATCACCCACTTCCGGGGCTCTGTCGCTTACCTTCTCACCGACAACGACTCGAATGCAGAGTTCGGCCCTGCACCGCTTCCTTTACATGCTTCTCTGCACATTGAGCAGATCAGCGATATCATCCTGGACATCTCCGATACGTCCGGCGCTACAAGCCGACCGGCAGGCTTCGGTGATGATCTTCTCCAGCGGTGGTGGAAGGGTCGAGACCGGCTCTACGGAGTATCCATCTTCCACGGCGGGAACATCGAGCGAGACTCAGCCAGTGACTCAAAGGGCGCGATTTTCGCCCGTGAGGCCCTGGCTCTTGTCATCGCAGAGGTCGCAGAAGCAGTGGAGGAGCGGGACATCTCCCTTCGTGCCACCGAGATTGGAATCTTCCAGGAGTGGGGCGAAGGCGAACGTGCGGACACCCACGGGGTGGAAGTGTACTCCGACACAACTGCAACCGTCTAAGGGCGGCTAGCAGGACATAAAGGAGATACCATGTCAGTCACCATAGATCCGAGGACGGGAACAGAGAGCGAACTCAGCCAGTCAAAAATTGACGCCATTCTCGACAGCGGGAGAAATATCTTCCGTGAGGAGGGAGCCAAGGGCGCGGGCAAGATACGCCTCTGGGACAAGGTGGATCAGAGTTGGTCCAGAGAGATACCTCATGATCTGGCCATCCAACACTACCTTCTGAAGGTGGTGGACAAATGCTCCGCCTGCACCTACGTCTCCGTCTTTGGAAATGGTGACTCAAGTATCGTTGCGCATGTCCGAAAGGTACAGGATAGCTACCACCAGCATAAGAGCGCGACGATAGAGATTCACAGAAACGAAAGAGAGATCGTGCAGATCTGCACTGGATGTGGCACACCCTTCTCCTCTCGAAGGAACGGGGGACAAAAGCATCTTATTGCCACGCTAGAGGCAGGTCCTGCACACAAAGAAGCGACGAAAGTAACCATGCTGCGGTTCTCCCTAACCCCTGACGGTCCTGTCTCTGCTCCTGTAGCCACTGTGGTCAAGGAGCAGGATTCAGGGTCCCAGCCAGAGGTTGGGGTGGAGAGGTTGCCCGAACGCCGTCGGCGCAGGCGGCATCGTGGCAGGAGGAGTAGTCATGGCAACGCTGGCAATTAAAGATAGGCGTATCCCCTGGGATGCCTATCTAGAGGAAGAGCTTGATCGTATTCGGGCGAAAACGCCCGATCAGCGCAAGCACTACCTCACGATGCTGCGTCAGCACATCGATGGTTTCCGCGGACAGGAGTGGCCTGGTATTCGGAGGGATCTCGAACGGGACTACGATTTCTCTATACCGGATGATATCGAGCCCCATTGGGCAGCTCCGGGAAAGGCTCACTACTGGATGGAGCAGAGTGTCGTTGAGCGTGTAGTTCAGGAGAACGGCGTAACGGTGCTGCAGCCGCGTAACTACGGCTGGCAGCGTACTCTGCCCTTACCTGCTGGGAACGCCAACATTATCCACGGCTATCTCCGCAAGGGGTTCCGCCTTCGCCCACCAGAGGAGGGCGCTAAGGTGTCCGAGTCCGCCGATCCCCCTGAAGGGGAGGGAGTGCCGCAGCCTATGCCCTTTGTCTGCAAGCGACACGCTGAGGGATCAAAGAGCTTCATCTCTTGGAAGGCTTACATTCAGCATTGCATGGTCTACGGGGAACCTCCAATCGAGGAGCCCCCGCAGGAGGTGCTTTTGCGAGGTAAGCAGTTCCTCTACTACTGTGCCGCCCACGACAAGGGTTTCAACCATAAACGACACGCAGCGGCCCATCTCAAGGCCGAGCTTAGAAGGCCTCGGAGAGGGAAGCACTTGAGTCTAGAGCAAATGCTCGTAATTAAGGAGAACAACTGATGGCATTTCCAGCTATGAACCAAGAAGTAGCAAACGTTACCCTACTGAATGTTGCCACTGGTGACACGCCAGGCATGTTTCTGGTGCTTGGGCAGTATCCAATGTTCAGGACGCAGCGCCCAGTTGATGTCAGCGGGATGGAGATGTCTGTGGCTATCGTTCAGAATGCGGCCACGGCATTCTCTCAGTCCATTGCTTCCGCAGCTACCACCCTGGTCTTGAAGCCATACGACGGAGGCACCACCGCGTCGGCAGCTAGCGGTACCAACCAACTGTTCGCCAACGAAGACTTCAGCAACTCCGTCACTGGCGGTTGGACAACCCACGCGGCTATCGCGGCAGTGGGTACTTCCACTACTGACCTAGACGCTGATGACTGGGTAAACCTAGACGTAGTCGCGAACCCAACAACGACCGAAGGCATCGGCATTGCAATCGTACAGGCCGAATTCATCTACGGAGTCCCTGGAGGACCTGCCTAAGGAGAACCATGCCGAGCAAAAAGGGGCTAGCCAAGGCAAGCCCTAAGAAGACCCTCGACTACTACGTTAAGGCGAGGAACGGCAAAAAACGGGATTATATCTTTGACTTCAAAAAGGCAAAGACGTGCTCCCACCCGAATCTAGTGGAGATGGCCATTGGTGGTAGTTTCTACCGGTGTACCCAGTGTAACTACGCCATGGCCATCGTCACTGGGTTCATGCAGCCGATACACCAGTTGGTGAAGCAGTCCATCCTTAATCTGTTTCACTTCGGGAAAGAGTTTGGCGGAGCTTCTCTACAGGAGGTCCTAAGAACTCCGAGTGGCCAGACTGACGGCACGGCCCATAAGCCTGCCTTACCTGAGGGGCTGGACTTTGCCGAGGCGCTAGCCCTGCTTGAGGGGGTTGATGTGAACACCGAGGACATGGGAAGAGCGCAAATGGCAGCCTTAGTAGACGAGAACTGGGTACGCCCACAGGAACGGGCCTTGAGGGCTCGTGAGCTTGGGGAGCTACCGGAAGGAGAGAGTGATGGCGACCAAGGTAAGAGAGAGAGCCGCCTCCCGGAAGGGAAGCGGACCAACCGTCGTCGTAAAGGCTAGTTGCCCTCTTTGCAAGAAGCCGGAGACCACGGTGGTGCATCGGAAGGGTGTTCGGGGCGATCCCGAATGTCCTGTCTATAGGTGTACGTACTGTGGTCTTGCTTTTATCGAGCCACCGTTCGATGACGTTCGGGAGTATTACCGCTCCGAGTATCGAAGACATCACGACTTAGATCCTGGAACTCGCCTTCCCATAGAGGAACGTCTTGCTCTGGAGCAGGAGTTCTCCTGGAGGTCCGCTAAGGAGTTCATGACTACTGTCCCTGAGGGGGCTTCAGTGCTGGAAGTGGGCTGCTCTACGGGTGGATTCCTTTCCCATCTTCAGGCCAATAACCGCTACGACCTGTATGGTGCGGAGTGGGACTCAGAGAGTGCCGATTACGTTCGGCGGGTTGGGGAACTACCTTGTGAGGAAGGGGACATCACTGAGATCTACCCAGGCAAGACATTTACCGCCATTGTGGCAAACCAAGTCCTAGAACATCAGCCTGACCCAGAGAAGTTCCTGCAGGATCTCAAGTCGAGACTCATTGGAGGGGGCTATCTTTTCCTGGAGCTTCCCAACGCAAATGATGCCCTCCTTTCCATGTACGAGTCTGAGGCTTATGCCGAATTCTGGTATAGGCGACCGCACATCACCTATTGGGAAGCTGAAACGCTCGGTCAACTCCTGGCGGTTCTGGGTTTTGAAGCCCGCATCAGGGGGTTCCAGAGATACGGTTTAGCGAATCACGTCAATTGGCTTATCAACGGTGAGCCGATGCAAGACCCACGGATGGCCCGCCGCCTCATGAAACCTGTGCCACAGACGAACCGAGGGGCGTTGCCGCTTAACCGAGTATGGACAATGCTGGACAATCACTACCGTATTCAGATGGAGACACTCTACTGCACCGATTCGTTACGTGCGATCTGTCAAAGGCGTGAGATATGAATCTCTTCGAGTCAAAACTATCCCATCTTCTCAACGAAGAGGATGCCGACCATTCCATGGGCGTTCGGGCCTTCAGTCACATAGATTCGCCCTCCCAGCCTGAGGAGAATTGGGGTATGGAGGATCTAGAGGAGATCTATCCTACATGGCTCACGAACGTACATAACAAGTTCATGGGCAAACGCTGTTTCCTCTTTGGCTCCGGTCCTTCCCTCCTGGGACAGGTAGATCTCCTGGCAAAGATGACGAGTGAGTATACTTTTACCTGCAATCGCATCAACAAATGGAAGGAGATACCCTTCCGGCCATACATCCATTGCGTCACCGAGCCTGGCCCTCTGCTGGGATACGGCCGGAAGGTAGGCGCCGTCTACGACTATCCTACGGCTACAAACAAGGTAGCTATCGCCTGGTGGCCTGTAACAGCCAAGGGATGGCTCTGGTGCCCTAAGGCTCCAGATGACATCCAGTGTCGTTGGAACGGCTACTGGGGCTGGCAAGATTACCTGCCGCCTTTGCCGACGGCCTGGGCATCTCCTCTTACCATGGGGCAATTAGCCCTGTGGATGGGATTTCGAGAACTCTACGTATTGGGTTCCGAGCTTACCCAGGATGGACAGGCTTGGGATAAGGAACACGGCAGGACAGCCGCGCCGCGCCAGATACGCTCCATCCTGGAGTCGGCGGACAGAGCGAGGCGAGATGTCAAACGGGCTGGCGGTAGCCTTATCGACTGTACTCCAGGAGGACGTATGAACATAGAGGGCACGTTGCCCTATATGGAACTGGAGGAAGTCCTTGGAAGCACTTAGGTTTGAACTGCTAGCCGAAGCGGTCGGTGTGGTTATCTCCATCGTTGTCGCTGTTGCCCTTGCTGAGATTATCGACTCCATTCAGGAGAGGCACAAGGGGAAGAACGAGCGAGCCTTCTGGCGATACATGCACCACGTCTTCGGATGCCCCAAGGATCTGGTGCCCGCTGGGATGTCGTTTGTCTGTCTCTGTGGTAGGCATCAAAAAGGGGTCGCCCATGCAACCTGATAACGTCCTGGCTCTGCATAACACACAATCAGGACGCATCTTCATGCTGGGTGCGGGACCGAGCCTTATCGGACAATTGCCGCTGCTCGCTAAGATGAAGGACCATGCTACCTTTGTTTGTAACAGTGTGCCGAAGTGGGAGGACCTGCCGTTTACGCCTACCTACTACGGCATCACGGATGTCTACGACCAGCGTCTTTTGGACAGGCTGACATTCCCTGAGTTCAATGGCATGAAGAGATTTCACGTTACGTGGCCTTGGGAGGAGGCGCGAAACGACGCCTTCACCTATGTAGAGAAAGCCGAAGAGGGCGTACAGATGTGGAATGTGGGGTTCGAGGGGTTTGGGGAGGAGCTACCGCCTCTTCCAACAGGGAGAACGACGCCACTGACCAACGCTCAATTAGCAGCGTGGATGGGATATCGAGAGTTCTACTTCCTTGGCATTGAGCAGACACTCAAGGGATATGCCCATGCACCAGAGACAACGAATAACATGCGTGGGCTTCCGCGGAACACAAACCCGAGATACCAGATGGCTGTTCAGCGATCCTTCGAGCGCGCAAAAGCAGATATTGAAGCAGCCGGTGGGAAGATATTTGACTGTACGCCTGGCGGACTCCTAAACGAGACGGGCGAAGGGAATCAATGGAGAGGTATCCGGCGATATACGATCCTGGAATATGTCCCACTTGAGGAGGTACTGTGAGTTTCTGGAAAGGGAAGAAAACTTTGGTTACTGGGAGCGAGGGGCTGATCGGAACACCGCTCTGCAATGCCCTGGTGCAGCTAGGAGCAGATGTGGTTCATTTCGACAGAGCCCTATCCATCAATCCTTTATCTGGCCACCTTCATGATGTCCTTGACAGATCATCATTGCAGTGGGTCTCGCAGCAGGCTAGGGATCATTGGGGCTCCGAGATAGAGTTCGTCTTTCACCTTGCCGCTAACTCTGGGGTCGAGGAAAGCCGTGATGCAGGCTACGATGCCTTTATGCTCAACATCGTGGGGACTCTCAATGTCCTCGAAGCCTACCGGGACACCAACGTCAAGGCGGTCGTTATCGCCTCAAGCAATCATGTGTACGGGAATCAGAGGGATGCGGAGGATGCTCGAACCCTTGAGTCATCTTCGCTCAACCAGCTTGATGCCTACTCGGCAGGTAAGATATGCGCCGACTATCTGGCTAGGGCCTACGCCCACAATTACGATGTGCCTACGGTTATTCTCAGGAACACTAACTGTTACGGGCCAGATGATCCACACTTTGACCATATCATTCCCGGCACCGTCAGGGCGATCCTCGATGGAGAGACGCCCGTTATTAAAAGCACGGGGCTACGGAAAAAGAGTTATCTCTACGTTGATGACGTGGTGCGCGGCTACCTTTCTGCGGCGGAGTGGACGGCGACGACTGGGAACAAGGGCGAGGTTTTCAACCTGGCCGATGCAGAACCAATTTCAGCCCTCGACCTCGTTCGGAAGATCATGACGATTATGGGTAGCGAGGAGGACTACGTGATCCTCAATGGCCTCACAGACCAGTCCGACGAGTGGCTCTGCTCCGATAAGGCCCGCGTGCTCCTTGGCTGGAGCCCGCTGTTAACCCTAGATGAGGGGCTCCAAAGGACCATCGGGTCCATGCGCGAGGAGGTGAGAGTCTGAGTGTTCGAGAAGCAACGTTTTTTGGCATTCTTGCAGTTGGGATTCTCGTCCTATTCACATGGGTCAGCATTGAGGTTGTGGGCGCATGGGTAGGACCGTAGCAATCATTCCAGCCCGAGGTGGGAGCAAGGGTCTTCCTGGAAAGAACTGGCGAGACTTTTGTGGAAAACCTTTGGTGCGCTGGAGCGTGGAGCAAGCCTTGGCCGCCGAGACGGTGGATGAGGTTATTGTGTCCAGTGATTCAGTGGATGTCTACGATGCCGTACAGGGTATGTCAGTTACGTGGAGACAGAGGCCGTTAGCCCTCGCGGGGGATACCGTGGCAACAGCTCCTGTTCTCATTGATGTCCTGGAATCCTTGGATCCCAAGCCGGATGCGGTTGTCCTTCTTCAGCCAACGAGCCCGCTGCGTCTACCAGGGGACATCGACAACTGTGTACGGAGACTAGATACGGGCTTTAACTCACTCCTGTCAGTCTACAAAAGCCATCACTTTATCTACCGGCATATCGGGTCGGAGGTCTTAAAGCCAGAGAACCATAACCCGAAGCGATGGCCACGCCGTCAGGAGATGAACCAGTACAGCAGCAATGGCTCTATCTATACAATGCGGCCTGCTGGCTTGCAGCGTGAGCAGACGATGCTCTTTGATACCATCGGCTTCTACGAGATGCCCGAGTATACCGCTCACCAGATAGACAGCGAGTTCGACTGGGATATGGTTGAGTGGATCATGAAAACAAAAATCCTGGAGGGCGTTGGTGTTTAACGTCGGCTATCAATACCCTGTCCATATCTGCGCCGAACTTGGTATAAACCACCAAGGGGATATCGATACCGTCCTGAGACTTATCGATGCTGCGAAAGAGGCTGGGTGCGACTCAGTGAAAATGCAGAAGAGAGCGCCACACATAAGCGTGCCCCCTTGGATGATGAACACAAGAAAGGCAACACCTTGGGGGGATATGCGCTACATAGAGTACCGCGAGCGTATGGAGTTCTCCCTTAGTGAGTACGGCATCATAGACGCCTACTGCGCGAGCATCGACATGCCATGGTTCGCAAGTGTTTGGGATGCCCCATCCCTTGTGTTTATCAAGGAGAACTTTGAACCGCCTGCGTACAAGGTGCCCTCAGCGATGCTTACAAACACGGAGCTGCTGCAAGCGCTGAAGAGGCGCACAGTGCCAATTATTCTTTCGACAGGCATGTCAACTATGGAAGAGATCCGAACGGCGGTAACTCTCCTTGAGGCTCAGGGGAACAGCATTATCCTCTGCCACTGCAACAGCACATACCCATGCCCGCCGGAGGAGTTGAATCTCCAGGTCATCACCGCCTTCATGGATGAGTGGCCTCATTTGCGAATCGGCTACAGTGGGCACGAGGTCGGCCTGGCACCAACGACTGCGACTGTCGCTTTGGGAGCATGTTATATTGAGAGGCATCTAACCTTGGACAGGACTCTGTGGGGCAGCGATCAGGCCACTTCTGTCGAGCCTCCAGGGTTCAAGAGGCTGGTCAAGGATATTCGCTTAGTGGAACGGGCGCTTGGAGACGGAGAGAAACGAATAACGGAGGGTGAGATGGAGGCATTACAGCGTTTAAGGGGTAGTCATGCCTAAGGTAACACTTCTTAATGTCCATAGGGTAGGGGCGCAATCCCCGTATGCCTATCTGGAATTCCATGTCCCGGATACAAATCGCGAATACGTGGTTCCAATTCTAGGTGGCATGGAGACGGAGGAGGCACTTGATCTCCTGGCTGACGAAGTCGAGAAACGCCATTCTGGCTGGGGGATGGCAGCCTACGATGCTGGCCGTGAACAGCTTTCGGAGAAGGACTTCGCCGCCGAAAGGGCAGAGCTTGAGCGACAGGTTAGGCGGCGCAAGAAGTGGAAAGGACCAGTGCCAGAGGCGGTCGTTTTCCCCGATTTCATCGAATCCAGACAGTGGAACATGCTGGTCACCGACAGGGAGGGTAACCCCTACTGCTACAAGCTTCGGGACAAGGTCATTCAAGACATCTTGCCTCCGCCTGAAGAGGGGAAGACCGCTATACGAGACAAGCAGGGCATCTCGTGGCTGACCAAAAAGCGGCCAATACGGCCAGAACTATCCCGCGCCGGAGCCCTGAAAGCCAAGCGTGAGCCTGGCGGTTGGCGCATCAAGGATCCAGACAGGAAGGTATCCGAACGCACGCTGAATATCGAAGACACTCGCTGGAACTAAGGAGAGAGACAACATGGGAAGACAAGTTGGTTTTGAAGCACTCGCTGTATCGTCCAGTGCCGTAACGTTTACAGCCAGCACTGGCGCATCACCTACCACCCCTGCCAACCCGTTAGCACGCCTGCTAACCTGCGTGGTAGAAGGAGGCGATATCCGTTGGCGAGCAGATGGGACTTCCCCAACAGCTACTGTTGGTTCGCTCGTTCGCAATGGCCAGAGTTTTATCCTTCGCGGAGAGAGGAATATTGCCAACCTTGAGATGATTCGCACCGAAACCGACGCCACAGTATCCGGTGCCTCCTTCTCAGACATCAACGACTTTTTGCAGGCCCCCTCTGGAGGCAATGTCGCTTCCGTCCCGGCAGCCAGCGGAGTGAAGATGGCGCGGGGCACCATCTCCAACAGTGTCGACAGGACAACTATGGCCACGCCCACGAGCGGAAAGAAGATTCGGCTGATCTCATTGTGTGTGTCGTGGGACAGCACAACGGGAACGGCCATGGAGTGTTACTTCGGTTCTGGTGCCAACATCACGAGCAATGCGGGAAGAGAGGTTGCGGAATCGAACATGGACAAGGACGCCGCTCTCGGTACGTATACGATGGTGTGGCCAGACGGCGCTGGGCCAATAGGTCTAGTTGATAACACGCTCTCTGGAAGATCCAACACCGCCGTTAGCAGTACAAATATGAACTTCTACAGTGTATACAGGGAGGAATAATCATGGCAACAGGAACGATTACAGCATCTACCGCCTACGCAAACATTGAGCGACAGGTGGTCACCATCGTGACAAATCCAACCGATCCTCAATGGGTACATCCCGGCAATGTCACGCACACTTCGAGTAACTCGGTGAACGCTGCTGGTTCTAGCCAGGCAAACCTTACCGCTGGAACTCACTGCCATGCTTGCACAAACAATTGGAATAGCATCGAGGTCGTCCTGGATGGGTTCAGCTATTACCTGAGCAATGCGGAGCAGAAGACACTGATCCTACAGGACAGTGAAATCAAAGCGAACGGAGTTACGGCACTCAGCGGGAACGTGAAGTGACATGTCTACTCCTCTATTCTCGGATACGCTAGGGGATCTCGTTGTCGCTCTTGCCCAATCTGTGGATGACGAGATTTTCGAGGGGACAGCATCGGGCGGGACAACCACAACATTTCTCGACAACGACCTGAAGCTGTTTGACGACGACTCCCTCCTTAAGGGAGCCTACACGCTGAAGTATGCCGGGACAGGAGCTGGCGAGGTAGTTGGCGTCACGACATATACGGCCAGCGGTGCTACCCTTACCTTCAAGCCCGTAGCCACAGCACCTGATGACACGACGAAGTACCTCCTGACTCGGAAGTACCACCCAAGAGACTACACCAGGGCGTTGCAGCGAGCACAGCAGCTTCTTGCCAGGACGAATCTCGTCGAGCAAGTAGACCGTTCTATCATTCTTGGCTCGTCCCTTAAGAACGGAACCTTCTACCTTTGGAGTAGCGGGACATCCTCAGCCCCCGATAACTGGACCTTGGGGGGTACGAGTGCAGCCGTTGCACAAGAGGCAACCGTTGTAAAAGGCACCCTCTACTCCGCCAAGCTTACCAACAACGCAACCAATGCACTGACGTTTGACCAATCCCTTCCTGCCATCGGTAACTACAAGGGGGTAAGTCTTCGGGCAAGAGCCTGGATCTACTCGACCACTGCAAGCAGGGTAACGCTTGAGCTAACCGATGGAGTGAGCACAGAGACGAAGACTCACGGAGGCACTGGCTGGGAGGACCTGCATACCGATGCCCTGGCGATAGGTGCTAACGCGAGTGCGATACGTGTTCGTGTGCAGATATCCAGTGGAGGCGCAATCAGCACTTACGCCTGTGTAGTCCAACTACAGACCTACCCATACAACGGGCATGAGTACGACATCGACGCCGACAACACCTTTGTCTTCCTTGAGGAGGACGCTTGGGTTGGCCAGGCAGACGTAAGCGGTGATCCTGCGGCAGTGAACTTCTACGATAACCATCTTGACGGACAGGCGTGGGAGGTCCTCCCCGAAGGAACGCGCCGAGTCAAGATGAACATCGATGGAGACCTTAATGGCCATATCCTGAGTCTCCGTGGGTGGAAGCACCACGCGGAGCTTACAGGAGTCACCATCACCTGGACAGGCAACCCGGAGGCGATCCTCATGGTGGCTGCCCCAGTGTTGAAATCCTTCCGGGGCGACGCAAGCCAGAGAGATATCATCCTTGCCTTGCAGGAGGCAAACAGGCTTTTCGGTACAAAGATCACTGGAGTGGTGAAGACTGTCGAGCAGAATTAAATGCCAACTTCCGAAGCAATAGTCATTATCGACTCGAAGCCGTACCACCTGGCGAAAGACGCGGTTATCCAGCGTGTTACGGCGGATGAGTTTGCAGACGATGAGGCCCGACGAGGGCTGTCATCTCGATTACGGCGCTGGATTCAGACGACCCCGTGGGGCGTAGGTCTCCTTAATGCTGCTGGAGCTGGAGAAACGAAGGGACGAGTCTATGATGAAGAGAACGTCCTTTCCGTCTGGCCAGGTCGTCTTACCCTTGGGCCTCTAAAACATACCCCTACTGTATCGGGGAATTTCCCAGGAACCTTTACAGTGCCTCAAGGGAGCGGTTTTGCTGAGGTGCTGGATACGCTATTCGTCTTCGGCGCCGGTGATGTAGACGCCGAATCCATACATTACTGGGTAGGCAGTTCAGAGACCTGGACGGATGCAACCCTAAACGCCGATATCACCCCCTCTTCTGGGCCCAACCCGAGTAATATTACCGGAATGGCTCAAGTGGGCAACACGGCCTATGCAATCTCTCCCGATAACATTGCAATCAGCGGGAACAACACTCGAACCTTCAAGAGTACCGACAAGACAACATGGGCACGCATGCTGAATGCGGGAACCAACGAAGCTTTGGAAACTTCGGATAAGGCGAAGTTCCTCGTAGAGTACGAGGGCTCGCTTATTACGGCTGGCTATACTGACTCGTCAAAAGTGATACAACTGCAGCGACATACAACTGGTGTAACTACCGCTGCATGGGTGAAGGACCTCGGCGGAGGCTCAAACATTGGAACTATCGAGGAGTCAACTCGAAGTCCCAGGGCCTTGGTGAAATGGCATGATGCAGCTCTGGCACCAGATCTTTTCGTCGGCACAAACAAGGGGATCTTTTGGGTCGACGTTTCGGCAACGACCATCAATAAGATCGTGACCTTCCGAAACCCTGGGGCTGTTCACACGGGCCAATTGGTAGTTGGCCCTGATGATGCCTTGTACTTTACCGACGGGCCGAATATAGGTCGCTTTCAGTGGACAGCGAATGGCTCCGAGGTCTACTACGTGGGCCCGCACTCCCTCGATGACCCAGCTACCTCAGGCACGCAGTGGGATGGATTACCCGCTGAGCTTGATGGGTCCGTTACCTGCCTGACAAGCGTGGGAACCAAACCATGGATTATGTTTGCAAAGGGCGGCCAGGCGGCGAGCAAGTACGCTCGCATCGGTATCTACAATGTCCTTACCAAGACCTTTCACTGGCCATACAAGTATTCCACCGCTAATGCGGTCATCCAGCAAGTATTCCACAGCTCAGAAGACGACGACGTTGACCGTCTCCATTTTGTTGAGGAAGCGTCTGCTGGAGGAGACCAAAACCCCCAGTTCCTGGGGAAGATCACCGTCAATCCTTCAAATGATGATAGCTACGAGTTCGGCAGTACTGGGAAGGTGACCACGTACTGGTTTGACGATGGATCTCCCGAAACGAAGAAGGCATTCCTGACCGCCTTCGTTACCGCTGAAGACCTCACCGCGAGTAACGAGACGGTACAGTTTAAGTTCGGATTCGACGGCGGCTCCTTAGGTTCCCAGTTGACCGTAAACAGCAATACCGATCCACCAAGGGTCTTTACGGATGGAGCTGCCGCTGTTGGCACGTCAGGGCATCGTATCCAAATGGAGATTGAGTTAGATAGTGCCGGAGCTGACGAACTCTCACCGGCGGTGCTGGCAACAAGCCTCTCCTACATCGTAAAGCCGCTGAAGGAAGACGGGACTGCTCGGGAGGAGTTCGTTATCCCGATTGATGTTGCCATGACCCGCAACCTGGACGGCTTCAAGAGTAATCATCAGGTGCTCAGTAATATCATAGACCTTCAGGAGGCGACCACCCTTACGACTCTGGTATGGGGTCCAGAGACCGGTGGTATCAACACGAAGGTTATCTTTGATCCAAGCGCAATGGAGATCCTTGGCCCGACCGGCAACCCCATTAGCCAGGGAGAGACACCTGCAACGGTCGTGCTTCGCGCCAGGGAGGTCGTGTAATGGCATTAGGCCCTGGTGTACGCTATCGCTGGAAGGCGGCTAAGTCCGGCAAGCGAGTCCGGCTGGCCTTTCGCAAGAACAAGGTCGTTGAGGTAAAGAAACGGAGGGGTAAGGCCAGACGGGTCTACCGCTGATGGCCAAAGCACTGAGCATCAAGCAGCTAAAGAAACGGAAACACAAGCGGATGAGGAAGAAACGGAAGAGATAACGTCGATAAATGAAGGGAGAAGAAAATGCCACATGCAATAAGGCGAGCAACACCAAGGCGAGCAGGACCAGGAACGACAGGCGCTGCTAGAGCAAGAACGATGGCTGGGCAGATGGGAAGAAAGGCTGCCGCTGCTCGAAAACCTCGGAGCCCCGGTATCGGTGCTGGCTATCGGCTGCAGAAAATGCCCCTTCCTGCGCGGCCAAGTCCTGTGTCCATGCGCCCTGCTCTAGGAATCGCAAGGCAGACAATGGCAGGCGCCGGAGCCCGACGGGCAGCCACCACAGCTCGACAAGGACACCAGAGACTGACGAGGGCAGCGACTGCCAGACGGCTTCAGTTAGGTGGAGCAGCTAAAGCCCGACGGCGGAGGTAGCACCCTTCAACGGGTTCGAGGTGTAACGCATGGCGGAAGCAAAACCAAAGCAAGAGAAGACCGTGATTGGTGGTTCAACGATCCTACTGGGAATGCTTGCTGTCCCCATAGTCATCGTCTGGCTTGTGCTCGCAACGAGAATCATTTGGAGCGCAACAAATGACCCAAACACTTTGAGCTCCATAGAAGGCCTCCTCACGGCGCTCGCAGTCATAACGATACCCGTGAATCAGCTTTTGATCGATATTACCAGGTCCTGGTCGGGAAGGAGCAGCAGTAATGGAAACAATCCTACGAACGATTAAAGATTTCTTACGAGCATCAAAGCTTAGACGAATCCTTTCGAGATTTCCGTCTCCCCCGGCCTTGGCCTGGCCTGCCTTAAGGATGCCCAGTTTTGAGTGGCCCAAATTTCCCGTGAAGGCTTCCGTGAAGCTGGCAAGCTTTTCGCTGGGCGTGGCTTTTATCTCCCTGGCGCTTGCTTACGTGTTCGCCATTAAGCCGAGTTCCCCGCGGCCACAGTTCCCGGACCCAGCTCTTTACGCTGCTGCTCCCTATAGGCTTGGAAACACACTACCCTCTCAAACTTTACAGATGAATCTTTCTGGCGCAAGAGTGGATGCCCTTGTCTTCGATGGCATTAGCATTGGTGCAACCTCGGGCATTACCTACGTCATCGAGGTAAAGGCCGCTTCAGGCAAGACCATCACCTGCGATGAGTTCGTCATCGATGGTCTTTCGACGCCAAACTTCGTCCTGGCCGACTCGGAGATATACGATCTCCAAGTAACGAGTAATGTCTCAGACGGCAACTCAATTACACCGACGCTCGATAACAGCGTCTCGGATATAACCATAACCTCCACGAGAGACACGATCATCGTAGCCCCGGTGACGGGAGGTAACTACGACAGAATCGTTCTCGACGGAGGTGCCAGTGGAGCCACGGTCCGAAGAATTGAATTCAAGAACATTAACTCTTTCGGTGGCGACGTTGACCTGGGCGAACTGAAGTGTGGATCGCTGCAGATTACCAATTCAACGGTCGGGGATGGTGACGGGTTGTCGACACCTGATTTAAAGATCATCTCTAGCGTAAAAATAGGAAGCTCAACCCTAACCAATAACGACGAAAGGCCACTCAGCGTGAATTAAATGAAGACAGTACTATGGATTATCCGTAACGGCATGAAGCTCAGGGCATACAAGAATGAGCTGAAAGAGGCTGGGGTCATCATTCAAGATTGGTGGGCAGACCGTTCCGCTGGACGCTTACAGGGGAAGGATGGCATGAGGCGGAGGCTGAAGTACCTCTGGCGTCTGAATGATATCATCGAGAAGGCAGTATGATGGCCCAGATCAGACCGAATATCCTAGTAGCGATGTTGATCGTGGGGGTATTAGGACTAGCGATCTCCTGGTATGGATGGAAGATGGGGAACGAAGGCATCATCAGTGCTGCTGGCGTGGGTGCTATCGTGGCTATCTCCAATCTCGCCGGGAAGATCTTGGAGAGAGAATAATCGTATAACCGTCAGTGGCCTGTGTCCTTTTGCCCTGCCATCCTTGGGTCCGCAGCCTTCTGCACCCACTTCCGCTGCGAGGCGACTCTCCCACATGAGATACACCGCCTATCCCCTTCTTCGTCGATATACGTAGCGTTACCGCAGCAGGAAAATCTGATCTTTGAGTCAATCCGCATCGCCGCCGATCACAATATGTTTTCTTGCCGTCTAGAAGGCCACTACAGCCAACCTTCTGCACCGTCCCGAGGTTTCCCTCGAATGTTCCAGTCATCCTTCCTCGTTCAGCATCACCCAAGGAGCAGGTTTCAGCTCTTCCGCCTGGGCCTGGGCCTGCTCTGCCACCCAAGATTCCAGCGCTGCTGAGGGGATACGCCTGGCTCCCCCCAGTTTGACGCTCGGGATCGTTCCATCCATCACCATCTGATAGAGGGAACCTCGGCTCAGAGACAGAGCTAAGGCCGCTTCGTCAATCGTTAACAGAAGTTTCTCGGTTGATGAAATCATGTGTTCCTCCTTGATTAAAGTTCCAGTTATCCTTCCTGACGTTGCTTAGTTCGCGAAACTCTTTTCTGGATTGTGCCAGGTATTGTTGAAACTCTGCAGGTAGGGCAGAAGTTGTGTTGTCCCCGTTTCGCACTGCGGCCAGTGCGTTCATAACGGCGACCACAGCCGCTACACGACGCCCAGCGGTCTGCTTGAGTCACGGGTAGCGCCAGCACTCGCTCGACCGTTTCCCAGTCCGATGGACGCCATACGTACACCTCCGAGCAGGGGACAAGAGCATCTAACCACACTTGTTGTGCGGGTGAGACCTTGCCTGTCTCTCTCTTCAGTTCCGCGAAGATGATGCGTCCATCTTTGACTAGCACTAAGTCAGGAAACCCGGATGAGGTTCTCTTCGCGTAGTTTCTAGTCTCGAAGACATGATAGACAAGCCAGCCTAATATCTCCGCGTACTCTATGACCTGTTCAAGGTAATCGGATTCCGAGATACTCTTCAGGAGTTCTGCGTTGCCAGAGGTCACAGGAGACCTCTTTTACTCCAGGAATCAAGGATGTCCATAGCGTCGGGAGACACCGAGTATCGATACCGGACCCCACCCTGTTCGCGGTCTTCCGCCTGAGTCGTCACAACTTTCGAGTCTCTGGACTTTTGAAGCCCTTTGGAGACATCGGAGTAGGTCATGCCACCGCTAATCTGAGAAAGCTCCCAAGCAGACAGCCCTTCGTTATCGCGCACGAGTTCCACCAAGAAACGTGACCGACAGTAATTGGCCCCGCTCCAGTACTCTCCAGGTATAAATCTTCTGCCACACTTTGGGCAAGCCGGGTACGTTGTTTGCGTCACTGACGTTGACATTGTTTCAAACTCACCTTATACTCTTTTGCGTTATGCGCCCCCTCTTATATACCCCCTTATTAGATGGCTGTCAAGCATTAGGAGTTCTCCGTGAACACATTGGAAGCAGCCTTGAACTACCTCAACCTCGGTTTCAGCGTCATCCCGTGTAGGGCTAACGATAAGAAGCCTCTCGTCAAATGGGAGAAGTACCAGAAAGAAAAACCGTTTGAGGAGGACCTGCAGGAGTGGTGGGGGCTCCGGTGGCCTGACGCGAATATCGCCCTCGTAACGGGTGCCATATCTGACCTCACGGTGATCGATCTTGATGGGGCACAGGGGCTTTCGAGTCTAGCAGCCCTTGGATTGCATGACAAAATCGCGCATACCCGTGTGATCAAGACGCCTCGTGGGTACCACCTCTACTTTAACTATTCTGAGAGCTTCCATACGGGAGCTGCCTTCTCTCCCGGCATAGACGTGCGGAATGATGGCGGATACGTCGTTGCACCACCGTCAAAAATAGATGGCCGATCCTATGTTACGCAGCGCGATAATGACCGAATCCCTTTGACCTTTCCCCTTGATGCCCTCATTAAACGAGCACCAGACCATTCAGTGAAAGTAGAGACTGACGAAAGACCGCAATGGGTCAGTCAAGCTTTAGAGGGTGGGGCAAGCGAGCGTGTCAGAAACACGATGGCGACCCGGCTCGTTGGGTACTTCCACAACAAACAATTGCCGAAGGACATTATCGAACAGGTCATGGGCGATTTCGCGAAGCGTTGTACCCCCCCGATGGACCCTGTTGAATTGAAGATAACCATTGACAGTGTCACTCGTTATCAGACACGGGCCCAGGAGCTTCGTATCACCGACCCTCCCCTTTTTACGAGAGTAGGGGATGATCTCACCTACTCCTGGGACGCGCAGGGAATCACCATTAGCCTTGGCGGAATCTCTCAGGCCAGGAACAGCGTCTCGTGTGAACTCTCCGTGGAGGCTGATATCCCTGGCTCTCCCAAGATCGTGTATGGGCCAAACAAGCTCGATCTTATGAGTTCAAACAGCAAGGAGACCGTCGTCAGGGCCCTGAAGAATAGGGTAGATACGGTCGAGTGGAGCACTCTCGTAGATACGGTATCTCGATTAGGGGTAACTGAGTATCGACAAGGAGCCCCTGTCGTAGACCTGCAGGAGTACACCGTCCGCCGAGGCCAAAAGTGGGCTATCCCAGGCTTCCTTCCAGACGGCATGCCGACGGTTCTCTATGCTGATGGCGGGACGGGCAAGTCAGTTTTTGCATTAGCTCTCATGATAAGTCTCCAACTTCAGACACCCGAGATCCTCAGCCTCCATCCTTCTCGCAAATACCGTGGCCTGTATTGCGACTGGGAATTTACCGAGGAGGCACACGGTGAGCGACTAGGGCAAATACTAGAAGGGGGAAAGCTTGGTCTTGCGACAGAGAGCATGCTGTACATCAGATGTGATAAGCCGATGAACGAAATGGTCCCGCAGATCAGAGACATCATTCAACAAAACGGCATTGACTTCCTGGTCATAGATTCAGCCGGAATGGCATCAGGGAATAAGCCAAGCGATGAAGAGATGACGGGTTTGGTCTTTACAGGTATGCGGAGCCTTGGACATATCACCTCTTTGATTATTAACCATGTCAATAAGGAGGGGAAACAGTACGGCTCCGTATATTGGCAAAACAATGCTAGATCCTCTTGGAGGATGGTCTCTGTACAAGATGAGAAGGAGGGTGGCGTGGTCCATTTGGGGCTTCATAATGTAAAGAATAACATCGGCGGGTTATGCAACTCCCTCGGATACAAGGTAACTTTTTCCGATTCATCGATTACCTTCCTGAGGGAGGACCCCTTTAGCCAAGCAGGCACGACAAAAGGCGCTCCGATAAAGGCTCAGATGGTCGCTTTACTTGGGAGAGAAGGCCCAATGCACCAAGACGATATCGCTACGACGTGCGACATAAGCCCTATGACAGTCAGGGCCATAGCCAACAGGTATAATCAACTTTTCGAGCGGGTAAATGCTGGTGAAAATGAAGGGCTCTGGGCGCTGCGTGAGGTATCCGAAGGGGAATGGTCATAAAAAAACAGACTGCGTGATCTGCCGCGTTGCCTGGACACGGTGTATCATCAGCAGTCCGTTCCGTGCCAGCTTACCACGTAAGTCAAGCAAAAGAGTAGCCTCCGCGATTCCCCTACTCGGAGGCTACTCACCAAAAGGAGGAGGTTCATGACGTGAGATATGCGCCATGAGCCGAATCCCAGACTATCATGACTACCATAAATGTCAACCAAGCGTGTATTGACAAGCGCCTTCTACTCGTGTATGCTATCACAGCAAGACCCAAAAGGAGGGAAACGTGAGAGCAATCTGCCCGATTGACGAAGAGCACGGTGGCTTTGGCCCACTTTTTAATGACTTGGCGGAGCACCTGGTGGAACGGCACGCAGTAAAAAATGTCAGTCAGTTCTATGGAACCAACCAGAAGAAATACATCAGGTGGTTCAGGCTGGTGGGAGACGATCCATTCGGTGGTTTTTCTGGGAGCCCACTTCGATTCGTAGATGAGGACAATTGATGAACGAAGAACCACTGGATCTCGATGAGAATCTCCAAGAAAATGACGAGCGTCTCATTGGTGCCATTCGAGATTATGCCCTCGTAAAGGAGACGCAAAAAGGGATCGAAACGATGAAGCGAAATCTGGTTCCACTGATAAAACGATTTCTCGTCTTGAATCAGGCCCGTTTCACCGCTGCCGACCCCCTAAGGGTAACGGACGAGCATGGTTATGTCATACAGGCATACGTGTGGGAAAGAACCCTCCCAGGGAGTTACGATTTTTCATTAATGAGGAAATCAGACCCGGATCTGTTCCAGAAACTCCAAATTTATTGGACCCAAGGTACAACGACCGTGCTTGAACTAAGCAGAAAGGAGCCCGTATGACGCGCCTAGAAGCAACCCTATCCCATTGCTTGACCCTATCGAGCCTGGGCGCAGAACTCTTTGCCGAGGATTCCTGCGACACCATAGTCGTGGCTGATATCCAGGAGTCCCTCGAAATAGCGCGTCACATTTTCCTTGACATTAGCTATTTGTGCTCTGCTGCTCTTGCAAGCGACCCCAAGGAGGATGTCGATGAGGGCTTGATGACGCGAGTCGCAGAGGCCAATGAACGTTTGATGTCAGGCGGAGACAGGTATCAGTAAGCACCCCAAAAGGAGGAAAACATTATGAATCAGCAGCCAGAAGTCGTCGTGATAACCGGGACACTTGATGGCAAAGAAGAGAGGCTCATCACGAAGAACGACGGAACCAGCGCCCTTGTCACTGACTACATGGTCCAGGAACCGGGAAGCCAGTTCCCCACCAAACTGCGCTGGTGGAATCGAGCAGACACACTGGCACCAGAAGCAGACCTTGGCAAGCTCTACAGCTTTAGGTTCAATAGTAAGCCTGCGAAGCAGGGCGGATTCTACCGGGACCTCACCGCCATTCAAACAGCAGCCATCCAAACAGCAGCGATCCAGCCGAGACCAGAAGAACGAAAGCCAAAGCCGATGACGTCTCAAGGTGGTGCAGAAGAGGTCTATCTTGATGCCACTCGGGGCTCAATCGAGGCCCAGGTCTCCGTCAAGCTGGCCGTCGAGTTAGTTATAGCCTTGAATCAGGGCCATCCCGAGAATATAAACACGGCAATGGTCCTGAAGCTTGCAAATGATATCAACCACTGGATCGGCAAGGCCCCTAGAGAGCGCCACGAAGCTTATATAGCCATGGAGAGGAAGGCGAAGGCATCCAACCTCAAGAAAAGTGGAAACGTGGCTGCAGCGCCCTCTCAGGAGGAAGGAGACGGCGGTGATACGGATATGGATCTTGAGGATGATGTTGATGCGTATTCGGCGGTTTTTCCATGACCGCTAGAAAGAAATCGCACCTCCTGAAAAGTCACCACAAGAGGTTGGCTGCTTTCCTCGAACTGGAAGATAAGGGACTCTCGCTCTCAGCGATCTCTCTGCTGGTGGGGCTTTCTCGGGAACGAGTGCGGCAGCTATTGAATAAGGCTTGGGTTGTTCTAAGAAAACAGCCGCCCCCGAAGAGGAAGGTCCCAAGATTTTGTTCAGTCTGTGAGGTAGAGCGCGTGGTGCCAGGCAGGAAGCGGTGTATGGCGTGCCGGGATCTGCACCACTACAAGAAGAGGGCCATACGAGTCTCTCGTGTGTGTATGTCAGCCATCTGCCCACGGTTGGGAGTGCCCTTTGAAATTTTACAGTCACATTTGAAATACGGTGAAGGATTCTACTGCTCGAAAACCTGCCAGGGGTTCGGCATGAGGCGTCCTCGTGAACTGTCAGATTCTGAAGAGAGGGAAGTTCAGGCTCGCGTTGATGAAGCCCTCGAACGTTTCCCCTACACCAATGAGGAGTATCCGCTACTCATCTGTCGAAGGAGAAATTGTCTCGCGCAAATGATGCATTGGCATTCGCCCAGGCTGAGGGACCAGGCCTTTCGCCATCTGCACCAGGCCATTGTGCTTGAGGACGAGCGCCGCAATGCTATCCCAGACTAGGAGTTATGAAGATATATCCAGAAGCTCGGGGTGTGGCCCCTTAAAGGGCCACCCCCCATCGTGTTACGGGGAGATACTATGGAAAGTAAACCTGTTGGAGGTTATTTAGCGTTTCGGTTAGCACGGAACACCTGTGTTACGACCTTTCCGAAACAACTAACGTTTTGACTGTTTGACTGGACGTGATAGGATACAACAGAAGATGAGAGGGGGAAGGGGGAGAGTTCTCTTATGGACCAGAAAGAAACAGAAGTAGTAGATACTCTAGATAAAGAATCTCCTGTTGATAAGACAGAAGTGTACTTACGCTATGTGTCTTCAGGACTAACCACGGGGAGTGCCTTAGCGTTAAGTCATGCTACATCTCAAGAACTCAGTGCATGGCGAAAGCTACCTGGGTTCCTGAAGACAGAGACCCTTATAAGGACAGAATCCAGCAAGCGTTGTCGTCGTGAAGCAGAGGAATATTTAGCAGCATCCTCTCCGAAGGTAGCCGAGAAGGTTGTTAATTTGGCGCTAGAGTGCGATGACCCCAAGGTTAACCTGGCTGCCGCCGCTCAAGTCCTAAAAGGTGCTGGCGTTGGCGGGTATGCATCAGGCGGTGCCCTTATCCAGGCCGACCAAGTCAACATCCTCTCGTCGATTGCCTTTGAGCGTGGCTCTAAACCTAGACCCGAGGATAGTTGATCACGAACCCCGTGGTGTCCTTCTTGCCGTAGCCCTTAGCCCTTAGACCGCATACAACGGGTGTGTCATCAAGGAACCGTAGGTCTGTCAGATCCGCGTCAATCACCGGGTAACCATTCCAAGTCTGAGGAAGCGTTTCGTTTTTCTTAGTGCTGAAGACCACAGAGACGTTGCGGCCATTCTCTAGGTTGTGCATGGCCTCATCGTGGTTGTTTTCTGAACGTGAAAACGTTAGGGTGTAGTTGTCGGGCAACACGTTCCGCTTGTCATATGGCCACTTGGTGTAGTCGTACCACTGGATCCGATGGAACATGGTCATGATGTTCGGGGCTACTTCGACACCGTCTATAACTACCGGCGTCCTCTCCCATACAATGTCGCTTGTGCCGTTCAGCCGTACAACAGGAATCGCACCGCTTCGCTTCGCCTTGCGAAGCAGGCCGTCTATCTCCTTAATGAGGAGTTTCCAATAGTCACCGCGTTGGTATTGCCAAAATGCCGTACGTGTTAGTCTCGCCTGCTGTACGGCAGATCCCATGCGCGGATCACCGCGCCCTGATGTATTGAGACAGGCGCTCTTGCAACCTGGAGAGGCGAACGGGCACAGGTTAGCGATACCACTAACGTCAGCCGGTGTCAGGTACTGGATACCTGTTAGGAATCCATGCTTCTCCCCCTTGACTGTCTTAGTGTCGCTCCCTACGCCAAGGAGGTACCCTGGACGGGTACCTCCTTTTACTTGCTGGACAGTCTCGTGCAACAAGCCCCAGTCGATAAGCTTAAGGGCGGGCCCCACTACTTCACCTCCTTACAATGGGGACAACTGTTGTCGTCGTCCCAGCCTTGTTCTAGTGCTATCTGCAGAATATCTCTTGGGATCAACACTAAGGAATCACCGTGGAATAGTGCCGTTGTGGCAACGCCTTTGTAATACCCAAACCCCATTGTGATCTCCGATCCATCGGCTGCGTTGGTGAATGTCAGGGCGGGCCTTTCTTTCGTCTCGGTCATATCTTGAGAACTAGGCTTGGCGCGTTGTCCCTCTGTCGGTGAGCCTGTATCGATCCAGTCCAGCTTCTCAACCCTAGCCTTGCATGTCCGGCACTCCAACCAAGGCCAGCCGAAGTGATAGACTCGGCGTTGTGCCTGGCACTTTGGGCAGGTAATCATCCTTCCTGACATCCCCGCTCGCGTGTTTTTTGTTACTGTTTTCGCCATAATTATTCTCCTCCTTTTTTTCTTTCCATGCCTTGTCTATTTCAGCTTGTAGATCACGCACTTTGCATTTTATTCGCATATTGCTTTAGTTAATCCTTGTTAGGCCGTTCTGGCCCTACAAACCCTACAATTTGACCTTCCCCTAATCCTTTTCAGGCCAGGGTCACATCCGCAGAGCCCGTTGTGTGGGGTACACTCGTATCGTTTTGAGCCGTCCAGACTCTCCAGTTCGTAGATATCTGGCATTCCATGGTTCCATGACTCCCACAACCCTGACTTGACTCCCACCACTCTGAGCTGTAGACCGCCGACCTTGACGGTTGCGCCTACACTCCAGTCCTGTCGTGATCTCGTTATCATCTTGCTAGCCTCCTTGTTAACGTTGATGCACCTACAGACTACACCAGACCGCCGGGTTTTGTCAACCCCTTCTTCGCCTGACAGGGTAAATTGCTCCCCGTCCTCATGCGCGCGATTGCATACCCCACCCCACCCAACG
>Ga0208315_1000362_pt1 | contig 35574 bp, 40 predicted proteins | sample MalvireepMed_215_FD_184239 | JGI IMG/M metagenome (GOLD analysis project Ga0208315, IMG submission 184239) | Marine viral communities from the Global Malaspina Expedition - Malaspina viral metaG DeepMed_215 (SPAdes) (version 2) | ecosystem: Environmental > Aquatic > Marine > Oceanic | place...
CCTTATATACTGTCCTCTGAAGCGGCGCCTTCTATCACCTTGGTGATGCCAAGGTGATAGAAGGCGCCGCTTCAGAGGACAGTATATAAGGTAAGGCGTACGGCTTCTGATAGGGATTGAAAAGGTTTTCAAGGGTAGGGTAGGGGATCGTTGCTAGGCGCCGCTAGTCACTATGATGATGCCTCAATGTGACGATATGCCAGGCGCCGACGTCCTCACTTCATGCCGCTGAAAAGAACTGAAAAGGTCTCGTTTGAAAAGGTTTTCAGAGGGTTATCAATGCACCGTCAGGCGTCAACTCGATGCAACACTATCTTGAATGGGCGCCGTTGACCATGCTTACTATGTGAAAAACTTCACTCTAGGCACGCACTTGTTAAGGTGTTGTTAAGTACTTGTTGATTTTTGTTGATTGCTTGTTGATTTTTGTTGATAACTTGTTGATTTTGTACCTAATAACCTTAACATTTTCGGTTGGAGTCCCAATCCAGAATCGCCTTCCGCTGTCAACAGAATATTTGTTCTATATTTATCTAATACATTTGTTCTCCAGCACATTTGTTCGCATTTCTCAGGCACAAAATCAATGTTGTTTCTGCTGTCAACCGTGTCGGGGGTTGGGGCCCCCCTGTGTATTATAAGAGTATTCAACCAAAACTGTATCTATCTCATATCGTGATATGGTGATATCAACATACTGTATTAAGATAACCTGGTATTCTTAAGTTATTCTGTGAGTTCTTACTCACCACTGAACAAACATCACATCACTGTTTCCACCTGAGTAATTAGGTATGACCCCGGACATTAGTCTTTTTTCCTGTGAGGGGATATACTTGGCCTTGGAGTGTAGGGGTTGTCGAGGTGAATAATCCTTTTCTGAAGGCAGAGTCAACCAACGTATGCGTGGATGTTTTCCACGTTGTACATGTCCCGCAGCCTCACACTCCCCACCACACTTGATGTAACCGCTGTAACCGGTGTAACCGCTGTCTGTGTGACCCTCGACAGTTATCCGGTGTTCCAAAGCCACGAAGTGGTCCCCGTTTTTTTCTTTTGGAGGGGTGTATTTTCTTTCTTCTTTCTTTAAGAGGGGGATTGGGGGAGATTTTTCTTTCTTCTTTCTTTTACGTCCGGGGCTTCTCAGGCACGGGATGGTTTCCCCTATTCGTGACTGAGTAATGCACGATAATGCACCCTGCATTACTGCTCCTGATACAGGTGTAAGGATTCCTTTTTTACCCCTGCCCGTGTTATATTCAACAGGACTGTAAATCTTTCTTGAGAAAGGTAGCATGGCTTACTCCTTTATCGAGATAGACGATATCAGGGACCCCCACATCTTCCTTGCGAGGAGGGTGCTACTTGAGGCCCTGCACGATATCTCTGCCGCTGAAAGGCTTGAGAGGTTTCAGACTTCCGGTATGAGAGACGCGGCAGTGGGCAGGGCAGAGGACGCTGTGAGGTGGCTGGACAACCATCCACGGTACATGGAGTTCTGGTGTATGGCTGGTGGGATAAGCCCTGAAGCATACCGCAATGAGGCATCCAGGAGAATTTCCTGTGCGACTTTGCACAGTTAGGAGGATTAATTTCATTATGGGCGCAATGGCTCCTGCATCATTCTGTCCAACATCACTCTGTCCGACCATGGACAGTTAATTGGACAGTTAATAGGGAAAGGATTTGTGTTATGGCAGAACAAAGGAATTATAAAACACGGGCGCCGAAAGCAAGGTCCAAGGCAAAGGCACCGGTAAAGGCACCGGTAAAGCGGGCAGTAGCGAAAAAGGGTTTAGCCCGTATGGCAACAACCAGACCCTTTAGCAGGACTTCCTTAGCTACCCGTGCTCGGGGAGAAAAACAGATACAGGCTGCCACAGGGGCAAAGCCGACAAGAAGGCCCGTTGCGACAAGGCAGCGTTCCACTATGGGAGGAGCCGCACAGAGGCCTGATGAAATAAGAAAGCGCAAGCCAGTTGCCCAAAAGAAGACACCCAGCCTGGTTATAACAGACAGGATTGGAAAGGGCTACAATCCCAGCCCGTCCCGTGGAGCCGCCAGCGCAAGAATCAGGACGGAACGGCCCACCAGGGGTGTGACTTCCAAAGGTGGTCCTCGACGACGCCGTATAACATTTGCCCGTAGGGGATAATGACTCTTACATCTGAGAAGATAATTGCAGCGGCAGATGCAGCGGAAATGGAGTTTGCCCGAAGGAATTTCATATCCGATGACCCGTCGTGCCCTGATTTCCTTGACTTTGCAAAAATACTGGAACGAAGCCAGCTCCACGCTGCCGTGGCAGGGGGTGCCACACCATTCAAAAAGTGGGACCATCTTGCGTCACTGGCAAAACAACTTGTTGACGAGAGGCTGGTGCTGGTCCTGAAGGCGAGGCAGTTGGGTTTTTCGTGGACGGTCGCAGCATATGCCGCATGGCTGGTGCGATTCCACAGGGGAGCGAATGTGCTGATGATAAGCAGGGGGCAGACAGAGGCGTTCCAGCTTCTGGACAAGGTCCGTTTCATCCTCAAGAACCTCCCAGTATCGTGGCACCTGCCGATAAACCCGGATTCCAGGTCAGAAATTGGGATACCCTCCCAGGACGCCAAGATTACTGCCCTGCCCTCCACGGAGGACGCGGGACGGTCGGAGACGGCGTCGGTAGTAATACAGGACGAAGCTGACTTCCACGAATACCTTGAGTCGAACTACGCTGCCGTCAAGCCCACGGTCGATGCCGGTGGGCAGATGATTATGGGCTCTACCGCAAACAAGCGGAAGATGACCAGCCTTTTCAAGGAACTGTACCGCAGTGCCCCGTCCAACGGATGGAACACGGTATTCATGCCCTGGCACGCAAGGCCCGGTAGAACGGAGAAATGGTTCAACGGCGTCAGGGACACGATACCGTCGGTAGAACTCTCGGGTATGAGCCCCGAACAGTACATGGAGGCGGAATATCCCGGTGACGAGATGGAGGCACTGGCCCCGCCAAGGGCGCAAAGCATATTCGACCGGGAGATGATAGCCGCGATGGCGGAAGACTGCATAGAGCCTGTGAGGAAACTCGGCCCATCCTCGATATACCAGGAGTCCAGGGCCGCAAGGCGCTATGTTGCAGGCACGGATGTTGCCTCTGGGGTCGGTATGGATTATTCTGTGACGGTGGTGGTGGATATAGCAAGCGGCTATGTCGTTGCCGATCTTGTTACAAACACCCTTCAGCCGGAGGACTTTGCCCAGGCGTCAGTGGAACTCCTTGAGGCGTACCGAATGCCGTACTGGGGAATAGAAAACAACTTCTCAGACACGGTTATAACGGTTGCGAGGGACCTGAACTACCCCAAACTGTATCGCAGGAGGGTCGGAAGGGGAAAGCGGGTAAGGCGCGACTACGGGTGGAGGACTGACAGGATGAGCCGCCAGAGGATGTTTGATGAACTGAGGGCAGCCTTCAACGCGGGGCATTTGACTATCCCCAATCTGGAGGGTCTGGGACAGTTCTCGACGGTAATAGCGGCGCCGGGGGAGAAGCCGGAGGCTATGGGGGGAGCCCATGACGACTATGTGATGGCCCTTGGAATAGCCCTGATGGTGAAAGACGATATGGGCATGGCAGGAGGAACGGGGAAGATAATACAGATGCCTGCCCTCGCATGAGTACGGCACCCGATTAAGGGAATGGTACCCGATTATAGGAGTAAAACATGGCTGACCTCAGAGAACGCCCCGAGGCAGATGCGATAACACGGTTCCGCTCAAGTATGGGGGAACTGTGGTCCACCGCCCACGACGAATGGCGGGACAACGACGCATACTACAACCGCAAGTTCAAGGTATGGTCTCAGAACTACCAGGGAAGGCCCATATTTTACGATTCCACCCCTACCCACCTTGTCGATCACGCGGTATCCACGCTAATGAGCTTTAGCCCGAGGATACACAGGGAGCCGGTCGGTGACACGGAAGACCACAAGAGGGACGCAACAGCCCTTGAACACGGTTTGAAGGCTGTCCTTGACGACGCCGCGATGCAGGAGCCCGGAATACCCTGGAAGCTGGTGGCACAGTATCTTGTCGCACACGGATATGCCGTGGTCGAAGGCCCGGTTCTGGCAGGTATCGCAGACAGGCCCCATGAACCGGACGAAAGTAAGTTCCAGTCCCGTGAAGATTACGAGGCGGCAAGGACATCGTACCGTGCCAACCGGAAATGCTGGAATCCTGTCAGGATCAGGGTGCCGCATCCGTCCACTGTGCTTATGAACCCCCTGGAAAAGGTGCCGACCATCGCTTTGAAGGCATCGAAGATGACTGTTCAGGAGCTGCACGACCAGTCAGTGACTAAAAAGCGTAGCCAGAGAAGGCGTTACGCCGAGATATTCGATGGTGGCGGCAAAGATCCGTGGGACGAGGTCGAGGTATGGGACTACTGGACCCCGTACTGGCATGTCAAGCTGGTCGCAGGCGCTACTACGCCGGTATACGGCAGCCCGGTATCAGCCGCCGCAACCCCTGTATGGATGGAACGCAATACCTGGGGCTTTGTGCCGTTTGCTCATGCCTTTGCCGGATGGGGAATGCAGACCGCCGATGAACTCGGGGACCCCTCGACACTGGCCCAGGGCATACTCACACCCAACAAGGAGACGATAAGGAAGAGGACACAGGAGGTATCAGCCTTTCACCAGATACTCCTCCGCTTCGCTTTCGCCCCGATGGGTACAAGCAGGGATCCCAACACCCTGGCACAGGCGATATCACAGGAAGGGATACTGGAAGGAGACCCACAGGACTTCTGGGTGATGGCCACTCCCGACATACCTGGGTGGGCACTTCAACTGAAAGCACAAACGGACAGTACCCTTGAGCTGGGTACATACTCCTCCGCCCTTGCGGGGGTAAGGCAGCCAGGGGTTACTACGGTCGGCCAACAGGCTATACTGAACACCTCGGCAATGCGGATATTCGCGGGCGTCGCGGCCCAGAGGGAACACCTCGCCTCCATAGTGGGCAGCAGGGTTCTGGAACTGGTAGACCGGGTATCGGAACTGTCGGCAGGGATAGGCTCGGCAGGAAAGATGCTCAGGAAGTCACAGGTACACAATGTCTATGCTGTACAGGTGCAGTTCCCCCACGCGGAGCCCGTCATGGAATTGCAGAGGCGGCAGATGGCACTCTCAGAGTTCCAGGCTGGCCTCATAGACCCGACCACATACTACGAACAGGCAGGATACGAGGCAGGGACCGAGATAAGACAGAGACTCCTTGAAGAAGCGGTCAGAAACCTTCCTTCAGTCAAAGCAAAGATAGAGGCTTTGGTGGCAGAGCAGATGGGGCTGGCGGATGAAGGGACTGAAGCTGAGATAGGAGGCCAGGTAGCGGGGATGCCCCCAATGAACGGCCAGATGGGTCCGATGGGTCCTCCGATGGGAGCGCCAATGGGACCTCCCGGTGGAATGGAAGGGGGAATGCCACCTCCAGGGATGCCCCAAATACCACAGGGTCCGGGGATACCACCCGGTGGAGGGGCCGCTGATCTGAACGCGATGCTGACGCCGGACACATTCCGGCCGGAAAGGATAGACCTTGCCCGCTAAAAATGATTTTACAGAAGCCATACTTTCAGTGATGGGCGAGTACAGACGCCTCAAGAAAGATTCGAGGACTCCTGCTAACAGGACTCCGCCAGTAATGGTCGAAAGGCAAAGGGGTATTAAAGATCCGATACAGGACTGGATTGAGCAACACGGTGTGAAGAAACGCCATGTGGAAGGACTATTCTGATGTCGGAGGAGTCGCAACCAAAATCCCTTCTGGAGATGTGGGACGCTCGTGAGATCGATGACAACCAGTCTCAGGAATACGAGGATCAGCTAGACAAAGATTTGGAACGGCTGGCTGAACTCTGGAATAAAATTGATACACAGACGGAAGCAAGAAACGTTGACCCAGGTCGGCTTAATGAAGCTATGGAACGTGCGGCAGCCGATGCAACCGGCGCAGTGGTGGCTCCTCCAACATTAACTGTACCTATATCGGTTACTCTTCGGACGCCGTATGACGCAAAAGTCGATGTAAAACCCCTGGTAAGACAGATTACAAACAATATATACCTAAGTATCAGTAACCAGTGGAGATCAAGCATTCCGAAGTTTCCTGCACGACAGGGTATGATTAGCTCGTTAGATCCCGATTTCTCAACCACTGATATATACACCTGGGCGGGTTATGATGGTCCTAGAGTTCTTGATGAAATTTTCCACTTTGTCATTGACAACCTTTTTACGGACCTCGAACAGAACGAAAAGGGCAAATATGAGTGGAATGAAACTAAATTTCTCAAACAGGACGAAACAGAGAAGAAAAGTCGATTTATTATATCTAAGGATATGAAGTATGCACATCTGATAACGACGGGGAGTATTCCTATATTACGACAAAGAAGCGAGGAGATGATACGTACGCCTGATTTTGTGGATGACCGCAGGAAGATGTCCATAATTGTCCAGGAGGCGGAAAAAGCCGGACACATAGATTCTAGTATGGCATTGCACTATCGAGCAGTTGCAGCAGGCGACATAGAAGATGAGAACTTAAGAAACTATATTCAAAACAATCCAGTCTTAGTAAACGACTTTGTGTCATGGCTGGATACTGTTGAGACGCGTCAATACGATTACTATGACCCTACAACCGACACAGTACAACCCGGATTTATTACACAACTTCAAAAAGATAATAAAAAGTTCAGCGCGAATGAAGTCAGGTCACAGATGGAGTCTGAGGCAGACGATCCCCAATTTGACAACGTGACCCTGTTCCCAATCCCTGAAACCCTTTCAGAGAGTGCCATTGAACGTGAACGATACCAAAGGTATATAACTAGTGGATGGGATCCTGATGATAATTTGTCAGATAACATTGAAAAAGTCCTGGCAGACCTTTATAACCTGGACCCTAAGACCTCCGATCCGACAGTGAACTCGAAAAACAAAAACGCCAGAACCGAATTGCACAAAGCTGTGATACTAGGTATGAGGGACTGGGCTGTAAAACAAAACCTGGACCTAAATATTCCAGAAGCACAAGAGGCAATATTCGGTGTGGTGGATCATTGGCTATCAGAATTAGACCCGGATGCGGCAATTGAGCTACTAGTTGAACAGGAGGAGATGGTAGAGGGATGGAAATTTGCGGAGCTCACTCTAAACACTAAAAAAAGCAGAATAGCCGACAAGATAGAAGAGGCTGGAATACGAGATAATTACGGCACTCTTATAATGAAAAAGGATCTTCCTGAGCTCTGGCTGACCGCTATAACCCAGGACTATCTAGAGCAGGTACAATCGGCTAAAGATAGAATAAAGGCACCAACTATTGATGAGTTTCTTTCGAAGGTTAAGTACGGACCTGACTTAGTAAGGATAGGAGGAACAGGGGTTAGGTACGGAAAGGAAGTAGTTCAAGATAGTATCCTGAGCATGGTTCCAGCCGTAGTAAACCAAAATAGGCTGGATAAGGTAACAACGAAAAATATAGAAGACTTAGCGAAGGACTTCCTTGGTTCACGGGGTATAAGCTGGGGACAACTTCCACCCGAACATAGAGATTACATAATATATAATATGATTGGTCCGTCCTACTTTGAGTATAGGGACCTTCTGAGCAAGGTTGGTCCTTCTACCCAGCTTCCTATAACTACAGAGCAGTATGAGGCTATGGCCGGTTATGAACCGGAGCCTCCGCAATACGAACGTGACCCCTCGGGTGAAATGGAACACTATACCAGCAATAAAGCCCAGCTTCCTCTTACCAATCTGCTGGAGTTTGCAAACGATGGGATAATCACCCTGGACGAACGGTATCAACAGCGGATGAAGACCCTCCAGGGTCGCCAGACACTGGCTAAGGAGTTAATCAATAGGTTCACACCGCCAATGGGCACTCCGGCAACCTATGAACAGTTTACCGAGGCCGGGGGTCTGGACTGGCTGGAAAAATTCAGCTCTCTTGCAGAGGCCCTTGAAGATAAAGAGTATAACGACTGGTATCAAAAGAATGTCCAGAAAGGCGCCGAAGCAGATAGAAAAGGGGTTGAGAAGGCACAGATCAATACACAGGCTAACCTAAAGTCTCTTGTAATTGATGAGTTTCGCAAAAGAAATCTGTTACAGCCGGGTGTATCCAATGAGTTCCTGGACAATTTTGACAAGAAGACCCTGCCTTCAGTTATTAACAATATACTTCTGGCAGGCGGACTGAACCCGGACGAAGACCCTGAACGCCAGGTGGCGGATATAGTGTCCAAATGGACGGCCGATGCGCCTGCGTATGACTGGCGTGAAGAGGACTACCAGAGACAGTTCCGTTCGGCAGCTCCACCAGCACCGCCGGTACCTGGTTTCCCAGGTTTCCGCGTAGAGCGTCCGACTCCTTTTAGAATAACAGAGCTTCAGCCCCAGTTAGAACAGTTGGCATATGATCGACCCGAGTTCGCCCAGTATGTACAGAGGCAACTTACATCACCGTCATTCATGGCATCTTTCCGACAGGCACGCAAGCCTGTGCTTCCTTCATCCATAGGCGGTATTATGGAACAAATACTTGAACCTGGAAGTTTCATCGGAGAACAGCTAAGAACAGAGCGTTCACCTACTACACAAATATCTCAAAAAGAAGCCGAGCCTGGAGATTTTTCGGCTAGAATGCCTCAGATACCTATTGATCCGACGTTTCGGTCACGGGCTATTTCCACTGTCAAGGCAGGACTTGTGAGGCGGCCGGATGTTACCCTTGCTGGTTTCTACCAGACCAGCCTTCCCGGATTTGAGGAGTCTTTCCGCAGAAGTCCTCTATTTGCCCAGCAGGAGACACGACTGGAGACGGAAAGGGCTCAGGAAGAGGCAAGGCTCAAGGCACTCGATGCAGCAGAGGAAAGGGAACGTAGGCAGGGGTTGAGAAGAGGTGCTGCTGGAGGGTATAGAGGTTATACAAGATTTGCAAGGCGGGAGAATTAGATGGCATTCCACCGAGGTCATGAAGAAAAGTCTCCAAAACAACAGAGGGGTGGGCTTCCCGGTCTGGAACGACTTCCTGCCGAATTTGGTGCAGGTGCCCGTTTTGCCACAGATAACGGCTTTGCGCCCAGTGCCGAGCAGGCAGCACGAAGTGCGGGGATACGTGCCCGTGGAATGACAGGTTCGTATTACACCGGTGAAGGCAGGCCGTGGCAACCGGCGAAACCTGATCCGTTATCGCCTATGGACGCACCTGCATTTCAATTTCCTGCACATACTATGCAGGCAGGATGGCCTAGCCGTGTAGATAGTGTAGTTGAAGAGGAACGTAGATTTCAGTTTCCAATGCCGCTGTTTCCTGGATTTACAGTGCCTGTACCCCGTATGGATATCCACAGGATGGAGTCGCCCATCCAGGAGAAAGATGTTAAAGACCCAACCTACTTTACAGCGGATAACTGGCGGGAGATATGGAAGTTATCCCAAAAAGGACTCAGAGGTCTAGGTACTATTCAGTCCACAATATATGATCCTACTATTTTGCCGGTTCTATTCGGACTAGTGCCTGATAAACCGCCTGCCTCTGATTCTGAAGCGGTATCATCCTGGAACTACCAGGCTCTTGGTTTTTACAATTTTATGGAAGAGAAAGAGCGGGCAGCAGAACAGGAAATCAGTAATGTAGATGCAAGGGTGCTTAGCTTACTACCGGCTTTTCAACGTAAGTGGATGACTCTTAAGTTAGCTGGTGAATATTACGGACAACAGGCAAAAGAGAGCCTGAATCTTTTTGAGGCAACCGGCAGGGCATCCGCTCCTCTTATAGGATATCTTTTGTGCCAGCCAGGATGGCAGGAACCGGGGGTATGTGACCGTTATGACATTCTCCAAAATAAGGGTGGAGGCAGAGGAGGTTGGTTAGGACAATGGGAGAACTACGCTGCGGCTGCTGAACAGTCCAGAGCGGCGGGGGAAATACAGGGATGGAAATGGCTGCTTGCAGAAGCTATAGCTGATATAACTAATTTCATTCCCATCGGCAAGGGGGTGGCCGTCGTTCGTGGAGGTAAATCAGTACTTGTTAACCCTGTCAAACCGTCAAAGGAGTTTATTAAAGAGGGTCTGACTGCAATAGATGTGGAGAAGACCAAAGAATTATGGCAAGCGGCTATAGAGGCACCGAATACAGGAATCGTACATAGCAATCCTGATCTGGTTGTTAGAGCAAGACATCGTATGGTTAAAGCAACGGAATATATTGATGATCCTGACACTCTTAGGTCTCCATTCGTACCGCGGAAGCACACTGTTAAGGAACTGCTTGAGGCTGGTGATTATGACGAAGCATCAATATTTGCTCCATGGGAAAAGAAAGCTGGCTATATAAGAGCAAGGACTATTAAGGAACTTACTGATCAACTCAGCATAACTAATCGGGATAGCAGTATATTAAGGAGGATAGAGGGAAAGGCTACCTATCAAATAGAAGATGAGTTCGGTGTCAAGTATTGGGATGAATTTACACCCAGCGAGGAAAACTTTATAGAAGAGGCACTTGATATTGATCTTACCAGGTTTATCTACGATGATGCTGGATTGGCTAGGATACGAAAAGCTGTGGGTTCTGAACTTAGGAGGAATGAAACCAGGATTCAAACATTCCGTGCAAGGATAGCTGAAAAGACTGAACTGGATCTTGCGGCCAGAGAAGCTGCGATGCAGCTTGGTATTGAACGTATTGGTAAGGTAACGGGAACGGTAGATCCTCCAGCGGCACCTCTTCACTGGCACGCCACACAGGACTGGCATGGCTATCAGGCTTACTACAAACCTGGGGTAGTGACAGACCTTGAGAATACTATCGAAGACATAAGAGGTGTTATGGATCCTACTCCGTCTATAGGTAAGAGTGCGGAGGATGTACGTGCCATGATACAGAGCACTCCGGGAGTGACACGTCCTGGTTTGTCTCAGCCCAAGCGATTAATGTTCGATAATAAGCAATATGAGATTCTCAAGGGTTTCATACAGGGAGAAGGGATTCCCTTTGATAGAGACCCGGAGATGCTGGGGCGCTTTGAGATATCCCCTGTTTACGGTGACCGCCAGTTCATAGTTGGTGCATACAATGATCCTACAAAGAAACTAGCTAGCGGAATGCCGGAAAAGCTGTATATTACCTACAATCCCTCAGAGAATACCTGGGGACTACAGGCTTACATGGGGGAAAAGCCTGTGTTCATTGACCGTCCTACAGGAGAAAATCTTAGTAATAAATTTGCGAGTACTATAAAACAGATTGATGACCAGATAGACGCTATTGATTCACGTTTGGCAGGGGAGCCGCGTTCGAGGAGGATGAGGAGGCGTGGATGGGTTACAGAAGCGCATAGAAATCTGTCCGATCAGCGGGCGGCTTTGGAAAATAGAAAACGACTTCTCCAGGAAGAGGTATCGAAAGGCGATCTGGAATTTAGCCCGCGTGTCCAAGGAACGGCACCTTCCGTAGATGAGATTGAGGCTTTCACCAAAGTTTGGGACGATATTTACGGTGCACAGATTGCGGAGGCAGTCCGTCCGTCCAGGGGCGTGGGAGTGGGACCCTCGGATAGTGGCCCATTTTTCGCGTTCAACGGAGAATCAGGAGTAAGAAGCGGAGGGGCAGCTACACCAATTACTGAGGAAGCGGCGGCAGTGTACGAGGGAATCATGGAAGCCATTAAAGTTACGGATAATGCGTACGATGCCGCAGAAAAAGGGATTAGGGATGGGGCAACAAAACTGGGCCTACGAGCGGAAGATGTTCCAAGGCCCCCAGGGGTTGCGTCGTACAAGGGTGCAACGCCCGGTGACTCTGCTGGTTATTTGGATCAGTTGCTACATGCCTTGCCCAACAAGAAAGTTCAGACGGCACTGGTCCGGTTATGGTCTGGTACCAGGCAGACAGACGCTATTGAGCGTGGGATTATGTATAAAGAGGGAAATAATATCCTGGCAAGAGCTGGTATAGGCACATGGTACCAGAACCGGCTGGTGGTAAGTAAAGATGATCCCGGAATAATAGAGCTTTTTGAGGTATTGCATGACAGTGCAAAGCCCGTACCACCGAAGTTGCAGGAGCTTTATGACTTCATTCGCCCAAGACTTGCCAAAGAGGAGGCTGCCCAGCTTGCATATGATCCCAATATGGGTAAGTTTCTACCTATAAAGGACCCTGAATATTTCCCACGTTTCTGGCGTAGGCGTCGGGAAGACGGTATACCAGGCTATACAACCGGTCCCGTGGGCAGACTGCCTGCTCATATGAAAGCAAGAACTCTTACAGGTGATTTTGGCACCCTTGTCAATGAAGGCTGGGAACCCCTGTCCTGGAATCCTATGGATATGGTGGTCCTAAGACTTAATGAAGGGGCAACATACAGGGAAACAATGTTGCTGGCTGATTCACTTAAAAATTTACAGTCTGCAAAGGGCAATGTACTTTGGGAGGTGGGAGACGGAGTTACCAGGGAAACCATGTCTTCTCATGGCTACAGGGTTCCTGATATAGGACCGGTGTTCACAGGCAGACCGTATCGTGTCCTTGTATCCGATGAACAGGGGAAGGTCACAAGTAAGTCCATGAAAGGCGAACCCCTGGCTGTACCTAATAAGATGGCTGATATATTTGAGAGCGTTTATGGACCTCCTCCTACTTTAAGCGTACAGGGGTTCGATATTCTGCCATATATAAGTAAGCCCATAGATTTTTCAAAGCGTATGCTGTTGGCCGGATCAGGATTTCAGCATTGGGATATGGCAATACTTCGGGCTCTTCCTGCTGCACTTAGCCCTATAGGTCTGGCTGGTGGAGCATATCCTTTAGCAGGGCCGATACGCTACGCCTCTCTTTTGACCAGGTATGTACGGGGTATTGGGAGTACAAAGGCAAGGGATGCATTAAAGCAGCGTATGTTGAGCGACACACCTCTCTACAAGGATTCTGATATCTCCTTTCGCATGATAGGTAATCACGGCTGGGAAAGAGGCGGGGACCCCACAATTCTGAGAAGAAATGTAATAGATCATCTAGAAGAGGTGGCACAGATAGGTCCTCCGGGAAAACGTAAGCTGGCAGCGGACAGGGTCGCCGGTGCTGTGCGGTGGTGGGAAGGCGGCCTGTTTGATGTGATGTATGCTGAAACCCAGATGTTTATGCTGGAAAATGTCATTGTCCCAGGATTACGTAGGCAACATCCCTCATGGACCTCACAGGAACTCGCGCTGGCTTCGGCGGATTTGGTTAATGTGTTCACCTCAGCACTTAATACCAGCCAGACATTTTTGACATCTTCCGCATCGAAAGAATTGGCCCGTCTTATGGTATTCAGCCCTGCCGAGACGGAATCATGGTTTCTTATGGCTATCCGCCCCTTCGTAGGGGAAAACAAACTCATGTACGCAAACCAGTGGATCGGCATATTTACTATGCTTAGCGCTGTTGGTAATGCCATGAATATGGTTTCCACCGGCCGCCCGTTGCCATTAACTGCGTATAATCCGATCTCTATTGGGGAGCACGATACGTTTTGGCCGGGAGGCATTAAGTACAACAATCGCTTTTTTGCGCCGCAACTTCCCTGGAAAGGTGCTAACGGACAACCTTTGTATTTGGATTTGATAGGGCAGGCAGATAATGTGCTTCGCCTTGTGCTCGATCCACCTGACGCTGGATTATCCCGAATGACTGTAATCCCACGGGAGATCTACAATCAGCTCAAGGGCGAAAGTTTTCATAAGGAACCCCTTGGAGGTCCTGCGACCAGGGCTGTCCATGCTGCTACCTCTGCTGCTCCGATGGGAGTGGGAAATGTTCTACAGTCGTTACAGTCCCGCAATGAGTCATTCAGCCGTATTATTTTGCAGGGAGAGCAGGGTTTGGACCCTATCAGTTATGGCCTACAGGCTATTACTGGTCTCAATGTGGGTTCTGCTAACGCTACTGAGATCCGTGCAATACTGGCAGAGGAGTCGAACTTTGCTTCATGGAGGGAGATGGGAAAGAATGACAGGACGAAGGCCCTGGCTGAGCATCCTGGGCTGGCACGGGAATTAGAGCAGCGTACAGAAACCGCAGCGAGGAGAGGCACTCCGGCGGGCGTTATGTCTCAGGCGATTGTAGATAACAGGAAGATCAGGCGTAAAGTGGAGGATAGTTTACACGACCAGTTGTTCAATGGAACTATGACCTTTCGAGAAGCCTATAATACCTGGAATGCGGAAAAGAAGAAGGAAATCATAAAGAACCGTGTCAGATTCCAAGTGTATGAGAAGACAGTCTCGCCTCGAAAAGCAAAAGGGCCTAATGAAAAGGCACGAGAACAGTTTTATGGACTCTTCGACGATCCTGAAATATATGAAAGAAACGATTTAGAGACAGGTATTGTGGACTGGGATATTCTGGACAAAAAAATCAGGGAATTAAAGGCAGGCTGGACACCGGAACAGATTCTTCATATTGAAGAGAACACGGGAGGGTCCTCGACTAATCCATATTTCAGACGCGTTGAGGAGCTCAAGAAAAAGTATGGCTATTACTTTGATCTGGAAAGGGTGGCATTTGAGAGCGCCGGTCTGGGGGAGGAATATAAGAAGTGGAAAAATACCCTCTTCTCAAAAACTTATAAGCGCAACACCGTTGGTGTGGCAGAAGCTGCAGCGATAGCGAGCGAATTCAAAAGGAATGAGAGAGAGTCTAAACCTGAACTGCTTCTTATGCTTGTATATATGGGAAGGGTAGACCCGGAGACCTATATTGAGTTGCAGAAACAAGTAGGATATACAGGAAAGCGAGGCGTGCCACTGTCTGCACCATGATATAGGGATATCAAGATATTGACATATTCTAGGTATATTTGGTAGCCTTGCCTTGATGGTGCGATCTTTTTACGGGTGACTCCGACAGGTAGCCCCAGAAAGTAGAGGAAATCGCATGACAACAGAGAACGGCCTTCCAGGGATGAATAACCCTGGTTCCGTTGAAGCAGCAGTCTCCTCCTCGGAGGGACGGGTTAACGGTGTTGATGCGGCACCTGCAACGCAGACACCCGCACCACAGGCCGAACCCGAACCCCTGTCCGACCTCGAGGCGCTCCAGAAACAGGTAGCCGAACTCCAGGCGACTAACGCTAAGCAAGAGCAGCAGATCAAGACGATGGACGGGAGGTACAGGCGACTCCAGACGGATACTACCAAGATGGATGATGTTGCAGACGGTATAGGCATGTTGACCGATCTGGTCAAGGTGCAAATCCGCCACCAAGATCATCCTGACGAGAGTGCCTTTACGGAGGATCTGCAAAGACTCGAAACCGAGACACAGCAACGCCGCTCGACTGACTCCTTTGCCAGGGCTATAGGCAGTATGACCGATGAGATCATGGCTGGAGTACAGGAGGCCGGGCTCAACCTGGAAACCTCGGAGGAGCTTGGGGAATTTCGCGATAAGTGGTCACAGGCTTACCAGAACAAGGATATGGCAGGAATATACGAGGCGTATGCCCTGTATAGTCAGGTCCTTCGACAATATGAGCGTACAATGCGAAGACAGGTGGAGGAGCAGGCTGAAAGCCAGGCAGTGGAAAGGGTCAGAAAGGCCCTCGAAGACGCCGGTATAAACGACCTGGATTCCGGGTCGGGGGCTCCCTCTTCTATGACTAACAGTACTCTCATGGGCAGGCTTGGAAACCCTAACGTTAGCGTGACGAGAGAAGAAATACTTAAAGGCGCTGAAATGATGCGAAATCAGGGACGGCGCTTCTAGTCTTAGGAGGAGAGAGAAATGGCAGCAGGAAATACTATTACTGATTCTCTTGCCGACAGTATACCGACTATGATAGCTGCGGCAAGGATAGTTAGAGAGTTCGCGGGTGTCATGCCCAACCTGGTAGACCGCCAGCGACTCGATGAGAACACGGGCACTGTCTGGAACGAGGTTTCGATGGCAAAGCTGACAGCTCAGGCTGTCACCGAGTCCACGGAGCTGGACAACCCACAACAGATGAGCGACACGCTCCTCTCGATCACCCCGACCGTGATAGGTGTTCATACCGTGATCCTGGACAGGGTGGCAATCAGGATCAGCGCAAATGCCTTTGCCCAGACGGGCTCACTGGCACAGAATGCGATAGAGCGGAAGAAAGACCAGGACGGTCTCACGGCTATTGACGGTGCGTCAGTCGAGCTCGGTGGGGATGGTCAAGGTCTTGACACGAGTGATATCAGTTCAGCCGCTTACCAAATTACATCCAACACGACTGAGCCTGCACCGTCGACAGCGCCGCTATTCGGTGTGTTCCACGGCTTCCAGCTTGCTGACATCGACTTCCAGTTGACCAACCCTGGTATCTCCGTTGTTTCCAGCGATACTATTGTAGAAACACAGGGGGGTGCCCCTCTCACGGTTGGCATTTCGGCAGACGCTTTCCAGAACCGTTATCGGGGAACGATTGCCGGAGCAAGGCTTTTTGAGGATGGCAACCTGTCGATTGACAGCGGGAATGATGCCAAGGGTGGTGTCTTTAGCCAGATGGGTTTGATCTTAGTGGAGGGCAGAAGCCCCTATGTCGAGACCAAGCGTATGCCTGAACTCGGCGGCGGTGCAACCGCGCTCTACCATTATGACGAGTACGCCTACGGAGAAAGGTCTTCGGGGAACTGGGTTATTGAGGTTCAATCAGACGCTACGGCTCCCGCTGGATAATTAACTTATTAACAAATGTAATCTTTTTATTTGAGGAGGATTAAAAATGCCAAGGGGAAATTTTGGAGAAATTAGAGCTTTCAACGACTTCACCGGTTCTTACGAGGATGTAACTTGGGCATCAACATCAGTTGATTTGGGTGGTGGCTGGGGAATGGTGTCTGAAAACGAAGGCACCCTTAACCAGATAGTTGATGAACCCGGAGGGATACTAGAGTTCCTCACGGACACCGGCGACAACGACAACGTGGCGCTGTATGCGGGGCCTTTCAAGCCCTCTGACGGGGGTGTTGTCATGGAAGCAAGGTTCAAGGTAGCTGATGACCTCAATGTAGCTTTCTTTGCAGGCTTTACGGAGACCCTTGCTATGGGCACACCCGTTATGCCTGCCGAATATGCAACTCTGACTATGGCTATCAACGGATCGGGCGGAGTCGCAGGATTGCAGTATGACCTGGACGGAAATGCCCCAGACGTATTCCGACCTGCATCAGGTGACGGAGGTGCTGTCACAGGCACAAACAAGAACGGCACGGCTATAACAGCTACCACGACAACCTCATCGGGTCAAACAGTCACTCTTGACAAGTTTGTGGTAGCCAGGGTAGAGATTAGCCCAAGTGGTCGAATTGAGTATTTACTGGCTGCTGACAAAGAGTTGACACTGGTTGAGTCCATCACTGGGGCAATCACTGCGTCAGACGTATTCTATGCAGTGCTGATGTGCGAAAACCGGGCAGCAGCAGCCCACAACTTCCAGGTTGACTACGTGTACGCACGGGGCTTCCGGGACTGGACTGCTTAGGAGTAACAGGTGGCAGCAATTATTGAGCTGTCCACAACAGATATATGGAGTCATGAGCCGTGTTGGTATCTCGCAGAGTTTAACCGACCGGCTCCTGATTCTAAAGGTGTGCGCCGCTACCAGGTAATTACGGTGATACGGAATGATCGAAGGGTCAAGCTGAACCGTGACATCGGCGACGCCCGTCTGTTTGGGGAGGAATTTCAGTTAATATGCGGAGTGCCAGACGGAAAGGGCGGAGGAGAAGCCCTGTACACGGTAGAGGAGGCACTCCAGTTGGCAAGGGACATGAACAACATGCCCCCGCCGAAAACGGAGGTGCGTCCGAAGAACTGGAACAAGATCTTCTGGGACAACATCGAGGAACGGAACTTATGGAAGAGGGGTTCGAGCACCTTCGGCCCCATGTTCAGGAAGCAGAGGAATACATAATGGCACAGGATAACGTAGCTGTAGAGGAAATGCTCAGGGATGCTGAAGATGCTGAGGAGCCAGGGGACATGAAAGCAGGTGCGGTTTTAAGCCGGACTGCGGAGATGACCATGACTACGGTAGAGCTTCAGACTGCGGGATGGGTGTATGTTTACGATACCCAGACGGGTAACCGTTCTGTGATAAACCGGAACATGCTGCCACAGCAACTTGAGAAGAGACGTTCTAACGGCACTTATGTCTTCTCGACGCGAAAACCTGAAGGAGTTACGCCTGTGAAAGGCACCCTCAAATGTTTTCTTCATGAGGATGATCCCAACAGGGAGAACCATGATCGTATGGGATTCGTTCGCTGCACCAAGTCGAACTTTATATCAGAACTCGATAGGTCGCGGCATATGCGAACCCGCCACCCAAGGGCTCATGCCACGCTTGAAAACGAGAGGGTTCGTGAGGAACGGGCAGAGGAGAGACTGGAGCGGAGGGCCCTTACGGAGAGCATTAAGGCAATGGCCGAAAGCAACAGTAGAGGTAAGAGCAATGCCTAGTTATAACTTTTCACCGATAGCAGACAGTCTGTATGTGCAGGATGTGAGTGACACTGCCGCAGGGATCGGTTCTGGCAACATTCCAAGCAGTGCCCGTTATGCCGAGGGCCATGTGCGTCTGGCAAGTCTCTCTGAGACACGGGACGGAACGACTCCGACCGCAACGAAAGGCACTGAATGGGATGTAGAGGACACGATTATACTGCGAAGTCGATACGAGATCGTTAATTTCAGTGCAGTAGAGAAGACATCCACCAACGCATCTATAGACTGGACATTCTACAACCGAGCCCCCAATTAGACCGCCAGGAGCGTAAGTATGGCAACAGGTACATTTTTACCACAGGGGATACGAAAGCCGCTTGGGATTGCCAGCGGCGGTACTGACAACTATGTGATGACGGCTACGGGCAGTGAGACCATCCAGGGCGAGGCCAACCTAACCTTCGATGGCTCTACCCTGACTGTGACGGGGGCAATTGGGGTAGCCTCCACCAATAAAATAACATTTGGTGATGCTGCCTCGTTCATACATCAATCAGCAGATGGAACATTGACCATTGATGGCGAGGCAATAATTGACCTTAATGCCAGTACAAGGGTAGATGTGTCAGGAGACATAAAGGTTGGAGGAGAGGTCCAGACCGCAGCTATTGGCTTCACTGATGGTGACAATGCCATCACTATAGCTGACGGTGGTGGTATTACCGCAGCAGCGGGCATTACGTCTACCGCAGCAGCTAATGCATTTGGCGCTACCACTTTTGCCAATGGCACTGGCGTGGTTATAGGACACACCGGGAAGGAAACGATTTCCACTGGTGACGGAGCCACGGATCTCGTGCCGGAGTTACAGGTTATAGGGACAGCGATGGCTGACTCCTCAGCTATGCTGGCTTGTTTCTCCACTACCGCGACAAGGGCTGCGGCCCCCACGTTGGCACTGGTAAAGGGTGGCCACGCAACGATTGGATCACACACCGTCGTGACAGATGATGAGGTATTGGGGAACATTATCGCCTATGGTGATGACGGTACAGACCTGGAGGCTCCCGCAGCGTCGATACAGTTTGTGGTGGACGGAACTCCGGGAACTGGTGATATGCCCGGATCTATTGAGTTTCACACAACTACAGATGGGGGGGAAACGCTAGCAGAGCGTATGAGAGTTACGTCTGGTGGCAGTGTCTTAATTAATGAAACTTCCAACGCCGATGTGACGTTAGGTTTAACCATTAATCAGGGCGCAAATGATGATGAAATATTATCTTTTAAGTCTTCTGATGTTAATCATTCAGTATCAAGTGAAGCAGAAATTGACACATACGCTACGTTTCGCAAACGTGATGCAGCATATGGCGGCCTGAGAATAACAGGTCTTTCACAGAGCAATAGAGGATTTACTGTGTATAGCATAGTAGGCAGCGGCAATTCTACTAAGACTGCTGCTGGATTTGGTACTGTCAATTTTCATCATTACACTAGAAGCGGTAGTGGTGCTACCATCATGGGGTCAGATGAGAATCTATTGTCAATTCATAATGCTGGAAATGCTGTATGGCTTGTGGATGAGGATGGAGATGTTCACTATGACGGCACTACCAATGCAGAGCACTGGGATGACTATGATGACATAGCCCTCCTGGATACCGTTAGGGCTGTTACAACCAACAATTACGGGAAGACGTTCTCCTCATGGACTGAAGAGAACAAGAAAGTGCTACATGATTCAGGTGTTATCACATTCAACGATGATGGACATCATTTCGTTTCTACAAAGGGTTTGAACGGATTGTTGGTAGACTCTATAAGGCAGCTTTATCAGCACACCACTCGGCATATGGATGAACTGAACTCAAGAAATGAAACATTAGAGGCAAGGCTCATGGCCTTGGAAGGAGCGAAATAATGGCCACAGGCGATGTTACCGTATCAATAACCGTTGAAGGCGGGGTGACTAAGAGCGTGGTCCTTGATTCTGCGACCAGAGTTCTAGCCCTCAAGCGGGCTACTGCATTAGATGCCACTATAGACACAGATGCCGAATGGCAGGTACTTCATGTGAATAAATATGCCAGTGTAATAGTAAGTCAAGCTAATGCACAGTCCCAGATTGATGCAAGTTGGACTGCTAAGACTTACACCAAGGCAACATAGGAGGCAATGATGCCAGTAGTTAGAGGGAAAAAATACCCGTACACGAAGAAGGGCAAGGCAGCGGCAGCCCGTGCCAAAAAGACACGGCAGTCCAAGCCTAGAGCCCAGCGTAAATCATCATGACGACCAACGGCACCAGTGGAATAGAGATCACAGTGGAAGACCTGAATATGCTCATAAGGTCTGATGAATCCGTAGCTCTCAAGGCACAGAACATAGCTATGGCACGGCGTGTCAGAGAACTTGAGGCAAAGGTTGAGGATCTGGAAGCTGCGGCGGATGAGGTTGCCTGATGCCAACGACCACCTGGTCTACCATGAGGCAGGACATTCTGCGTCCTCTGGGGCTTATCACAAGCTCTACGACCACCAGTGCTTTAGCTGGAGATAAGGTCGTTATTGACACAAAGCTCACTGATAGATTCCCGGTGGATGATTATTTCAACAATCAGTGGTTTGTACATATAACTTCAGGCAATGATGCGGGAAAGATCAGGCGTGTAACAGACTATACCCAATCAACGGGTACGCTTACGCATCTGGGAGCCAACTATGCAGGCGGAGATTCTCCGTCCTTTGAACTCACACCGCTTGATCCCACGGAGGTCCAGAACCTTTACAACGAGGCACGGGAGATAGTGTACCCGGAGATTTCGATGGTGCGGGATCTTGAGACTGTCGTCACTGGCAACCGCCAGCACACATATACCCTTCCAAGCACGATACGCAAAGTAGACCGGGTCTATCTTGGCAACAGGCGCAATGCAAATTCCGGGGATAATCTCCTTCTCAATGGAGACTTCGAGGACTGGGACGCAGATCAGCTCACTCCGGGATCACAAAACAACTGGACCCTTGCAGGATCTGGGTCTACTTTTAACAAGGAAGCACAGACAAACAACCCGGAAAATTATCTGGTTCTTCATGGAGACAATTCCGGTAGGCTTGCTGTAGCAGGTACTAACACAACACTGGTTCAGACATTTACCCCTGCATCATCGTCGTATACAACATTGCCAACTGAAGGTCAGGAAGTAAATCTGTCCGCATGGGTATACTGCAATACAGCAAGTAGGGTAAAACTCTATATCGAGACAGCAGTTGGCAGCTTTCATGGCGGGACGGGGTGGGAACTGATGAAGGCAAGTGCAACGCTTGCTCACAATGCCACAACAGCGGTGGTGGGAGTTCATGTAACAGCATCAAATGTTGCCGCCTATATCGACGAGATCTGGATGACTATCGGGCAGAGCGAGATGACGGATGTACCTTACAACGAACTTAGGAACTGGGAACATGTCCCTCCAGTGGCGGGTGCTTCAGACGGAGGTGTCCTGCGTTTCGATGCAATACTTCCCAGCAAGCACCGCATACGGGTAGTGGGACGTGACCTCCTCTCCCCGGTCTCTTCCGACAGTGATACGGTAGAGATAGACGGGGATTTACTTCATCCAGTCTACGACAAGGTACGCCAGCTCATAGCCCTCCGCATAGCTGCATCCAACCCCACCTCCAACTGGGCTGAGATGGCAAGGCAGTACGAGTTAAGCTACATGAGGGCTATTGAAGGTGATCTCATAAGGGTCAAGGCACCCCCGGTGGCAGTCCCTCGAATGGTCTTCTAATGTCTCTTGACGTTGAGATCAATGCGAAGGCGTATTCCCTAGTAGAGGGCAGAGCTGGCACCAAGGTTTCTACCGCAACTGTGCGGCAGTTCGTGGAAGCATTCCGCCAGACAGGAAGGACGAGGCCGGAGGACCTGGCCCCCTACGAATCCTTTGTGATCCCCAATCTCACGGGAGGCTTTGGGCGGTACAGGATCAACTCGGACTCAGCCTTCAAGCCAGAGGAGTACAGGCGTTTCCAGGACTCCACATGTGACACCAGGTGGTTCGATTCGATCTATCTTCCCATCCTGGTCGAGGCTTCGTCGACTACAGCAGGTTCATCAACCCTTGATGTTATACGGGCATCTGCGGCATTCAAGGGGGATTTCTGGTCCCTGTGGGAGAAGCTGGCCTCGAACCTCCGGTCGATAGAAGCCCGCAAGTACACAACATCGGGAAGTGATCCTGTAGTAGGAGCATGGACCGGTGGTGGTGATGTTAGTGAATCCACCCACCTGGATGCTACCAGTAGTGGTAGTCAGGGTGGTACTACCAGTCTGACGGTGGCTCATACATGTAGTGGTCCCCAGCGCCTGCTTGTTGTGGGAGTCCAGATCGAAGATGGCACTGCGGCCGATCCCAGTGGGGTGACCTATAACGGGGATGCCATGACCAAGGCTGCGGGCAAAACGCAGGGTGATGTTAACTGTAGTACCTGGTACAAGGTAGCCCCAGCAACAGGGGCAAACAACATAGTCGTGACTATTGGCTATAGTGCCAGAAATGTATCGCTTGGTGCCCAGAGCTTCGTTGGTGTATTACAGTCCGACCCAGTGGGTACCACGGCTAATGCCAGTCACGCTGGTTCTACGGCTCCGTCAGTCGCGGCAACAACCGTCGCGGGCCAGTATGTGTTCGACAACATGGTTGCCCTGGGAAGCGGCACCGCCACTGTACATGCCTCCCAGACCCAGATATCTAATTTAACTGTCACTTCTAATCATAGGGGTGCAACGAGCAGGGAGCTTGCCACTGGCACATCCACGACCATGTCATGGACCCTGGCTTCGAGCGTAGCATGGGCTATCCTTGCCACCCCAATCAAACTGGCTATTCCCATCGGACTGGATCTTATCCAGCAGAAGGACAGGCTGGTGGCGCTTACGGCATCGGAAGACGATCATATTACCTACGCCTCCACAGACGGCGCTGCATGGACAAATGCTTCAACTGAGATCACGGCTGGCCTACTGGATTCTGCCGTGACAGCAAACGAATATAGGGACGCAGGGCTTCTCTCCGACATAGGGGGAGAGCTGGTTGCTGCTGTCTGGCATGAGGACGATTCGACTATCACGTTTTTCTCTGCTATCACAACCGGAACGACCGTGACATGGAGGGACGAGGCTGTAGATATATCCTCCGGCAGCGGGCCCAAGGGAATTGCTGTTTACCAGGACATAGATGGTGAACAGAAGCTCTATGTGGGCACCAGGGAAGGGCTCTGGAAGGTGGATACAGCTCCTTCGACATGGACGATGGATTTGGTGTTCCCCATGCCAGCCCATGATGACAACTGTCGAAGGATGACTGTGCATCAGGGGGCGCTCTGGTTTGCCCAGGGCGTAGACAACAGCAGCCCTGCCCCCATATACCGCATGACCGTTAGCGGTGACGCCAGGCTCTTCGAGGCAGGGTATGGCCTTGCCAGCGGCGATGGTGTCCCTTCCGACATGCTCGGCCCGGTCAAGTGGATGAAGAGTACAGGGGAGTTCCTGTTTATATCCGTGGGTGGTGGAGCTGCTTCGCGAAACGCCAGGATACTCGCCTGGAACGGCAAGGGCTGGCACCACATGGCGAAAGACAGTACGGCTAACCAGGCGGCAGGATGGCTGGATTTCTCCGCAGAAGATGACGGCACTCCAAGGCTGCATTTCTCACAGAAGGCCGATACTGATTCCACCCTGAGCAAGTACCTTGGTCAGCCTCTCGTAAACCCTCGATCCGGGGTGACTATCAAAAGGGCGGCCCGTGCTGACAAACAGGCAGGGCATATTGTTCTGCCCTACTATGACTTCGGCATCCCCCAGGAGTCGAAGAACTTCACATCGGTCCATGTGATAGCCGACGACTTGAACAGTTCTGCGTCAAATGAGTATATAACTGTTAAATACGGGCATGATGGCGCTGATCGAGACGACACAACTATAGGCAACTTCACCTCAGCTACGACCAAGAGAGACCTTGCGTCTACGGTCGGCCAGTCCGCAAAGAATATTGGGCTGCACATTGATCTGTATCGCCGTACTTCCGGTGACAATCCTGAAAATTTCACGCCGAAACTTCGGGACATAGTGGTAGAGGGCTATATCTCACCGACACCGGCTTACGAGCACAGGATGACCATTGATCTGGAGCAGACCGCTCGGGAGACAGGGCAGTCGGTGGAGACGGTTATCGCAAACCTGGCGACACTGATCTCTACTGTGACCCAGGTCACATTTAAGTTCGGACAGGTGTCCAAGCTGGTCGCAGTGGACAGGGACAGGTCGTCCTTCTCATACGGCATTGATTCATGGGAGGTCTCGGGTGCTCCGAGCTCTTTTGCCAACAGGACGGGCACAGCGGATCTTGTTCTGATAGAAAAGATAGCAACCACGTAAGGGGGATGTGATGATGGTGCCTCCACATGGCAAGATTGAGCTGCATGACATGCTGCCTATGGACAAACAGGATTCACTCACGCGCCTTGAGGGCATACTGGATGAGATGCTCAAGCGCCACGAGTATCCAGAGGATGTAATGGAGATCGTCCATGCACGGATATGCCAGTGGGTAGAGAAGTGGCACAGCCAGGGCGTTCAGAAGGGAAAGACCTTTGCACAATTCCAGTATGACGGACTGCCAGGCTTTGTGAAGGAAGAGATGAACATTATTCAGCAGACACTTGCAAGGAATAATGATGAAGGTGGTGCCATGATGCCTCCGGGAAGAAGTAATTAGCCTTGGTTTAAGGTGGGCATTGTTGATGTCCTGTACAAAAAGGAGCAGATATGGCAGGCAAGTGGATTGGCAAGGCGATCAAGAGGCCAGGTGCTTTTAGTGCGAAAGCCAAGAGGGCCGACATGACCACAGCAGCCTATGCCCGCAAGGTTCTAAAGCCCGGAAGCCGTGCCACTGTAAGGACTAAGAGACAGGCTAGGCTGGCACAGACCCTGCGGAAGATGAACCGGTGACCAGCGCCTATAAATTCAACGAAGCACCGACGCTCAGGCGCATGATGGAGAAGTTGAGCCGATTGGAGCTGATGATGTGGGTAGTGGTTGTGTTCCAGGTGATGGTGGCACTCGGACTGGTGGGTTTAATTATATGGATGTTGTTCAACGTGTAGATGAGAAATCATGGCAGATAAAGAAATCATAGAAGGGAGCGATGATTTACAGGTTCAGTTGCTGGATGCTCGGAAGCAAATTGTTGAACTGGAAGCACGAACCGCTACCACACTTCTACCCAGCCAACTATTAGTTATTATCCTAATGGGGCCGTTATTTGCTTCGTTCACAATCATTGGCATTGTTATTTGTTGGAAAACCCTAAATTCTCCGGCAGAAATTGAGCCCCATTTAAGGAGCATACTCTTAGTTTTTGCCCTCTTTGCAAACCCCGTCTCAGCCGCCTCTGGTGTTATTGTGGGCTTAATGAGTGATGAAATCAAGGCAAGATTAGGTGGGAAAGGATTTAACAGTAATGAAAGATAGAAAAGTTAAGGTTCCGCCAGTGAAGTTCAAGATACCCCTTATGAGATTCAAGCTGCCGAAGTTTTGGGCTTTCAGGATTCCCCTGCCGGGTCATGTTTATCTGGGCGGTGGACGATTGATTATCGGTTCAATGACAACTATTGCTCTAGGTTTCATAGCGTCATTATTTGTTTTGATAAACACAGGTGAACAGGAACTCACATGGCCCATGGCAGGAGCGGAGTACAATGCTCCGTCTATGGTGGGTGCCAGGGTAGTTGATCGGGAGTTCCCTGCTGAAGCCAGCCAGACTCTCAAGATTAACCTTCCGGCAGGTCTTCGAGTGGACAAGATCACGCTGAGTGACGTTGAACTCGGTAAGGGCGGGTTAACAGATGCATTCAAAATTAGTGGGACGAGCACGAACGATCGATTAAGCATTGGAACGCTCACGATTCGGGATAGCGAGTTTCCGACCTTCGATATCAGTAACGCCTCTATCCACACGATTAATGCCACCTCAAGTGTGCAGGTCGCAGGTCACACAGTTGAGCCCACGATGGGTACCAGCACTATGGTGACTATCGGATCGTCCAGAGGAGCTGTTCGCTATGAGGCATCTGACATGGTGGTGGACAGGGTTTTAATCCTGATGTCAGCAACAACAACCCCGGCCACGGATGTTTATGTGGGAGAAATTGTGCTCGATAATATTTCAAGCGCGATTGGTGGATTTAATTTAGACTGGGTAGATATCGGCATCTTAAATTTAGAGAACCTTGTAGTTGGGGATGATGGCGACATAAATTCGGCAGATTTTTATATCTCATCCAGTGTCACAGTCAACACGATGAACGACGGCATAGTCGATAAGCCCGTGGATATAAGGTAGGAGGCTGATATGAATGTATGGGAAGGACTCAGCAAGTTCCTCGGCAAGATCCGTCCGCAGATTTTTTTGGCTTTGATAATTCTCGGCGTGGTAGGTGTGATGGGAATCACAAGCGGCCTTACAGAGATCACCATTGGTGCCATTACGGGTGTGGTGGCCTTAGCAAAAGATGTCTTGCAGTCGGATCAGTAGGAGGACAGTATGTTCAAGGCACTACGACTGGCACTCCGATACAGGGACAGCCTGCCGCTGATGGTAGATCTCATTGAGACGGCCACTTCTGCGGTTCGAGATGATGGGACGATCTCACGGACGGAAAAATCCAGGATGATGAAAAGCTTCTGGGCTCTGGTCAAATGTGTGCAGGAGTCCCATAAAGATGCGTGATCGAACGACCGACAACAAGATCGACGACATTCATCGAACCGTGACGCGGCTTCTCAACAACGACCTGCCCCATATCCATTACCGTCTCACTGCCCTGGAGACCCACCACAAATGGCAGATGGCATTGCTCGTCGGACTTTTTGTCACTGTCGTGGCATTTGGACTGGCAGCACTGGCATCTCAGGCACGATAGACCACCTCAGACTACGCCTAAGCGCCCTCTGTAAGCCCCGTAGAGCGATTTATATGCTCTGCCTATATCCTAGTATGACTCGGGGCTGGAATCACAACACCTCAATCTCATCTATCAATATTTCTTTACCCCTTCCATATTGTCGGTGTAAGAATCAATCGGCTGGAACTGGCGATGGCTGAGGTCACGCTCCCCTTGATCGTGCGCGTAGTCGTGTGGATTATATAGTCGTGCTAAAACCGCTCTTTCCCGCCAGGTGAATTGCTCGTTATACATCCAGGCAGGGGGTGGCCTGTAGTGCGGTGGCGGAACAAAATCAGGACTGTAAATTGTCCGAACTTCATGCGGTGTCAGCCAGTGACGGTGTTCTTTCTTTTCCTTGCAACGGCTCTCCATGTATCCCAAACCCATTTCAGTAAATGAGTTGTAGCCATGCCCAATTGGTTTACATTCCATTGGTTTGTTAGTCATCGCAAAGCCTCCTCGATTTGAAAAATAGTTTTCTCACGATCCCCGATCATATATTTGACAGTTAGCTCCAGGCGTCTGGCATTGTCATCGACCAATATTTCGCCCACCAGAGCATCTATCCATCCCTTACAGCAACCGATAAGGTTGTCGAGGTCACGGATGCGTTTGTCCGCTGCCCAGAATGTAATGCTCAATTGGGCTGCTTCCCAGAGAGGATCTTGACTGTAACCCTCCGATCTGATTACTGCGATCATCTCGTCCCGCGAGTCCCTCAATTTTCGGTACCGCGTGGCATAGTGGAGCCTGGCATTCGGACCCAGTGCACTGTCAGGCAAGTGCGGAATTTCAATAGAAATAATGTTTAGCAGCGAAGGGTTGCTGGGCACCTCGTATACATCACCGTCCATTGTCATCTAATTACCACCAAGTCAACTTCATAACATCTACCTTGTCAGTATTCGCAGAAGCATCCAAAACTATCACCAGGGAACATCTCAATCTGGTCTGTGTCCTGTCTGTTCTCTAGCTCTCTGAGTGTCAGAGGGGTCACTTGACCCTTGACAGTTTTCTTGAGGATGGCTTTCCCCTCTCTAGTCTTACTCTTGGTCCGCTGGACTTGCTCCCATGCTGCCACTTCCTCGAACCGTTCTGGCATGGTACGCTTCAATCTGAGCCACTCACGTTGTCCCTGCCTCACACATCTACCTCCACAGTTATTGTGGGGAAATCCCAATTTATAGAGTCGGGGTGGTTCTATGCCCCACTCTTGAACGGTTTTGGTGTAGGCCATCAGAGGCAGTGGTTTCCATATCAATGGATAGTCAACAGCAACTCCCTCAACCTTCTCATAGGCTGCCTTGGGTCTTGCCATCCGGTGTTCTTCATCCCAAGACAGACCAAGGTGTACAGTCAAAGGCTTTGGCTGGTTCCTGATGTATCTCATAAAGTGCTTCTGCTTCAGTTCATAGCTGCAAGCCGCACGAAACGCATTGGGAATTATTTTCTTATGCTCTGCTACCTGTAGGGGATTTCGGCCATCAGTGAATCGCTCGATGGTCATGTCCCATCTAATTTCAAGGTCTATTAGGAAACGATATAGGTCTTCATCCTCCCACTTCGTATCAGCGAACCAAAGAGTTACAGTATCCTTGCCGTAACGCTCGATTACCCGATTGGCTGCAACTGCTGATGCTGAACCACCTGATATGGATACAATATGATTCATGGCTACCACCAGATCAACTGCATAACATCTACCTGTAATACATGACCAACACTGTCCTGGAACGTCCAGGGTCTGCTGGGGCCTGTCTTTTGGCCTTGTTTAGGGGCAAACTTGGAATACGACATCTCCTCCTGACAGAACGGACACCAAACCCGGTAAAGGGCTCCACCATCATGCCGCGATTTGGACGAGTCTAGCTTTGCCTGGACTACCATCTGTGCGGACTCTTCTTGGTCACCTGAATAGGTGAATACCAGCCTCGAGGGCCGGAATGGTTTGGGCAGCGTCTGTGCCAACTCCGACTGTTGTGCGTAAGAGTAATCCTCATACCCACACGAAATACAATATCTACGGCTCTGCCCGGTGGCGATATACAACATATGGTGACATCGTGGGCATTGGTCAGTTGTCATTCACAAACCCCAGTGTTCTGACAAAATCACCCCAGTTAGTCTTGTCCATCCAGGTTTTTTTGTTTAGGTGCAGCGTCCAGCCCAAAGCCTTTTCAGGCGTGTTTATCCTGGCTGCCGCGATCCAGTATGTGTCGGTGACATTTTCACGCTGGCAGTTTCTGTGGTTCCACTCCCACGACACCGGCTCTTGATATGGGACCTCGTTGAGATTCACTGTCATGTCGAAACGCTTTTCGTCAGCGTATGAAATCTTCTCAGGATGACCCTCAGCCAGTTGGGTGGTTTGTTCATACTCCCATGTTTTCCATTGATGGTACTGCTCCCTGGCCGCCATATGGTCAACCTCCGCCACCGCAGTGTCCAGGGTCGTGGGCATGTCGCAAATTGAGCAATTCCGCATTATCATTCTTTTCTCCTTATTATCATTCTTTTCTCCTTTAGGATTTAAGAGACCACAGCTTTCGCCGACTGTCTTGAAAGCTATGGAGTGGTCTATTTTGGTGTAAATGTACGGGCATGAACTTCTGAAGCCCTAAATCTTCCCATGGTATCTCCAATGGTGTTACACCCATGTTTTTGATAGTCTCCGACTGCCTGTCGCTTTCGGGAATAGCAAGGACAATCTCCTCATAAAGTGTGGAGGGACGTATTCTTGACGGAATAGCCTCCACTATATCTGCATACCAGAACGCCTCCGCCATAAATGCTATATGCCCATCAATCAGCCTGCGCGGATCGTTCCGTGTACCCGCGCTGAGACCGGACACACTGGCGATCTGGGCGAACCTTCTGGTCAATCCAATACATGGGACCGTCTGGTAAATGCTGATATAAAAGCCAAGGCAGTCCAGTACATAACGCGCTAGCTTCCACGGAATTTGGTCCTCAGTGGGACCCATATGAAGCGGGTAAACAAAGCCTTTCTTCTGCTCCATCAGGGCGAACTCCCCATGCAGAATTAGCGCCATATATTTCTTGATGGTCCTTACTGCCGGGTACTTAGTGTATTGAGGCTCATCCCGGAAGTAAGCATGAATTTTACTCGGGCTACCGGCCATTTGTGCGTATGCCATCAGTTCAGCTATTTTGTTTATGTAAAACGGATCAATCGCTCTTCTCATCGTTCTCCTTTCAGTGACGCAAAGTCAAGATTCTAATCGGGCATATCCACGAGTGGAATAGGGCACATTAATCGTTTTCCTTTCAGTGATGCAAAGTAATGCAACGTGCATTACCCCCATTTAGTTGGCTTTTTCACGAGTGAATACTGTCCCGAGCTATGCTTCCTGAACATTCCGTCACGCGCTCGTGTGATTGAGGACTGAACTGTGGGATATGGGATGTCCAGATCACGGGCCATCTGTGCAATGGTCGCAGAGTTGACCTCCCCGAGGTAGCTAACCACCGCGTCCTCTGCTTTCTGCCCTTCTGTCCGCAGGTCCGGGAATTCGGAGAGCCGTGCGGATCGGATATGGTCAACGCCCTGGGCATTAAAGCTCATCGCCAGGATAGGGATTGTGCTTGGTTCAACGTCATTCGATTTAGTAATCCTGAGCCGTACACCCAACTCGTTCTCGTCGTTTCGAGCCGAGGTGATTGCGACCATGACGTCTGCACCGCCCTCGAAATGAACACTACCGAATATATGTTTAGACTCCCAGCCTGTGTGTCCGATGGCCAGCCAGCCGCGACCGGGCTTCTCTATCAGGGTATTTAAGGCATCTATGATGCGTGTCGCAGGGCGGTTCTCGTTCAGGTCGCCCATGCCTGCCCTGGAAATCGAGTCGAGGACGATCCAGCCTATGTCGTGTTTATCCATGTCGGCCCGGACGGACGCGACCACATCGTTTAGCGAGTAGCCTCTCCGATTGAGGAACCTTAACGGGCGGTGAGGGTCGAGCCCCAGGGCCACGTTGACGCACCCTACCCGCCTTGTCAGGGATGCCTCGGACCGCTCCAGATTAACGTACAGGACGTTTCGCTGTGACACAGGCCAGAACGTGGAAAGCCCTGCATCTACACAGATCGCGGCTGTCAGGGTAGTGTAGCTTTTGGCGGAACCCGGCCTCGCGTAAATTATTGTGCCTCCATCGACCGGCGCCCACGGCTCAATCACATGAGAGATAGGCATTTGGGGGTCCCCGGAGATCATCTGGGATTCATTCACACCCAGCCAGGTATGATAAGCCTTGAATGCAAATGTATCGAGGTCATGCCGCAGCAACTCCTTCGAGTAGCCATCGCTGATGGGTGGGCGGAGGACCGAGTGGGCATGATTGGCCAGTCCCCTGCGAGGATCGTTGCGTTCCAAATTGAAATTATCATGCCCGAGGCGGAACCTGTTGAGGTAGATGACCACCTTTCCGTGTACACCGTCGTCTAAACCGTGGCAGAAGAACCGAACGTACTGGTCATCACCCAGAATTCGCACGGCCTCGACCCCTTTTGGCTCCTCCGACGACCCATATTCACCCGGAACAGAGAGGCGAAGCTGCAATTCATTCATCGGTGGCACCTGGTTTTGCCTCATAAACCTGATAGATCGGGAGGGCTGTGACCTGTTCCTGCCTGGTTTGGCCCTTCCACTTCGACTGTTCGGGATCTTGCCGACAGTGACATAACTGACACCGAGTCCACGGCACGAAGGGGGCTGTTCGCCCATTCAGTGCAACCGCGACAGCCATATGCGTGGCTTCTGCCTGCTCCTCCGTGTACCCGTACTCATTTCGGATTCGCAGGGTATCCATCGCCTGTTTCATCAACTCAATTTGAGCATTGACCTGGTCGATTGCGTCGTATAGGTCGAGTGTGGACGACATCACTGCCGCTATTTCCTGTTTACTCACATTATCGGCCCTGGTCAGGCAGTAGTTGTTTGATTGCCTGACTGGCATCAGTCTTGGTCATGTTCGTCATGTCACCCTCGTAGCCGAGGGTTTTCAAATAGGTTTTTTGTGGGACGGTTGCCTTCTCAATTCCCATAGCAGATGCTCCGTAGCTAGGCGGGGAGTCCTTGGTAATGATATGGCTTGGCAGTGTATTGAGATCCCTATCTTCGTCCAACGACATCTCATCAAAAGGTGTGCCGGAGTATCCCGCAAGGACGACAACCCACCGAAATACGGATGCGATAGCCTTGGAGACGGCCCTGGTCTGAGCCATTGAGCGGCAGGCGAAAGCTGGTCGGCCCCCGGTTGCCCATTGCCCGTCCCCCTCAGTGCCACATTCGGCCTCTGCGGCACCGATAACGACTGTTCCGGTTGGAGTCCATTGCAATACCTCCGCCCTCGCCTCAAAGGCGGATGGAAAACCGGGTATGCGTTTGACACTGCCCTCGACAATTTTGGCGGTACAGCCGTAGCCACGGGCGAGAGTTATCCACGCCTCGACCTTTATATGTTGCGACCCCCGGATGTTAACCGCGAGATCGCTGGCTTTTATCATTTTTGTGAGGGACTTTGCTTTCAGGGATGCCTCGACGAGCGACTGATCGAATTCTTCCGCTGTTGGAGCCATCACGGCTGGGACAGGCTGGACAATCTCTGCGAGATCTGTCATGTCATTTGTAGGTTCGTCTACCATATTGATTTCCTTTCTGTACTGAATGTGGTACGATCAAAGAGCCGCTGAAAGTTGTTCACCTTCCACGGCATAGGGGCTGGATCTTGTATCCGGCCCCTTACTTTTACAGGCCCAGTTTTTCAATCACGGGTTCGGGCAGCGCGGAGCAGTCGAAAAGTTCGCTGTAGGCTACGTTGAAAACCTGACTGGCATTTTTCGCAAAGTGCGCCGTAATTTGTTTGCGCCCATGTTTCAAATCGACCAGGTATTCCTCAGAGCGATTGAGCCTGCGGCCCAGGTACTCCAGTGAGTGATCCGCAAAAAGCGGGTGGAACTCGTCCATAGTTGTCACCTCCTCTCTAATGTTATTCTATCAACTTTGTAGTAAATTTACTAGCAATCTCCAAGATATGCGGCCAGGCGTTCTGCTAAAGCGTCGGTAGCCTCAGCGAGGCTTCTTGCCTGGACCAGTAGCTCTGTGGCAATTGCCTCTCGTCCGTCCCTGGTGTCAGATATATCAGCCACAGATGCCAGTCGTGCATGAGCCTGGGCGATATCATCCAGATCGCGTCGAACATGACGAACGGGAGTGCAGCTTCGGTTAAAATGATTGTCCTCCATATCAGTCACCACGGTACATCGTGAAATGGTTCACATTGATCACAGCGTGTCTGGAGGGGCATCACGAAACGCCCACAGTGCCGGCACAGAGACAACTCATCGCGCCATTTGTCAGCCTCGTCAGGGGTTATCGAGTATATCTCGTCCCCTGTTTTCAAAAACGACTGCCCCTGTGAATTTCTGTACAGTTCCTCGTGGCGAACCGCAATCAGTTCACAATCATCTAACCTGTCTATAAGCTCCTCAATCATTGTGTTACCTCCGCGACATCAATATCACTCCAAGGAAATGCAATCGAGACTGTTGCGCAATCCATAAGCTCCTCTAGGGCCTCGTTCATCTCCGGGTTTCGGCTGGTAAACTGAACCACAACCTTGAATTTGTTGTCCCGCAAAGTCCTCAACCAGTTTCTATGGTCGCGGGCGTTGCTGTGGTAACTTTTTATTTCACCGATCAGCAATACACTATCGGTGTACATGCCTTGTCCTGTTTTTGTCATACATGACCTCCTTTAATTTGGGAAAAAACCTCAAGTTAAATTGACTTTTTGGGGTGGGCATTGTTAGTGTCCTGTTCAAATCCAAGCACTTCCATGTCGCGTATTGGACTGAGGCCGTTGTAGTGGTGGACAGGGAACGCCTCCGGCGCCGTGGAGCCCTTGTGCACTGCGAGGTATTGCGGTGCGTCACAGTCCTCTTCGAGGTAAACAGATCTCTCGTCAGCGTAGCTGTATGCACTGGCATGGAAGCCGGTCAACTCGTACTCGGCACGGTCGACTCGAAGCCAGCCGTGTCCGGCATCTGTTATCCACATGTACTCGTATTTGGTAGTTGCCATTACACCACCTCCTCGATGCGATAGTTTGGATATTGTCCAGCCACTTGGCGCTCATCGTCGTAGTCGTATGGCTCGACAAATGCCAGGTGTATTGCATCGCGAAGTGATGCGCTCCGGGGCCCCTCATACACCCAGACATCAACGCCATCATCGACTGTGAAGAATTGTTTGCTCGAGCTATGGTCAACCTTTCCTACGTAGTAGCAGCCTAGGTCCATCATTGTTGCACCGCCATCTGGCGTAAGATCTTCGCCATTTCCACTTCCGACATGTAGCCGAAGTCCATCAGTGCCTGACACTCTCGCTCTATCTGTTCCATTGTTCACCCTCCTGTTTTATTTTGGTTTCCATCGACCCTCGTTTGAGGGTTTCGGCTGGTAACGAACCAGCCTCATCAGGATGGTGTATTAGTAGCCGTACACGACCTGTTCATCAGTTGGCTGTTCGTCAAAAGCCCAGTGAATGTATCCTTCGTTATAGAAAGCACCCTCAAAGTTCGCCCTGTCGTTTTCCGTAGGAGTTCTCGATGCACAGTCCGGATGGTAGGTATTGCCCCTGCCTTCGTGAGAAATCCACTGGCCCTTTAGGATTCCCCCGCATTTCGTTTCATTTTGATACCGACACTGGCCGTTAAACTTTGCCTTCATCTGATTTCACCCTCCTATTGGCCTCTGTGGGCCTTATATTTCCCCGCAGGCCTTGCCACCTGCGTTGGGGTTTACGTCCCGCCTCCGGGCGGGATGGCTCACCAATTTGTCCTCCGTTTGATCTATCTACCGTCGAGCAGTTTCGCCCACTCCAACTCTTCCTGTATCAGTTGAGATATTCGCGCCCCGGCACGAGCGAGATAATGTGCCAGCGCTCTTTCATTGTCATTAAGATCCATTGTGGCGGTTGTATCTTGCGCCCCGGCAACATGCGC
>Ga0208315_1000365_pt1 | contig 35467 bp, 33 predicted proteins | sample MalvireepMed_215_FD_184239 | JGI IMG/M metagenome (GOLD analysis project Ga0208315, IMG submission 184239) | Marine viral communities from the Global Malaspina Expedition - Malaspina viral metaG DeepMed_215 (SPAdes) (version 2) | ecosystem: Environmental > Aquatic > Marine > Oceanic | place...
GCGAGAAAGAGAACCGATATGAGAAAGATTAAAGACGTCCTGCGTCTCAAATTCGAAGTAGGATTAAGCCATCGAGACATCGGCCAATGCTTAAGTCTTGGCCCTTCAACCGTGAGTGAAATACTCTCGCGCTTTAAATCCAGTGACTTATCGTGGCCGTTGCCGGAAGCGCTAAACGATAAAACGCTCGAAGCGCAGTTGTATAGCACGGGTCCCGTTCAGCGCCAGAAACGGCTGCCTGACTTTATGCTAATGCAGCAAGAGTTGAAGCGCAAAGGCATGACTAAGCTCTTGCTGTGGGAAGAATATTGCGCCGAGGATAGTGCGTCAGCCTACGGCTACACGCAGTTCTGCGAGCACTATCAGCGGTGGCTTAAAAAGCAGAAACGCAGTATGCGACAACATCACATCGCAGGCGATAAGTTGTTTATTGACTATTGCGGACCAACGGTACCTATCATCAATCCTGATACGGGCGAAGTTCGTTATCACGCACAAATCTTCGTTGCGACCTTAGGCGCAACCAACTACACCTATGTTGAAGCTGGTCGCTCACAACGTGAAGAAGACTGGATAATGGCGCACGTAAGAACGTTCCGCCACCTTGGCGGTGTACCCCGTTTACTTGTGCCGGATAACCTGAAATCGGCCGTTACCAAAGCCCACCGCTACGCGCCTACGCTAAATGAAAACTATGCCAAAATGGCGCGGCATTATGGCTGTGCCATTGTGCCTGCACGCCCATATAAACCGAAGGATAAAGCCAAAGCAGAAAATGCGGTGCTGATTGTTGAGCGTTGGATATTAATGCGATTGCGACGTGAGAGCTTCTACACCCTAGCGGGTCTAAATGCGCGGATTAAAGTGTTAATGGCAGAGTTAAATAATCGGCCACAACGCTTATACCCAGGCTCTCGTCGTGAACAGTTTGAACTGCTCGATAAGCCAGCCTTAATGCCATTACCTGGCACCATGTATGAGTACATCGACAGTAAATGGGCGAAGGTAGGGCCGGATTACCATGTGTTGTACCAAAAGCATGCTTACTCTGTACCACACACTTTAGTGGGCAACACGGTGACCATAGAGGCAAGTGGCAGTGTGGTCAGCATCTATCATCACAATCAACTGGTAACACAGCACGCTAAATCAGCAAAAGAAGGCGGCTTCTCAACCCAAAAAGAACACATGCCGGACAGCCATGTAAAACAGCGCTTCAGTGCTGAGCGCTTACTGCACTGGGCTGAGAATATCGGTGTGGGTACCCGTGGTGTGGTGCAGTGGCACATCCATAGTCGCAAACATCCTGAGCAAGCGATTAAAAGCTGCTTAGCTATCCTAAACCTCACTAAACAACATGGTGCTGCGCGACTTGAAGCCGCTTGCCAAAAGGCATTACTGCTAGAACGCCCTCACCGGAGTGTGGTGATGAACTTACTCAAACATCATCAAGAAAGCATACCGAGCACCGCTGTTGAGCAGGATGAGCAGCCTGTCACCCATCACAATATCCGCGGCCAACATTACTATCAATAGGAAAACCCATGACACAATCTCAATTACAAGAGCAACTACGTAGCTTACGGCTTGGGCACTTCGCTCAAGCGTTACAGCAACAACAAAGCCAAGCGACAACTTACGACGAGATGAGCTTCGAAGAGCGCTTAGGATTGCTGGCACAGCATGAAATCCATTGTCGGCAAGACAGCAAAGTGAAGCGTTTACTGCGCCAGGCAACCTTGCGCTTAGAGGCTCATGCCAGCCGATTGGAATACCGTGCAGAGCGTGGCCTACGCAAAGATAAAGTCGCCACACTGTTAAGCGGCCAATACTTACATCGTGCCCATAACATTATCGTTACTGGCGCAACAGGGTGCGGAAAAACGTACTTCGCATGCGCGTTAGCCAGACAAGCCTGTGAACAACATCATACGGTGCGATATTACCGACTTGGGCAGCTTCTTGATGAACTGAATATCGGCCACGCCGATGGCAGTTACCGACAACAGCTTGCACAACTCGCTAAGAAAAAGTTGCTCATCCTGGACGACTGGGGAATGGAAAAACTGAGCGCACGTCAGGCTAATGACTTACTTGATGTGATGGAAGAGCGATACCAAAACACCAGTACCATTATCGCCAGCCAGTTACCCGTTACCGAATGGTACAAACTCATCAGTAACCCCACTGTGGCAGATGCATTACTCGACCGTTTATTGCACAACAGTCATCGAATTGAACTGGCTGGCGAATCGATGAGAAAACTAGACCAATCCGATCACTTAAGGTAAAACTGGCAGGGACGAAAAAGAAGATGAAAAAGTGATCGGATAAAACCGAAACGACCGATCGGATTCACCGAAATACGCACTAGGATTAATCAGGTAACTGAGAGGCAATAACAACGCTTACAAAATATATCTCCAAAAACAGATATAGTACTAAAGAAAACCTTCGTTTCTTAAAGGCTTTTAGCGTAAATACAGTCACAAGCAGGAGTAATAATAAGGGAATAAACAATTTAATATAAGAACACCTCTATTTAAATTTATATTAGCAAAACATGCTTGTCTTTTTTAGCCATCATTGAGTGCTAACTGATGTTTGTTAGGGCTACATTCACTCGGGAATATAAAGTGCCTGTCTTCTTTAGTTTTCTTTAGTTAGTTTTGCGGGATATTAATCTCTGCGGTCATGTAGTCCACGTTGTTCCCTGATAGGAATACTCTATTATCTTTGACTTCACATTCCACGCTGCCCGACCGCTTAGACAGCTGTCGAGCACTAAGCTTGTTGCGACCGAGACGGCTAGCCCAGTATGGCGCAAGTTCACAATGGGCAGATCCTGTAACTGGATCTTCGTTCACTCTAAGCTTAGGAAAGAAACAGCGGCTGACAAAATCGACCTCTTGTCCCGGGGCAGTTACAACCACACCCCGTAGCCCAAGCTCTTTGAGCTTTTCAAAATCCGGTTTTAGTGATTTTATTTCTTCTTCAGAATCAAAAACAACTAGATAGTCAAACCCGGATAGTACTTCCTTAGGGGCTTTGCCGAGCGCACTAACTAGCGCTGAAGGTGCTTCAGTGTTGATAAGCGATGCAGCCGGAAAATCCATACAAAAACCGGTGCCACTTCGCGTGACAGTAAGTGGCCCACTCCGGGTATGGAAAACTACTTCCTGTTTGGTGTAGTGTAGATGAGTGTAGAGTACATGAGCCGCAGCAAGTGTAGCATGCCCACAAAGATCAACTTCATCTGCTGGCGTGAACCATCTCAACTCATAGGCATTCCCCATCGGTACGAAAAATGCGGTTTCAGAGAGGTTATTTTCTTCAGCAATGGCCTGCAACAAACTATCATCAAGCCAAGTTTCTAATGGGCATACGGCAGCCGGATTACCTTCAAAAACATGGTTTGCAAAAGCATCAACCTGAAACATCTTAAGCTTCATCTATCTTCCTTTTGTATGCTGAAAACCCAACGCACAAACATGCCTGTCTTATTTAGTAGTCTTTTTTAGTCCCCTGTGCTCTGGGGCAAACCGGAGCACAGCGTAGGTTTGTCCCTAGCAGCACCTTGTTACACATTTTTATCATCGCTCCCGGATGGGATGTAAATTTTATCTTCTTCAATGGGGTTGAGAGATAGGCCAACCATTACCATATTAAAAATAACAAACACAGCCATCCCTGCGTTGATGATAAGATTAATCAAAAAACCAAAGTCTCTATCTAATAGAAGTTCCGCTTGCTGGGTCATTGACCTTAGGTTTTCATCACCCAAGACAAAATAATTTATAACGAAAAGAAAAACTAACGCAAACCCGACATTAAGGTTTACATGCTTGTTTTTAATTTCCTCCTCATGATTTTCAACTATATCGAGAATTACCTTATCTCTTTTTGTTAGTGCTTTTTCTTTTATTAGTGATGGGTAATGCCAGTTATTACCAAGATTGCTTCCCTTCGATGAATTCCAAAACCACTTAAAATATATCAATGCAACGCCTAATCTACTTATTTGGCGTAATGTAGGAAAAAACAGAGCCATACAGAAAAAATACACACCAAGAAAGATAATTGCACTCGCCGCATTTACCTCTGGCCCACTTAAACTCTGGAATGACGACAAAATATTCTTGTCAAAGAACACTACTAGACATGCATCCAGAAGCAGAATAAAGGACGTGAAAAGCATAAAGTGTCTAAACTCCACTGCCTTTTCAACGAAACTGGTACTTGAAGCTACTATTTTTGAAATAGACGGACCTGAATCTGACACGTATCCTCCCATGATGTGTAACGCCCGCATTTGCGGCTGGTTTGGAGCGCAGCGGAAAACCAGTCCGACAATATGCGCTTGTTAGCCTAGCTTCGCTTCAAGCTTTGACAAAAACATTGCTTGAAATTTTGGCTGCATTTCTGTTTCCGCATCCATCATAGAAACAATTTTTTCCACTAATTCATTCTTGTTATACGAAACACCATTTCTCGATACGATATCTCCAACGATGGTTAACTCACCGCCCAGACCGAATATCCTATCGATTAAAGAAGGTGGGTAGTAGTATTCAATTCCATTCATAGGCCAAATGACAATATTTTCGGGAAGGACTCCCATTCTTTCAAGTTGGTCAGGAAGACCCGCCGAATGTACAGAATCCAAAATGATAAATATTCTGTCTCGATATGGGCTCCGCTGAAGATCCGATAGAAGTCCTTTGGCTACAGTAAGAACCTCCTTAATGCGATTATCCGAATTGGCAGCAATAACACTTATTTGTGAGCTAGAATGCTTGAGAGATATCACTCTCTCTATGAACTTATGATCACACTTACCTTCGACAAGGATAATTGACGAAGGTAAATATAGTGTTTCAAACCTATTGCCCAATAAGAAAAAGTGGATGCTATTAAAATCAGCTTGTGTTTGCACAGGAGATACCGATATTTCATCTCCCGCCTTTGATACAGTGTAGTTATTGGATATGTTCAGTTTGTCGAGAAAGATTGTAGAGTGAGTTGCAAAAACCAAGGTTTTAATATGTGGAAAATATTTTTGCCGATGTGCTCGGTCAAATAGAAAATCCGCCAAAACACCTTGAGCTTCTGGGCTTATACCAAGCTCCGGCTCGTCAATAAGAAAGGTGTCGTAGTCTTCGTCTAAAAGACTAGTTACTAAGGTTGTAATTAGACGAAATCCAGAGCTAGTATATGAAATATTATGCCCATCACATGAAATGTATTTTTGCGACATAGAGTTGTTTTCTACCGTATACCTAAACTCCAAGGTAACTCCTAAAAGGTCGAATATAATCTCCGTCAATTTATCTCGCTGTTCATCGGCCAACTCAGCAATAGCCTGCTGTAAATTGACAGGGGAGTTATCGATATTCTGTTGCTGCTGTTGCCATTGCTGCATAAATTGTCGCCACTTTTCATCGCGACGATTTCTATTTGGAGTGTAGTGACCTAGCAGATTGAAGTTTTGATACCTTGCTGGTCCAAGATACGAAGCGTTTTGCCCCCATTGCTGAGTGAGCGTCTTAAGTAAGAAGGATTTACCGCAGTTATTCCGACCAACTAAAACCGCATACTCAGAGTCTCTTATTCTTTGAAGTGTTTCATTGGACTCATCTGTAAACCTTGTCCCTGGTTTTTGATCGTATCTGTACATTGGGTGATTCCTTGTAAGGCTAACACCAAGCTAAGGGGCAAAAACACAATGCGATAATGGCGGAGCCGCATTGTGTTTTTGTCCCAGCAGCCCGCACAGCGGGTTGCGACTTGAGCGTTTTGTTAGCACGTTACCTTATCCAAACGTGATCTACTAGAAGCTTTCCGCCTTGTTCAATAATGCATATTTCAGCCAAAAACTCTTCATGACTATTTGTAAACCACTGTTTCCATAATACAAATATAGAATCACTTTTGTGAATAATTGATAGAAATTCTCTTTTAGAAAATTCGCCTATCTTATTTCCTTTCCATTGTTCCAGAAAATTATCTTCGGTAACGATTGCTTTAAGGCGTTCAGTAAAATCACGAGTGTGCTTTTGATGATTCCTTTCACTAGAGCCATCCATAAGATTATCCATTAATGGATTGGCTATATTTAGTATTTCTTCATCGGTAAGCCTATCGAAATTCATGTTTTACTCCTGTAGTGCTAACGCCCTAATTTGGCGGCACAAACACGTGGGCTAAACTGCGAAGCAGAGCCTGCGTGTTTGTGTCCCCAACATTTGATTGTTAGGTGCGTGCTTACCAAAACCATAGATTTTGCCCATTTGTTGCCCCAACAGAAAAATCATATTTACCAGCAAGAGCGCCATCCATGCCATCCATTAACTCTGCTATTTTTCCAGAGCCAATATCTAATTTTAGTTTTCCGCAATCGTCAGATAACAACCATTGGGAATCATCGCTTGATTTAACAATTACTAATTTATTTTGCACTGTCTTTTTTAGTGTTGAAGACGCGATATATGGATCCGGTGTATCTAATACCAATGTTCGTTTTATCATGGGATCTGAATCTAAGAAGAGCGACAAAAGCTCATTAAGACTTTTATATCCTTCTGAATCACAACTCATGTGCCAGCCAGGAAAATTCTTCGCCTGTGGCTCATATCGCCAAATAGCGATGTTTCCAGATTTTGACCAATCATGAATGTCCACAAAAGCACCTAACGGCCCGCATAACGGGCGAAAATACGTAGGCTATAATAACCAAGCGAAGCGCAGGGAGCCTACGTGTTTTTGTCCCCAGCGAGCGCAGCGAGTGTTAATGCGTTTGTTAGGTGCGTGCCTCAAAGACATTCCACCCTATCAAATCCATTGAAGCAACCATGTTTATCTCTTCCGCCAAATGTATTGCCAATCATTTCAAAGGACTCAGGATCTGCACCTTCGACTATTTTCCAAGCGTAATATACGTTGATTTTATCTTTCGTATAGCCACCAGTTAGAATTTTAAATGAGCCTCTATCTTCCAATGGAATTCTATTTTTCTGAAAATAGGCACATTCATCATCGTACGACAGCCAGTTGCCGTACTCCCCATTAAAATCGTGTATTAAGAAGCTCTCGTAGTCACACACATTTAATGGCTTCTCATTAAAGAAGTAGTCTTTCCCATCTCTACTAAAGTTTCCATCTATCACTTCAAAAGAAGAGCCTATCGAGTTGAGTATGAGTTTTTCCCCGTAAAATGCATGACTCTTGTCAACACCATAAAACTCCCATACGCTTTTAAACGATTCTGCATCTGCGCCTTTAACTTCTGAACCTTGATAAAATACTCTGAACTTGTCTTTCGCGTATCTATTATGCTCTAGAATTTTGAATGTTTTGTGGTCTGCATTTAACTCTCGCTCTCCATTACCTGTTCCCTCGTTCCAATAGGTCCAATAAACCTGCTCGTCTCTGACTTCGTAGCCAGAGCAACCTGTCAGGAGAAGTAATAGCAAAAAATAGGTAGTAATTCGCATAAGCACCTAACACCCAAATAAGGGGCACAAACATGGCGGTTATAATCGGAACGAAGTGACACAGCCGCCATGTTTGTGTCCCAGCGAGCGGAGCGAGTGACTTAATTTGTTTGTTATGTTCGGATTATAAGGGAACTTTTACCGCATGTTTCCATAAACTAGTATCATATAGTAAAACTGAAACTTCGCTTGGCTCTTTTATTACCCCTCCAGAAATACCTTTTTGAACAAGAAATCGCGACGCGTCACCTTTCTTATTCATAACTTCGACAATATCGTCATAAAACCTATGGCCACCAACATCAAATTCTTCATCATCATATTTATCACCGTAGAACGCTTTCGCAACCGAAATCACTTTTGGGTCATCGTGTTTTTTGATGCTTTTTGAATAGTAAATAAATGATTTACCGTCTAATTTAGCCTTTGGGAATTGATAAATATGGTCGATAGAGTTGTTGTGTGATCTTGCGTTATTTATCTCTGTGGAAAAATAAATCCCCCAACCGTATTTGGAAGATACTTTACCTATTTTAGAGTCATCGAAATCAGTAAAACTTGCTGTTGGTGAATGCCAAAGGAACTCTTCTTCTTTCTTTTTAGTTTTTTTAAACCACATGAACATCGTCTCCAAAGAACATAACGCCCAACTTTGGGGCACAAATACATGGGCTATAATAACGAGCGAAGCGAAGGGAGCCCATGTGTTTGTGTCCCAGCGAACGCAGTGAGCGCCAACAGTTGTTTGTTAGTTGCCGATCTCTAAATAATACCGATACGATGCTTTTTTAAAACCATTACGTTCGTAGTATGCCTGTGTTGCTTTGCGAGCTAAAGATGTTGTGACTTCTAATTGAGCGCAGGATTTAGACTGTGCTTGAGTTGCTGCAAAATTAATAAGCTTTTTGCCAACCCCGGCATTTCTCAAATTCTTATCTACGACGATGGCTGTAATACGGCAAAGCGATTGTTGTAGAGGAAAATAATAAAAGTATATGAGTGCCATGAGCGCAATTATTTGATTTTCTTTCTTAGCAACAAAGACCTCTGAACTGCGGTCCTGTTGAGATAAGGCGGATATTATTTCTAGCTCTTGGCTTTCATAGCCTAATTGCTTTAAAAGGTCTTTTACTTCGAGAGCATGAATTGGTTCCGCTTTTAATATTTCTATCATCGCCAAAATTCCCTTAGGCAACTAACGCTAAGCTTTGGGGCGCTAGCACGTGGGCTAAAATCCGAGCGAAGCGAGCCAGCCCACGTGTTAGCGTCCCAGCGACCGAAGGGAGTGCCAACAGCGTTTTGTTAGGCGTACAAAGGTAAGTACGCAGCTTTGCTGCCACCACTAGCCAAATAGACCGCGTGTTTAAATTATTGAATTTAAGATAAAACAACCCTGTGCGAAAAGCCAGATGTTAACAGTAATGCTGGATAAAAGAGCGAGTTTAGAAAGCTGTTGATGTTAAATGTGGGCGTTGCGGTGTTGATAAAAAGCGCGTTGCTAAAGTCGTTTAAACAACTACAAGAGCTAGCCGCAAAAACTACCTAGTGAAACAACCTTGTTGCTTAAATGTCACCGCTGAACTTACTTTTTTATGCTGTAAGTAAATGACGCCTAACGCTAAGCTTTGGGGCGCTAGCACGTGGGCTAAAATCCGAGCGAAGCGAGTCAGCCCACGTGTTAGCGTCCCAGCGACCGAAGGGAGTGCCAACAGCGTTTTGTTAGGCACGTTTTTGTGCGACCACGTATAAATGTTTGTTTGGAAAGTCATCATTTTCCAAGTGTCGACACACGCAGTTGTGACTTTCCAATAACTTTAAAAGTGCTGGAATGCCAAGAGCTGCATGATATAAGTCTTGACCTAAAAATGGATTGCTACCATCACCTTTTTCATCGACCGCCCCACTTGTAAAAATTATTACACCATCCACTTCCAGATGCTCAAGGAGTTTACCAATTACACTTTCTTGGTTTTCTAGGGGCACATGCCAAATACTATCCCACGCCGATATGAACGCATATTTGTTACTTGGAACCCAGTTGCAAATATCTGCATGATGGAATATGACTTTAGGATGCCTTATTTTAGCAAGCCTTAGCATCTCGGCTGAAAGGTCCAGCCCCTCAACATCATATCCATACTTTAATAATAAATCGATTATACGTCCGCTGCTACCGCAACCTATATCAATAGCTTTTCCCGTCTTCGAGGCAAAGTTAAGCGCTCTCTTATGCTGAGAAATACCATTTTCTCTATTGAAGCGATCGCTATTCCAATGCTCTGCAATCTTATCGTAATTGGATGCTTGCTGTATGGGATTCATATAAAGTGCCTAACAGTTTACTCGTCCCCAAACCGTCATGCTAATCCACACCATTTTGGGGCACTTCTCCTTTTTTCTTCTTACAACTCTAAACCATAACCAACAGAGAAATAAAGAAAAATCCGTAATGTCGTTTTTAGCTCATTTATTAAAAACACCAAATCGGCGATCAGGTGCTTTTGGTGTATTTCACGCAAGCCCAGAAAAGAGATATGCCTGTCTTGTTTAGTCATTACTAGTGGGCGTAAAGTTCTTGCCTAAAATTAGTGGATTAAAAACATGCCTGTCTTATTTAGCCTTGGTTTATTATTAATGCAGGTCTTACCTACTAAATTTGGAAATCCATGTTAAGCGTATGCCGATAGGTATTTATTTTCACAATGATGTCTGTCTTGTTTAGTGTGCAGTTGTCATATTAAACTCATTGGTTAGAGATGGTGTAATGTAGGAAGAAAAAGCGGCTTAATGTTTGAGTTGACACCATAGTCGTTTGTTAAGTCTATTGAATACCAGTAACTTCTGAAGATTCGATAACTGTTAATATTCTCTCAGCCACAGTTAGCTTAGATAAATCACTTTCAGTTGCGATATATTTATCCAAATTTAGAATTATTTCTCTTTTAATAGATGCAAGATGATCCATGTTATCACCGCCAGAGAAGTCATAAAACAGTAGAATTTCAGCACTATCTAACCAGCTTTCAAATAGTTCCTTTTCGTCAGAAAACATATCAACAATCAAGTGAGAACTATTTACCAAGGCAACTTCAAAAAACTCTGACATTTCAAGCCAAGCAGCACCATCTCGATTTTTCCACGCTTCAGCTAGCATTTTTATAACATGTTCACTTTTCGAGTAATTTCCGTCTTTCAATAGCTTAATAGCCTTTGCTCTATTTTTTTCTAGCCATTTAAAAGCAGATGAACTAGAAATAGAGTCGAGTCTAAGAATTAGCTCTCTTGATAGTTGCAATATTCTCTTTGCTGTTTCTTCATCTATAGCATCAACAGCATGTACTGAGTCGTTACGTTTAACCCGTACCTCGTTAAGCATTTTTATTTCAAGTGAGTTCAAAATAGAGTTCGTTTCAGCTAACGTAATCAATTTGTACATACTTACGTTTTCTACATCGACGCCCTTCGCTAATAACAAACTTGTCAGTGTAGCTTCCAAAACTTTACTTGATTCCAGAACAGACATGTCATACATGCCTGACTTAAGCAGTTCTTGTGCTCTTGAAAGAATTTTAATATTTTCTTTGTGCTCTTTTGTTTTTTCCTCTGCCACAAACTTCTCACGTATTGATTTTTTCAAGAAAAAATACATATAAGCAGAAAAAATACTGGTTAAGGCACCTGCGATGAAATTTATTGCACCAGACGGAATTAGACTTATGAAGTTAGAAATATAATTAAGTGAAGAAATCACTATCCAAAGAATTAAAAATGCCGGAGGGGTGACTAATGCAATTGAATAACATGTATCGCTAACTCGGTCTAATAACGCCAAATGTTTATTAGAGGCGAATTGAAGTGATATAAAGTACACTGCTAAGCCCAGAAAACTAGTTAAGAAAAGGTATGCATTTTCTATGGTTACCTTAATTATAAAAAGACTAAAGCCTAGATCCGAATTAGCATCGACTAACGGTTTGAAAGCAAATACAGCTGCTAATAAACCAATAGTAAAGCCGACTTTAGTTTTAAAAAAATCATCCATAATTATTGGTAAACTCCATAAGATTTAACGCCCCAGAAGGGGCAATAACACGCGGGCTAAAATACGGAACGAAGTAACCGGAGCCCGTGTTTTATTGTCCCGCTTACTTGGTTTGTTAGGCTTACTTCGGAACGATCCTAGCTCTAGGAATATGATAATCTGGTTCAATTTTGTTTTTTTCGAAGTAAATACCTGAATAATGCAACCAAATCAGTTTAAAATTTGTCAACGCATCATAAAATTCTTTCGCTTTATCAGCGGAATAATTTGCCATGAAATCCGTTTCACTTCGTTTAGGGAGCAAAAACTTAGGGTTAATTTTTTCTATACCTATTAATTCTCTTTCTTCCTTGAAATCTATAGGTTTAGAATGCGTCACTGCGTTACGAAAAGAAATCATTTCAGTAATCTTTTCACGATTTTTAGCAACGTCAGGATTAGTTGTATCTGCTTCGATTCGAGAGAGTAACCAATCAGTTTTTCCCTGGATCTGGCTATTCATAAATTTCTTTAATTCAGTTCCCTTGAAGATGGTTTTTCCACAAGAATTGAGTTTAGATTCTAATGCAAAACAAGAAAAAGCCATTGAAGGAATGATTTTCCGAAATTTTTGACCCTCTCGGACTGATTCAATTTCTTTCAACAAACATATCGCTATGTTCGCTAAATATTCATCGTTAAAGAATGTCGACTCTACAACTTCTTTCAAAAATCACCTCCAAGAAGCCTGACAATTTACTTATCCCCAAACCGTCATGCTAATCCACACCACTTTCGGGAACCTGTCCTTGTATTTATACTACAATAAACCACAACCAACAGAAAAATAAAGGAAAACCGCAATACCTTTTATCGCTCATATATTAAAAACACCAAATCAGCGCACAGACTCCACAACTACATTCATCCACCCCAAAAATAAAAAGCCAGCATAAGCTGGCTTCAATACACAAAAACAAGTTTCGTCTTATCTAAAAACTACTTGCCCTGCCTAGCAGCCAACTTCTCCAACTGCTCGTCAGTGGCAGGAAGCTGGTGCTTCTCTTTCCACTCTGAATACGGCATTTTGTATACCACTTCGCGTGCGGCTTCGTAGTCGATATCAGCGCCCTGCTCGCTTGCAGCAGCCGAATACCATTTCGCCAAGCAGTTGCGGCAGAAATCCGCCAAAATCATCAGGTCGATGTTCTGAACGTCTTTATTCGCGTCTAAATGTTCTACTAAGCGGCGGAATACCGCTGCTTCTACTTCGGTTTGCGTTTGCTTATCCATTGTTTAGTACCTCTAAAAAAGCGTTTTTCATTATGGCTTAAATGTGTGGGTTAACGGGTAAAATCCAACCCGTTATTACTTTTAAAACCTAAAACGAAAAAAGGGAGCCAAGCTCCCTTTTTACTTAAACATAACTAACTAGGTTTAAAACCTAATTGATATTACTCTGCGTCGTCAGACTTAGGCGCAGGCTTTTCTAGAAGCTCTTTAATGCTTAAACGTACACGGTTCTGGCGGTCGATTTCCATAACCTTAACGTCAACCATTTCACCTTCTTTAAGGTAGTCAGTAACCTTGTTCACACGCTCGTGAGCGATTTGTGAAATGTGAACAAGACCTTCTTTACCTGGAAGTACTTCTACGAACGCACCGAAGTCTACAATACGTGTAATCTTACCGTTGTAAGTCTTACCAACTTCAATTTCAGCCGTTACTTGCTCAATCTTGCTAATAGCGATGTCTGCTTTCGCACGCTCTGTCGCGAAGATTTTGATAGTACCGTCGTCTTCAATCTCGATGTTAGTGTCAGACTCTTCAGTAATTTGACGGATCATTGCGCCGCCTTTACCGATAACGTCACGAATCTTGTCTTGGTCAATCTTCATTGTGTAAATGCGTGGAGCAAATTCACTTAGCTCTTCACGGTGACCGCCAATCGCTTCGTCCATTACGTTAAGAATGTGCAAACGTGCTTCTTTTGCTTGTTTAAGCGCAATTTGCATGATTTCTTTAGTAATACCTTCAATCTTAATGTCCATTTGAAGTGCAGTAATACCGTCGGTAGTACCCGCTACTTTAAAGTCCATGTCGCCAAGGTGATCTTCGTCACCAAGGATGTCTGAAAGTACAACAAAGTTGTCGTCACTCTTAACTAGGCCCATTGCGATACCCGCAACAGACGCTTTAATTGGAACACCCGCATCCATAAGCGCTAGTGAAGTACCACATACCGACGCCATTGAAGATGAACCGTTTGATTCTGTGATTTCAGAAACCACACGTACTACGTACGGGAATTCTTCTTCACTTGGCATTACTGCTTGAATACCACGCTTCGCTAGACGACCGTGACCAATTTCACGACGCTTAGGCGAACCAATCATTCCGGTTTCACCAACACAGTATGGAGGGAAGTTGTAGTGAAGCATGAAACGGCTGTCGCGCTTACCTTGAAGCTCGTCAATCATCTGTGCGTCACGCTCTGTACCAAGAGTCGCTGCAACAATTGCCTGAGTCTCACCACGAGTAAATAGTGCAGAGCCGTGAGTACGAGGAAGAATACCTGTTGCTACGTCTAGTGCACGAATCATTGCAGGCTCACGACCGTCGATACGTGGCGCGCCAGAAAGGATGCGTGAACGTACAACGTCAGATTCAAGATCGTGAAGAAGATCTAGTACTTCTTTCTTGTCTTGTTCTTCGTCTTCAGCAAGGATAGCTTCAAGTGCTTTCTCAGTTACTGCCGTTACTGCGTCTTTACGCTCTAACTTGTCAGAAATCTGGTAAGCCGCTGTCATTTCAGCTTCAGCTAGTGCTTTAACTTTGTCTTTAAGCGCAGTGTTTTCTGCTTCTGGTGCCCAGTCCCACTTCTCAGTGCCAACTTCAGCAGCAAATTCGTTAACCGCGCTAACCACGGTTTGAAGTTGCTCGTGACCGAACATTACCGCACCTAGCATAGTTTCTTCAGAAAGCACGTCAGCTTCTGATTCAACCATAAGTACTGCACCTTCAGTACCCGCAACAACAAGGTCAAGCTCGCTTTCAGCTTGCTCTTCTGCGCGTGTATTTAGAATGTATTCGCCGTTGCTGAAACCAACACGTGCCGCACCAATTGGGCCGTTGAATGGAATACCAGAGATAGCAAGGGCTGCAGAAGTACCAATCATAGAGATGATGTCTGTAGGGATATCTGGGTTAGCAGACATTACAGTAACAACAACTTGTACTTCGTTTTTGAAGCCTTCTGGGAATAATGGGCGAATTGGGCGGTCGATAAGACGCGCAGTCAATGTTTCGCCTTCAGATGGACGACCTTCACGCTTGAAGAAACCACCTGGGATTTTACCCGCAGCGTATGCTTTTTCTTGGTAGTTAACTGTTAGAGGGAAGAAGTCTTGATCTGGCTTGGCTTCTTTTTTACCAACTACTGTTACCAGTACAGACGTGTCGTCCATGCTCGCAAGAACCGCAGCTGTCGCCTGACGAGCAATTACACCCGTCTCTAGAGTTACAGTATGCTGTCCATACTGAAATGATTTAGTAATAGGAGTCACTATTTGTCCTTTAATTTCAATCTTTATTTTATCGCTTTTAAACGCGGCGCATAGTATAACTTTGAAGTGGCGTTAATGCCATTCCCAAATGCAGCCCCACGTGGAATTTGTCGCATTATTTTGTAATCAACTCGGTAATTTACCGCTACCACCTATAGCACCATGACTATATGAAATATCTGTGAAATTTCAAATATTGACTATATTTTCATCATACTGACATAAAACAGCGTATGCTAGAACAAAACGTAAGCTAAACAACAAGGCACATGTCATCTTACATAAAGGTTACAGTAAGCGTATTTATCACAATAAGAACGTCTAATATTAAGGCTTGTTGACCCTTGCACTAGATTAATGGTCACCTGCCTCAAGTGTGCTAAAGGAGATAACCATGTTGGTACTTCGACTTAACAAAGCAGGCATGCCACAAGAGTGGATAGATGTTGAACAAGCCGCAAAGCTTTACAGTCAAGATAAGGTGTTGTTTGAACTAGGTAGTGATGGGATAACGCTTAAAGGGGGGTGGAATCACCAAGGGTTGCAAAGTCAACTAACCCTTTCAAGCATAATTGCCTGTGATGGAAAAGTTACTGACCTGTCGGGTAAAGTGGCGCTCACTAATCGGTATTTGTTCCGCCGCGACAGTTATCTATGTATGTACTGTGGCCAAACATTCACGCCCAAACAGCTAACTCGCGACCATATTATCCCCCGCTCTCGCGGCGGGAAAGACGTGTGGACAAATGTAGCTACCGCTTGCCAGCGCTGTAACCATGCCAAAGGGGCTAAAACGCCTGAAGAGGCCAATATGCCGCTTTTAGCCGTGCCATTTAGACCTAACGTTTACGAGCGTTTCTATTTGATGAACAGGCGCATATTAGCCGACCAAATGGCATTTTTAGAAGGTCACTTTTCTCATCAACGAAATTGGACCTGCCACGAATAACAGGCAGCGGCCGGAGTTGATCAACCGACCGCCCTCAAATGCGTTTTTATAAGCCTGTACTTGACGTCGTTTGTTGGTCTGTTGTCGTCGCAGACGGGGAAATGTTGGTGTTAAATTCGCTTTGTTGTTGCATTAACATCGCTTGTTCTTCCTTTTGCGCTCTAAACCACAGGCTTAGCCAATCTGAACACATCTTGTGTTCAAGTTCATGAGCTTCCGCAGTTGGGCAAAACAAACTCACCTTTACCACTACTTTGGCTAGTTCGTTCGTTTTGATTTCCACTTCTGGGTCAATACGAATAAACTCTTGTTCTAAATGACGTTCAATCAGGCCTTTATAGCGCTCTGCTACGTCGCGAAAGTATTCGCAATGAGCTTGCGCGCGAGCGTGAAACGCCGGTAACAAGCTATAGGCATTGACTGTAGGCTCATTCACTATTTCAAAAGAGTGCAGACGATAACGACGCATAAAGTTAAGGTTGCGTACGGTTTGGGTTACGAGCTGGCTATTAGGCACATACACGTGCTTTCCTGTGTAGTTGAAGGTCTCGGGATCAACTTCTAACAACGCCGTTTTAGCCCAGTCCATTTCCACCACTTCACCAATAATATTATTCATTTGGATCCAGTCCCCTACTCTAAAGGGCCGGGCGCCAAGGTAATAAATGAACCCCATGAAGCACTGAATAAACTCGCGGGTAGCAAGCACAATTGCAACCATGAAGGCAGCGATAGATATAGCAAGCGTTTGTATTTCAGAGCTCCACACCATCATCAATACAATGATGATAAAGGCGTTCCCTAACTGCTCTAAAATATTAATCTGGTTTCTTCTATCTTCCCCGCGCTGAGAGCTGATGCGCCTTATCAGCAACAGCATACCTTTTTTGATGAAGTGCAATACAATTAAAAGTAGTAGTGATGTTAGCAGTTTATACTCATTGGCAAACGCAATAAGCTGATTCCATAACTGCGTGGGGTCTATCACAATCTCCATGTATGCTCCGTCTGTGCTACGAGGGTAAATCTTTGAATAAAAATAAAAAAGCGCCGACGAATGTCAGCGCTTTTTATTATGAAGCATGTAAACTCGTGGCACAATGCCGACCAGTTATAACTGCGGTCATTTAGTCACGAATTTGTCCTTCACCGTTCACAAGGTACTTCTCTGAAGTCAGCGACTCTAAGCCCATTGGGCCGTAAGCATGCAGTTTGGTTGTAGCGATACCAATTTCCGCACCTAAACCAAGCTGGCTACCGTCAGAGAAACGAGAAGAAGCGTTTACCATTACCACACTCGCGTCTACCGCGCGCTGGAACAGCTTACCTTTCTCGGCATCTTCGGTAATGATAACCTCGGTGTGGTTACTACCGAACTGAGCAATATGGTCTACTGCCCCTTCGAAGTCATCTACAACGCGAATTGCGATTTCTAAACCTAGGTACTCTTCACCGTATGCGTCTTCTGCAATTACGTCAGCGCCATCGAAATATTGGCTACCTTTTTTGTTAACGTGAACCTTCACGCCTTTTTCTTTGAAGGCATCGGCCACTTTAGGTAAGAAATCACCCGCTACCGCTTGGTGAACGACTAAACCTTCTAGAGCATTACACACACCAGTACGCTGTGTTTTACCGTTTAGAAGAATGGCTAACGCCTTTTCTAAATCAGCGTCTTTATCCACGTATAAATGACACACGCCTTTAAAGTGCTGAATTACTGGCACTTTTGCGTTATCAGTAACGTAATTAATAAGACCTTCACCACCACGAGGGATAATTACGTCGATGTAATCACGCTGCTCCATCAACTCTTGCATAAGCGCACGATCTGGATTTGGAACCACGGTTACCAAAGCTTTCGGCAAGTTGTGCTTTTCGAGTACGTCTTGCATTAACTCAGCAATGGCTAAGCTGGTATCAAGCGCTTCTTTACCACCACGTAATATAACTGCATTACCCGATTTGAAGCACAGCGCGCCTGCATCGGCAGTAACATTAGGTCGTGCTTCGTAAATCATGCACACAACGCCAAGAGGAATACGCATTTTTTTGATTTCGATACCGTTTGGACGTGTACCGATAACGCGCTCTTTACCTACCGGATCATCAAGCTCTACAATAACTTCAATCCCTTCTGCCATAGATTCGATACGCTCTTCATTAAGAATTAAGCGGTCGATCATTGCAGCGTCTAAATTGTTGTCTTTCGCTCGCGCTACTTCTTTTTCGTTTACTTCAATTATTTTGCTTTTATTTTCACGAATAGCCGCGGCCATATCAGTTAACACCGCGTTTTTCTGGCTCTCACTTAAAATCGCCAGTGTACGTGCAGCTTTTTTCGCCTGTTGTGCTAACTCTGTAATAATACTCATTCTTTCTCCAGATTTGCTATGTGCTGATCAGAAATAATTGGCCCCGTTTTTTCTTCAAACTCGTGGGCAAATTCGTCGTTTTCCTGATTCGCAATGAAATTCAATAAACAGCTACTGTAATTCGATTTCGCTTTCACCAGCTTAGTACCGTCTTCTTTACGTACTAATATGGTGTCGCCGACCGAGAACTCACCTTTCACGTCAATAATTTCGCTGCTGGTAAGCTGCTCTGCGTCGCTGTGTAGAGAGTCATCGAAATCTCCCTCTACTATAACCTCGCCCTGCGCGTTTGACGTGTGGCGCATCCAATGCACATTTTCTTGCATTGGCTTGGCGTGAGGTTTGAAATGCGTACCTGGGTTTTCACCCGACAACAGCATGTTAAACGACAGCTCAGTAAAGCCGTTAATAATATATGTATCTATACCATGCGAAACGGCTTTTTCCGCCGCTTCAATTTTTGTGCGCATGCCGCCGGTGCCTACACCGCCTTTAACCGCACCACCAGCCATGTCATAAATGCTTTGGTCGATGGTATCAACCGACTTGAGCATTTTTGCGTCGTCATGTTCGTGGGGGTTCTTATCGTACAACCCATCGATGTCTGAACAGATAATCAGTGCGTCTGCTTCAGCTGCCGACGCTACCATGGCTGACAAGTTATCGTTGTCACCTACTTTCAATTTATCGGTAGTGACCGTGTCGTTCTCGTTCACGATAGGTAGAATATTGTTATCCAATAAGCTAAATATCGTTTCACGAATACTCACGTACCGCTCTCTGTCGCGCAAGTCGGCGTGAGTTAGAAGCATCTGTGCCGAAGGGAAGTCAAACAGTCTGTCCCATGTGGCAATCATTTCGGTTTGGCCTGCTGCTGCCATTGCCTTTTTAACCGCAATATCAGATTTTTCTTGCTCTGGAAACAAATGCGCGCCAGCTGCGACTGAGCCAGAAGACACCAATACTACCTGTGTGCCGTTGGCTCTGCATCGCACGATAAACTGTGCAATACTCAGCAAATAGTGACTGCTACAACCTTGCTGGTTGGGCGATATTAATGCACTACCTACTTTGATGACTACGCGTTTCCAATTAGGATGACTCATAATAAACTTTTTAACCTTAAGATTGTTGATTCGCTAATTCTTCACTGGCTTGCGCAAACGTTGCCTGTACGTTTTTCGATGGGTTCTCGCCGAAACGGCTTACCCCATAAAGTGTTAACGTACTTACCGCAAACCCTGGAATAATTTCATAAATAACGCTGCTTAACGTTTTACCGTCAGCTAAAACCGGGGCATAAATCCAAAACAGCACGGTTACCGCACCACTCACCATACCTGCCATGGCCGCTTTCGCTGTTAGGTCCTTTTTATACAGACAAAACAGGACTAATGGACCAAATGCAGCACCAAAACCGGCCCAAGCGTTACTTACTAAAGATAAAATTGTATTTGACGCGTCCATAGCTAGCAGTAGCGCAACAACTGCAACCCCCGCTACACCATAACGCCCGATTGTTACCGTTTGCTTTTCGCTAAGTGTTTTTTGTGGTGACTTTTTATTCACCAATACGCGATAAATGTCTTCCGTCAATGAACTCGCACTAACAAGTAACTGTGACGAAATTGTACTCATAATTGCTGCCAAAATAGCGGCCATCAAAAAACCACTAATAAGTGGATGAAACAGCAATTGAGAAAAAATAATAAAAATTGTTTCAGGGTCGTCTACCGCTAGGCCAAACTGATTGGCATAAGCAATACCGACAAACCCGGTCGCTAAAGCGCCTATGATTGTCACTGTCATCCACGACATGCCAATGTTGCGCGCAGTGCTAATAGCGTTAACAGAACGAATAGCCATAAAGCGAACAATAATGTGTGGCTGACCGAAATAACCTAAGCCCCACCCTAAACTTGATAACAAACCTACGATGGTCAGTGTTTCAAGAGACGCCGAAAAATCCGGTACAGATTGATAAGCTGCACTTGTCATCTGCGAAACACTATCGAATTCAGTAAAAGCAACAATTGGCACCAGTACCAGTGCAACGAACATGATACAGCCTTGAACGAAGTCGGTAAGACTTACCGCTAGGAAGCCGCCTAGCAATGTGTAAGACACCACCACACCCAGCGTGATAAACAAGCCAAGTTGATAGTCTACTGAAAATGCACTTTCAAAAAGCTTCCCGCCCGCTACAAGTCCTGCTGACGTATACAATGTAAAAAACAGTACAATAATTACCGCAGAGACAATGCGTAAGCTCGCGTTGGGCGTATTAAAGCGTTTTGCAAAAAACTCAGGCACGGTTAACGAGTCGTCAGCTACTTCGGTATAAACACGGAGTTTAGGCGCGACTAAGAGATAATTGGCTAATGCACCTGCTACTAGCCCTATTGCAATGTAAACGGCATCGAAACCGGTTAAATACATTGCGCCAGGAAGGCCCATTAACATCCAACCTGACATGTCAGATGCACCCGCTGATAGCGCGGTAACTTGAGGGCTTACTTGTCGCCCTCCTAAGATGTAACCAGAAATATCACTGGTAGATTGTCGGTAAGCAAACAACCCTATCCCTAGCATTGCGATAAAATATACTGCTAGTGACAGGTAACTTTCCATTGGCATAACGTGGGTTATTTCCTCTATTGCTCTCGAAAACTCTATATTGATTATTGCGAGAGGTCGCTAAAGACCTTTAAATGAAATTAGTGCGTTTGCCTGTGTGAGTAACAAAGGCGCCTTTCAAAAACGCTTTAGTAAAAAACCGTTTTAGAAATTTTTAAACGCAAAATTCAATCGAGCAATAATCATTAGAGTTCAAACAATATAAGGATTTGAAAAAATATTTCAAGTTTAATTTTTATACAACTTGATTTAAAACACATTCATAGACTTTTCTATGCCAACAATGTTTCACATAACATTTCGTTTTTTGAAAATTAAATAAGCCATAATATTCAAGATATTACAAAGCCAACACAAGGCATGAAACATTTTAACTTTGCACTAAATGGTCATAAATCACCCTAGTTTACTTCCAGCTAAAACATTTTTAGGGTAAACCCATCATTCATTGCTCTCAGTAGAAATAACATCCAAAAGAAGCTTTTCTATAGGCAGTAAGTGCGTAATCTGTGTACAATCTTCACCGGCCAGCGATCGCACACGATTTAGCGTGTTTTCGAAAGCTTCCCCCTGGTTTTTAATAGCAAATAGTTTCGGGTGAATATAATATTTTCTGCAAACCGCTGGCGTATTGCCTAGTTCAGCTGATACGGTTTTACTTAATGTGCTTTCCCACTTTTTAGTTTTTGAACTTGCTACACGTTCATATACGTTGGGCATCACCGTTAGGGCAAAACGGCTCGACGCCCAAGTCCTAAAGTCCTTACAACTAAATTGTTCGCTCAGCTTCTCATGTATAAACGCGTTCACATCTTCGCTCGTTACATCGTGCCATTGTTTACGGTTATCTTGATAGCGAAATAAGCAATAACCTTGTTGTTGTGCGCAATCACATATTAAAGACGCCAATTCTGGGTCATTCACTTTCAGGGTTCGCGGTTTGCCATGTTTTCCTATGTACGCAAGTTCTACACTGTCGTCGCACTGCGCCTGAACGTGTTTGCGTCGCAGCGTCGTAAGCCCATAGGTGTTGTTCTCTTTACTGTATTGCGTATTCCCTACCCTAGCGCCGGTGTAGTCTAATAAAAGACAAACAAGCGCGCATGCGCGCTCTAGCGTCCAGGAAGATTGAGAAATGAGAGAAATGCAATGCTCTCGAAACGTTGGAAGGGCATTGCCAAAAGCAATCAACCGCTCAAACTTTTGTACCTGCTGTTGCTCATGCCACTTCTCATGATAAATGTATTGCTTACGGCCTTTTTCATCGTACCCAATCGCCTGAACACTCGCCTTACTGTCGCGGCTGATAAAGGTATCGCGCCAATTCGGTGGGATAACTAGTTTCTTTATGCGGTTTATCACACGTTGACCGGTAACTTTCTTACCACTGGCGTACCGATAGTAAAAACGTTTATTTCCGCACGCAATGCGCTTAATTGATAGGTGGCTATCATCTTCATGCACATTACAATAGCCTTTTATCCGTTTCTTCAAAGCATTCCCCTTTAGCGCGTTCCGTATTAATACAGGTTTATGGTTTTATGAACCGTATGATTGTGAATACAAATTACAAGTTATACAGAAGAATTGATCACATCATCTTTTAACAGTGCGCCTGCTTTTGATTAATACTCGCTAAATACGCTGTAACGTTTTTTCACTGCCCGTGTAAAATTATCTCAATAAGGTAATGCTAGCGTTAACTTCCACCCGGCTTAGCGGGTAAATCTCTGTGCGTCCCGCCTAAACTTATACCTAAAAACCTTCTTTAACTTCTTTTAACAATGTAATTAAAGTTGTTGTAAAACAGCTTGTTAAAAGATGCAAACGACAAATTTAAACTAAAGTATAAAGCGTACGATACGTTCATAGGAATGCAACTTGTATAGATAGATGCATTAGAGAAAACTTTTAGCTGTTACCGTGTAACGTAAGTCTTTTTACCACTATGAAACGTTTAGCGAAGAGACGTTGAAACCAGGGTTTGCTAGGCACACGGTTTAAATTGAAGTAAGGATTCAATAATGAGTATTCAAAATTCAGACAATGAAAATTTCAGAGCCAGCGTTGTTTCTAACGATGAACTACAAGTAGTAGCGGTGTTCACTTCTAAACAAAAAGTGAACGAAGTTATCAATCTTGTACAAGATGAAACATCAGTGGAAAACTCTCAAATTGAAGTGGTGGAAGCGGGCGATGCAAAAATGAGTGAAAAGCTTGAGCGCAACAGTGCATCTATCGGTAAGAGTATGTGGTCGTCTCATTTACTGCTTGGTGCTGTAGGCTTAGTTGTCGGGCTAATTGCTGCGTTTCTGCTTACGCAGTTTGGCCCTGCTTTAACGCAGCAAAACCCTCTGTTTACCTATATCGCACTAATAAGTCCGGGCTTATTCATCGGTTTGTTTGTGGCCGGTTTGATTGGACTGCGCCCTGACAGAAATGAAGTAATACAGACAGTTCGTCATGCGGTTAGATATGGTAAGGTTGCACTTGTTATTAACTTAAAGAAAACGCAATCGGCTTCGCAAGTCACTAAGCTACTTAAGCAACATTCAGATAATGTTGTCGAGTCTATTCGCTAGTCGGGTTTGTCAGCCACGCATCACCTTGGTAAAGCAAAGGAGCGATTATGCTAAACCATGCTTATCATGTATTGGATGATAGATGATAGATGATAGATGTTAGGTGTTAGATGTTGGGTGTAGTGTACGCTACTTAGCAATTATCTTAAGAGGCAATATACGAACCATTGGCGTATATTGCCTTTCGCGTTATTCAAAACCTTATTATTACTGTTGTAGAAACTGGGCATCAATTGTATGGATTTAATATTTTTTGATTTAGACGGGACATTATTGAACAAGTCCTCTCAAATCTCATCGTTTACCAAAGAGACCTTAGCACTACTCGGTGAAAAAGATATCGCCTTTACCGTCGCGACAGGGCGCACTATGCATTCTGCTCAGTTCGTATTAGAGGGGCAGTCTTTCTTGCTGCCTCATATTTACAACAATGGTGTCGCAATTTGGGACCCGTCGGGCAATGCCCTTACGTTAGAAAACCTTTTAGCGCCAAGTGAAGTTAACCTTATTATTGAGCATGCAGTCAAAAACAATATTACGCCATTTATCAATACGGTGAATATGGACAGCCCTAATCACGAACATGTGATTTATCATTCGACACCTAAATACCAAGTAGAGCGTGATTTAATTGAAAAATATTTTTCTAGAACTAAGGCGAAACTTGCCACTATTGAATCACTTCCGGCAACCGCGCATATAACCAATATCAGCATGATTGGAGATGCAGCGCTTGTATACGATATGTATCAACAATTAAACATGCATGATGAACTTATCGCCTACTCTGGCCCAGCAATAGAGGGTGACGAGTACCGTTGGATGGATGTGCACCACAAGCTAGCGAGTAAAGGCAGTGCCGTTGAGCTTTTGAGAAACCAGCTTGGCGCCAGCAATGTGATTTGCTTTGGAGATAGTGACAATGACTTAAGTATGTTTGAACTTGCGGATGAAGCCTACGCCCCATCGAATGCTAAACCTTATATCAAAGACGCAGCAACATCCGTTATTGGCCACCACGATGAAGACGGCATAGCTCGCTTTTTAAGAGAGCGTTTTTCACTCTAGGTAGTGATAGAACGTAAAAGCACCGATTAGGCGTAAAGTAACGAACACGCTACGGAACTATCGTTATACCGGCCCAGTCGAGATTCTCTAACTGGGCCACTAGCATGAATAATTACCAGTCGATAGGCTCTCGGTCTTTTAGAAATTGACCGTGCGGGCCGCCCTCCTCGATGGTCGCTAACCAAATAGCAGTGTCAGCCCCTTCCTTAGGTGTCTTAGGCGCATCGCTGCCACCCATTCTGGTGTGTACCCAACCTGGTGTCATACTATTAACTTTGACATTAAGCGAGCCGCTATCGGATGCTTCGTCTACCACTGCTGCCATCTTCACTGTTAACGCGTTCAGCGCGGCTTTCGACATCGCATAGCTAAGTGGCCCCTTTAACCCTTCAGCAAAACTACCGTAGCTTGAACTCACGTTAATAATTCTACCAAACCCACGGTCGATCATTTGGGGAAGGGTTTGCTGAATAAGGGTAAGCGGCGCATTCACATTAACTTGCATAGACTTGGCAAGCGTCTCTGCGTTAACCTCATCCCAGGGTGTATCATCTAACACCCCAGCGTTATTAATTAAAATATCTATGGGGCCATACACGGCTTCTGTACGAACGAGGGCGTCTACAATAGCCGTTTCGTTGTCTAAGGGCATTTCTATAATATGAAGGTCTCCGCCAACGGTATCTTTTTTCGCTTCAAGACCTGATTCTTCGTCTCTACACCCCATTAGCACTTTGTAGCCTTTCGAGAGCATTCCCTTTACTATTTCCAAACCTATTCCGCGATTGCCACCGGTAACTAAAACGTTCTTCGTCATTGCCAATACACTCCTTGCTTTCACGCTTGAGACAGTTTTGCCTCAAAACGATTGGATAGATAAAAACAAAGTGGGAACACCACGCTCCACACTAGGGCGATGAAAATATAAGAAAACAGTATGCTCGCACCAAGCTCAACGGCGCCAAATTTAGCGCCGGCAATGTAGCTGAGTGGAGCAAATACAGCGCCTGCGATGGAAGCAAGAACAGGGCGGCCTTTGAACACGGTCAAACTGTGATATACGGTGCCGGCAAACGCAACCCAAAGCAAACTCAGCCAAATAGGAATGGGCCAAAAAGAAAGCAGCGCCTCTGTCTCGTTGAAAATGAAAAGACCACTGTAAGTGAGTTGTGCGTCAACTAGCGTGCCTAACACAAATACCGCGCTCATTAGCTTAATATCTTCAATGCGTTTTGAAGACAAAAAGAGCCAAAGCGCAATCAAGCCCAGAACAGGTATCACGGCTTGATTCTGAAATAGAATAACGAGCCACCAAATCCCCTGAAACCAGGCGAAGTTTACTACTTTAATTACTGCACTATCTTTCATTTAAAACACTCATATTTTCATTATCAAAGCATACGTTAGCCAGAACGTGTTAGTTCAAACCTATTACCTTAAAAAGTAAACGAAAACACTGTCAGGCAAGTATAGATGCATAGGCTATTTACTTTTTCCAATTACAAAGGATGTGTCTAACGTGAAAATGGTGAAGTATTACGTACTAGGTGCAATTGCAGCCTTAGTATTAACGTTTATCTTACCGATAATCGTATTGAAATTGCTGTTTGGATGGGTTGCTTTTTCACTAATAGCAGTAAGTAGCGCCTACTTGCTGAACTACCCTAGCCTCTTTCGTAAACGCGAAGACGGCTCTATTCCATTTTATATTCGCTGGGTTTTCATTCCTTTTCTGTTAGGTACTGGGCTTTACAATGCGTATGCGCGCCGAACAGATAAAGTACCGCCGCTTCAAAAAATCGAGCCCAATTTGTTTTTGGGCTGTCGAATGTCAAGCAAACACGTTCCTTTGCTTAACAAAAATAATATCGACGCTATTTTAGATGTGACAGCTGAATTTGATGGCCTTGACTGGACGGCCTACCAAGAAGATTATCGCTATTTAAATATTCCCGTGCTGGATCACACAAGCCCCACACCTGAACAGTTAGTATTGGCCATTAACTGGCTAAACCAACAAATATCGGCAAACAAAAATGTGGTTGTTCATTGTGCGCTTGGTCGTGGCCGCTCTGTATTAGTCGTTGCCGCCTATTTGCTTGCGAAGAATCCAGACTTGACCGTAGAGCAAGCACTTTCACAAATAAATCAAATCCGTCAAACAGCAAGGTTGAATAAACGCCAATTGGCATCACTTCAAAAAGTAAGAGACGGCGGGTTGTTGTCACTTCAAAAGAAACTAACGCTTATCGTCAACCCCGTATCAGGTGGTGGAAAATGGGCGCAGTATAAAGAAGATGTATTGTCTCGGCTTAACGAAAAGTTTGAAGTTACCGTAAAAGAAACCACACCGGACGTTGACGGAAAAGCCCTAGCAGAGGCGGCAAGAGATGACGGCGCCGACATTGTAATAGCGTGTGGTGGAGACGGTACCTTAACCGAGGTGGCATCGGCGCTAGTTAATACAAACGTTACCATGGGCATCATCCCTTTTGGCACTGCAAATGCGTTAAGCCAGGTATTACACGGCTATATCAGTAAAGTAATGCCTGTTAGTACCGCTTGCGACATCATCATCGAAGGGAATACGCTTAATATTGATACCGCCACATGCAACGACCGTGTAATGCTGTTGGTAGCAGCGGTAGGCTTTGAAGAAAAAATGATTTCATCTGCCGACCGTGAAGAAAAAGATATGGGTGGGCAATTCGCCTATTTAAAAGGTTTATGGAACGCCATATCCAACAACGAAAACATGACTTTTAGCGTTGAAATAGAAGGTCGCGAAGCCGAGAATTTTGAAACTCCAAGCTTTGTTATTGCTAATGCAGCGCCGATGACTACAGCACTAGCCCAAGGTGCAGAGCAACCTAATATTACAGATGGCAAGTTAGACTTAACATGGCTTGAGCCACAAACCACATCCGACAAACAATTTTTGTCGCTAGCAGAGCTTGTGTTAAGCCCTGCTGATGCAAAAAAACAATCAGATTCTATACGTCATGAACGCGCAGCAACTATCACTTTAACGTTTGATAAACCGACAGCCTATGCCGTAGACGGCGAAATTTATGAAGGGAACTCACTTACAATAAAAACCGTTCCTCGCAGTCTTACAGTGCTGACAAATTTTAGCAATAAGGATTAAGTAGTCCATGGCAGAACAAAGTAATTTGGATGAAATAACCACGTTTCTTAACGATAAATTTTCTGGCGAAACTGAATACCTTCAAGCCACTCACGAAGTACTTCAAGATATTGTTCCTATATACAATGCCAATGCGCACTACAAAGCGTTTGATATTGTTAGACGCCTCTGCCTTGCGGAGCGAATTATTAACTTTACTGTCTCGTGGATAAATAGCGAAGGTAACATTGAAGTAAATCAGGGATGGCGTGTACAACACAACTCAGCGATGGGGCCATATAAAGGCGGTCTACGCTTTCACCCTACCGTAAATTTATCCGTGCTTAAATTCCTAGCGTTTGAACAGTGCTTTAAAAATGCATTGACCGGGCTACCAATGGGTGGAGGAAAAGGCGGCTCAGATTTTAACCCTAAGGGGCGTTCAGATCGTGACATCATGTTGTTTTGCCAAGCATTTATGCGTGAGTTGCAACGACATATAGGCGCAAATACCGATGTACCCGCAGGCGACATTAATGTGGGGGCAAGAGAAATCGGGTATTTATATGGTGAATACCGCAGGTTAAATAATAAGTTTGAAGGCGTACTCACCGGCAAAGGCTTAGAGTTTGGTGGTAGCTATGTTCGAACCGAAGCAACAGGTTTTGGCCTCATCTACTTTTTAGATGCGGTGTGCCAGTACAAAAAGACCGACCTTAAGGGCAAAACAGTGACAGTATCTGGAGCCGGAAATGTCGCCCTTCATGCCGCCTTAAAAGCCGTTGAAAAAGGCGCTAAGGTAATTTCACTATCTAACAGCCGAGGGCTTTTACATAGTGAGAGCGGATTAAGTGACAAAAACCTGAGGTGGGCAATTGAAAATCATGCTTCAAGTGAAAACATACTCTATGACATGGCTGAACAAAATATGGGGGCGTGGGTAGCGGATAAAAAACCTTGGCACCTTAAATGCGACATAGCGCTCCCCTGTGCCACGCAAAACGAACTGCAAGAAGAAGATGCCAACGCACTGCTTAACAACGGATGTAAAATGGTATTAGAAGGTGCCAATATGCCTTGCACTACCGACGCGCAAAAACAGTTTTTTGACGCCAAAATAACCTACGTACCGGGCAAGGCATCTAATGCTGGGGGCGTTGCACTTTCAGGCTTAGAAATGGGTCAAAATGCTATGTTCAATCAGCGTGACGCCAGCGCGTTAGACGAACAGCTTTGCTCGATTATGAACAGTATTCACGAACGCTGTGTAATCGAAGGTAAGCGTGAAGATGGCTATGTCGATTATATGAAGGGGGCGAATATTGCGGCTTTCAGGCGGCTCGCCGATGCCATGCTAGCGCAAGGTGTTTAAGTCTCGCTATGAACAAATGGTTCGGAATATAAACCGTTGAGAATATATTGGTAACGCGCTATGTAAATCTTGCGCTGTTGTTTAATGCCTAGGCATTATTCAACAGCATTAAAATTAAAAAGCGTTTTAAATCAATTACAAAGAATAGCGGAAAGCATGGAACAAAAATCGCATTGGTTAGTAAGTATTTAACCATTTGAGGGATCTTCCATGAAAATATTTGAAGCACTGCGCCAAGACCATGAAAAGCAACGTTTACTGCTTAAGATTCTCGCCGAAACAAGCGGCAACACTGCGGCACGTCGCGAGTACTATGAAGCACTAAAAACTCAGCTAGAGAGTCATGCTATCGCTGAAGAGCGACATTTTTATACCCATCTGCTAGAAAAGGATGCCACTGTCGACTTAACTCGTCATGGCATTGCAGAACATCATGAAATTGATGAACTGCTAGGTAAACTCGACGAAACTGATATGAGCTCGCCCGCTTGGCTACGTCATTTAAAAACGTTACAAGAAAAAGTTGAACACCACCTCGCGGATGAGGAACAAGAGTTCTTTCAAGTGGCGGGGAATGTACTAAACGATAGTCAGAAAACCAAGCTTGCTGACGCCTATCGCGAAGAAATGAAAAAAGAGCTAGACGAAGAAAAAGTTACAGCCTAGTACTAGATAGCCTCACTGTCTAAAGTGAGGATATCGTTTTACGGCAACCCAAAACAAAAGCCAGCTTTTATAGCTGGCTTTTTTTAATTTTTGGCTTTGTACCACGTTTGCGAGAAAAGGCGCGAGATTAACGCCCCCTTCCTACGCCGGTATGCGCTACTTTTTAGCGATAATGTAAATGGCGTGAATAACCCCTGGAAAGTAGCCCAAAATAGTTAGCAGAATATTAATCCAGAAATGAGCGCCTAGCCCAACTTGAAGAAACACGCCCAGCGGTGGTAGTAAAATCGATAGTAGTATACGAATGATGTCCATAATAAATTCCTTGTTTTTGAATTAATTTCACAACTCAATGGGCAAAATACTCACAGTTTAGCGAAGAATGAGCCCGCAGAGCGTAATACACGCTTCATTATTGTTTGTTGCATTTACAATGCCATGTCGCTTCTTTTAACGACAATAAATATTGAGTCTTCGTTTAGAACAATAAAATTTAATTAATAAAATAGCTATTCTCCGAAAGGCGTATTTTGAAGCCAACTTTCTAAGTCAGCGCAACTCAATGGGCGGCTGATGTAGTAGCCTTGTACTATGTCACATCCCCATTCTTTAAGAATGTCTAACGATGCGGCATCTTCTACACCTTCGGCAACTACTTTCAAGTTAAAGACACTGGCTAAGCTAAGAACCGTGCGGACAATTTGCTGGTCGTTTTCATCACTGGCAAGCGACAGTATAAAACTCTTGTCTATTTTAATGGTTTTTACTGGCAAGTTTTTCAAATAAGCCAGTGAAGAGTAACCCGTACCAAAGTCATCGATGGCAAAATGAAAACCACGGGCGGTTAACTCGTTTAAGTTCTCAATCGCAAGTGATGCGTCTGCCACCAGATCGCTTTCGGTTATTTCAAGCTCAAGGGCTTCAGGCGACAAGCCCTCTTCGGTAAGTAGCGAGACAAGTTTAGTTAACAGCACCTTATTTTGAATATCCTGGGTAGATAAATTCATGGCTACTGTAAAGCCATAGCCCTTTTCTCTGAAGTAAGCCAAGTCAGAAATGGTTTGCTTCATCACCCATGATGTAACCTGCTCTATCAAACCTGCTTGTTCAGCAATGGTAATAAACTCATCGGGAGGAACAAACCCAAGTACGCTGTTGTTCCAACGAATGAGCGCTTCCATACTACATACTTTCATGGTTTGTAAATCAATTTTAGGCTGATAAACCATAGATAATTCATTTTGCTGACTGATTAACGCGCGCTTTAACTCAGTAGTAATAGACAGCCTTCTGGTGTATTTATCTTCCAGATCGGCTTTGTAACGAACACACCAACTGTCGCTGTGTATCGCTTCGTCTGTCACGATATTCATTTTTCTAAACAATTCTTCAGAAGACGAGGCATCTTTAGGGCAATCAATTACAGCCATAGCTACCTTTACCGGAATAGCGATTAAATTACTTTCTACCGGCTGCTCTAAAATGTGCTTGAGGGTTTCAAGCTGATCATCATTGAGTGCGTCGTGTGTAATGTAAAGAATTTCTCCGCCAGCTAGACGGGCTGAAGTACCGGGCCAACGCTGTAACCTTTCAGCAAGGGCTTTTAATGTGTTATCACCATTAGAATAGCCATAAAGATCGTTAATGGTTCTAAAACCAATAACCGTGATTGCCACAACCTGAACAGAGTGCCCACTTCCTAACTCAGACTCAAAATAGCCTTCCACATAGTTACGGTTAAAAAGCCCTGTTAATACATCGTGTTCAGCCTGATAGCGAATGTGCTTTTCTCGGCTCTTAATACTGGCCTGCATGCTGTCTACTGCATTGGCGAGTTCGGTAATTTCTTTAAGCTTTGAGGGGGTTTTTAGTGTGGCACCATATTTACCCGAGGCCACCTTATTAACCGCTTTTACTAATGTAGATACCGGCTGACTCACGCTTCGTGCAAGCAATAGTGACAAACCAAGTGCAATCAATATCGCTAAAATAGAGAAGGCGAAGATAGTGAGCTGCACGCCGGTAAAGGCCTCAAAAGAGGAAGTGGTATCAACGGCTAAAGTAATCTTAACTGGTAAGGTTTCTTCGCTTCCTAAATAGACTTGGCGCGTTACGTAAGTAAGTTGATTTTTGAACGTTACATCGACCCAAGAAGGATCTCGTTGTGATGCAAGGACTCGCTTAGCCTCGTGTTCCTTTAATGTGGTTTTAAGTATACGATTTGAATCGAGCTGCGATATTATGATTTCTGCATCGACGAGTTCTTTCAGTTCTTGTAGCAATACACTGTCGAATTCAACACCGATAAGCATGTAGTATCTAAGTGTAGGGATTTCTACACGAATGAGATTAAGCTGAACTAATTTATTATCTACGACAAAAAAACCGCTATCTTTACCCTTGGCAACTAAGGCTAAGCTACTTTGAACATTTTGCCCTTCTTTGAAAAGCTCGGTGTGTGAAGCAACAACCTGATGGTCTAAACTGACTAGTGCAATAATGTCGGTATTTAGCCTACCTGCATAACTGGTGAAGGCGGCTTCAATTGAGGGAATGCTACCTGTTCCCACGGCCCGTCTGAAATCAAATGAACGAGAAAGCACTTTTGACACACTTTTAATTACGGTTTGCCTGTCAGAAACAACTTTATCAAAGACCTTTTCTGCTAACTGGATATCGTGTTCGATATTTTTAACCACAAGTGTATTAGCAGAGCGCCAGACAGCGCCAATTATCAGAAGTGATGCTATAACAACTCCTATAAATAACGTTTGGAATAAACTCTGACTAAGTGTCTTTTGCACTACAGTGCCCCGTCGTGTGAATATTTCAATTTTGTGGAATGCCAGAACGGCTAGTTACAGAAGAATAGCTGAATAACAAAGATAGTAACAGGCATAACATCCTGTTAATTTTGGAATTTAACGCTTTGTTACAATTAAGAGCGCTGGGCTTAGCCTGGGTAATATTTGATGTCGTCATAAAGAAGTCCTCTTTATGTCAACGTATTTCAGGACGGGAAATTGTAGATGACAGATTAGTATGGCAATTAAGTGGGATCCAGTAATATTTGGCGGGAATTAGCGGGAAGCCTTGTAATATAAGGGCTCAGCTAAGTTCATAAATGCAAAATAAAAGTAGCGCTGAAACAGAGTAGTTTGGCGAAAGTAAGAAGGTTCCTAGAAATGGAGGTGAAGTTTGGCAAATGAAATGTGCGTCTGGCTGATATTGCAACGAAAAGTGTTCAACCCCAGTTTAAACAAAGGCTGCAGAGACGCTCAGCTTAATAAATCAAAGCTAGAAATAAGGCCATTTATCTATTTTAAAGTAGTTGTAAGTGGGATCTAGAGATCCCCTTTTAGTTCCCATTTTAAAGCTACTAAACGAGCAAAATTGAACTGACTTTCCCGATTACTTTCACCTTATCGGAATTTAGCTCTACCATTTCTGGCATACCTTTTAAGAATAATACGTACAATTTTTTATCCTTTTCCATAACCATACATGCATGCATTTTATTGCTCTCATCTTTTACTACCAGGTATTGCTTTGGTTTTATCTCTGGAAGTTCCGTAGTAACTTCAACTAAACAACCAGTAGGAATAATCGGTTCGCAATGAGAGTAGTCAATTTTTATCCGGACAAAATCACCAGTATTCTTTGACTGAATATTAAGCAATTGGGAAAATCTAAAATTGGGGGAGCGTAGTTCTTCGACTTCATTAAGCATACCCGCTCTCAAACGCTCTGTGAGCAGAGAATCTAAAGAGATATTCCCTTCTTTAGAGAGAGCGTAGAGATATTCGATATCACAAAGCCTGTCTTTTTCATATCTTCCTATCGTATTTCGATGCCATCCGTATTTTTTGCTCAATTCTGAAACCGTGACACCTGCGGACACCCTCACATCTCTTAAATACGAACAAAACGCTTCTGTTTTCATAAAATTATTTTCTTTTTTTATCAATAACATAAACCCATAGGCACACATTTGTATGCATTATATGTTTACATTGCACACTTTTGTGTGCTTTATTAAATGTACATTGACACAAACAAGGTACAACTTATGTCACAACATGACTGGCACCCAGCTGATATCGTCGCGGCGATTAGAAAACAAGAACTTACCCTCAAAGAACTTTCTATTGCCAATGGCCTAACTCCGAGAGCTTGCTCTTCTGCCATGCACCGCCCTTATGAAAAGCCTGAGAGAGTCATTGCAAATCAACTTGGTGTTCACCCAAAAGAAATTTGGCCATCTAGATATCACGAGAATGGTAAACGAAGACGTTTCCTTCACAGCAAAATGGTAGCAAATAAATCTTTAAAGAGCACAAAAAACTCCTTGAGTGATGCTTCTAATTTGAAAACAAACTTAGCTGTTGAAGAGTAAGGCTAATGGAGAACTTCACTGTAAGAGAAATTGCAAGTGCACTGGATGTAACGCCGCGATGGATTAGGAAGAGAGCAACGAAAGAAAGTTGGGTGCCAGTCTCTAGCGACGACAATGACACCTCAGTTGTGAAATACAACTACCACACTCTCCCAGAGGATATAAAAAGTACATTGAAGACTCACTACGTTAGCTTACGTAGTATCGAAGAAAGAGCTACTCAAGCAGCAAACTTTGAAATAGAAAGAGATAAACTTGCTCAAGAACGGTCGAAAGCTGTCCACTCTGATACAAGTGAGTTGATCAATCTTGATGACAGGACTAAAGCTGCGCTTCTAATTGTTAAGTACGCGCGATCTTCGATTACTGAAAGTGGGAAGATATCGTCGTTCAAATGCTTTGTGGATGCATACAATTCTAAATCCGTAGAGCTCAATGAATCAGTCTATAAAGTAATACCAAAACTGAGTAATAGAACACTTCAGCGTTGGGAAAAGGCATATGAAAAAAATGGTATAGAAGGACTAAAGGCCAATTATGGGAAGAATAAAGGCAAGGGAAAGATAGACAGTACATCAGAAATGTATCGGTACTGTGTCGCGCTAATCCACCAATTCCCACACATTAAAGGCCAGCGTTTGGCGGAGCTTTTAAAAATGGAATTTGGTGGAAAATACCCAACGCCCTCACCTTCTTCGTGCCGCGATTGGCTACGTAAATGGAAAGATGAAAACAAAACCACTTTTCTGTCTCTTATGGATGCCAGTGGCTGGCAGAACAAACACATGGCAGCGTTCGGCAGCCGCAGTGCAGGTGTCGAGCGCATCAACCAGCTATGGGAATTTGATAGCACACCAGCCGACGTAATGCTTACCGATGGTAGATACTCAATTATTGGTGTAATTGACGTGTTTACACGACGTGTAAAAGTCGTTTTAAAACCTACATCGAATGCCGAAGGTATTGCACTTTTAATTCGCAATACGATCCTTGATTGGGGTATTCCAGAAGTCGCGCGAACGGATAATGGAGCTGACTATTGCTCTGCGCATATCTTCGCGATATGGGATGCGCTTGGAATACACAACCAAATTACCAATCCTTACAGCGGCTGGGAAAAACCCTTCATAGAACGTTTCTTCAGAACGTTTAGCCACGGTATTGCCGAGATGCTATCGGGCTACATCGGTCATAACGTTAGTGATCGTGAAAAGA
>Ga0208315_1000370_pt1 | contig 35243 bp, 41 predicted proteins | sample MalvireepMed_215_FD_184239 | JGI IMG/M metagenome (GOLD analysis project Ga0208315, IMG submission 184239) | Marine viral communities from the Global Malaspina Expedition - Malaspina viral metaG DeepMed_215 (SPAdes) (version 2) | ecosystem: Environmental > Aquatic > Marine > Oceanic | place...
CGCCGGTCGTAGCAGTCCGTTTCTGCATGTCCCCGAAGGTGGCAGCATCTGCTACGCTCGTTGCGGCCTGAGAGACATCGCTGCTTTGCAGGTCCAGGATGGAGCCGTCCTCAGTACCCTGGTTTAATACCAGCCTATCCGCCGACTCGTCGTAGAGGAGGTATGCACCCGTCGTAGCCCCGAAGAACTTAACGTCATAGCCAGTGTCATCCACACCTACGGTCAACGTGTTGGAGAAGGTCGTCGCCAGGGAGAATGCGTTAATCTCGCTCTCCATGTAGGTAGCCAGGGTCTCCACCGTGGTCATCCTCATGGTGCCGCCGTCGTTGATGAGAACGCCATCACCGTCCGCTATAGCGGTTGTGCCCCTAGCTGTGCCGCCGTCAATCAGGTTTAGTTCTGCCGCCGTGGTAGTTACGACAGTCCCTGCCAGTGCTAGCCCATTAGTGCCATCATGCGATGCTATATTGAAGTCATATGCTCCATCAGCAAATGTGGTATTGCCCGTAATTGTTATAGTGGAGCCGTCTGCACTGATCGTATCTAGGGCAATATCTCCTACATTGGTGATATTTCCGTCTGATACAGACAGGCTATCAACAGTAGCCGCACCGAAGTCTACTGCTCCTGTAGTAGTTAGGGTCTCATTGCCGAAGTCTAACGCTCCACCAGAGTCAGTAATGCTGCCATTAGCTAACGTAAGGTTGCCTATAGTGGAGCCGGTAGCCGCTGCTATGGTGCTGGAAAATGTTGTGGCTTTAGCTACGGTAATAGCCTCGGAGCCATTGGTTGTAACGAATGTTATGTATGCGTTATCGGCCTCTTCTATTACCAATGCAGTGGAGGAATTATCTAGTATCTTAATCGAACTGGCGGCACTGAACCTTAATGCACCATCTCCACCAGCAGACAAGGTTAAATCCCCAGAGATATCTGCTGCACCGTCGATATCTAAGTCAGCCGCTAATTGCAACCCAGTCGAGTCAGTAATAACACCATCCGTTACTACGGTGTCTCCAATAGTAAAATCGGTAGTAGCGTCTATTGTTGTTCCTGTGACAGCGGCAGCAGCGAGAGTTCCTCCTGCTACGGTTAGAGTGTTACTGGAGTGTGTGATAGTTACATCGCCATTGTTGAAGTTTAGAACTCCACCGCTGGCTACGAATAGGTCTGACCACATCAGGGATGTAGTGCCTAGTGCAACTCCATCACTGGTTACAGGGGACAGGGCATTCTGTACTAGCTCAACTTCGTTTACACCCTCAACTCTGAATATGATCTTGTTGTCGGTGGTGGCGAAATCAATTAGGTTATCGGAATCTCTCCCTGCTTTTAGGGCGGTATCCAGAACCATACTGTCTTTTATGATAAGGCCGTCTATGGTGACGCCGCTACCAGAAGTATGCTCGTTGATGGTATTGGTGTTAATGTCGGTTATAAAATCTGCTTTGGTTAGCTGAATACTATTACGCGAGTCTATTAGGAAATATTTACCCGTGCCGTCGAGTACTGCGACTAGCCAGGTTTTGGTAATATCTTGGCCGGTGAAAGCCCAGAGACCATCTGCATCTGTGGTAGCAGTCGCAGTTCGTGCACCGCTACCCCCATCTTTATAGGTCTCCCACGTAGCTGCTTCCCATAAATCTACAGTGAGACTAGCCTTTGGGTCCCCATCGGAATCTATTACTTTACCAGCGAGGTCGACTGCCATAGTTTACTCCTGCTAATCCGCTATCAGAAGAGCCCAATCTACCTTGTTGCCGTCGGTGTCTGCATCGAAGTAGATAGAGCTTGCGGGTATAGAACCACCCTGTGCTCCTAGGTTTAGCACCAATTCATCCTTTTGTTTGTTTGCACCTCCAGGGTCTAGCTCAACACCGTGTGTAGCAGACACATCGGATATGCCAACATATACTTCACCTGTGTTACCCTCGCGTGGGGTGAACTTTGCCCAGATTATGCGGTCTGTGGCGTTTATACCAGCATCGCTGGATAGCTGGACTCTAGTACCAGCCGTAGCGACATTTGATGTACCACCATCAAGTTTCATCAGGGTGCTACTAGGTGTAGGCTAACTACGCCTCGGGATTTACCAGCGCCCACCTCGATACTCTTCATAGGGTCTATAGTAACATAGTGGTTTTCAGTATCTGTACCGTCCTTGAATTGGAACAGTCCGAGTGTCTTACTTTCTTGGTCTGTTTTAAGCTGGGTGAGCATAGCCCTAGCAGTTCGGAATCTGTAGTTCTTCCTGCAATCTACGGATATTTGGAATCCCCATCTAGGAGTTAGTATTTTTCGGTAGGATAATCGCATCCACCTACGATTAGGGGACACCTTTGTATTGGAGGAACTCCTGTAGAGTTCTTCTTTGAATCGTATTGCTTTGAAGGTTACTCCTACGCTAGAAGCGAATGTGAATTCAGCAGTGCCGGTAGTGTCGATTTGACCATCTGAGAAGGTACTGTTTGTTAGCAGGGTCCAGGTGTCGTCATCGTAATCGGTGCCGTAGTAGAGCTTTATGTATTCGGTGGAGGATAACCCTGTAGCGTGGTATAGGACCCTAGCTGCAAGCTTGTCCGCGGTTGCGAGGTCTGCGTCGAACCAAGGTGATTGATTCTCCCCGCTGAGGCTATACTCGTAGTCGGAGAGTTCTGATGGGTTTTGAACTGTGTGCTGGAGGTCCATAAAATGGGCTTTGTTGTCCATCCCAAACCATAGGCGGTACTTGCCATCTGGGGAGCCTATCATGGCGCACTTTGCTGGTTCTGCGGCTGACCCTGATACGTGTACTGGTTTCCAACCGCGCCTATCATGTTTGAGGATTGCGGAGAACCCAGTGGAGTCCATTATCTGTACGTTACCGTAGACTGTGGGGTATGCTGCTGGGAATATAGTTTGTGTCTCGGTGGAGGTAGCATCTAGTAGGATAAAGAACTCGTTATGTCCAGGGATTACCTTTATTATATTTCCCCTGTAGGCTCCCGGTAGCCCATCGTCCAGATCAGGACCTATAGGTGAAGCCATTGCTGGATTGGAAGTCCTGTACTGGATTAACGCACCCCCATTAGGTATGTACGCCGCATCAAACCACTTATTGGCTCCTATGCAAGCAAAGTCATGGAAGGGCATAGTGAGTTCGGTCTCTAGCCATTGTGCGTTGTCAAAGTTTAGTGCAAATAGACCTACCTTAGTTCCCATGTAGATTATCATGTTGCCTGCGGTATCTCTGTATGTAAAGAGCGAGGTGAATGAACCGCTCGGCAAGTTACTCTTAGCGTTGGTTACCCAAGTTACCCCCTCATCTACGGAGTAGTCTAGCTGTCCGTCGTTATCTAGGGTAAAGAGTTTTTCGTCCCATTCTGTGAAGTAACGACAAGGTTGAACTGCGCTCAGTGTGTTACCGTTTGTCCAAGTAGACCCATCAAAGCGAGTAAAGTCTGTGTCGCAAGCCCAGTATAGCTTGTTCTTGTGGACTATAACATCTGTGGGTGCGGCTTGCAATGTGTGTAGGCTAGACCCGAAAGCGGTAGAAGTCTCTGCGAACTTGTAGATACCAGTCCCAAATGCAGTGTACTGTGCGTTGTTATACTCGATCATCTGGACAGGGTCTGGAGTACTGGTTGCTGGGTTTGCAACCGCTGTTACCAAGGGCGAAAGTAGTAGGTGGCCTTTGTGACCTAGTTCGCAGGTGGACCACCAAACTCTATCGGTGTCCTCCTTCTCGTCCATGTGCTTTACGCCTATACCTCCGCGTTGGTCTGAGGTATTCCAGGTAGAAGCTATCTTCTCGCTGTCTTTGGAGACATCACCGAAAATCTGGCGTTCTATAAGCTGACCTACATTCTGCTGCTCAACCGCACCTATAATGGTGTAGTAGTTACCAAACAAACTTATCTCATGTTTTCGGAATACATTAGCCATAGCTATACCTTGAGTCCACGACCAGCTACCTGGATACGACCTTTGATCTGGTCTGAGCGGGACTGAGCAACTATCATTTTATTGTAGTGAGCATCGTCTAGCTCATCGGACCGAGAAAAGTGAAGGTTTGCTTTTGCCTGGTCTATTATATAGTCCTGGGCCAGGTGGCACTGGTCTGAATCCTTTACAAGCTGTGCCTGTTTCTTTTGTCCTACTAGCCTTAAATTTCTAGAGGAGGTTAACGAAACGTACTCGTCGTCGAACCAGATTTTAGGTGGACTACCTGGGAGTATCCTCCAATGTCTTACATCTATTAGGTTACCCGAAACACTGTATCTATTCGCGGTACTCTTTTCCTGGAGCACCTTCTCTAGGTATGCAAAGTCTGTAGGTAGTTCATACTCAAAGGTGTTCTCTTTGGTTAACAGTGTCTCGTCGATGTAGTCCAGGAGAGCACTGTCTTCTATGGAGGAAATGGCTAGGTTAATAGAATCTATGAGTTCTTGCGGAGTGTAGTCATCTGGGTATAGCTCAAACTTGTCTGAGGCGTCTGTGGCCCCGGTGACTGCTGGGGAGAAGGTTATCACCCCATTAGACTTTGCGAAGTCTGTAACCACGAAGTTGGTGTTCGCGTGTGTCCCTGCGTAGAAGCGACCAAATCTGTCATTAAAGTAGTCATCGGAATAAACAGCCAGGGATGCACACCTAAATCCGGTAGTAGTATAACCTCCAGATGTTGGAGTCTCTACAATGGTTTCTCCCTGTAACCGAGAGAGCTTCTGTCGGATAGCAGATAGAACTTCAGGCATTGTACTTGTCTAATCCTGCAATTTCAGCTAACTGCTTGGTGAGGATATCTTTAGCTGTGGTAGGAGTCTTGGTATCTAATGGAGGACAATCACGCCCTGCATCTATCTGGCTACAAATAGCTTCGATACGAAATTTCATAGCCTCCATCGGTCTGGTAACCGCAATCATTGCTATATTGCCATCAGGGTCGAGAACCTTAAAGCACTGGCTATCGGAGGCATCTGCCCAGTTAAGTTTAGATAACTGGTCTAAAGCTACCATCTGCATGGCTAACTCCTACTGAAGGCTCGGTCCCACTTTGCTTGGGTTATCTTATCCCACTCTTTGATACTGATACCCCTAGGTCTAGGTTGGGATAACCAGAACTCTAAGCGTCCGCCACTTCGGGGCATAGTACCTTTAACGTGCAAATCTGCATCGGGAAGGATGGTATCAGCAGTTGCATACTGTGTACCACCCTGACCTGGTATATCGCCGTATTCATCATATTTCATAATATTTATGGGGGGTGTGCAGTGTTACTGCTAAAGGCCCACCCCCCGAAGCCTCCTAAAGCTCCCCCGAGTTTAGGCTATGATTAGGACTCTTGCGTCCAGGTCCCTACTAGCTTCGTTACTACATAACCAGTCGCAGTTCGGAATGCCAGTTCTATCCGGTCTCCTGCTCTGGCAGTAGCTTTGGTATTCTCCCAGTCCTTATCGTCAGTACCTGCGTAGTCTGGACCAGTGATAAGGTCTGAAGCATTCGGGCTGACTGTAACAAGACAATCGCCATCGTTCATACCATTAACGATCACAAAGTGAAACTCGGTAGCCGTCGCTGGTAAGGTGATTGTGATGGCATCCGCAGTAACGTACATTTCTTTACCACAGTCCTGTACGTCAAGGGTTTTATTTGATGCTACAAGTTCTGCATTGCCATCATAGTTTGCCTTTGGCTCTAGCACAAACGTGTCTTGGTCTATTACGACCCCGACCATCTGCGCGATTGTAGCAACGGGAGTGGCACTGGGCCGTCCCCCTGTCGCAGAGAGCCATATTACGTCATCGGCAGTCCCACTATGGTCGCCTCGCGTTACTACGCCCCCTGCCCCTATGGTAGAGGGCTTCTTGCAGTAGGCGAACTTAGCGGCATTGATTGTTGTGCCAGAGTCTGCGGACTCTAGTGCTACAAATTCGGCTGGCACATTACCATTGGCATCTGCAAGTGCACCGCTCCTGCCGAGCAAATCTCCTTTCACAGTGTCCGCAGCCACCGTTATCTTCATCAGGCCCCATGCCTGCAAAATCGTCTTATCCGAGAAATCCGTCCAAGCCATCGTTAAGCCTTTCTGCGGTCATTAGCCGCATGAATACTACCTGCTTCGTCGTTTACGCGCAGCCATTAACTGCTGTTTCCGTCTTCGTTTCCGCTCTTCTTTAGCAGCCCTTTTACCGGATGCCGTATATGGGTAACTCTTCTTACCAACTCTAGGCATTTGTTACCTCCTATGCCGTAACTGTACCTGTCGGGCTTGTACCGGTAAGCTTTGCACAGGATATGAGACTCTGGAGCATCACGCTTGGGTACCACTTAATACGTACCCGCGCCGCGTCTTTCGTCTCAAGCTTAGCAAACCGTTCAGTGGTCAATGCCTGGGATTGTATGCCACTAAAGGCATAGGGGGCAAACTGGAGATAGAAGATACTGGTTGCGTTGTCGTCGTCTCCAAGTGCTATCCCGTCAGCATCGTTATGCCCGAACTGGTTAGTGCCATAGTCCTTGTCGCAGGACTCATCGTTAGAGAGGTGGTCGGATACGATGACCAGTTTATCATGCAGGGTCTGCAAAAGCTTCCCCTGGCTCTCTACGGTATTGATGCCCCCAACGCCTCTGAGGTACTTGTTGATAGACCGACGCATTTGCTTGGTCATCATGATAACGTCGGCATCCCCATTCTTGATGAGGTCCAAGGCTTGCTCAGATTTTTCTAGGCTTAGTACGACTGCGGTACCTGAGGATGTAGCCACCGTAACTGTGTTGTAGGTAAGGCTAGTCATCAGGCTATGCAAACCGTCAAAGCCATTAGCGTCGTTATCCGAATCGCCGTATATAGCCATATCCAAGAACGCCCGTCGGATCGCCTTGGTCTTGGCTTGAATCTGTTCACCCATTAGGTCTTGTATGTTGGAGCGAGTAGCTTTCAGGAAGTTATCAACGTCAGCATCGCCGCCCAGAATATGCGTTGTGGCAGTTCTCTGGGTGACTGTACTGGTCGCCTCTACCCACGTATCGCCAATCGCGTAGAACTGTGCTCCTGAGAGCGTGGTTTCCTCGTTATATGTGAGGCCGTTTCCTTTGATATCCTTGAACTGAAGCCTTTCGAGCAACGGGTCATCCTTGACCAGAAGCTCTATGACTCCCTTTTGCAGGACATCATTAGAATATTTTGCCCCTTCTACCAGGGTCATAGACATTGGTTATTCTCCTATTTTTGTGCTTTTGGTGGATGGGCTAAAGCCCACGCAATTTTTTCCTGTGCGCTCATGTTATCTAGTGATGCACTTGAGGTAGAGACTCTACCAGAAGCGTAGGATTCAGTGCCAGTTCTGCCAGCTTTGGATTTCTCCAGAGCTAACTCTAAAGCTCCAGCGCGCATTTGGTCAGGGGTTCTTAGGTCCTTATTGCTTATTAGCGTATCAGCATCTACACTGTACTGTTTCGCGAAATCGTTCGCTGCCATGATCCTTCCAAGCTGTTCTCCTTGTTGGGCCATAGCGTTGTAGGATGCTGTCTGCTGTTCTTGAGCTTGCTGGTTCCCTATATACGACTTCACTGCTTCCTTACGTTGGGCAGCACGTTGACCAGCCTGTTCCGACGTCATCGTCCCCTCGTCTACCGATCTGAGGTCCTGGTGGTAATACTGAACCTCCACAGCTTCTGCTCTAGCTATCTGGTTCTGTAACCGTTCCTCAGCTAAAGCATTCGCCATACTAGCCATTTCTTGGTCTCGGCTAGACTGGATTTTTGAGACCTCCTCCTGAGAAAAAGTACGGGGAGGAGCCTCTGGGGCTGCGACCTCTGGCTGCCCATCTAGTATCCCAGCCTCAGGTTGGGCTATATCAGGCATAGACTCGGAGGGAGGACTTTCGGCCTCAGCCCGGGTTTCTGCCTGTTGCGGTCCAACGGGAGTTTGGGTTATCTCGTCCGCCATTGCTTTACCTCCTTTGTGATTGAACTTCCGACTGTGTGCTCGCTTGCGCCTGTCTCAGGGTACGCATTACCCACGTATTGAAGTTACGCTCACCAAATGGGATTCTTTCCCAAATTCTTTTTAGAAGTCTATACTCATTGTCGGTTAACTTACCACCCTGATTCCAGACCTTGTCCAAAGCTTTGAGTAAGCGAGCATCAAGCCAAAGTGTTGCCTGTTCCCAGCGTTCACTTGGGGGCATTTCGGGACCTACTGTTTGGCTACGAGGAGCCTTTCTTGGACGTATGGTCGTAGGGACCTCTCCTGAACCTCTAGTCGTAGGACCAGGCTTTTCTGGAAGAGTCATGGAGCCAAATAGCTTTTGATACGGACTTACATCTCCCACCTTTCTAATGTCTTCTGGACTTATATCGTTCTCCTGCATAATTCGCACAACATACCCAGGAGCACGAGGAGATTTCAATGTGGTGACTTGTCCTATTATAAAGAGTTTTGCATCTTGCTCTGGGTGTGTTCTTCGATAGAGTAACTTTGCGCTAGGAGTCTCTTTCTCAAAGTACTCGTTTAGCTCCGGCCAATCAGGGAGCTTGTGGGTAACTGCGCCTACTCCAAAGAAAGCAGGGGATACCACTGCGGCTCCAGTTAACCCTTCTTTATCAATAGCCGACATTAGGTCCTGGATAAACAAAGGAGCTAGTCGCTTAAATGCTTCTTGGGGGGTTGCTTCTACTGGCTGTCCCATGTAGTCCGTACCCTCTAGTAAATCCCAAACAAACCCCGCAGATGGCATCAGTTTTGACCGGAGAAATCTCCGAGCTAGCCTTGCCCGATTCTCTGCTTTAGTCCGGCCAGTAAGTTCAACCTTCCGTTGACTCTTAGCCATTTGTGCGATGAACCTAGCATATGGTGCGAACCCTGCCCAGAGGTCTAAGCGAGTCTTACCTATTTTTATCTTACCAAAATCAGAGGAGAGGGGGTTCATGCCTATGTCAGCCCCTCCTAGCTTCGCAAGCCCCATTATTGTAACACCCGTTAGGGTAAAGGATACAAGTGCCTCTGCGGCTGCTACCTTAGATTTAGCTGTCCCTGTGAGGAGACTAGTAGCAAGTGCAATCCGAGATGCTTGCAGTCTAGGGGAGAATAACACACCACTTAGGAATACAGAAGCATTCTCTATCCACTCTTTACCGAGTCCTCCTCGCCCAGTAGCTTGGTTGATAAACCGTGCTAGCGCATCATAGTCTGATTGCCGCATGATTAGCTTTGTTGTATCTTCACCATTTGCAATAGCTAGGTCTAAGTTACGCTGCCATGAGTCTACTACGGAGTTAAAAACATCAGAACGTAGCTTGTTAAGGAAGGATATGTAGGCGCGCTCTGATCGACGGACTCCTGGAATAACCCTAGCCCAGGAGCTAATAAACGCCTCTTCACGACCTGATAACTTGGTACCTACTCCAGTTATTGGAGCGTGGTATAGACCTGACTGCTGACGGAGCGCATTATGCTTGCCGGTTCTAATAGTGTAGTCTAGATCAAGCGCGTATTTCTCAGATTGCCAAGCTTTTCTCATAGGGTCCATCGCACCTTTCCACTCTTTAGGGTGTCTAGGTGCTAGGACTGCGCCCTGTCTTAGAGGTGCTGAAAGGTCCCAGGAGGATAGAACTGCTCTAGGGATATTCCAGACTTCTCCAGCAGCATCCCAAGCTTTTTTACTAAACTGCCGTCTAGACAGCACAACCTTTGTAAAGTCTTCCCCAAAGACCCTTTCTAGGTAAGCTAAATCTCCTCTAGTAGGAATTACACCTTGTGTTAGGAGGTTCTGCATAGCTTGCTGGGCATTCTCTATCTCAAAAGGTCTAAGATAGTCTGTCTTCCTAATCTGGTCAAACAAGATGGAAACATCTCGACCAGTTAGAGCCTCTCCAGGTCGTGGGAATATCCCAACTGCGGGCAAAGGTCCTTTTAGGACCCTCTTGCTTCGTAAGAAGGCTTGGTATGCATCTCCTGTTTGCTGTTCCCTAGCTAGGTCTCTAGCACGTTTTGATAGCTCTGTGGCTTGCTTTTCACGAATTCCCTTGGATAGTACCCTACCTGTTCTTAGCGCGTTAGTTAGCTTCAATATAGGAGTCTCGGGAGCGGGACCCGGAGTTACTGGGGCAGGACTACCTGGAGTTACTGCTCCGATGAAACGCGCAAATCTGGAACGACCAGGAGTAGGCCCAGTAGGGGCTGCGGTTCCAGGAACAGGGGGCGTAACTGGTGGTTGTTCTGTGGGACCAAATGCTTGGCGGAAGCGGTCTTCTGGGAGAGCACCGCCGTAGAACCCTCTACGTTGTTGAGGCCTACGCCAGCCTTCATGCCCCCCTAGTGGTAAATCCCCTCCACCTATACCCAATCCTCTCCAGTGCGCGGCAATTCTCTGCCATCGTATCCTCTCCTGCGCGGCAATAGTCTCCGGAGAAGGGGGAGGATAAGTGGGCGCGTAACCTTCCCATCCATAATCTTCAGGTAAGATTTCTTCCGGAGGTGCACGAGGTGTAGTTACCTCTCCTAACTCCCTCCCCCTTTCGGTAGGAACTACTTGCTCGATTTCACGATGACCTGGAGTAATCCTAAATCCCTGTATCCGCTTTGAACTGGGGTAGAGAGCACCGATAACATCAACAATACCCCGCACCTCTCTCCTAGTTAGTGGAACTAGCGGAACGTCAGTCGTAAGGTCAAATAGTGCGGTACGCGCTTCACGCTCCAGTTTCATAGCATTAGAGAATATACTAAGATGAAGACTCCCCGTCTCATCCGGGAGTATATAAACATCCCATTCAAGACCATCTGGTCGGGTTGCCCGCAAAACCCCGTCCCCTGCTATAAAGTCGGCACCCTCCATCCTTCCAGCATCACCGCGAAAGCTCACCTCCAAGCTACCTATATAAGTTGGCTCATCATTTCGTAGGAGCCTAGCGGATTCTTTCGCAAGCTCCCGCGCAGCAATTCCTCTTTTCGCAGGAGGACGCGCATTTGCCTCACTAATAGCTGACCGAAAAGCACCTAGAAGGTCTTCCCCTTCCCCCTTAGCAGGACGCTTCCGGTCAAGGACATCGGAGGGTCGAGGTAGTTGGACATCTAAGGAGCCCATTGTATACGCAGTATCTTCTGGGTCTCCAGGTATCCTCCAAGACCGATCATCGCTGTACCTACGCCTAGCAGCAGGGTCAAATTCCCCCTTTCTCAGACGCTGGTATACGGACTCTGCAAGGTCTTCGTTGCCACTGATTCTGCGTACTAGGTTACGCATAGGCGTAGCAAGACTTTTGATGATATCGAGGACATGCTGTATTGGGGTGCGTATAGCTGCATCACGGGCTATGAGGACATCACGGTATCCTTTATCAGCCATGACCTCCGCGAACCATTCACCAAATCCTCTGGGGGTATTGTAATCCCGCCAACGGTATATCCGATCAACCTCAGCATCGGTTAAGTCTCGACTGTATTGTGCTGTAATCGTATCGTCGAATAGTTTTTTCCCACTAGAAGCCCACTCTTCGCGGTATTTGGCTACTAACTGGACTATCTCCGCTTCAGGAACAAACTGCTCTAGATGGTGTGCAACCTCATGGATAATTGCATTATCAGCCGTATGCTTAGATAGGTATGCGCTTTTTAATAGAACTATAAACGGGTTACTCCGAGGAGCCATAACCCCCTCTGCGATGTAGGAAGCCTCAGCTCGCTCTGCCACTTCCCTTGGGGTAGGAGACTCTACTCTAAGATAAACATCGTCAACTAGCTCATCAGGCAAGGATTCTATAAATTCGCGTCCTACTTGACCGTAACGTGGGTTTATGCCAATGGTCCCCTCAGTCGCACCTCCTATATCTAGCCCCGCTCTCCCTTCCTGAAGTGATCGATTATGTACTCTCCATAACTCCATCTCCCGATCAAGCTCTTGTAGGAGTCCAGCTTTTCCTGTTGGTAAGGGACCTACAATTCCATACCGGTCAACTGCTGTTAAAGGCCGTCCTGTTTGAGTATCGTATACGTTACCGAGACCGGGGATGTATACTGTAGGACGACCTCGACCTGAGGTCAAAGCGGGTGAAGGAGTAGGGAGTTGGGTGGCGCGTTGAACACCTCTTCCAAGTGCTCTAGCTGCGGGTCTTATAGCAGCTCTCCCGGCAGCTCTTACTGCTGTACCGACCCCTGGCACGATTAGGTTAGCTGGGTCTCCAAGCGCGCCAAGAACTAGCTGTTCTGCCCCAGGTCTCTGCTGGAAGGCTTCTCTGAGGAATCCCGCAAGCTCGGGACCACTCATATCACCGCGCCCTGTTAGGAATCTCCCTACAGCCGCCTCGGACTCTGGGTTAATCTGACCAAAGGATAGGGGGTTAAGCCCAAGTGGAAACTCACGCTTCGCAGCTTCAGGAAATGCTCTAGCTGCCAGTTTACGTACTGGCCCTATAACTGGAACTCCACCCAGTATCCTAGGACCCACAACCTCTGCAATAGGGTCCCAAGCTAGAGTTGCCTTTTCAAACCCCTTCCCAATCGAATAGCGCGAGCTTCCCACCCCCGAGATATCCTTTAGAAACCCTACTATGTCTGAAGGTGAAAAACCGCCATCAGCTTGTAGTTTCTCTGGCGAGGGAGGCGGTTGTTGAGCGCGCATACTGGCCGCAGCATTTTGCATTTCTTCAAGGGTAGCAGGACGGTCTATGGGAAGTCCTAGCTCCTTGCGACGTTTGCGGTCCTTTGCACTAAACTGTGGAGGTTTAGGCGTTTCTGGAACTGGTGTAGGTGCAGCAGTAGGAATAGGCGTAGACGCTGGCTCCTTCTTCCGCTTAAAAAGCTCAAGGGTACTTAGCTCATCCTTATCCTCGGAAAAAGAATCTGCGACCCTATCGTATGGAGTGGGAAAAGCCATTATCTACGCATATTCCATTGCATTCGTGGAGCGTACATGCTGGGGCGTTGTCCCCGAGCACTAGGAGATAGCCCCTCCCAGTAGGATGTCCACGGGTATTCGCCCAGGAAATCCTGGAAGTACTGATTTGTTGGGACCTCACCTCCCATTGCAGTCTTGCCGACAGAAGCCAAGTAGTCACCCTGGGCAGTACCAAACCTAGTCCGCCAGTAGTCTGTAAAAGACCTAGAGGCGGTCCGAGGCCGCATCGCCTGATAGGTTATTTCTGGGTTATCCTGGAGAAAAGCATCCAGGAATGTACGTGCTCTTCCGTTAGTAGCCATTTCTTATCTTTCAGCTTTTATTATACTGGTATTCGGCTAATCAGGTTGAGTACCCCCCGTGCCAAGCGGAATCCATACGCGTCCCCCTACTGGATTTATTTGAGTACCCCCGCCCATTCCATACCTCTCAAAGAGGTAATTAAGGAAGCTAGGAGCATCTGGCCCTGTGGCAAGTCCTCTTTCAGGGTCTACTGCCCATGCCCCTCTCTGTGCTTGGGCTTGGGTGGTCATTTGGTTAGCTAACCAAGATGGCATCCCTGCCCGACCAAAACGACTCCGCAATAGTTCTTGTTCAGGATTAAACCCTGCACCTGTGGGCATTCTTTCCATAAATTCGCGCTGTTGTTGGCCGCCCAACTGCCTGTAATTATAAAACGGTGTGGCACCCCAACCCCACCCTGCAGGGGTCGTCCGATTTGCTGTCAACCAATCGCGGAATGTCTGTCCCCCCGTCCAGCTACTAGGTACCAACACACCTTCATCGTCAACATATTCAGGGGTCCATCCAGAACCCGGACCTTGACCTACCTGTCCCAAAGAGTAGGCAGATGCGGCCCGACCATACTGGTTAGCGAGCCAACTCTGGTAGATGCTTCTACCCGTAGCTGGAATACCCATTTGCTGGTTATATGATGCTCGCCAAAGTGCTGGGGTATCTAAAATCGCCTGCTGTGCATCCGTTACCATAACCTATACTCCTCCTTGTGCAAACATTGCCCGAAGTCGTTCCTCGAAAGGAACCTGATTTCCCGCACCTTGTAGTGCCAATAATAGTTGCGACTCTGGGTTAATCATTTCTTCTTCAGTTGGAAAGAACCCTACGGGATCACCTTCCCAACCAGCCCCAAGTGGCCCAGGTAGATCGCCCTGATCAAATAGTGGATTTTGTGAACCAAATGGGGAAGCAGCCATAGCTGAGACACCCCCAGGACCACCACCTCCACCAAACGCTAACGGGTCCATATCTATAAGAGAACTAAAGAACGACGGGGCTCCTGATTCTAAACCTTCGCCTATGCGATATAGGTCTTGTCCTGCATACCTTTGTTGGGTTAGGTTAGTAGCCAACCAGGGTGGAATACCCTGTTCTATTAGAGTACTTCTGTAGAGGTACTGTTCTATGTTACCTAGTCCTGGGACTGTCCTAAACCGCTCAAACGCAGAACCTTGCCCTGTTCTGTCTAACGCTTCAAAAGCCCTAACCAAATCTGGGTCTAGACCCCCAACGGGTTCCCCCCGAATAGATTCTAGGTACTGCTTATATGTTAGGTCCTCTGAGAGCCCCCCTATCTGCGGGTCTACTCCCAGAATATAGTTAATAGCTGGGGTTCTCCACTGGTCTGCCAACCACTTTTCATACATGGTACGACCGGTGGCTGGGATGCCCCGTTCCTGTTGCCAGAGAGCTTGGTACAAGCTAGGGTCTTCAAGTAGTTGTGCTAGCTCTGCATCTATATTTGCGTCACCCGCATCCGCACCCGCATCAACAATAACGGTAGTGGGTTTGGCTCTCTTTTCTACCCCATAGTCCTCTATTATACCTAACCACCTAAGGCTATCCCCATCACCTTTGCCACTAGGATCAAGTGCTGTATACCAATCTTGGAGGGCTTTTTTCGCCGCACCTAGGGCTGTCTTCTCACTTGTTACACTTAATTTGTCCCCAGCTTCAAAGTAGCTAGAACCCTGGTACTCTGGACTCAGCAGTAGACTAGTTATCTGATCGAGGATGTACGCATTGAACTCGTCTTCAGTAAGTGCACCACGCCCGGTCTTTACCTCTTGGTAAATTGCGTTAAATTCGGCTCTTACCGTAGTACTGTTGGCAGCCGTAATTCTGCGGGCTTCGGCTTCAGTAGCTGCACTCGCTTTCGCAACGTGAGGATAGGTACTATCATCAGATGTGTCTTTGGTACTTAGCGGTACCCCAATGTTACTTACTGGGATAAACCCTTCCGGATCGCGGTAACGTCCGCTCTCGGCAAGGTAATCCAGGTAATTGGACGGTCTTTGCATGCCATAGCCTGTGATGACCCTCTGTTCGTGCTCGGGTCTTCTCAAAGTCTCTAAGAACCAATCCCATGCAGGTCCAATATTATGGTGAAATGGCATCTACAAACCCTCCGGCATAGCGGGCGGTCCAGGCGGCATCGGTGGCGCGGGGGGTACAGGACCAGGACCCTCAACGGGTGCGGGTGGCATAGGGGGACCAGGCCCAGCTTGTGGTGCTTGCGGTGGCGGTAGTCCCAAGATAGACATCAGTGCCTCTACTAGAGGTCCAGCACCTGCTTCTGTTAGAGTCGCGATCACAGCCATGATTAGGTCTTCGGTTAACTGCCCTGTTGTAACAGCGACTATAAACTGCTCGGCTAGCTGTTCCTGACCAGTACTGGCTAGGACCTCTGCAACCGCAGCAAATACCTCAGCCAACTCCGGTGGCATACTCTCTAGACCTGGAGGACCTTGCGGACCCTGTGGACCGGGTGGAGGACCTGGAGGCATAGGAGGTTCAGGGGGTGCGATAGGTCCCGCAGGTTGAGGCATCCCTGGAGGAACCCCAGGTGGACCCATGCCTTGCGGTCCTTGCGGTCCCCCACCCATCTGGTCACTCAAGAAAGTCATCACAAGCTCGGCTAACTCATCCTCTCCTTTGCTCTTTAACGCGGCAGCTATCTTAGCCGCCATGATGGGGGGCATACCCTTACCCATCTCTGCAAGGGCTTTATCCTCCTCGGCCTTCGGATCGCGTAACCGCATGTAGACTTCCCGCGCAGTCTCTTTGGATACCAATGGAATATCATCAGGACCTCTACGCTGTGTAGCCGCAAGAGCCATACCAATCTCAGACTCTCGGTCCCGCGGCATTCTAGGCTCTACAGTAACGCTTACGAACCAATTAGGGTTAATCTCCCTGGGCTTGGCCTCTACTTCAAAGAAGACTTCATCCTTGAACCCACGTAAAGTAGCTGGCTTGTCGATCTTCTTATTATATTGCACGAGAAGCTCTTCGCAGCCCCACGAGTATACACGCGCCAGTGCACCCGAACGTGGGCTGTACACTGACCGTGTTGCGTCCTCAAGCATACTGAGCGCACGCCCTGACATGGCCTCTGTAGTGCCACCGTATGCCAGGGGATATGGCAACGTGCTTTGCTGGATATCGGCGTTGATGAGACCTAAAATAGCGGCTGTTTCTGGGGGTGCTGTCGGCAGTTGCAGTGGCTCAATGCTCTCACCCTCTGCGATTGGAATAACCTGCCAAGACTCGTACGGATCACCTTCGATCTTTTTAATACCATCTTTTGTCTGGTGGACTAGAGAGCCTACCACTGCTCGTTTCTGGATATCCATTAGCTGGGAAACGTACTTGTTATGTGGCTCGTAGAGACCACGGGCTGCTGCCCAGACGGAATCTCCACGGAACTCTAGCAGTGAATCGGTTGGGCTGGAACTGCCATTGCGAGTACCCGGACTTGGCTGGAGTGTAGGCATGGAACCCACAGCCCCGATCAGAACAGGAACATGCCCGATATCGTGCTCTTCGGGTTCTTTAGCCCACGCATCCCCGATAATTATAGCGTTATTGCACTGGTCAAAGAAGTCAATCTTCTCGACCTCGGTGCCTTCTATGTCTAGGTCATACTCATCCTTGGCCTGGTTCCTGGAAATAATGGTCTTGTACGCGGCCCAGAGTAGACCACTGGACCCCATCTCCCAGGTAACGTGCAATGGGTCCCAGGGTTGCCCGTCGAACCTAACAGTCTTTTCGCCTTTGGGTACATACACCAATAAGCGTAGAGCATACCACCCACGTAGGTCGATGAAGAACCCCATAGTTTCGCGGAGAGGCGGCTCCCCTCTAGCGATCAAACACCTGTCTATCTCGCTGAGTGCGCCATAAAGGAATAGCTCCCCCTGCGAAGCATCACGGGTATCTTTATCCTTGGCATCTTCTGGAAGTTTAATCTGGATAGTCAGGGCTGATCGGTTAAGCCCATCTGTGACCTTGTCAAAAAAGTTACGAGGAGAACTGGAAGTATAGCTCTCGTAACCCTTAGTAGAATCGTACTCTACAAGTGTTAAAAGATCGAGGTCTTCATTCATGCGAGTACGAAGAGCATCGAGGTCTCCCTCTTTCTCCTTGACCGCATTCTTGATCTCCTGGATTGTGGTTAACACCCTAGAACCCTCTTATTCTTGCCAAAGATCACTCTCTTGTCCTACTTTGTAAATCTTGGTTACCTGCGAAATAACAGCAGCTTCAGGGTTGAAGTCCGAGATTATGTAGCGTTCAGCGTCCATAAGATGAAAGTGGCTCTTGTTTGCGATCTTATCCGTAGGCTCGTATCGGTCATCGAGTTCTCTGGAGTAGCTTAACTTCTCGTCTAGGTACTCGATCAAGTCATCGAATACGAAAAGCTTGTTAGACTTATGCCACCCGTAAACGCGGTTAATGCCAACTTCGACCTCGTGTTCGCGGGGTTTCAAGATGGGCCAACCCGCGCTCAAGAAGGACTCTCTCCAGCCCTCTTCATGCCTTGCACCACCAACTCGACGGATAATATTCTCGTCCTTTGAAAGCTCTTTGAACCTCGCCGCATGGTCGAACGCGGATAAGCTACCAGCTTTGTACGTCCTGTACACGTAGAGAAATCCAGTCCCTGGATCCTGGGTATACCAGACCGCCGCTGTGTTGTTGGGACCAAAGTCGTGACCTACATAACAGGGCCAATCCTTATTGAGGCTAAATCGCGGAACTTTACAGACCTCCTCGTCGAAGGCATCGTAGATTAACCCAGCAGGCTTATCGAATTGACCCCTGTAGAAGAGGTTGAACTTCCAGGTAGGGAGGCTATTTTTTGCTCGGATATATTCACTTTTCGGAAAAGCGGGGTTAACAGTACTGTCGACCTGGATAACCTCAACATCTGGGCGATTACCCTCCTTCCAAGGATCATAGACTTCGGACTTGAACCAGCCCCAACTATAAAGGGTGGTAGTTCCTAGTAACCGTCCCTCGGCCAGGGACAATCGACGCAAGGTGGCATCCCAAGCACCTCGGCGAAACTGCTCTTGCCCAAGCTCATCGAGCCATGCGGCCTTTGCAGTTGCGGACTCTATGGACTCAGGATTAGTTGCGCTCCCGAAAATGACACGAAAAGCCTCTGCACCGTGATATTTCTCGTAGGAGGTAAATATCTTATCCGCTTCGTGCCAGGTGCCTAGTTTCAAAAGGGTATCAAAGACATAGAGGAACTCAGGCTTCATCTTTAGCCGGAGCAGGGGGTAAGTAGCAGTAACGGCTAGATAGTCACCAGGACCCTTATTTTGGATTTCGCGCTCCAGCCAGTGAGGACCGAATGAAGTTTTGCCCCCTTGGGTTCCGATGAGGAGAAAAATCCACTTCTTCGTACTATCCCACGCCTGGGTCTGGCCCTGGTGGAAATGAAGGCGCAAAGTCCCCTCAGAAGTAATTTCCCTGAAGGGTGGAACCTTAGTTAGGGGTGCTGTTACCATCTTCGACTACTTTAGCGATACCATCTATAACTTGGGTATCTCCATAGTCCTTGACTATTTCTACCCGCGAAAGTTTTACTTCACCAACAATCTCCCGCTTCTCGACAAACATACCCAGATACTTGGCGATATCCTCCAAAGCCCGCAGTCCGTGCTGGGCATGTTCTGGGATATCTATATACTGGTCAACTGCACCCTTCAAACGATGAAGGACGTACTGAACATTTAGGTCTAAGCCTGCGGCAAACTCGTCCTGTTTCTTGCGAACTATAGTCGCAATCTTGGGGATTTGAAGATTTCTAGACCCAGTCACCGCCAGCGCGTGGGCATCACCGCTATAACCAGCACGACGCGCGGCCTCTGCACTGTTCAGACAGACCAAGAACTCTTGAACAAACCGCTCTTGCTTTGGGGAGAGCTTTGTTTGGGCCACCGGTTCAGGGCCTCCAAGTTTATCTGGCGCAAGTGTAACATGCAAAAAATAACGTGTCAAGCATAAGTTGGGCTAAATCTTAATTCTCGCATGATCGCGTTAGGCGCACGCAAGTCTTCTTCGGTACCAACAATACAGGTACCTACTAGGGGTAAAGGTATAGAAAAGGTAAAAAAAATTTTAAGCTGAAAAAATATTCACAGGGTCATTTTGCATGGGGCCAACCGCGACCGGCACATACTCGCCTATAGAACGCGAACCTTTGTTCGACACATTAGTTCGGAACTTATGATCGAAACATTTGAGCTAATTACCCTGGGAAAGCCTGAAACACAATTCCGGAAGCTAAACTCATGAACTACCTTTACTGAATGTAGCCACACACGCGTACGCGCGTAATAAGGTTCGCGCGCGCGGTCCTATGTTTACGGCCAGCTAAATGCGAACATGTGATCTAGCAGTTTGTTTCAGGTAATTGGCATCATGAAGAACCTATCATGAAACAGTTTGTCGAACATAGGTTCTAATCGCCGTCGAGCTGTCTACAGCGCACAAATTAGAACATAGGTTCGTAGCTTGTATGTTCTACTCTACGTCTTATGTTGCGATCTAGCTATAAGCTTACGCATCTCGTCGTATATCCAGCTAATAGTTACGATTATTGCTCTTGACAATGCATTTTATTTCCTTTATGATTTAACTATCAAATCCTGATAGGGGGTAGCAGCTACATAGGCGTTAGCTACGCAATTACATGGCTCAACAGTAAGACGCAGTATTGCGCAACATGGCCGATGCAGGCTAGCAAGTAGCGTCACACGCTATGCGCCAATGACGCGAACACTACGCAAACTCGGATGAGCACAACAGAATACGTGAGTAGCTTTGTAGTGTCATAGACTAACAACTCGCGAAATACTAACAAACGTCAACAAGTTAGCTTCAAAGAAAGTTGAGTTGCTATGACAACACAAAGCCCCCTCATTAATGGCGAAACGGCAGAGAGTATCCAGACGCGAATTGACGCCCTTCAAAGCGCACTAGACGTAACAGCGCCAGACTTTGCCAAGAGCGCCGCTGAATACGTTAGCCTGGTCGAGCACCATCGTAACGTCATGCGAGTCGAGAATACCGGCGCGCTAAACAAAGCGAAAGCGCAACTAGGCGATATCCTCAAGGGCGCGCTAGAGAGCCTAAACGTAGCCGAACTGATAGGCGATAGCGTAACGAAAGTAATCTACACACTAACGCCAGCGGAAGAGGCTACAGGCGATACGCCAGCCGTCGACGAGAAGATAGTTGTAACTGTCAATCCAAGCGGCCCAACTCGCAGGGGTACGAGGAAATCCAGCGGTGGCAAGAACCAGAATTTGCAAGGCAAGTTTGAGTCAATAGCTACCCCTGACGAGCTTGAAAAGCTTGCGCGCATCGAAGCCGAAAACGCCGACAATCCCAAAGCGCTGAACAGTAGAACCTACGCCTACAAAAAGCGCATAACTGACAAGTACGCAGACGAGCGCGGCGTTGACCCAAACGACACGGCATCATGGGCGCGACTGACAGGTTTCACGCCCTAGTACGCTACTAACAACGGTCTATGGCACTAGTAAGCTACTCACGAAAATTACACAACAACAATGGAGAGGTACCAACATGAGTACACCGGAAACGCCAGATCAGAACCGTAAGTTACAAGAGGTTCTAGACACAATGGTAGAGTCCGCTGATCAAGACCTCTATGACAAGTACCTAGAAGGGCTTCTTACGGCGGAGGATGTGAAACACCATATGAACCTACGCTGGGCAATGTCTCAGCTAGAGTGATACCTATACACGAGGTTGTGCGCGAGATGCCTAGTGCGGTAATACTGCATAATGACGTTTGTCATGTTTTGTCACGTTTGTAAGGTTTTTAAGTACCTAAGAACTCACGTCTATAGGCGTGGGTTTTTCTTTTACTTGGAGGTAAGAGTACCGTGCTACTCGACACTAAAGCAGGTACCCCTCGCGCGCGTGTGCGCGCTCCTTTTATACGCGCGTAGTCAACAACACTGCGCAGGTAATACAAGTTATGGGAGGTTTGCCTATAGTAAATACTGGAGTCTATCGGTAATTAGAACGGAGGATAGAACATGAAAGTCCGCATCACGGTCAATCCCGTCTCCGGTATGTATGAGACTGTCACCGAGATACCGCCATGCACCGATGAGGCTTGCAAGCGTCGAAGACTCCGAGACGCCCAGGCTCTTCGTTCTCCGATAGCTTCATGCCACGGTGAATGTGCGTGGGTTGACGGCTATGAAGGTTGGGGCTGTTCTAATGGTTAAAAGCTCCGCCCTACGCGCCGATGATTGGGTGGGATTACGGGATGGTTGAGTAAGCGAAAAGGAGGACGGTTTCAAATGCCACACGGTCAAAAGGGTTTTATATGTCAGGAATGTGGATCAAAGATACCAAAAACCAGTAAGAAATGCCGTAAGTGTGGAAGCTACGACATAGATTTATCCAGGTCAACCGTAAAAGGGGAACTAAATGTACATTAACGGTAGCGACATAGACGGTACTGAAATTCTAGGGTACTGGCGCATGAGTCGGGCGTACAAGGTTAGCCGGTACGATAGGCTGCTATGGACTGCAGAGCGGTATTCTAACCTACACTACACCGTTCCTAGCGTTAGGTCATACAAGGCAGCGGACATTCTGACCCGACAAGGGGGAAACCAATAATGGGCAAGGTTATTAGGTTCAAAGAAGTGGAATGCGCTGATACCACACATGCAAAAGACTACACAGATAAGGTTGTACTGAAGAGTGTAGGTACTGTAATAGACAACGCTGGGTTCCTCTTCGTACAGATGGCTGATGGTTGTTACGAACTAGATCGATACGGTTCTGATCATGTTGACGACTCGGATTGGCAAGAAGCTGCTGACTGGTTCGGTGAACTATCACCGCATGATTGGGACATAGTAAAGAAACACCTATCACCTATACTATTAACCCAAGCACAAGAATATAGAACCTTGTGTACCCCACTGATATGGAATAACGAAACGGAGGTTTAAGCGAATGACTAGTAAAGATTACCGAGCCATAGCAACCGCAATCAATAAGATTCCTGAGGTAGGTCATGTCGAGACCTTCATCGCAAAGACCCTACTAATAAAAGCATTGATCGAGGTCTTCATAGCGGACAACCCTAACTTTAACCAGGACAAGTTTGAGAAGGCGGTAGACGTATGAGTAAGGTTATTAGGATCAGCGACGATACTTGGAAGCGGTTGAAGAGGCGGGCTGAACCGCTCGATGATAAGCCTAACGATGTAGTCAGCAGGGTACTAGACGAGGTGGCTTACTACCGAGCGAATAGTCACAGGTTACATAGTACGGAAGTAGAATGCCCTGAGTGCGAACGGGTTCTAAGTATTGACGATGCGGATTTTAAGCGGTGTCCGTCGTGCGACCCATATGAAGTTTCTGATTCTACTCATAGGTAAACTTGGAGAACAAGACGATGAACCCAGAAAAAGCCCGAGCCATTTGCGGTAAAGAAATAGCTGCGGAACTTGACGTGGCACTTGATGCATGGGTACTAGCTCGTCAAGAAAACTGCGTACACCACTGGATGTTACCGTCACCTAACGGTGCTACATGCATAGGCAAGTGTAAACTTTGTGGCAAAGAACAAACCTTTCGTAATTCAGAACTAAAGGTAGACCGACCTCACTGGAGAAAGTCAAGACCTAAACCTACTACAAAATGACATCTGGTATAAGTGCTTTTAGAACAGATGTTCACCACTTGACATTTTGTCTCCGATGTGTTACACTTAGTAGGTCAGTATTAATAGAGTTTACTGAATCTTATAGAAAGGAGGTACCAAAATGCCGAAAAGAGGTTTGATAAAAGTAAATCCTAGTAAGTTCCACGTTCGACGCTACTGTCTTAAATGCGGGTACAAATGGGTTAGCCAAAAGTCTAGACACGGTAATTTCCCCTCTCAAAGCCCTAAGTGTCCGAGTTGTGGTACACACAGTGCCGCACCTGTTGAAATGACGGTACGTAAGATACGGTCAGCACCAAAAGTAGCAAGCCCAACACCTAATAGCACAAACCTTTATCAGTTCCTAAGTTTTGAACTTAGGTTCTTTAAGTTTAGAATTTTCCTAAACATAGGAAAGATTTAATACCGAAAGGAGAAGCTCCCCCATGGTTACGGCACATAGACTTGACGTACCCGAAAAGGGTATCTACATGGTATCCAAAGAACACTCCATGTTACTGAAAGCAGTTGAAACCCTGAGTGAACGAGGTCTCAACTGTAATGTTCTTATCCGTGGAAACACGGGATGTGGTAAGTCTGAACTGGTCACCCAGTTCGCAGCAAAACATCAAAGACCTCTCGCAGTTCTTGAGGTGGGGCAACTATCGGAGTCAAAACAAATCTTCGGGTACACAGACCTACGAGATGGCGAAACTGTCTACATACCCGGACTCTTCACGCAAGCGATACAGACCCCTAATTGCGTAGTCCACCTACAAGAAATCAATCGCCCTGAGACCGACAAGGCTTTGAATGCTATATTCTCGGTACTCGACGATACTTTTAGAAGTGTATACGTTGACGAGTTACAATCCCATGTAAAAGTAGCACCTGGAGTAACCTTCTTTGCTACCTTGAACGAGGGCTACGAGTTTATAGGTACCATGCCACTCGATATGGCCTTGGAAAATAGGTTTGAGTTCAAGCTTGAAGTAGGGTACTTACCCCAGGGGATTGAACACAATATCCTGTTAATAAAAGGTCTTCTAGGTTCAGAGGAAACTACCAAACTCTTAAACATGGTCAACGCGCTCAGACATAACACAGAAAGTCCGGTACATATAAGCACCCGCGATACTATAAACATGGCGCGACTTATAGGTGCTGGGGTTAGTCTATTTCTAGCACTCAAAACTGTGGCAGGTTCTAGTATAGATAAACTGGAATCTATACTTCTTTCTAACCAGCTTACCGGTGGCGAAGACCTAGATATAGCTGAACTGTCTACCGCGTACGAGCCTATATAATGACAGACACCAAAGCATTATCAGATTCTTGGAGGGTTAACAGGTCTACGGTTAAAGCTATAGAACTAGCAAATGCTATCCGTGCATTATCCAAGGTTGTAGGAAGTGTGCATAAAGGTAAACGACACAGTACCATAGCCTTTAATACCGAAGCGCAATCCTACAACCAGCAGTCTGATGTGATACGAATAGACCCAACCTTCGCATCGAAGTCACTCCCAATAACCTCAGAGGATTTCGATGTTCTGTGCGGTCATGCCGCGCACGAAGCTGGACATTCTCTGGTAGATTCAGTGGCGGTATTTCGTAAGGGGTCGGAAGCACCACTACGAACCGATCACAATAAAATAGGCTATGCAGAGGTTGCAAGAGTTGGCGAAGAAATCGTAGTAGATTACACCGTCGGGAGTTTGAATCCGGTACTTGGAGACTACATAAGACGAGGTAGAAAAGCCTATTCGGTTCCTCGGTCTAAGCTAAACTGGGCAGATATAATAGTAGCTTGGACTGCTGTAGCCGTATACGGGCATTTACCTAACCCAGATGCTCCAACTCGGGTTCTCTCAGCACTTAAAATTTGCATGACGGCTACCCAGAAACTTAGAACTACCCCGCATTTACCTATACGCGCTAGGATTCTCCTCTATGACCAGGTTGCAACAGAACTAAAGGAGGTTCTAAAACAGGATAAGATTGAGCAGAAACTTACTAATAAAGGTCCTAAGAACATGATAGAGGGGCATACCCGTAAACAACTTCAACAGGAGGCAACCAAAGAACTATATGATACATCAGAGGAACCTAGCACACCAGAAGATGCTACAACCTCGGAAGATGAAAACACTGTAACTTCTGAAGGTCAAGAAAACCCTAATACGTTGGTTCCCCCAGATAGTGCTGATACTCCCCTGCTACCGTCGCATAGCCCAGCCTCTATACCAGAAGAACTACAAGACCAAATAACCTCAATGATAAACGCGGAATCATCTGATATCAGTGATGAAATCCACAAGGTTATGGCTAAGTACCATATGAGGTCTAATGATCTTAGCCCGGTAGTCTGGCAGTTGTCTCAGGAGGAAAGAACCGACGAAATCGACGATCAGTTATATCGAGAACTGGTATGGTTAAGAAACCTCAAGCATAACATAGGCCAAGAGGTGTTTAGGGCAGAACCACACGGGATAATAGATCAACACCGGATTCACCGAGCAACAATAGATGGTCTGGTATTCAAACAGAAGAGGAGGCGACCGCGAAAAGATTTGGAATTGGTTTTACTTCTAGATGCCTCGGATAGTATGAGAGGTGAAAATTCAATTGTGTTCAAAGCGGCACATACCCTACATAGAATTATACCAGCATCTACAATCATAACCTATAACAAACATCGTACTATAACAATGGAGGTTTCATCCAGTGTGGGTAAACCCTCTAGAAAAGTAAGCCCTACAGGTATGACTCCATCCGGTACCGCACTACTAGCTACCGCCAAGAGGTTCCCCCAAGCCCTTATTATCCACTTCACCGACGGCTTTAGTAACCACGGGCCTGATACAAAACAAGCATATACCATGATAGAGAAGGAGTACCCGAATACCTCTTTTATAGAGGTTCAGTATGGCAGACCAAAGCCTACCCCTAAAGGAACTTATCCTGAGATGGTTTCTTTAGTTAGCCTAGATACCATTAGCGAATTCCCAACGTTACTACGAGAAGTAATTAAACCCTGGGCATTAGGTTAGATATGGAACATATTATACCACCAACACATCAGACCGTTATTGTGTTTACTACCGATCCGTCAAATGCACATATACTAACCCCTCTGGTAGAAGGACCTGTTGATGCACTATATATAATGGAGGGACCGCAACATCCTATCTACACCCTCTGTGGTTCAGGGTTCTTGCCTAACCAAATCTCCGAGGTAGGCCCAGCCAGTATGGCTACAAGTCCTACCTGTATTCCATGTAGTGATGCGTTATGACATTTCAATCCTACCAGGACATCATGTTATGGAGACCACCACCTGTAAAAAGTGTAATTGGTGGAGGTATCTTGCATGAAGGTACCAAGCTAGTAATCTTTGGACTACCCAAACGTCATAAAAGTGTCCTCGCACAACAACTAGCTTTTTGTTTAGCGGTGGGAACCCAGTGGCTAGGGTTTTATACCGAACGTTCGGTTGTAGGGTATGTACAGGCAGAGGTTCCTCGCCCTATGTTTAGGCTACGAACCTTGAAGATGGGAGGTAACCAAACTGTACCCAACGACGCTCTGTACTTTATGACCAACTCTATCATAAAACTTGACCGAGATTCTGGTATGAAAGACCTGATACGAAGTGTAGAGAAGGTTAATCCCAAGGTTCTTATCATTGACCCCATCTATAAGTTTACTACAGGTTCCGAAGAGTCTACGCTCTTGCACTTTGTGGATAACATGGACCTACTAATTACCAAGTACGGCATGACTATAGTACTGGTACACCACTCACGTAAACCTAAAACATCGGTCTCTGGGGATATAGTAGATCAAGGAGGTTCTGAGTTACGAGGTCCTGTTATTGAACAATGGGCAGATTCCATTATACGCATTCAAGGTCCTCTAGAATCCGATGAACGGGTACTAGACTTTGAACTACGTCACGCCGAACAGATGATTGCACCTATAACGGTAAAATTAGATCGACAAAGACTTTGGTTCATGCGGGTTTAAGGCACCACTTGACTTGTTGAATGCTATGTGTTACAATATAAGTGTAAGTAGTAGCTTTGGACTTGTGAACTATATTCAATGGTAAGTATAAATACTCTAGTCGATTTAATCAACAAACAGGAATAGGTGACGTATGCGTATAACCTGGTCAAGGCGTAAGACTATATGTACCCTGTGCAGAGAGGATATAGTAGCTAAAATTCAACGACTTGATGATACCGTTAGGAATAATAATAAGATTCGTAGGTTACACTACCATCCCGAATGCTACATGTCTTACATAAAGGCATGGGTAGAGAAACATCCCTATAGTCCGTTGACTTCAAACGGTGGGCGTCCTTCGTTGGGATTAACCGATAAAGAAGCCAAAGTTAGAAAACAACTTTTATCTAACCTCAACTCACTTAGACGGTACTACTTCCCGACAGGGTCTGAGGCTAGGATAAACCTACAGGGTAATATAGAAACCCTAACAGCGAGAGATTTGCGTAGGTTTAAGAATTACACCCGCCGGTATGTCGCTATAACAACCGCACTGGAAGAAGTTGGTGGTCTACCGGAAAGTCATGGAGGAACCCCAGAAACAGTGCGTAGGAGGTTATCATGATATAATTTAACTCTTTTATATGGAAACGTAGTTTCTTACCATTGAATTAAGTTTACGTTTCTAGCTATGAGAGTCCACGTATTGTGTCACGTTTAGTTTAGTAGTTAAATAAGGAGTTGGTTGTTATGACCATGGGATCAGATTCTTCTGGACAGGGACTAAAACCTACATGGAGAGGTCTTAAACAGGGTGGTTCTTGGGCTACGCCTCTGGCTGAGTTTGTTGGTACTAATGCCCCGATTGGGCCTAACCACTCATGGAGAACTGAGGTTGGGCAGTTTGGACCTCAGATAGTCTTATGCTTTAACAGGCTACAAGTTATCAGGACTGATGCGCCCTACCCCAGTTCGGAAGTAGAATTGTGGTTGAAGTACTCTGAGCAGAAGAACTCTGCTTGGGGCCGGTTAGGAAAATCCATTGCTGACGCTCTTGGGGTAGAGTTAGACCTGCTGGATATAGAACAACTTAACGGTCAGCAGATGCACATGGCGCGCCATGACAATGTTGACTTTGGGTTCAAAGACCGTAATACAGGACAAGCTGCAACCGGTACTGTCTGGCAGTTGGTTAAACTTCTACAACCTGGAGAGTCTGTTACCCCTATATCCCAGGCTCCCCCGACTGTTCAACCCGCATTATTTACTGAGGCTACGGCAATTGCTGAACCAGCCCCAGTTGCTGCCCCACCTACAGTTTCCCCCGAACAGCAAGCGTTGAACCTACTTAATGGTAAGAGCCTTGCAGAGTTCTTCCAGTTCGCGCTTCCCGATACCTCAATCAGGGCAGATCAGTCTCTAATGACCGCAATTATGAACAATACTTTTGTAGAGGCTAAGATGGCTACGGGCGAGGTTACTAAGGATGAGCAGGGAGTTTACCACGTAACTGGTAGCTAACTAAGAAGTGTAGTGCTCTCCTCTACCGATCTTATGGTAACGGGTTGGTAGGGGAGAGCCATATGGAGTAGTAATATGCGAGAGAATTTCGATCACGGGGTAAAATGTACCTACTGCGGATGTAACTATACATGTAATTGTGAGTGGCCTGTTGGGAACCACATGTGTTCTAAGTGTGATTTTGAGTCGGAAGAGGTTAAACGTGTAGGCACTTGCCGTGGCTATGGTTCAAATGTATTTTTTACTCCCGATTTCACTGTAGATAAGGAGTAGGTATGCCTTTAACCAAGTTTAGATGTCCTGATAAGAAGACTATTCCTATACCAGATTGCCTTAGTAAATGTAGGATGTCTACCCGTTGCCTTACAAAACCTACACTCCTAGCTATTGTAGGAGGTCAACGAGAATGGTCTGGAACTCCATCTACTACACAACTGCTTAATGGCACCATGATGGAGTACCTAAAAATTACTAAGGATTATGCAATTGATCCTAAGAGTAGAGCCTTTTCTCTTATGGGTATTGACCATCATGCTAGGTTAGCAAAACCTGTAGGAGATTGGGAAGCTGAGAAGAAGTTAGAGGGTCCAATTTCTGGAATAACTGATCTCATAATCCCAGATGAGGATAAACCTGGACATCATATCATAGTAGACCACAAGAACTTTGGCAGTTATAGAGTAGCTAAAGTAATAGGTCTAGAGAAATCCCATAAGCCACACCCCACTGAAACATATCGGTCTTCAGGTAGGTGGGGTAAGGCTGGCTCTCCTAAGAATATGGCAGTGTTTACCGTCAATGAGAATGCAAGAGAATACCAGCAGGAACAACTTCAACTTAATCAGTATAGGGTACTAGCAGAAAATGCTGGGTACAAAATCTCCAAACTCCAACTACAAATTACTGTAAGGGATGGGGGAACACAAGCCGCACGGAGTAGGGGTGTCATGGATAATATCTACTACCCTGTGGATATACCAATTCTCCCTAATACAAATACTAACGGTCACTTCTCGGTCAAGTACGATGCACTTATGGATGCACTTAAAACAGGTAATGTGTCTGTTTGTACTGAAGAGGAACGGTGGCAAGATCGTAGGTGTGAGAACTATTGTGATGTGGCTGATGTGTGTGAGCATGGTTCACGGGTAAAATGGTTGAAGGAGCAGAAGAATGGAGCCACTTAATCAACTTGTGGGTGCAGTTTGGGGTGAGATTAAATCTGGGAAGAGTACCCTTGCGTTGACCTGGGATAAACCTCTTGTACATCTAGACTTCGACCAAGGGTTTCATAGAGCAGAACCAAACTTTGCACATTGCAATATTGTAAAGGTTCCTAGGGACCAGCCCATTGAGTCATACCTTGTTGCAGGTGCAGATATTATTACCAAGCCATATCAGATGCCGGTCAAGTGGGGTCAGACACTCACAGGGTACATTGATCTATGGAATGTGGTTGTAAATGATTTACGAGCCACCTACGAAAGTCCTCTTGTGAAAACCTTATGCATAGATACAGGCTCGGTGTTCTGGAATCTAAGAACCGGAGCACAGTTAGAGAAGGCACAACAGAGAAATCCCAGTAGAACCAGACTACAACAAATAGAATATGGAGAACCTAACTCTGATATGCGCGCTATGCTAGGTGCTTGCAGAACTTACAATAAGAACCTAATTACGGTACACCATGTTGGGGGTGTGTACGAACCAAAACTCACAGCGCAAGGCGTAGAGGAAGTTAGGGTTGGGGATACTTACGCAGGGTGGACTCAAACAGGTGCTCTCGTTGACGTTGTTTTAAGGACTCATAAGATGTCTAAGAATGGGGTAAAACCCCAGATTGATGTGGAGATACTCACCTGTGGGTTAACCCTTGAGGCTGAAGGGGTTAAGGTTCCAAACGCATCCTTTGATACGTTGCTATGTGTAATAAATTCCTTGAGGGAACCCAATGGTTAGATCATTACCACATAACCCTGTATTAGTAATGGATGTTTTTGAAGGAAAAGCTAAAGGGGAAAACATTGAGAAGGAATTATCTAAGTACCTCACAATAGTTAGACAAAACTTGGTACCACTAGGTCTAGGTGACTACTTCTGGGTTGGGGTAGATAGTCTTAGGTATACACTTGAACATAAAACTGCGCGAGAACTACTCAGTGATATGGGTAACCGACTAGATACACAATTACGAAAGAATACCCAGAATGCCGATGATGTAGGGTTAATCTGGAATGGAATTATTACTCCGACTAGAAACGGTAAGGGGTGTTACCCTTGGAGTGTAAGTAAGACTGATTCTAGTGTAATGGTTCGGGGTAAAGCCTCACCGCATAGCTATCAAGAGGTTATTGGGTACATCTGGAGCCTTGAACATAATGGTATCTCTGTTTACAACGTGCCTGACTGGAGAACCATGTGCAGGGCTATTGCCGAATTCGTATACAATACGCTTAAATCTGACCATAAAACCTTACGACGGTATGTAAAGACTAAACCTGTAGTGCTTGATCCTGATGTACCAGAGATCGATAAGACTTATATCAAGACCTTGATGGGTATATCTGGTGCTAGGATAGGTGAAATAACAGCGAAGAAAATATTGAAAGCACACAAGACACCCTTTAATTATATGGTATCTGAAATCGGAGATAAGCCAGAGATTAGCGAAGCATTATACAGGAATACCATGAAAGGAATTGGTAGAGAACCATAATGGGAGAGATACTAGATTTCAAGCGAGATGTTCAACGGAAGAAGTACTTTGTACGGGAGAGTTTTGAACATGGTGCAAAGTTGGAGGTGCGTACTCTGAGATGGCTTGTGGAGAGGTATACAAAACCCGGAGATACTATACTTGATCCGATGTCGGGGATTGGTACTATACACCTAGCTGCTACGATGGGTCGCAATACCCTGGCTATTGAACTTTCGCCTAGGTTTGTAGAAATCCAAAAGTTGAATATCGACAAGCTAGGTCAAGTACTTGGGCTTACTGCTCAAACTAAGGTACTTCAAGGAGATTGCAGACGGCATTTGCCTGTGCATCCACTAGCTGATGCCATTATCTTTTCTCCACCGTATGCAGATGTGGAGAAGGCTGGGATGACCTCAGGGTTTACTGATAAAGCTGGGGAACATATGAATGTAGGCGCATTTGGGTATGATGAGCAACAGTCTAACGTGGGTAATCTTACAATCTACCCGTTATATCTGGATGCGATGCGGGTTATTTACAAACTATGTAATCAAAGCCTACCTATAGGTGCTCCTATTATTATTGTGACTAAGGATAAGGTTAAGAGTGGTGAGAGGGTATACATATCTAAAGACAATGTGCGGGTAGCCTCTGAGATGGGGTTTGTAATGGACGATTGGCACATGCGTGATGCGGGGTTAGCCATTAGACAGATTGTACCACAGAAGCGCAGGATTGAGAAGGGTACAGACAGGCCAGAGTTGTTGATTAGATACGAGGACCTAATAGTTATGAAGAAGGATAAAGAGTTAGGTATTCCTTATGGTTAACTTTGTATATCTAGGGAATAACACCTCTCTCGGTAAAGATGTGCTATATGAGAGGCTTGCTGGTAAGTCTTCTGGTACTGTAGCTATTGACGTAGAGACTGTAGGACTTGAGGATCGTAGACTTATTGGTATCGGGTTTTCTATATCACCCACAGATAACTACTATTTTCCTTGGGATTCGCCTATGCTCCCGTTCAGTATACTAGAGAACCCTGATATTACTAAGGTTATACATAATGGGCATTTCGATCTACAGGTTATTAAAGAGACCTGGGGTATAGATGTTTACCCAATTGTGGATACGCTGATAGGTGCCCAGATTTTAGGGTACCCTCCAGCACTCGGTACACTATCTGAACTGTTCTTTGATATTTATATACCCTCGATCACTTCGATCATAGGCAAAGGTAAAGATGCGAAAACTATGGATCAGGTGCCGCTTGAGGTAGTGGCGTTCAAGTGTTGTTTGGATGTTAAGTGTTCTTTGCTACTGTGGGAGAAGATTAAGGGAGACTTACCCAAAGAAGCATTTGCGCTTGATATGAAGGTGCTGCCTGTAATCATGTCTATGGAAGATAGAGGTATGCTGATAGACCAGGAGCGGTTGGATAAGCATATTGTAGAGATTTCCAGGGATGTAAATTACTACCGGTCTGTGGCTATGAATGGGTATGGGTTTAATCCTGGCTCTGGAAAGCAGTTAGCTGCGATCTTGCAAAGTCGTGGGTACTACATTCATTACAAGAAGCAGACGGGTAACCCAATAATGAATAACGAGACTATCCAGATGCTTTATGCGGATGACCCACTAGCGCAGTTATCCTCGATGTATAAGAAGAAGCGGGTGCTGTTGTCTAATACGCTTAAACCAATTAAGGATAAGTTTTTAGGAACTGATGGCCGAGTGCATAGTAGATTTCATCAGAACTTGGTTAGCACTGGTAGGCTAAGTAGTTCTAAACCTAATAGCATGAATCTTACCGAGAGTTTGCGGGATATTATTATACCCGAAGAAGGTAGGGTTATAGAAGATTGGGACTTGAGCCAGATTGAGTTGAGGGTCCTGGCGTATATTTCAGAGGACTCTACCATGATGAATATATTTGAGAATGGTGGAGATATACATGAGGAGACCTCGGACTTTATCTTCGGGGATCATGAACCTGGACATAGGCGTACCTCTAAGGATATCAACTTCGCCATTGTGTATGGCGGGGATGCCTATACGTTATATGAGAAGAGTAGGGTACCGCTAGACGTAGGCGAAACTTATATTGAACGGTACTTCCAGAAGTTTCCTAATATTCGTAGGTGGATCGAGGAGACCAGAAAGTTCGCTCATGATAATGGGTATACCCAAACATTGCTAGGTAGAAGAAGGTCACATGCGGATATTCATTCTCCCGTGGGTTACAAGTCTGCGAAAGCTGAGAGGGAACTTATCAACCATCCTATACAGGGGAGTGCCGCTGAGATTCTCAAGGAACTACTTTATAGATTACGCAGTGAACCCCAGATCAATGCCATGCACGACTCTAGTGTTATGGAGCGAGAGTTAGACAAGTTACCTGACTACGGGGTGTTGGACAATCTAGCCCCGTTTAAGACCCCGGCTAAAGTAAAGCTGGGGTTTAATTGGAAAGATTTAACAGAGGTGGGTTCAATTGGAACATGAACATCAGTGGGTGTTGAGAGCAGGTCCGTGGCCGGTGTATCAAAAGGTATATGAGCGTAAGGCTAGGGGTAACCATGCTCTTGTAGATACGTTGTGCAGATTTTGCAGGTTATACAAGGCACAGATTCTTCATACACGCGGGGAGTGGACCTCCAAGCGAACTAATAGAGCAATGCAAAAAGCATCTATTTGGTGGACATAGCCTAGAGATGAGATCATGCGTACAGCGTTTTTTCTAGCAGTTATGATTGAAGAGACTAGATTGATTACAAAATCGCTTAGGATGCATTCTAGTACGTCATTTATTTGGATAAATAGTCTCAAAGTTATTTTGAGCAGTTAGTGAGTATGTGTAAACATGGCAATTAGGACATGTGCGCGCTTAGAGTGTGGTAAGACATATGAACCTAAGCGTAAGTGGCAAAAGTTTTGTAATCCTATGTGTAGGACATTGAACTGGAAGAAGCATAACCCTACTTACTGGGAATCCCGTAGGCACGCCTAGCTATACCCCAGCTACGAACACCTCTAGATCACAAACTGCGGTGTCTGCATCTGCTGTGATGTTTACTAGGTCAGCGAGTGATACGGTCAGGGCCGCATTATCCGCATCCATAGTAGTAGCAACCCCTGTGGCTAGGTCACCATTGTATATGAAAGATTGACCGTAGTCCAGCTTGACTGCGAACTCTTGACTAGCTGAATCCTTGAAGGTGAGTGTAACAAAGTTAGTATCGTCGAGGTTTGTAATTCGGATATAGCGAACATCATCCTCGTCGAAGGTTCCCGCTAAGGACTTCGCAGAACCAAACGCTAGGATTTCGTACTCTGTGAGTCCAACCTCTATGATACGTCTGGATATCTCAGTTACATCTGGTATAACTTGAGTTATTTTAGACCCGTGATCTACCCCGTTGAGAGAGATGTTCTCTTCGATGGTGATAGTTAAGGCTGATGGGGTTATTGTTGTAGCCATAGGTTACCTCCGCGAGGGTATTACTTTAGGTCTAGAACCCCTTGAGTTATTTCTGGACTGGGTTCAACTCCATCAGATCTTGAGCGTAGAGTAGAAAGTTCTTCTTTTAGCTCTTCTCTTTGGCGTTCTGCTATTATCCTGCGTAGCTGCTCGGCTGCAAGTGGGTTCTGGGATAGCAATGTTTGAAGGTCCTTGATAGTTAGGACTTTTGTAATTCCTTCATCTGGCATTGGTGTCCTCCAAGATTTTATTTAGAGTGCTCTTAGGCAGCTTTGACAAATGACGAGGTCTGGCCTTTGCAGGTCAGGCATGTGCCTATCAGACGGGTGGAGATGCCCTTGGGCGTATGTATCTGCACCCTTCGACTCCGAGCAATCGTGCGTTTCGCCTGACACCGCAGACACCACGCTTCCTCCGTGCCAAAAACCACACGTCGTACCAGTAACCGCAGCCCATCGAACATCAGTCCTTGTCCTCCAGGATTTTCATGCCAAGGGCGATTAACCCTCCCACCGCCATGCCTACTACCTCAATGGCCCCTATACGTAATGCGTAGAGCGAGACCCCTCCCAGGAGTAAACCAAAGACCAGGATTTGGGGGCGTACCTTAGCGAATAAATCACGCATTACTTCACCGATACAG